>WNFJ01635869.1_pt2 | contig 10749 bp, 10 predicted proteins | sample 5400461 | NCBI WGS metagenome assembly WNFJ01 (sample SAMN13153349, study PRJNA577476) | soil metagenome | isolation source: 115 cm saprolite on Douglas fir-dominated hillslope | place: USA:California | collected 2013-09-17
GCGATAGCTCCGTACCAATCGCCCGGGATATAATTGATTTCGTAGGAAATCCGCGGTTTTTTGCGCGTGCTGCAGGTGAGTCGGATTGCGAAAAACCTGGTAGGCGCGCGCCAAGGCTGAAAGTAAGAGACCGTTCCATGCGGTGATAATTTTATCATCCAAATGCGGCCGAGGCCGTTGCGATCTAGTTCGGAAAAGCTTCTCCCGAGCAGATGCGAGTAGTTTTTCCACCTCTGACTGACTCTTCCCGGTTAGCTTTGCTACCAGTTCCGCGTCGTTTTGCCGGAATAACACATTCTGGCCTGACAGTTCCCCTTGGGGATCGCTGTCGGCACGCACGTTTCCGGCCTTTTCGACACCGTAAGATCGCCGAAAGACCAGCGATTCATCGGACGACAAAACGGCGTCGATCTCGGAATCGGTCCAGACATAAAATGCACCTTCCTTTTTTTCGGAAGCAACCGGAGTTGGTAGGCTGTCGGCATCTTCGGCCGAATAGAATCCGCCTTCGGGAGCGGCTAAATCGCGAATGAGATAACCGAGCGTCTCGTCCACGATGTCGGCAAACAGCCTATCCCGGGTAATCTGATAAGCCTCGGTGTAGATCGAGACGAGCTGCGCCTGATCGTACAGCATCTTTTCGAAATGTGGCACATGCCAGCGTTCGTCGACCGAGTAACGGTGAAAACCGCCGCCCAGGTGATCGTAGATCCCGCCTGCCGCCATTTTCCGCAATGTGAATAGCGTCATATCCAAGACGGTGTGTGAGCCAGTTCGCGCCCAGTATCGCAATAGAAAATGAAACAGAGCCGGACGTGGAAACTTCGGTGCTGAACGTGCTGAACCGAACCCGCCCTCTTCCGGGTCGAAGCCGGAAGCAGTTTGCCGGTACGCGGTTTCCAGCCATTCCGAGCGCAACAAATCAGCGGATAGCGGCCCTTTTTTCGCCATGGCCTCATTCAACGCATTGGTGAATTGCCGACCTTGATCGATCACTTTGTCCTGATGCTGCTGCCAGATGCCGGCGAGGCGTTCCAGTAAAGTGCCGAATCCTGGTCGGCCATAACGGTCCTCGGGCGGATAGTAAGTACCACCAAAAAATGGTTGGAGCTGCGGCGTAACAAATACACTCATCGGCCACCCACCCGAACCGGTCGTGCTTTGCACAAAGAGCATGTAAACGCGATCGACGTCCGGCCGTTCTTCCCGATCGACCTTAATGCTGACGAAATACCGGTTCAGGATTGCAGAGACCTCTGGATTTTCGAACGACTCGTGTTCCATGACGTGGCACCAGTGGCAGGTGGAGTACCCGATCGAGAGAAAAATCGGTTTGTTCTCTTTACGCGCTTCGGCGAACGCCTCCTCACCCCAGGGAAACCAGTCAACCGGATTGTGGGCATGCTGGAGTAGATAAGGAGATTTTTCGTGAATGAGTCGATTCGTCGATGGCTGACCGCTCATTCTTCAAGAAACCACAGTTGGGCGTCGATTCCCAGTGAATGAGTTCGACCGCGAAAAAGTGCTCCGTGGACAATAGCGGGCGTTGGTTGGTGCAGACAGGAAGAAAGGTGGCAACACACAAAGACGCTCAGATTCAGTTCCCGGCGTTCTTGGCGTTGTTCCTGGAGAGTGTAGCGTCCGGCCAACTCGGAGACCCGCGCCCCGCTTCGTGAGAATCCTTACTTCCTTGGTTTGCGCGTGGGTGCCGTTTGGCCGCGCGGCTGCGGCGTGGGTCCGGCCTGGACTTCGGATACTTTCGCGGCACGGCCTACGGGAACGGGAATCAACCCGTCTTTCGGTGTGAGGTGCACCCACTTGGCCACTGACGGAATGCCACGTCGGTCTACGATGGACAACATATACCAGCCGGGCGGTGCGACATTCGGTTCAATTGGGATTACCGCCTCCAGGCAGCAGAACCTATCGGACTTGAATGGCACATCGACCAGCCGCTGATTGGAATCCCACGAATGTGTCGTAGCCGTTTGCCGGATTAGGTTCACCCATTTAATGTTAGGTGCGTTGGGCGTCTCGATCTCGATTATGCTCCCGTAGTTAATCGCGTTGGGTGCTGCCTGGATGAACGGGCGGGGCCCGCGGAAAAGATAGGGTGGATGAAATAGCTCCAGCCGGAGTTCGTCGTCTTTGCGATGCGGGTTCGACCCAGCCGTGATCACTCGCCCGTCCGGCAATAGTAAAGCCACCCCGTGATACACCCTCGGTACCGTCGAGCGAGCAACAACCGTCCAGGTTCCGGTCGCCGGATCGTATATCTCCGGATCCAGGACTGCGGTTGTCGGGTCTTCGCCCATCACGCTTCCACCGGTAATTAGAACTGTGCGATCTGGGAGCAACACCCCAAGTGCGTGCATACGCGCAAAGTGCAGTGGGGATACCGCTGTATAGGCTGGGGCCCCAACTGAAAGATCAATCACATGAACTTTGTTGGTAACCGGGCTACCTCCGCCCGCAATCATCACCTTCTGGTTTTGTGCGGGAGGCAAGAGCACACTGAACGACTGGTCGCGGTGACCTGGTTCAAATCCGGCTGGTACACCAACAGCCGCAAAGCTGTTCGCCGGCAAGGTGATAAGGCCGGGCGCCACGTTCGTTCCGCCCATCTGGCCGCCGCTATAGAAGATCGTTCCGTTCTGGGTGAGAAAGAGGTGGGGGTAAGTCGGCCAGTCGTCGGCGCTGGGCGGCAGCGACGACCAGTTGAGCCCGGGGGTGAATATCTCTGGGACACGGTTCGGAGGTCCAGTCGCAGAGAGGCCAGATACCGCTAGCACTTGCCCGCCTCCTAACGTAACCAAGCTGGGATACCACCGGCCATCGGCCATGTCCTGGATTCGGATCCACTCTTCCAAGATTGGATCGAACAGATAGGTAGACCTCAGGCCGTGGAATGGATCGTAACGTTCCGTTCCTCCTGCTACCAGCAGTTTGCCGTCGGCCAGGAATGCGTGTCCGGCGCAAAAGACATCGACAGGCGTTTGCGGCCGGTAAAAATCTCCTTGCTCGTAATCCCACACAACGCCTCGCATGTCCTTCGCAGCAAGTTTGTCTGGATCATTGCCGGAACCCGCGAAGAACAGAATCTTGCCAGTATGCAAAAGCGCCGCGTGGACCGCTAGGACCTGCGAATTACAGGGAAGCGTTTCCCAAACCCCTTTGGTGGCGAGTTGGGTGGTATCTACCATGCCTCCGCCACTCATCCCGCCCGTGTTCCCCATTCCGGCCGCCCCTGGCTGGTTCGAAGCGGGCGGTGGTGGTTGGCTCTGTGATCGGCAACGCAAGAGATTCACCTGCGGGCAGTCATTCGAGCCGTCGTCGTATGGGAGTTGGACGGCGCTGCGTCGGAGTACGTCCTGGGTAATCCACACATAGTCATGCGCACGCAACAGACCGGCTAACCCAGCCATCATATGTTCCTCCAAATGACAATGGACAAGGAAGTCCCCTTTGATGCGAACTCGGCATGCATCCGGTGGCGGGTCACACTGCAACTCCTCCAGCTCGCAGGGAAGCCGCATCGCCTGAGGAACAACGGTGTCCGCAACAAAAGATTCGACAGGGCTTAGGCTGTGCACGTCTCCCGCTCCGGCCGGCGGTGCGGGTAGCCGCCACCGGGTAGCGTGAGGATGGAAGTTGTGCCAAACATCGCCGAGATCCAAATTGAAGACGTACCAGCGCAGTCTATCGCCCGATGGAGCAACTATGGTGGGCGTGTTCCCCACGTAAGTGCGACCGTTGAGACAGTAGTTCTGTGTACCGCCGCCTGCGGCATACACGATGTGGATGATGGGACTGCCGTTGCTCTTATCGATGTTTTTCCAGGTGACAGAGCCGCCGGGGCCGACACTGACATTCGCAGGTGAGAACGCCAGACCATTTATGGTTACGTTAGCGGCTGGAGGCCCCCCAGCCACCACACTAACCTCTCCGCTCATCATCGGGCCGTGGATTTTGCAGATGTAACGACAGATCCCCGGTGTCGTACCAAAGGTGAAACTAAATGTGTCGCCATCACCCAGGGGCTTGCTCTCGAACTGACACACCCCGCTATTTCCCGCCATCTGATGGAGGAACAGCGGGATCTCATGATTAACACAGGGTGCCTCGGGATGACGTACGACGAGCCCCCCGAATAGCCCACGGTTTACGTTTCGCTGCACGTCGCGCACGTGGTCGTGGAAGGCCCATGCGCCGATCGTCTCATCCGTGGCCTCGAAGATGTAAGTCCATTTCTCGTTGGGTTGGATTTCGTCGCTCCGCCCGCCATCGGAACTCGCCACGCCGAAGGGCCACGCTCCATCGGAATCGATCCCATAACGCAGACCGTGCAAGTGTAGGCTGTGGCAGTCGTTGGGATCTCCATTGAACACGTGAATGTAGAGCCGCTCCCCCGGTCGGGCGTACAAAACTGTGCCAGGGACTCGGTGGTTCCAAGGGGGCTCATTGACATCTGCATCGATCAATTTCTTGGTATTGGGGACGCTGAAGTTCGCATCCAGGTACTCCCGGTAGACAAGCGCGTCTAAGCTGGCACTGAGGATTTCGGAAGCGGGTATGCGACCGCTTTCGTGCCCACTAGTGAACATGCAGTCGCGTCCGTAACGGCGCGCACAGAGCAACGGCGCGAGCGGACTGTAATCTTTAATAAGCTCAATCTTAAGGAAGATGTCGCGCTCTCGCATGCTCCAACCTCCTAATTGGTTTCGCCAGCTGTCTTCACCGTCCGTCTAGCTAGCCTCCATTTCGTTGGAGTTGTTAATCTCCCTTTTTCGCTCATGTTTGTTTTGCTGTTGCTCATCTCGGTCGACAATTTTTGCATCGGCTCCTGGGTTTGATGGGAGTAGCCGCAGGGAGATCTTTAGCGCAGTCGGGTACAACCCGTAAATACGTAGAATTGCGTACGCAGGGCTCATCGGTGGAATGAGTTACTAGCGTAGCCAAGCACCGCTTCCGGACCCGTCGTTAAAAGCGAATGGTCTTTCTGGACCAATGCGACTTCATGCTCAAAGATGGTTTCGAACGCCAGAATCCCTTGAAAAATCGCGACTTCAAACCAACTAGTGATTCCGAGCTCAGTCTGAAATTCGTACGGATTGGCAATCTCCTTGCCTCGCCACTGAAAACTTAAGGAAAAATCTCCTTCACTGACGGAACCAAGAGCAAGCGATTGTTCAAGCTTCCGGAGATCCTAAAGAAACCCCGTGACGAACCAACATGAAAGTGGCGCGTCATCCGAAGCGTGAGTCTGATCACAGAATCAAGTAGCTCATGGTGACGACGGTAGAATTGGCTACACGCTCCAAAAAGCTGTTTTTTCGCAACCCCTGCTCTTGAAGCAATCCACTGAGATGGCGGTCGAGGCGAAGGTCAATCGCGTGCAAGCTCCTTTTGGAAAGATCTTCAAGGCGGGCTTTTAGATCGTCGAGGTTTTTCCGAGGGCTTGAGCAATCCTCATCGTTAAAACACGAAAGAGAGCCAAATCGGTTGCCCATGAGAGTTCGATTACTGCTCGCACCAGGAACAACGATCGCGACAGCGGCTTTGGCCGACGATCAAGCGGCCGGGCCCAAGATGATCGCCGGCCGGCAGATAGAATATTAAACTTTTTGAGAGGGACGGACCTCTCTCTATCGTTTGAATCGACAAGATGGATGAATCAGAGCTAAGCCGGCATCTCAAAACAATTTCCGAGCGACCTATTCCAAATTTGCCGAGCATCCTTGGGTCGGTTTCGGCCAAAATCCGAAGGGCGGAAGCGGCTGTCCGAGAGAACTGGCTGGATAGATTGGTTTCTACCCTACTGAGACCTCAGTGGGCTATAGCTGTTTTCACCATTACGCTCCTGGTCGGCGGAAACCTTGGCCCCGTCCTGGCAAATTCGGAGGACCGTCCTATACATAGGCCCCTCGGACTTGAAGTCTTTGCGGCTGACGCGCCTACGCTGCCTTCGACCCTCTTGGGCGAATCTCGATGAAAAGGCCTCTGCAACTCCTCGCGATGCTCATCATCGTGGCTCTTGTTGCTGCCGCTGCATGTTATGTCAGCGCCAGACTGTTCGGGCCGCTGCACAGCTCAGCGGTCGATGGTCATGAATGGATTCACAAGCAGCTAGAGCTGACCCAGGGTGAACTAAAAGCCCTTGAGCCGATCGAAACCAAGTTTGCGGAACACCAACGGGACCTTCTGAACGAGATTCGTAGTGCAAACAAAGAACTCGCCGAAGCGATTAAGCACGACCAGGCAGACTCGCCGCGAGTTTCGGCGGCTGTCGAAAAGATTCATCACGCTCAAGGGAAGCTTCAAGAAGCGACTTTAGAGCACGTTTTCGAAATGAAAGAAGTTCTTACGCCCGAACAATATCAAAAGTTGCTAAAGCTCACGGCTGATGAGTTGAACCAGGTGAACGGTGGCGAATAGACATCATGGCCGTAGAAGATCCGGATCTAGCCTTGGTTCGAGCGCTTCAGGCTGGCGAGGATCGAGCACTAGAAACTTTGATACATCGGCACCAGGAAGGGGTCTTCCGTTTTGTATTTCGCCACATTTCCAGCGAAGCTGACGCCATTGAATTGACGCAGGAGGCTTTCGTTCGGGCCTACTTCAGCATCGGAAAATTTCGGCCTACCGCCAAGTTTGTGACATGGTTGTATCACATCGCGCTCAATCTGTGCCGAGATCACACAAGAAGCCAAGCTTACCGTTATCTCTCCCAGACGATATCCATCGATGTGCCTTTCGATGAGAATGAAGGGCAAAGACAACCTTCATCGAATCAGCGTAAACCAGACCAACAAGCACAGGATCGTGAGAAATTGCGCGCTGTGGAAAAGGCTATCGCTGAACTGCCCCAAGAGCTTAAGAGTCCTTTGATTTTGACCGCGCTGGAAGACCGTTCATACGCCGAGACAGCGGAACTGCTCGGGATCTCGCGAAAGGCGGTCGAGATGAAGGTCTATCGCGCTCGCAAGCTCCTCTTGCGAAAGATGAACGAATTGGGCTTTTAATTCGGCGCGGTTTTCCCGGACGGTGCCACGCAACATCCTCGCTTTTTTGGGACAATTTATCGACCGCTTGAAATGCTTCGAGGGATTCGCGCGTCAACATCGTTGAACCCTTTAATGAAAGAACAGCTTCTGAAATTCAGGACGAACTTCGTTTTAGGCCTTCTGGCAGCATTCGGCTTGGGGATCAGCTCTCCGGCAGCGTGGGCGCAAGAAGAAGGCGGCGCTCTCAAAGCATGGGCTGCGATCCAGCAGTCGGTCAAAGACATGGAAACGGCCGTTCAATCGAAGAACCTTCTCGCAATCCATGAACCGAGCATGAAAATCAGGTCGCCGATCAGAACCCTGAAGGGACACAGCAGCATGCTGAGCGGGGAGAAAGCTCAAAAGGTCGGCACGGCTTTGAAACAATTGGATAGTTCAGTAACTGATTTGCACAGCGCGGCTGATGAAGGTAATCAAGCGAAGGCGGAAGAGGCGCTCAAAAGTCTCGAAAACGCCTTTAACCAGCTAAAGGCCGAAGACCCTGAATCTGCCTTTAAAGGCATGTAGTAGATCTGGTCTGGATTGATTGGGCGCCGGTGGTCGAAAACGGCTGCCAAGCGCCCGCGGTTTTTTGAGTTGTAAAAGGAATCGACAAAAGTAGGGTCAACAGGTTCTCATGAACTGGTTGACAAAGGCGAAATCTCTTAACGGGACAGCCGCTGTAGTGGCTGTTCTCGCCTGGTTTGCTGCTACGAACCATTGCCTGTTAGGCCTGATGCATCAGCCCAAGGGCAAGACCGTTTCGACGTGTACCTGCCCGAATCATTCCGAAAAATCTGATGGCGCCGCCCGCGATTCGTCTACTATGCTGGGTTGTTGCAAGGGGCTGCAAAGCCCAAAAATCGATCTGGCGAAGGCAAAGATTGAGCCCGTCTTAGTTAGCCTTCATTTGTTACCGACAGCGCATTTCACTTTTCCTGAAGCTCCTCGGAACATAGCTCAGAATACGGAATACGATACCGGGCCTCCATCGACCGGCTTTTTCGTCGAAACGGTTCTCCAGCATTGTCTCCGAGAGAACGCTCCTCCGATCGTGTCTTGAGGACGGCATCCTGCCCGCGCAGCAGGGTAATCCCGTCATTGGCGCACGCGCAGGCTCCGGGGGTGGTTTGAGCTCTCACACTCGCGTTCTGTTCGACCAGTGGGTGCGTATTCAAATGCATCGATCCAAGAACCTGTTACGAGCGAATTACACCTTTGTCATGACCGAATTCGATCTTCTCCAAAAACCTGAATATATCCACGTCGCCCTGAATCATTTACCGATTTACGGCACGATATTGGGAGCCTTAGCCCTGGCGATCTCGTTAGTGCTCCGAAGCCGAGCTGCCCAGATTACGGCACTCATTATCACACTGGTTGCCGCGGCTTCAGCGTACCCCGTCTTGGTGACCGGACAGAGAGCGTACAAAGCAATCCGTAGCATGGCCGATGATACCGGCGCCGAAGCGCTCGACGAGCACATGGATCGCGCTGAAAAGACAATTGGTTTTTTCTATTTTTTGGCTGCACTAGCCATTGCCGGCCTCACCGTGCCGATCAAATGGCCGAAATCCGCTGTTCCCTTGGCGGCATTGACTCTGGTCACGGCAATTCTCTGTTCCGGGATCGCTGTCTACATCGCCCAGGCAGGTGGTCGCGTAAGACATGTCGAATTTCGGCCTAGTGAAACTCCAACTCCAGCTTCTGAAACCGATCACCAAGGCAAATAATGAATCGATATTCTGTTCTGTTAATCGCTTTCCTCTTCGCAGGTTGTGCAACGGCTCCTCCGCCGCCGCTGACAGCTGATAACCCGGCTAGTCCATCAGCGCCGGAAGCCACTATACGACCGATTCGTAACGCACTTGGAGTCGACGATCTTACGACGAAAACTCGCCAGATTTTCGTACAAGCTGCCAAAGAGCAGCCATCGCCGGCTCCGACACCGCAACAGCAGCAAATGGATCAGATGCCTGGCATGAACATGCCCCAGGAATAATCGAAGCCATCACTAACTCCTAACAATTAATAGCACATGACCATTACGAGGTTTGTGACCTGTTCATCAATTTTGGCGATGACAATACCGGCCGGTTCTGCCCGCGAGAAAGAGGGGGCGTTTCAAGGTGTGCAGCAATCGGTTCAGGAACGCAGCGGAAAAACTGTTCGTTGGGAAGAGGATCAGGCGGCGCATGAGCAAGCTCTGCAAGAGGTGCGCCAGCTTCTTCGCAAGCCTTTGACCGTCGACACCGCCGTTCAGATTGCGCTGTTAAACAATCGATCGCTGCAGGCGACTTTCGAAGAAATTGGCCTTTCGGCCGCTGACCTTATAGAAGCTGCTACATTCCCGAATCCGAGATTCGATTTAGCAATAAGATTCCCGGACAAGCCGCCCTCCGGTACCTACATCGACTATGGTGCGGCCATTGACTTTTTAAGCATCATCATGATTCCGCTGAAAAAGCAGGTTGCTAAAGTTCAGCTGGAAGCTGCGGCTCTTCGTGCAGCGGACGCAACTCTCGAACTGGTTTCGCAGGTCAAAAGCGCCTTCTATTCGCTGCAAGCCTCCCAGCAGCTCTTGAAGCGATTTAAGGTGATAGTCGATACTAACGCCGCTTCGCTGGATCTCGCCCAGCGACAGCACGAAGCTGGGAATATCACGGACTTGGCGCTGGCTCGGCTGCAAGCAAGCTACAGCCGTTCCCGGCTGGATGTCGCCTCAACGGAGGCCGAAATCCGGCGAAATCGTGAGAGGTTCAATCGCTTGCTTGGATTGTGGGACGCAGATACTGAATGGCAAATCGCCGGTGAACTGCCCGAGGTACCGAGTTCAGATATCCCCATGAGAGCGCTCGAACGCTTGGCCATATCCCAACGGTTGGACTTACAGGCAGACTACCTCCAGGTCACAAGCCAGGTTAAGAATCTCGGACTGACTAAAAGCTTTCGACTCGTGGGTGCCTTGGATTTCGGGTTCAATAGCGAACGGGAAACAGATTCGCAAACCAGAACTGGTCCGACATTCGCCATCGAGTTGCCAATCTTCAATCAAGGGCAGGCGCGGATCGCCAGGGGTGAAGCGGCTCTAAGGCAGGCACAGGACAAGTTTGAAGCATTGGCAGTTGACGTTCGCTCTCAGATAAGAGAGCTGCGGGACGAGCTCACCAGCAAAAGGGAGATCGCTCGTTTCTATCAAGGCGAGCTTTTGCCCGGCCAGCGTCGAATCCTCAACGAAAGTCTCAGTCTCATTCAGTATAATGCGATGGAGATTGAGAATTTTGAGCTCTTTAGCACAAAAGCCGAAGAGGCGCGTACCGAGCGCGAATACCTTGAGGCAGTCAGAGATTACTGGACTACCCGAGCGGAACTCGAACGAGCTGTGGGGGGTAATTTGAATCCGCGCCAACCGGCAGACGATAAATCCCAACCGGTTTTAAATCCAAGGCTGCCAAGGCCAGCCAAAAATAATTAACCAATAAGAAAAAAGTTATGATGTCTCGCCGCAAGTTCGTCTCTAACGCAGTTGTTACTGCAGGCGCGGCTGCGCTCGGCGCTACTACTCGTTCAGTACAAGGAGCGGAGCCGGCTAGACAACCGCTCGAAGATCCTGAGAAAATCATGGGGAATACGCAAGCAGATCGGCAGGAGTACTCCCCTGGCGAACCTGGGAAAGACTATACCCCAGTAATCACTCCTAACGGAT
>WNFJ01146215.1_pt6 | contig 10748 bp, 9 predicted proteins | sample 5400461 | NCBI WGS metagenome assembly WNFJ01 (sample SAMN13153349, study PRJNA577476) | soil metagenome | isolation source: 115 cm saprolite on Douglas fir-dominated hillslope | place: USA:California | collected 2013-09-17
ATGGAGAAGGGCAATTTTATGCGATCAATAACGAGGAAACCCCGGTTAGCGCGCCCGCAAAGAAACCAGGGCGCGAAAAGCGTACCATACCAAAGAAACGTGTTGTGAAAGAGGCCGCCCAGGGCGATTTATGGAATTAAAATTGTATACACTCGAATGTTAAAGAAGTTCGATGGACCAATTACTCTATGGACGTAAAAGAATTGATAGGTGTCACGCTTGGCACATGTACCCTTGAGCATGTCATTGGACACGGCGGTATGGGTGCAGTGTACCTGGCGCAGCAGTCTCGCCCGGTGCGTACCGTGGCGGTAAAGGTGCTCATCCCTGGCAACAACACCGAAGTCGAACAGAAGGACGTTTTCCTGGCACGGTTCCGCCGTGAGGCTGACACCATCGCAAAGCTCGAACACAAAAATATCTTACCTATTTATGAGTATGACGAGGCGGTGGTAGAGCAGGAGCGGGTCGCATACCTGGTGATGCCGTTTATTCGCGGAGGAACGCTGCGCGAGCGCATTGACGACATGAACCGTTCCGGCTCACACTTCGATCTCAAACTCGTTGTCAGTTACATAAGCCAGGTGGCTGATGCCCTCGACTACGCCCACGACCTTGGTGTGGTGCATCGCGATATCAAACCGGGGAATCTGCTCTTCCACCTGGATGGCAGACTGCTGCTCGGCGACTTTGGCATTGTGCGTTTGAAAGCCATGCCCGGACTGACCAGCGTAGGCATCTTCCTGGGAACGGCGGAATACGCTTCACCCGAACAGATCAGCACCAATGAAATAGATTTTCGCTCGGATATTTACTCGCTTGGTATCATCCTATTTGAATTACTCACGGGGAGTGTACCCTACGCAGGCCCTAATGCTTTCGCGGTGATGTCTAAGAAGATGCATGATCCCCTGCCTTCCATCAAAGACGCTCGCCCTGATCTCTCACCCGCCATTGAAGCGGTCGTGGTGAAAGCGCTGGCAAAGAATCCCGCGGACCGTTACCAGAGTGCTTCGGAGATGGCGGCTGAGCTGCGGACTGCCGTAGAGTCAGGGCACTCACTGCGTCTCACTGGCGATGGCAACAATATTGACCTGACTGTACCTGAGCGGCCCTGGAGCGCGGTCTCATCAATGGTTGCCACCGTACCTGCTCCCAGCATTCCGCCGGCACAACCAGCGAGGCCGGTTCCACCCGGCGGTGTAGCCAGCCCTCTGCAACAGCAGCAGGGTCAGTGGCCTTCGCAGGCACAGGCGCAAAGTCCGGTTGGCGTGCTTCAAGCATATCCAGCAGGCTACGCCGCTCCCTCTTACCCATATAGACCACAGGATCAATTACATCCTGGCGGAGCAGCCGTCAGCGCGGATGCGAAACAGTATCGCGAGGGGAAACGCTTATTCTATGGCATTACGGCATTGATTGCGTTGCTCACACAATTTCTTATCTTCATCTTTCTGCTAGCAAAAGATAATACTGTGTTGGTTGTCTTGTTGGGAATGCTGCTAGGCTGCGGCCTCAATTTCTTGATCCTGGCGGCAATGGGCTTTACCGCTGTGGTGCGCAACCGCCCTGTGCGCAAATTCGTCATTCGCTCTGTCATCATTGCTATCGTCGCGCCCGTGCTTAGTGGCGCCTTCATTGCCTATGGTGTGGTATCCCCTGGCTCACCTCATCTTATCGCTTATCTTGTCCTGTTGGTGAGCAACCTCTATCTCATACGCCAGTTTGGCCGTATCGACGCCAAAGAACAGGTGGAGGTGGCACCAGTTCTCTGGCGGCCGGCCGTGGTAGGAGCCATGACAGGGTTGTTACCGCTGACAATCATGATGATTTTCGCCTTGCCGGCTTTTTTCGTGTACCCACGCAACAGTCTCCCCTGGCTGGATGTGCTAGGCGTGTTGTTCATTATCTTCATATGCATTCCTACGCCAGGTGCCATGATGGCAGTCTGGCTCTCAGCGAAGATGAGTTTTGCCACGCTGTCCATTTCTGCTGGGGATCTTATGGAACGTGATCTTTTCATCACACTCAGCCATTTTCAGCCATTTGAACCAGTCATGGATAGCGCTGCTGATCATCGCGAGTGTCTTAAGCCTGGTTGGCGCCCTGCGTGGTATGCTAGATGCGTGGATATGCCGCCGCTTCCTCAAGAAAAAATAGAAGAGGTAGAATAGTTGGCCCGTTGTTTGAATACACGTCCAGGCGGAGGACATGAGAACCCTGCCAATGCCGTCGTCTGCCCTCGCTGTGACTTTCTCGTGCAGGGTGCGCATATCGGCGGCTACGAAGTCCTCTCCTTCATTGGCGCAGGCAGCTATGGTCATGTCTACAAGGTGCGTGAGCCTGCGCCGCTCGGCCGTATTATGGCACTTAAAGTGCTGCGCTTTGACCAGTTCAACGAGAAGGCGTTGGGAAACTTTTTTGACGAGGCACGGCGCATTGCAGACCTGCAACATCCGAATATCCTGCCAGTCTATAACTTCGGCAAGTTGGAGGATGAACGCCCATACCTGGTGATGGAGTACGCGCCCCAGACTATCTATGACCTCTTCCGCCGCGATGATGGCAGTAGAAGAGTCGCTTACGCGGAGGAGTTGGTACCCTACATGCGACAGGCGGCGGAGGCGTTGAGCTTTGTGCATCAAAATGGGCTGATTCACCAGGATGTCAAGCCGGGGAATCTGCTCATCGGGCGCAGTGGTCAACTCCTGCTTTCGGATTTTGGCACAACGTTTTACCTGGGAATGCAGACACACGCTTCCCTTGGCGAAGCGACAGGAACAGCGGCCTATATGCCTCCTGAACAATGGCAGGGCAATCCGCGCCGCGATTCCGACCAGTACGCCCTAGCCGTAAGCTGTTATGAATTGCTCAGTGGCCGTACCCCCTTTCTGTATAGACGCGTCGAAGAGATGTGGAACGCGCATTTCAATGAGCTACCTTCCTCTCCACAACAGTGGAATCGGCGCATTCCGGTAGAGGTTGCAGCGGTGATACTGCGGGCGCTGGCGAAGGATTATCGCCAGCGTTACCCCAATATTCTGGAATTCGCACAAAAATATGCTGACGCGGTGCAGACGGCTCAGCAGCGCTATGTATGCCAGGTCTGCAAACACCAGAATCGTACTGGCGCGCAGCGCTGCAGCGCCTGTGGCGCCGAGCAGGATAACCGGCACTGCCCCTACTGTGACGAGCCTCTCCGCTTCGGACAGCGCTGTTGCACCGTCTGCGGCCGACTGACCGTACCACCTGGCATCATGCTCAATAGCCCGTTATCCGGGGTCAGCGCGCGGCAGGGGCGCTATGTCATTAAGCGTGTCTTGAAGCACAACGAAGAGACCAGGTTGATGGTCGCTGTAGCCTACGACACCCAGGCCAACGATGCCCAGGTCGTACTGAAACGCTGGGAGTGCACTGACCTGCCGCTGACTCGCCGCGCCAAAGAACTGGTCTATTACGAGAAGGCCACCGAACCCCTGACGCGCCTGCGTCACCCACTGCTGCCGCGCGTGCTTGATCGTTTCGTCGAGGGCAAACACTATTATATCGTGCTGACCTATGCCGATGGCGAAAGCCTGGAAGAACGGATGCAGAAATTGCTCAGGCCGCTGGCGGAGCGCGAAGTAATTGGTTATATGAATTCGCTGCTGAATGTCTTGATGGCCCTGGAGCAACAACATCCTCCTGTGCGCCACTATGACATCACTCCCAGCAACATCATCATTGAGAGATCACGAGGAAGACCCATCCTGACAGGTTTCCAGGTTTCACCGCCACCTTCGTCAGTGGAAACGATGAGTAATTGGAGCCAGCATCGCACAACACGGAAACTGGTGATCTCCCCTTATCTACCCGTGCAGGATAAGCCTTACGACCAGCGCACCTGCATCTACTCGCTGGCGGCATGTATGCACTATGCGCTGACAAACTATGCGCCGCCGCACTATCCCGCTTTCCCGCCCGCGCGCATGCTGAATCCAAACATTTCTGTTGCGCTCGAAACCATATTGAGTCGCGCCCTGATGGAAGACAACCGGGAACGATATCAGAGCTACGGAGAGATCCAGAGGGATTTGAAAAGTTTGCTGTGAAAGTTAAAGATTGGTTGACGAGAGGCGGTTGGTGACTGCGCCACGAACCGCCTTTCGTCAACCAAGATGAGCTATCCCCGCTGTTCGATTGGAACGTATTCGGTCACCTTCGGGCCGACGTATTCGGCGCGAGGGCGAATCAGGCGGTTATTGGCGTACTGCTCAAGGACGTGGGCCGTATAGCCAGCAATGCGACTACAAGCAAAAATGGGCGTATCCAGGTCAATGGGAAAGCCCAACATGTAGTAAACAGAGGCTGAATAGAAATCGACATTGCAATAAAGGCCCTTTTGTTCTTTGATGTAGTCCTCGATAATCCGCGACATCTTGAACCAGCGGCTATCACCGGTGCGTTTCCCCAGTTCTTCGGACATAGCCCGTAAATGGGTAGCGCGCGGGTCTTCCGTTTTGTATACGCGGTGCCCAAAGCCCATGATGCGCTCTCTGTGCTCGACGGCATTGCGAATGTAGGGTTCGGTATTACTCACCTCGCCAATGCGCAGGAGCATGCGCATCACCTGTTCGTTGGCTCCGCCGTGCAGCGGGCCAGATAGGGCACCGATAGCCGAGGTAATAGAGGCATACATATCAGCGAGGGTGCCAGCAGTTACACGAGCGGCAAAGGTGGAAGCGTTCAGTTCATGATCGGCGTGGAGTACCAGAGCAGTATCTAGGGCGCGAGCAGTGTCATCATCGGGCATTTCACCTTTGAGCATATAGAGAAAGTTTGTCGCGGTATTATGATCAGGCAAGGGAGCGACTGGCTTCATGCCATTGCGAATATGTTCCCAGCTTGTCACAATCGTTCCCAGCACTGCTGTAAGACGTATCGCGCGGCCATAGTTTGCCGCGGCAGACTTGTCTTCGAGGTTGGGATCAAAAGAAGAGAGGGTGGAAACGATGGTACGAAGTACTTCCATTGGAGAGGATGACCTGGGCAGCAGGTGCATTATCTCGATCACGCGTCCTGGCAACTCACGATTGGCCTGTAATTGAGCTGTCACTTCTTCAAGCTGGGCTCGTGTCGGTAAGATACCGTGCCAGAGCAGGTAGGCGGTCTCTTCAAAAGAGGAGTAACGCGCCAGGTCGTGGATATCGACCCCATAGTAGGTGAGTTTTCCAAGTTTACCATCGAGGTCGCAAATACGTGAATTGGTTGCTACGATATCTTCAAGGCCATCTGTCATCGGCATATGGATTCCTCCAGAGCGGGGGCAGGCTTCGGTTCGGTGAATGCAACTGGCACCCGGTAGGCGAGCATCTGCTTCATCGTGGAAGCAGCAGTGAACTTTCAACACAACAAACTATATGGCTTGTGTAAAGTAATTATATTCTCATTCATTCATTGATGTCAACGTGAGGCTCTTTGAAGAGCATAGTCTCCAACCATAAAATATGTTACACTAGCGCCAGCAAAAAAGATAAAAGTGAGGCGCTACAGTCACGTACCCTATCGCCTTGAAGGCGATGGGCTTGTGCAGAACGAAGCCCTGGACGTGAGCAGCCCCCCAGCATGCCTGGGAGCAGTTTGGCGCGAATGCGAATAGGCACGCCGCAATGACGGTCCAGTTGCGGCCGCTGCGGTCAACGATTAAACAGACGGGCAGGGTGCGAGTCAGTGTCGTTGGCACATCAAGGAAACCGCGCACAAACAGGGGCGAGGACAACTTTACTTCATCTGGCAACAGATGAACGATGCCTCATTAGGAGGCCCCTGCATCGGGGAGAACAGGAAGGAAACCATGTCACGTGTTTTGATCGTCGATCAGCAGCGCCGACCGCTCATGCCATGTACACCAGCGCGTGCCCGCCTGCTGCTCAAACAAAAGAAGGCGGCGGTCTTGCGCAGATGTCCATTTACTTTGATTCTGCATGAGAGCCGTTCCGAGGCGGTTGTGCAACCATTACGGCTCAAGATCGATCCGGGGAGTAAGGTGTCAGGGCTGGCGCTCGTCAATGATACATCAGGAGAAGTCGTCTGGGCGGCGGAAGTCATCCATCGCGGTGAACAGGTCCATAAAGATCTCCAAAAACGGGCAGAGGTACGTCGAGGACGGCGGCAGCGCCACACATGGTATCGGCCAGCACGATATCTCAATCGCCGTCGCCCCAAAGGCTGGATCCCTCCATCATTGGAGAGCCGGGTGCATAATGTTGAGACCTGGACACAGCGGCTCATCCTCTGGGCTCCCGTTGGATCACTCTCCTACGAAGCCGTGCGTTTCGATACCCAGGCGTTGCAGAATCCCGAGATCGAAGGAATGCGGTACCAACACGGGACGCTCGCGGGCCTGGAGGTCAAGGAATACTTGTTTCTAAAATGGGGGCATAGGTGTGCGTACTGCGAGAAAAGGGGATTACCGCTTCAAGTCGAGCATATTCTTCCAAAAATACGTGGAGGCAGCAATCGTGTGACCAATCTCACGCTGGCATGCGAACAATGCAATGGGAAGAAAGGCAAGCAGACCGCAGAGGAATTTGGTTTCCCTCACATTCAGGCGCAAGCGAAGGCTCCGCTCAAAGACGCGGCCGCAGTGAATAGCACCAGGCGGGTGCTGCATCAACGCCTTATGAGGACTGGCCTGCCAATTGAAGCCAGCAGTGGCGGGCGTACCAAGTGGAATCGACGTGAGCGCGACATTGCGAAAACGCACTGGTTGGATGCGGCAAATGTTGGTCCCTCCACGCCGGCGCGTCTTCTCTTCCAGCATGTGCGCCCCTGGCTGATCGAGGCCAACCGGCGCCAGGATCGGCAACTGTGTCTGGTGAACGCATTGGGCTTTCCTCGCAGTAAACCGAAGAAGAAGAGCCCCAAACATGACTTTCGCACGGGTGATATCGTGCGTGCCGTGGTTCCGGCGCATTTGGAGAATCCTGGCATTTAGGTTGGGAGGATGGCAGCCAAAGCAAGTGGGGCCTTCACTATCACCACCAAGCAGAGGAAAGTGAGCGATATTGGGTATCGCTACTGTACGCGACTGCAGCATACGGATGGGTATTCCTACCTTATCAAGTGAACAACGAAAGGGGGCGTGCGGCTTCCTCCCAATCCCTTCAAAAGGGATGGGTGCCCGCCGCACACGATCTATGGCAAAAACTCTCATCAACCCACCAGCGTTGGCCCATCCCAGCGGATTCAACCACGGCATTCTCGTGACTGGTGGTCGGCTCCTCTTTTTATCCGGCCAGACAGCCAGCGATGCCGAGGGGCAAATTGTGGCGCCAGGAGACCTGGTTGCGCAGTACGAACAGGTGCTACGCAACCTGCAGGCGGTAGTCGAGTCAGCGGGCGGCACAATGCAGGATATTGTGAAGATGACGATCTTTGTTAGCAACAGGGACGATTATCACGCTCACCTCAAACAGCTGGGCAAAGTTCATCGATCCTTTTTCGGGATCTACTACCCCGCCACGGCACTATTTGAGATTTCACGCTTTTTCCAGGACAAGGCGCTGATTGAGATCGAGGGCCTGGCAGTTATTGGCGCAGACGAGTAACACTACAGGGGCTTGCACATGAACTTTGAGCTAACAGATGAACAAAAACGTATTCAGGCTCTCGCCAGAGAGTTCTATGAGGGAACCAGCCATATTCAGCGCGTTATCATCGCCCGCGAACTGGTCAGGCGTGATGGATAGACAATCATGACCATCATCGGTGCACTGCACCATCGACGTGCAACCGCTCAAGGAGGAGAGATCTATGCCCTATACTGAGTATTGGAACCCCAAGAATGAAACGCTACCTCGCGAGCAATTGCAGGCTCTGCAGTTGCTCAAGCTGCGGCGTTTATGCGAATGGGCGTATGCCACAACAGCGTTTCACCAGCGCAAGTTTGATGCGGTAGGCTTCAAACCGGAACAGCTGAAGACGCTGGACGATCTGCGCCGTATTCCTATCATGACAAGGGAAGAGTGGATGGAATCGCTACAGGAGAAGCCGCTGTTCGGCGATATGCTCGCTACCGACCCAAACAATGCTATTCGCTACCATATCACCTCGGGAACAACAGGGCGTACCCCTATTCGCGTGCTCGATAGCATGAAAGACTGGGACTGGATTAGCGAGATGTGGTGCTATGGCCTGTGGGGATTCGGCATTCGCCCGGAAGATATCGTGTATTTCGCTTTTGGGTATGGATCATTCATCGGCTTCTGGGGCGCACACTATGCATGTGAAAAGATCGGGTCGCTGGTGATCCCTGGTGGGGCGCAGACCACTGAAGCACGCATTATACAAATTATCGAGATGGGCGTCACGACGGTCTGTTCAACACCTACTTATGCGCTGCACCTCTGGCAGAAAGCCAAAGAGAGGGGCATCGATCTTGCCAAAGAGAGCAACGTCAACAAAGTCATCCTGTCTGGTGAGCCGGCAGGCTCGATACCAGCGGTAAAACATCAGCTGGAAGAGGCCTGGGGCGCGAAATGTGGCGACACGGCAGGCATGACCGAGATCGGCACCATCATGATCTTCGAGTGTTCGCACCAGCCAGGCGGCACACATATCATCGAGGATCACTTCATCGAAGAGGTACTGAACCCGGTAAACGATGAGCCAACAGGTTATGAGGAACTGGGCGAGCGCGTTGTGACCTCATTTGGTCGAGGTTTTATTCCCCTCATCCGCTATCGCACCAAGGATATGGTGATGAAAGTGCCCGCCAGCACCTGCTCGTGTGGTCGCACCTGGGACCTTTACAGCGGTGGTATCCGTGGACGATGGGACGACATGAAACTCATCAGGGGTACAAACATCTACCCGCGAGCGGTAGAAGCGATTATCCGCGAGTATGCTGCCATCGACGAATTTCAAATTTACATCTGGCGCAAGGAGGAGGTCCAGGACGAGATTACAATTAAACTTGAAATCAAACCCGGGCACGAGGCTGGGTGGGTTGTGCTCCAGCATAAGCTAGCCAAAGACCTGGCGAATGCACACGAGGGCCTGCGCTTTAACATCGAGCGCGTGGAATACGGGGTGTTGCCTCACTTTGAACTGAAGGCAAAACGCCTGGTTGATGTTCGTCCGGTAGCACAATACTAAAGATAATGGGGATGATAGCGATATAACAGGCCCCTACCATGAAGAGGAGTTATGAGGATGGCTAATACCAACACAGATCTGCTGGGCAGCCGACTGACCGAACAAGAACGAGAATTGTTGAATGTGTATGAAGCACTGAAAAAGTTGGCGGCACAGGATGATCTTCCACCTTGCGCCGCGCGCAATGTGCGCCGGGCGTTGATGTCGATGTGGCAGGCAACCAATGACCTGGATTTACAGTTTGAGCAGCTGTATGAGTTTGGGGTTTAGGGAAGGTGTCAGGGCTACAGCTTGATGATGCCAAAATGAATTTTTAAAAGCAAGATTCGTTCTACCGACTGGTCGACACGGTTCATGGTCAATGTACCTTGCTGAAGAGCCTGCTTTAAGGCAGTGACCACGTTGGCGACGAGGTCGGGTGTATAAGGGCCTTCGATCATGTCATTTCCGGCTATGATGGATAGGACCGCTGCCTGGCTAAGCGACCAGCGCTCGCTGATACCGTGCATATAGAGGCCATCAGTGATCACAACACCATTGTAGCCTAATTGTTTGCGCAAGATACCGTTGATGGCTTTCGGTGAAAGTTCAGCGGGCAGCGTTGGGTCAATGGCAGGCATCAGCACGTCGGTCGACATGATCATGGCAGGCTGGTCGCTCTGTATCATCAATCTATAGGGAGCAAGGTCAATAGCATTTAAGTCCGCCATGCTGCGATTGACTGTAGGTAAACCTGTGTGGGGATCAGAGGTGATGGCACCTAGACCTGGAAAGTGTTTGAGGCAGCCTGCAACTCCATTATTCTGGAGACCGCTGAGAAAAGCGCCAGCGTACGAAGCGACCGTCTTGGGATCGCTGCCAAACATGCGGGTTGACAATACTGGTGGATCAACGGTATGAACATCAACAACGGGAGCAAGATCGGTGTTTATGCCCAGTTCAAGCATCCATTTCGCAGACTGCGATCCCTGGGTGAACGCCACACCAGGCTTGCCACTAGCGGCCATATCCGCAGCTGATGGCAAATAGCCATGAAACCTGGCGAGCCGGTTAACCAGGCCGCCTTCCTGATCTGTGGCAATCATTAAGGGGATTTTTGCGTCATGCATTGCTTGCTGAGAAAGCACGTCAACCTGGCTTGCCACATTATAGGGCGGGTCAAAGTTGCTGTTGCTTTCCTGGTACATGTACCCACCGACGAACTGCTGCGAGATCATGTATTGCAATCCACCCTGGTAATTATTACCAAGATATTCAACGATGATCATCTGTCCGAGCTTCTGATCAAGAGTCATACCTGCGATGATTTGCTGGACTTTTTCTAGCTGAGCACGTGTCAGGGCTTCTGTAGGAATGCCATGGCTATCGGCCTTGGGCTGTTCAGATTGTAATGTTGGAGTTGTCCCTGCAATAGTCTGATCAGGGGTAGAGGAAGTATCTGATAATAATCCGCTGCAGCCAGAAAGAAATAATACCATAGAGCATAGAATAACGATAAAAGAGCAAACAGGTTTCCTCATTATTTGTTGCCGGTGTAGAGTCTGCATAGTATTGGCTCCATTTAAGAGTTTCGAAAATATATATTCCGCTGTTGAGCTTGATAGCTTCTG
>WNFJ01560487.1_pt1 | contig 10747 bp, 6 predicted proteins | sample 5400461 | NCBI WGS metagenome assembly WNFJ01 (sample SAMN13153349, study PRJNA577476) | soil metagenome | isolation source: 115 cm saprolite on Douglas fir-dominated hillslope | place: USA:California | collected 2013-09-17
CATGATGGAGACCGTCCTGAACATCGGCCTGTCCGACGAGTCGGTGCAGGGCCTGGCCAAGCAGGCCGGCAACGAGCGGTTCGCCTGGGACTCCTACCGGCGCCTGCTGCAGATGTTCGGCAAGACCGTGCTCGACATCGAGGGCGAGCACTTCGAGCACGCCCTGGACGACGCCAAGCAGGCCAAGGGCGTCCGCAACGACCTCGACCTGGACGCGAACGACCTGCAGGGCGTGGTCGAGACGTTCAAGGGCATCATCAAGACCCAGACCGGACGGGACTTCCCGCAGGATCCCCGCGAGCAGATGGACCTGGCCATCAAGGCCGTGTTCGACTCCTGGAACGCCGACCGCGCGATCTTGTACCGGCGCCAGGAGCGCATCCCCGCCGACCTTGGCACCGCGGTGAACGTGGTCGCGATGGTGTTCGGCAACCTCGGCATGGACTCGGGCACCGGCGTGGCCTTCACCCGCGACCCCGGCACCGGCGCCCAGGGCGTCTACGGCGACTACCTGCAGAACGCCCAGGGCGAAGACGTGGTCGCCGGGATCAGGAACACCGTCCCGCTGCAGGACCTGGAGCGCATCGACAAGGCCTCCTACGACCAGCTCATGCAGATCATGCGGACGCTGGAGAACCACTACCGCGACCTGTGCGACATCGAGTTCACCATCGAGCGCGGCAAGCTGTGGATGCTTCCAGACCCGGGTCGGCAAGCGCACCGCCGCGGCCGCCTTCCGCATCGCCATGCAGTTCGTCGACCAGGGCCTGATCGATGAGGACGAGGCGCTCCGCCGGGTCTCCGGCGAGGAGCTGGCCCGGCTGATGTTCCCCAGGTTCGACACCAGCGGCGAGGTCACCAAGATCGCCACCGGGATCAGCGCGTCCCCGGGCGCGGCGGTCGGCAAGGCCGTCTTCGACTCGGCCCGCGCCGTCGAGCTGGCCGCCCAGGGCGAGAAGGTCATCCTGGTCCGGCGCGAGACCAACCCGGACGACCTGCACGGCATGATCGCCGCCCAGGGCATCTTGACCAGCCGGGGCGGCAAGACCAGCCACGCGGCCGTGGTCGCCCGCGGCATGGGCAAGACCTGCGTCTGCGGCGCCGACGAGCTCACCGTGGACACCAAGGCCGGGAAGTTCACCGCCCCCGGTGGCATCACGGTCAGCGAGGGCGACGTGATCTCCATCGACGGCACCAGCGGTGTTGTCTACCTGGGCGAGATCCCGGTCGTCTCGTCCGAGGTCGTGCGCTATTTCGAAGGCGAGCTGCACCCGCACGCCGACGAGGCCGACGACCTGATCCGGGCCGTGCACTCGATCATGGTCCACGCCGACCACAAGCGCCGTCTGGGCGTGCACGCCAACGCCGACAACGGCCCGGACTGCGCTCGGGCCCGTCGGTTCGGCGCCGGCGGCGTCGGCCTGGTCCGCACCGAGCACATGTTCCTCGGCGAGCGCCGCCAGCTGATCGAGGACCTGGTCCTGGCCAGCACCGACGAGGACCGCCAGCGCGCGCTCGACGCCCTCGAGCCGCTGCAGCGCGGCGACTTCGTCGAGATCCTGGAGGCCATGGACGGCCTGCCGGTGACCATCCGGCTGATCGACCCGCCGCTGCACGAGTTCCTCCCCGACCTCACAGATCTATCCGTGAGAATCGCGCTCGCCGGCGACAACGCCAGTGACAAGGACAAGGAACTGCTGGCCGCGGTCCGCCGGCTGCACGAGCAGAACCCCATGCTCGGCCTGCGCGGCGTCCGCCTCGGCCTGGTCATCCCCGGCCTGACCGACATGCAGGTGCGCGCGATCGCGCACGCCGCCGCGCAGCTCAAGCAGGCCGGCCAGGACCCGCAGCCGGAGGTCATGATCCCGCTCACCGCGACCGTGCAGGAGATGGAGATCAGCCGCGAGCGGGCCGAGAAGGTCCTGCGCGAGGTCGAGGAAGAAACCGGCACCCACGTGCACACCCTGATCGGCACCATGATCGAGGTGCCGCGGGCGGCCCTGAACGCGGGTCCGATCGCCGGCAGCGCGGAGTTCTTCTCCTTCGGTACGAACGACCTGACCCAGATGACCTGGGGCTTCTCACGTGACGACGTGGAGGGCGCGTTCTTCAGCAAGTACATCGAGCTGGGTATCTTCGGCGTCTCGCCGTTCGAGACGATCGACCGGGACGGCGTCGGCCGGCTGGTCGACATCGCGGTCAAGGAAGGCCGGGCCGCCCGGCCGGACCTGCACCTCGGCGTCTGCGGCGAGCACGGCGGCGACCCGGACTCGGTGCACTTCTTCCACCAGGTCGGCCTGGACTACGTGTCCTGCTCGCCGTTCCGCGTCCCGATCGCCCGCCTGGAGGCAGGCCGCGCGGCATTGGCCGGCGGTGGCTCTGACAGCAGGTAGGGGAGGACTTGTCAGAGGTACCAGGTAGAAAAGGAGCTGTGCCGAGGTACGACGAGAGCGCCACGGCCCGCTGGGTGGCGGAGCCGCCCAAGCGGGCCGGGCGCAGTGATTTCGAGCGGGATCGCGCCCGGGTCCTGCACAGCGCCGCACTGCGCCGGCTGGCGGCCAAGACCCAGGTGGTCGCCGCCGGCTCAGCCGACTTCCCGCGCACCAGGCTTACCCACTCCCTGGAGTGCGCGCAGATCGGGCGGGAGCTCGGCCGCGAGATCGGCTGTGACCCGGATCTGGTCGACGCCGCCTGCCTCGCGCACGACATCGGCCACAGCCCGTTCGGCCACAACGGCGAGTTCGCCCTCGACGAGCTGGCCGAATCCTGCGGCGGGTTCGAGGGCAACGCCCAGTCCCTTCGCCTGCTCACCCGGCTTGAGCCGAAGGTCGCCGGGGCCGGCCTGAACCTGACCCGGGCCACTCTGGACGCGACCCTCAAGTACCCTCGCTTCAGCCAGGGCCCCGGCACCAAGTACGGCGTCTACGCCGAGGACGCCGAGGTCTTCGGCTGGATCCGCGCGGCTGCCCCGGCCGACCGTCCGTGCCTGGAGGCCCAGGTCATGGACTGGGCCGACGACGTGGCCTACTCGGTTCACGACCTGGAGGACGGCTTCGCGGCCGGCCTCATCACCCTTAAAAACCTCAATTCTTTGGCCGAACGGACCGTGGTATCACAGACCACGGCCACCACGTATGTCGTCGAAGACGTCTCCGTGACCGAACTCACCGAGATCCTCGACGCGCTGCTCGCCCTGGACGTCTGGCCCGATTCCTACGACGGCGGCCCGGAATCCGCCGCCGCGCTGAAGCACGTGACCAGCGAGCTGATCGGCCGCTTCTGCGTCGCCGCCCAGGACGCAACCCTGGCCGCCCGCCCGCGCCCGCTCACCCGGTACGCCGCGGACCTCGTCGTGCCCAGGCAGCAGCGGCTGGAGTGCGCCCTGCTCAAGGGGATCACCGCGCACTACGTGATGAGCCGCGCCGGGGTGGTCGCGGCCCAGGCCCGGGAACGGGACCTGCTGGCCGAGCTGGCCTTCGCGGTCGAGCGCGGCGCGCCCGGCACGCTCGACCCGCTGCTGCGCCCGGCCTGGCACGCCGCCGAGACCGACCCGGCGCGGCGCCGCGTGCTCATCGACCAGATCGCGAGCCTCACCGACACGTCCGCTATCGCCTGGCACCACCGCCTCTGTGTTTTATCCAAGCTGCGGGCCTGCCACGGCATAATCTAAGGCGCATGCCAACCTTTGTGATCGCTGGTGCCAGCCTGGCCGGGGCTAAGGCCGCCGAGACGCTGCGCGACGAGGGCTTCGACGGACAGATCGTGCTGCTGGGCGCCGAGCATGAACGTCCCTACGAGCGGCCGCCGCTGTCCAAGGGTTACCTGCTCGGCAATGACGAGCTGGACTCGGTCTACGTGCACCCGGCGGACTGGTACGCCGAGCACGACGTCGACCTGCGGATGGGCGTCACCGTCACCGCCATCGACCGCGCCGTCTCCGCCGTGATCGCCTCAGACGACAGCATCTTTCACTACGACAAGCTGCTCCTCACCACCGGCGCGTCGCCCCGGCGGCTGAGCTTCCCGGGTTCCGATCGGGACGAGGTACTCTACCTGCGCACCACGGGCGACTCGGGGCGACTGCGCGCCGCGTTCCAGGCGGGCCCGCGGGTCGTGGTGGCCGGGGCCGGCTGGATCGGCCTGGAGACCACCGCCGCCGCTCGCTCCTACGGCTGCCCGGTCACCGTGCTCGAGCCCCAGCCCGGCGCGCTGCACGAGCAGCTCGGCCCCGAGCTCGGTGCCGTGTTCGCCGGCCTGCACCGCTCCCACGGTGTGGAGTTCCGCTTCGGCGAGCGGGCCGCCGAGTTCCGCCCCGGTCTGGTCATCACCTCCCTCGGCGCCGAAGTCCCCGCGGACATCCTGGTCGTCGGGATCGGCGCGGCGCCGAACGACGCCCTGGCCGCCGCCGCCGGCCTGGAGACGGGCAACGGCGTCCTGACCGACGCCGCCCTGCGCACCACCGACGAGAACATCTTCGCCGCGGGCGACGTGGCGAACTCGTTCCACCCGCTGCTGGGCCGCCGGGTCCGCGTCGAGCACTGGGCCAACGCCCTGAACGGCGGGCCCGCCGCGGCCCGGTCCATGCTCGGCCTGCCCGGCGAGTACGATCCGGTGCCCTACTTCTACAGCGACCAGTACGACCTCGGCATGGAGTGCGCCGGCCTGCCCTCGCCCGGCACCTACGACCAGGTCGCCTACCGCGGCGACCGCGCCGCGCTGGAGTTCATCGCGTTCTGGCTCTCCCGCGGCACGGTGGTCGCCGGCATGAACGTCAACGTCTGGGACGTCAACGACGACATCCAGTCTGTCATCCGCTCCGGCCGTGAGGTCGACCTCTCCCGCCTGACCGACCCCGACGTTCCCCTCCTTGAGGTCTGACGGCCCGCTGGGCCTGCGGGCGGAGTACCGCCCGCAGGCCCTGGCCCCCGAGGTCCGGTCAGGGCACCGGAATGAACTCCCATTGCTGGTTGGCGTCCCCTGACGATGGCGCCCACTGCTGGATCGGCGTGCCGTCGCCGAACGCGCCGTTGGTGAGGTCGAGGTTGTCGCTGCTGGTCTTGTTGGTAATGGTGTAGAAGCCGTTCCCGACCGCGGTGATCTGCCACTGCTGGTTGCTGTTGCCGGTCCCGCTGATCGTGTACTGCTGCATCTGGGTGCCGTTGGACGTGGAGCCGTTGGTGTCGTCGAGCGCCTTTCCGCTGTTGACGTTGATCACGTTGTCATAGCCGTTGCCCGCGCTGACCACCGTCCACTGCTGGTCGAGACCGTTGTCATCGGCCGATTCGGTGATCTTGGCGCCGTCGGCGGTGGACGCGCCGGCCACGCCGAAGGGCTTGCCGCTGACGGCGCTGACGATCCGGTACGTCTGCCCGGCCACCGGGGCGGCCGGCTGGCCGGCCGACGGGACACCGACCAGTTGCCATTCCTGGTTGAAGTCTCCCGGCGAGTACGCCCACTGCTGGATCGCCGTGTTATCGCCGATACCGCCGCCCGTCAGGTCGAGGACCAGACCGCTGAGCGAATTCAGCTGCCACTGCTGGTTGCTGTCGCCGGTCCCGCCGATCGTCCACTGCTGCATCTGGGTGCCGTTGGACGTGGAGCCGTTGGTGTCATCGAGCGCCTTTCCGCTGTTGACGTCGATGATGTTGTCGTAGCCGTTCCCCGCGTTAGCCAGCGTCCACTGCTGGTCGGGGTCGCCGTCATCGGTCCACTGGACGATCTTCGCACCGTCGCTGGTCGACGCGCCGGAAACGCCGAACGGCTTGCCGGTGGCCCGGTTGATGAGGCGGTACGTGAGGCCGGCCGTCGCCGCGGAGGGCTTGGCCGGGGCGGCCGGAACGTTGCCCTCGAAGGTGACCGTGGCGTGGGACGGCAGCGTGTAGGAGAACGATCCCTGCCCGTTCCACGTCACCTCGAAGGTGGACGCCGCACTGTTGGTGTTGGTCGCGACGAGGACTTCTTGCCCATTGGGGTTCTTGAACGCCGCGCTGAAAACGCCGTGCGCGTTGACCGTCGAGCCGATGTGGGTAGCGCCGACGGCGACGAACTTGCTGAGCTGCCCCAGCTGGTAATAGTTGTTGTCCAGGGTGTAGCTCGTGGGGTTGACGGTGACGATGGGCACGCAGCTCGTGCAGCCGCCCAGATGCGGGCCGTTGTTAGAGTTCAGCGCGACGTTCCACAGGACCACGCCCTTGGCCCAGTTCTGGATCGACAGCATGGCCATTTGGGCCGTGGTGTAGGGGATGATGTCGGTCGGGGCCGTGTCCGATGAGCACTCGGTCTCGTACTGGTCGAGGCCGGAATTCTGGTTGTGAATCACGGACATCATGGTCGGGTCGCTGTTGTTGTCGTAGCAGTGCCAGGCCATCGCGTTGAAGTCCCCGGCCGCCGAGCTCGACATCAGCTGCTGGGGGAAGGACAGCGCGTCCCAGTTGTGGTCGAACCCGAGAATCTTGGGGCTCAGGTTGGCCGAGGCGAGGTCCGGGACGAGGAAATTCTGCACCCAGTTTGCCTCGCTCGCCGGATCCCACGACGAGCCCGGGTAGTTCGTCGGGCAGTACAGCGGCTCGTTCTGCGGCGTGACGGCCCAGATCGGCACCCCGTTGGCCTGGTAGGCCCGGATCCACTTGACGTAATAATCAGCCCAGGCCTGGTCATCGGCCTGGAGTAGGGAGGCGTTGCCGCTGCCGGTGTTGCAGATCATCGAGCCGTTGGACTTCATCCACGCGGGCGGGCTCCACGGGCTCGCGAAGAGCTGCAGCGACGGGTTGACCGCGAGCGCGTCCTTGATCACCGGGATGATGTGGCCGGTGTCTTGGGCGGTGAGCCCGAAGTTCTGCGTGGGGTTGTTTGACGGGCCCTGCGTGTCGTCGTCGGTCCAGGGCGCGTTGGTGGAGTTGAAGTCGCTCGCGGTCATCGGGATGCGCCAGAACGCCAGCCCGATCCCGCTGCTGTTGCTGAACAGCTGGTTCATCATCGTGTTGTACGTCGACGCGCTGTTGGACTTGAGCTGGGCCATGAGGTAGGTGGAGGAGTCGGTGAAGGCGGCGCCGAATCCGCTGATCGTCTGGTAGCTGAGGCTGTCGTCGACGGAGACGTTGAGCTGGCCCCGCGTCACGGTGCCCATGGTGATGGACGGCTGCTGGGTCAGCTGATTTGCGCCGTCAGCGGTCGTCAGCCACGTCTGCAGGGTTATCCCGGAATCCGCGCGGGCCGGGACGGCGGCGACGAGCGTGAGCAGGACCAGGCCCGCGGCGGCCGTAAGGGCGGCGGCCGCACGGGCGCGGAACGCGGTGGTCAGGCGGCGTTTCCGGCTCATTCCGAGTTCCTTCCTTGCTGGGAGGTGATGCCGCGGAACCAGGCGGCGCTTGCCTTCGGTATGCGGGTCTGGGTGCGGAAGTCCACGTAGATGAGCCCGAACCGGGAGCCATAGCCATGGGCCCACTCGAAGTTGTCCATGAGGGACCACACGTAGTACCCGCGGAGGTCCACGCCGCGGCGGATGCTTTCGGCGGCCGCCGCGAGATGGGCACCGAGGTAGTCGACGCGCTCCTGGTCGTTGATCCGGCCCTCGGGGTCGGTGTAGTCGTTGAAGGACGCGCCGTTCTCGGTGACGTAGAGGGGGACCGGTCCGTAGTTCTCGTGCACGCGGCACAGCACCCGGGTCAAGGCGTCGGGCTCGATGGGATTGCCGCCGTGCGTGACGGGGCCGGTCGGCACAAGCTCCCGGGCCTCGTGTACCGGCTCGTCCGGATCATGGACGATGCGCAGGTGCTCGTAGTAGTTGACGCCCAGGAAATCGAGCGGCTGGGCGATCAGCCCCAGGTCGGCCTCGTCGGCGAAGGAGACGTCGGCCCGGCCGGCGTACCAGGTGAGCATGTCCTCCGGATAGCGGCCGTACCGGACCGGATCGAGGAACCACCGGTTCTCGAATCCGTCTATCCGCTCGGCCGCGCCCTTGTCCAGCGGATCTTCCGTTCCAGGCACGACATCGGTCAGGTTCAGCGAGATGCCGACCTGCCCGCTCCCCGGGCCGGCCCGCAGCGCCTGGGCCGCGTACGCGTGGCCGAGCATCAGGTGATGGGAGGCGCGCAGCGCGGCGGTCAGGTCGGTGAGCCCGGGGGCGTGCCTGCCCTGCAGGTAGCCAGCGAACGCCGAAACCCAGGGCTCGTTGACCGTCACCCAGAACGACACCAGGTCTCCCAGCTCCGCGACGACCGCGGCGGCGTAGTCGGCGAACCTGGCGGCGGTGTCCCGGGCCGCCCAGCCGCCCACGTCCTGGAGCGGCTGGGGCAGGTCCCAGTGGTACAGGGTCGCCATCGGGACGATGCCGCGCTCGTGCAGGCCGTCCAGGAGCCTCTTGTAGAAGTCCAGGCCGGGGTGGTTGACCGGCCCCCGCCCGGCCGGGATCACCCGGGGCCAGGCGATGGAGAACCGGTAGGTCTGGCAGCCGAGCTCCGCGATCAGGTCGAGGTCCGCCGACAGCCGGTGGTAGTGGTCGCAGGCGATGTCACCGGTGTCGCCCCGGTAGACCTTGCCCGGAGTGTGACTGAACGTGTCCCAGATCGATGGCCCGCGTCCTGCCTCTCGCACCGCGCCCTCGATCTGATAGGCGGACGTCGACGTGCCGAGCAGGAAGCCGGGCGGAAAGATCGGTGTCATTGCGACTCCATCGTTGTTACTGCCGCTGCCGGGCACGGCGGCGGCTGAGTGCGTCCAGGCTGACCGCCAGGACGAGGATGATGCCGGTGGCGATGTTCTTGGTCGACTCGGACTGGCCGATGAGGTCCAGGCCGTTCTCGACGCTGTCGATGACCAGGGCCCCGAGCAGCGCGTGGTAGATGCGGCCGTGGCCGCCGAACAGGCTCGTGCCGCCGATGACGGCCGCGGCGATCGCCTCCAGCAGGAGCGTCCCGCCGCCGGTGCTGGCGTCCACCGAGTACAGCCGGGAGGCGCTGACGATCGCGGCGATCCCCGCGAGCAGCCCGCTCGCCGCGAGCACGGTCACCTTGATGGCTCCGACCGAGATCCCGGCGCGCCGGGCAGCCTCGGCGTTTCCGCCCACCGCGTACAGGTGCCGCCCGAATCCGGTCCGGCGGGTCGCCCAGCTCAGCCCGAGGAGCAGCGCGAGCAGCCCGACCAGCAGGTAGGGTACGCCGAAGTAGCTGTTCATGATCCAGGTCACCGCGATGAGGACGCCAGCCCAGGCGGCGACCCGCGCTACGGCCGGCCACCACGACCCGTCCCCGACGCCGGCCCGGGACCAGGCCCGGCGACGCGCGGCCTCGGTCACGACCAGCCCCGCGATCACCGCGCCGCCCAGTGCCCACGCCACCCCCGGAGCGAGGTAGTCGTTGGCGATCGCGATCACCGCCGGGCTGGCGATGGCGATCTGGCCCGAGCTACCGATCAGCGCGAGCTGAACGCCGGCGAACGCGAGGAAGCCGCCGAGGGTGACGATGAACGACGGCACGCCGATCTGGGTGGTGACGAGGCCCTGCACCAGGCCGATCACCAGCCCGAACAGCAAGGTGACCACGATGGCGAGCCCGGTCGGCCAGTGCTGCTTGGTGAGCAGCACCCCCAGCAGCGCGGCGCTCGCGCCCGTCACCGAGCCGAGGGACAGGTCGATCTCACCGGCGATCAAGACCAGCACCACACCCATGCGGCCGTCTGCAGCACCAGGTTGGTGAGGTTACGGGCGGTGAGGAAGTTGCTGTTCTGGACCTCGAAGAAGATCCAGATCACCGCCAGCCCGCCCAGCACCGCGGCCGATCCGGCCTCGGAGCGGACGAGACGGCGGGACAAGGTAAACCTGGTCGCCTGCGAGTTAGCCGCATCGTTGGGCCGGGCGCTCTGTCTCCCGCTCGCCTCCGGGGCGCCTTTAAGGCGCCACCTTGCTTGCCTGGCCGCCTGCGGCGGCGGGCCCTCGTCGCTTCGCTTCTCAGTCCAGGCAGCGCCGGGCCCCTTTGGCTCGCTCATGGGAGCCCTTCCTCGGCGAGAGTGGCGCCGCCGGTCATGGCCGACACGACCTCCTGCGAGCTCGCCGTCGCCCGGTCGAATATCCCGGCGTTCGCCCCGAGCCGCAGCACCCAGATCTTGTCCGCCACGGCGAAGACATCGGGCAGGCTGTGCGAGATCACCACCACGGCCAGACCCCGGTCGGAGAGCGTCCTGATGAGCCGGAGCACCTGAGCGGTCTGCTGCACCGCGAGCGCGGCGGTCGGCTCGTCCAGGATCACGACCTGCGAACCCCAGAGCACGGCCCGGCTGACCGCCACCGCCTGGCGCTGCCCGCCGGACAGCGCTCCCACCGGTGTGCGCAGCGACGGCAGCCGGACCGAAAGCGACTCCAGCGTGTCGCCGGCCATCCGGAACATCTCCGGTTCACGCAGCCGCCGTAGCGGCCCGGCCAGCGGGGCCGCGAGCAACTCCCGGCCCAGGAACAGATTGGCGGTGACGTCGAGGTTCTCGCATAGGGCCAGATCCTGGTAGACCGTCGCGATCCCGAGCGCGGATGCGTCGTGCGGGCTGCCCAGCCTGACCGGCCGGCCGTCGAAGGCGAACTGGCCCGCGTCCGGACGCACGCTGCCTGACAGGATCTTGACCAGCGTGGACTTGCCGGCGCCGTTGTCTCCGACGAGCACGGCCACCTGGCCGGAATATACCTCGAAGGTGACGCCGTCCAGGGCCAGCACGGGGCCGTACCGCTTGACCACGCCGGTTGCGCTCAGTCGCGCGGCAGGCG
>WNFJ01109489.1_pt1 | contig 10746 bp, 11 predicted proteins | sample 5400461 | NCBI WGS metagenome assembly WNFJ01 (sample SAMN13153349, study PRJNA577476) | soil metagenome | isolation source: 115 cm saprolite on Douglas fir-dominated hillslope | place: USA:California | collected 2013-09-17
CTCGAACTGTTGTGCAATCACGAGTCCCTCAGCGAAGAGATGTTTCTGGAAACCCTGCGCAGCCAGCGCAATGGGGAGTTCGTCGAGAAGTAGAGCTGCCGGTCATCCTGATCGGGCTTGCGGTTTCCACTTCTTCAGAAACTCCAGCAGGTCTTCCGGCCCCAGCGCCCGGGCGCGTTCGAACTCGCCGTTCTTCTGGCTATAGAGCAGTTTGCCGCTGGAATCAAGAACGGCAATTGCGGGAATGCCACGTTTCATCGGGACGTCGTACTGGTTCATGAGGTCCTGGTTTTTGTCGCCCTCGCCCACATCCACGTGCACCACCTCATAATTCGGAGTCAGAACCGCAGCTACATCCGGCCGGCGAAAGGCTTTATCTAAAACGTGGCAGTCGTAGCACCAATCGGCTCCGAACACGACAAGAACGTGCTTGTGGAGTTTCCCAGCGCGGCCCAGGGCTGAGCGGATCTCTTGCGTGGCATTCATTCCCGCAGGATAGATTTTTGCGTCGAGTGAAAGGGGCTGCTCGAGTTTGGTTGCGTCGGTCCGCTGGGCAGACACCAGTTTCCATTCCGCTCCTTGTTGCTGCCAAATCTGTGCGGCGGCAACATACAGGGTGCGCCCTGGAGCCACGGTTTTGATCTGGGCCTGAAGCACGATCTGCTGAAGCCCCACCTGCGGCGAGCTAGATTGAGCGATCTGGAGCTCGACGTTCCTCGCCTTTAGTCCCGTCCAGAACGAAATATCGGAATCTGCAGTAATTTGGGTAGAGGATATGCTAATCCGCGCCGGTGGCGAACTGCTGTAAAGCGCCTTCAAGGCGGTCGCATTCCCGCTGACTATAGCCGCCTTCCACTGTTGGAGTGGAGGAAAGCTGGCGGCGCTCTGAGGTGAGCAAATGGTCGCAAAAAAAACGATGGGCGCAATCACAAGCCGGGAGCGCATGCTGAAAGTATAAAAGAATTCGAGCCGCAGCAGCCGACGCGGGCGCACTGCCGACTTCAGCTTTCCTGTATTCTCCTTTCCAACGCATGTCTTTGCGGCCCAATTCGAAAGTGGCGCTTCCCCTGGCAGCGATTGCCGCGGTTGCGTTCGGCGTGGTGCTTCCCTTTTTCTGGCTGGGAATTCCGTCCGGACACGACTTCGAGGTTCATTTCAATGCCTGGGTGGAGGTAGTCGACCATTGGAGGCAAGGCGTCCTGTATCCCCATTGGGCAGGGATGTCGCATTACGGATATGGCGAAGCCCGGTTCATTTTTTATCCACCGATTTCGTGGAAGGTGGGGGCAGTCCTGGGAATGATTCTGCCCTGGAAGCTGGTTCCGGCGGCTTACATTTGGATCGCCTTGTTGCTCTCCGGGGTCTCGATGTTCTTGCTGGCAAGCCGCTGGCTTCCGCGTGCCGATGCGCTCTTCGCCGCGGCCCTCTATGCCGCGAATCCCTATCATTTGGTGATTGTTTACTGGCGGAGCGCTATGGCCGAACTGCTGGCCGCTGGCTACCTCCCGCTGTTACTGCTTCTGATTTTGCGGTCGGATGCAGATGAAGATGGCGCGCGTGTGGTAGCGCCACTGAGCCTACTGATGGCGATGGGGTGGCTGACTAATATCCCGAGTGCCGTGATGATGAACTACTCGCTGGGCCTACTGGTGCTGACGGTGGCAATTTCGCGGCGATCTCTCTTGGTAGTCGCCTACGGAGCGGCTGCAGCCATGATTGGCGCAGCGCTGGCTGCTTTTTACCTTGTCCCAGTGTTTCACCAGCAGAGCTGGGTGAATATCGGACAAGTGCAGTCGCCGGGGGTGCGTCCCGAGGACAACTTCTTATTCACGGCAATTGCCGGCGATCCTGATCATTACCGCTTCAACCTTCTGGTATCCGTGGTTGCGGTGTGGCAGATTGCCATTGTGGCAGCGGCGCTGGCTCTCGCTCGCCGGTTGCGGAAGCAAGAACCGTGGTGGCCGCTAGCGGTGTGGAGCGCGATGGCCGCAGCGCTGATGGCGAAGTTCACGCTTCCGTTGTGGACCCATTTGCCGGAACTGCGCTACGTGCAATTGCCCTGGCGATGGCTGCTGTGCCTGAACGTCCCATTTGCCGTCTTGGTTGTACTGGCAATCCGTCGCTGGTGGTTTCGCAGCTTGATTTATGCCGCGATGCTTGCGATTGTGTTGCTGCTTTGGCAACGAGTGCAGGTTCCCTGGTGGGACAATGCCGCCGACATCAAAGAGATGGTTGACAATCAACACGATGGGCCCGGCTACGAGGGTACGGATGAATACGCGCCCGTGGCGGCCGATCCGTACGCAATCGACCAGCAAGCGCCCAAGGTGTTGTTTCAAGGAAACGGACATGCCGAACTACAGATTAAGGAGTGGAAGGCGGAATCGCGGCAGGTCATTGCCACCACGAGCGCGCCTGGACAGCTGGTGTTTCGCCTTTTTGATTATCCGTCGTGGAGCGTGCTGGTGAACGGCCGTGTGGTCGTGGCCGAGAGTACGAAGAAGACGGGGCAATTGACGGTGCCGGTCGCGGCCGGGGAGAGTCAGGTTCAGATCAAGTTTGTTGAGGGTTGGGATAGGGCAGTCGGAGCGGCAATTTCGATGGTTGCGCTTGCGTTGATGCTCTTCTGGGTATGGACGTCGAGCGGACGAGTCCCTTGCGCTCCCGAGATAGCGTCTTAGGCTTCATGAAACACATTCTGATTGCGACCTCGAATCCGGGAAAGCTGCGTGACTTTGCTGGCGCGGCGGCAGGTTATGGAATTGAAGTACAGACGCTTCCGAATTTTGCGTCGCTGCCGGTAGTGGTCGAGGATGGGGTCACCTTCGAAGCCAACGCGCGAAAGAAAGCTGAGATTTACAGCCGTTACGCCCAAGGAGAGTTTGTAATAGCCGACGACTCCGGCCTGGAGGTTGATGCGCTGGGCGGAGCTCCCGGTGTGCACTCTGCCCGCTACTCTGCCGACGACCCTCAAGGGGCGGAGAACAACACGGGCGACGAACTCAATAACGCCAAGCTGATGCGAGAAATCCAGCGTGTGTCGGCTGACAGGCGCGGCGGAAGATTCGTTTGCGTGATTGCGGCCGCGCGCAACGGGGAGACACTGGCTGTCTTTGAAGGAAAAGCCGAGGGCATCATTCTTGAACGGCCGCGAGGATTCAATGGCTTCGGGTATGACCCGCTATTTTACTTTCCGCAAATTGACAAGACGTTTGCTGAATTGAGCGCGGAAGAAAAAGCCCAATACAGCCATCGCGGCGCGGCGTTCCGGAAATTGCTGGACTGGTATTGTGGCTGAAGCAGTCAATACGCGAAGCGATTCTCTGAGCTTTTGAGAACCAAGAAAAAAAGCAATCACTCGACCTTGGAGGTCGATCCAGCGAGGCGAGGTAAGCGTCACGAAATCAGTCGCCTGCCTTTTCTCGATGAGGCCTTCCTCGGGGCGTCATGCTAACACGAAGTTTCTTTCTGATTATCCCGCTAGCTTTAATATACAGATCCTTGAACTGACAGATCAGTGATGCGGAAGGACTGCGCCTTCGCCAATATTTTTCTTGTTTCTGTTTTTTCCCTAATTGCGGCGGAGCCTTAAGGCGCGTTCACTTTTTGACGGTCTGCTGCCATACTCCCACCAAATCCTGCAAACCCAAACCTGATCCGCGCGGCAGCCCAGCGCACCCCGGCGCAGACGCCTTCCTTGACTTCCCTTCTCTTGCGCCAACATAATAAAAAGTTCTCTCGCCATCTCTGAACTCGCAAGGAACTTTGTGGCATCGGCTCCCAGCAGTACCACTCCGGTTCGCGTCGAAGAGGGTGTAGCCCCACTGCGGGCTGGTCAGGGGCATTCTTTCTTTCTGCGCCGGCTGCATTCTCTTACTGGCATCATCCCGATTGGGCTGTTTTTGATCGAGCATTTTGTCTCAAACGCTTTTGCCACCAAGGGTCCGGGGGCATATACCAAGCAGGTTGAATTTCTCAGCAGTTTTCCATTCGTCGTCGGCCTCGAACTCTTCGGCATATGGTTGCCGATTCTTTACCATTCACTCTACGGCTTCTACATCTGGGGGCGCGGGGAGAGCAACGTTGCCGATTACCCTTGGGCGGGCAATTGGATGTACTCGGCGCAGCGCTGGACCGGCGCCGTCGCTTTCTTCTATATGGTTTGGCACACTTGGCACTTGCGATTTAGCGGAACGCATCTTCTGAGTCGCCCAGATCTGGCGTTCGGTAAGGTACAGAATGAAATGCTGGGGCATCCGTGGGCGGTGGCGTTTTATGCGGCCGGGATCTTCTGCGCGTCCTGGCATTTTGCGTATGGACTCTGGTTGTTCGCAGCGAAGTGGGGGATCACGCAAGGACCGATCGCGCGCCAGCGCTGGGGATACGTTTGCTTCCTGATCGCGGTGGTATTTGTGGCTGTGGGCGCGGTGACAATGTATTCGTTTTTGACGACGCCGCCGCAGCCGTTTCTACCGGCGGGCGGCGGGACTGAGTCGTTTACGATGCGTTGAAAGAACTTTCACCACAGAGTCACAGAGGAACATTTTTATCGATTTCTCGGTGACGTTGTGTCTCTGTGGTAAAAACGGTTTTTACAAATGGCGGCAAATCCAAAGATTATCGTGGTGGGTGGCGGGCTGGCGGGGCTTTCGGCGGTCATCAAGATCGCGGAAATGGGCGGGCAAGTGGATTTGTTTTCCATTGTGCCGGTCAAGCGATCGCACTCGGTTTGCGCGCAAGGTGGAATTAATGCCGCTAAAAATCTGAAGGGCGAGGGCGATTCCACCTGGCAACATCTCGACGACTCGGTTTATGGCGGAGACTTTCTCGCTAACCAGCCTCCGGTGAAGGCCATGTGCGACGCGGCGCCTGGAATTATTGATCTGCTCGATCGCATGGGAGTGCCGTTCAATCGAACCCCTGAAGGGCTGCTCGATTTCCGCCGCTTTGGGGGAACGTTGCATCACCGAACAGCGTTTGCCGGAGCGACTACCGGGCAGCAGCTTCTTTACGCGCTCGATGAGCAGGTCCGGCGATATGAGTCGGAAGGGAAAGTAACGAAGTTCGAGGCGTGGGAGTTTCTTTCGGCGGTGCTGGATTCAAATCGCAGGTGCCGCGGAATTTGCGCGATGGATTTGCGTTCGATGGAAGTTCGCACCTTTCCTGCCGACGCGGTCATCATTGCAACCGGAGGCATCGGCGCGATTTTTGGTAAGAGCACGAACTCGGTTGTCTGCACGGGATCGGCGCAATCTGCGTTATATCAGCAAGGATGCTACTACGCGAACGGCGAGTTCATTCAGGTGCACCCAACGTCCATTCCGGGTGAAGATAAGCTGCGGCTGATGTCGGAATCAGCGCGCGGGGAAGGTGGACGGGTCTGGGTGCCGAAGAACCCTGGCGACAAACGTGACCCGATTTCGATTCCGGAAAACGAGCGTTGGTATTTTCTCGAAGAATGGTATCCGAAGTACGGCAACCTGGTACCGCGTGATGTGGCCACTCGCGCCATTTTCAAGGTAGTGTTCGAGCATAATCTTGGCATTGACGGCAAGCCGATGGTCTATCTCGACCTGACGCATATTGACCGCGCAACGCTCGACCGAAAACTGGAGGGGATACTGGAAATTTATGAGAAGTTTGTCGGGGACGATCCGCGCACTACGCCGATGAAGATTTTTCCCGGCATGCACTACACCATGGGCGGGCTGTGGGTGGATTTCAATCAGGCTACGAACGTTTCTGGAATTTTTGCCGCGGGCGAGTGCGAGTATCAATATCATGGCGCGAACCGCCTGGGGGCGAATTCGCTGGTCTCGTGCATCTTTGGCGGGTTCGTTGCCGGGCCGAATGCGGTGCGCTATGCCCGCACGCAGCACGCTACGGCGGGCAATGGTCACTTTGAAGAGGAACGCAAGCGGCAGGAAGAGATCAATGCTGGACTGATGCAGTCGGAGGGCAATGAGAATCCATTTCGGCTGTGGCGCGAACTGGGCGAGTTGATGACGAAAGACTGCACGGTTATCCGCTACAACAAGAATTTGCAGCAGACTGACGCCAAGTTGGTTGAGTTGCTGGAGCGGTTTAAGAACGTCAATCTGAGCGACCGATCGATGTGGGCGAACACGTCATTCGCATTCACGCGCCAGCTTTACAATATGCTGCAGTTGTCGCGGGTGATTGCGCAGGGGGCGCGCATGAGAGATGAGTCTCGCGGCGCACATTACAAACCCGATTTTCCCGAGCGCGATGACAAAAACTGGCTGAAGACGACGAAAGCCTATTTTGCGCCGGATGCGGATGAGCCGAAGTTTGAGTTTGAGCCAGTGGATGTGTCGCTGATCCCGCCGCGGGCGCGGAAGTATTGAGGCTCATGTTGGGGGCGGATGTCCACGCCCGCAGCGCGCCGAAGACTGATATGAATCTGAAACGGGTTCTGTTTGCCGCTTCTGTGCTTGTTGTTGGGGTGTTCCTGTTTTGGAGCTCGCGCACTTGGGGGTTCAAAGGAGACGGAAAACTGAGATACCTCGGGCCGTTTCGCCCGAGCTATGAGTTGAAACTGCGCGCCATTCCTTTGGGTCAACCCGGCGAATATCGTTATAGCTTTCGCGGACTTCCTTCCGAGAGCGACATAAACTTCGTGCTCTATGTTGTGGGCAAGAGCACTAAGGACAGACAGGAACTGGAGGACTTAGAGATGTCGATGGAAGCGACCATAACCAATGGTTCAGGCGAACTGTTGTGCACTGCTTCCGGAACTCCAGGCGGCGCCCCGTGGGGGCCGGAACGTGTGAAGTGGGTGCTCGAGAGCGGCCCTGACGAAGCGGCTTTCTGGCACGATAACTGCGTTCACTTCCAAACACACAACAAGCCGCTCTATACACTAGTGGTTCGCATTAGGGACGTGGACCCGCACGCGCCAAATACTGCTCTAATTCCGACGCTGGAGGGAGGGGGAGCCGAACTGCCGTGACGTGCGGTGAATTGCAGGTTCCTCGGCACCTGCGAAGCTCGGCAGCTCGAAATCTACAAGGCTTGAGCTAGGAGCCAAAAAGCTAGACCCATGTCTAAACCCCGATCACTCCCACCAGTTCCTTTACCGCCTCCGCGCTCTTGTGCAACGCGGCCTGCTCTTCTGGCGTGAGTTTGATCTGGATAATCTGCTCGATGCCTTTTGATCCTAGCTTTACCGGAACACCGACATAGAGGCCTTTGATTCCGTATTCGCCTTCGAGATAGGCGGCGCAGGGCAGGATTTTCTTCTTGTCTTTCAATATGGCTTCGACCATTTCAGTTGTGGCTGCGGAGGGCGCGTAGTAGGCGCTGCCGGTTTTTAGATACTTCACGATTTCGGCGCCGCCGTCGCGAGTGCGCTGGACCAACTGCGCCAGTCGGTCTGGCGCAATGAGTTCTGTGATGGGAATACCGGCGACGGTTGAATAACGGGGGAGGGGGACCATGGTGTCGCCGTGTCCGCCAAGGACGAAGGCGGTGACGTTTTCCACACTCACCTTTAATTCATCCGCGATAAATGCCCGGAAGCGGGCGGAGTCGAGGACTCCGGCCATGCCGATCACGCGCTCGCGCGGGAAGCCGCAGAGCTTGTAGGCGGCCTGGGCCATGGCGTCTAGCGGATTCGAAACGATGATCAGAATGCAATTCGGCGAGTGCTTCACGACTTTGCTGACCACATCGGCCATGATCTTGTGGTTGGTGTTGAGCAGGTCGTCGCGGCTCATGCCGGGCTTGCGTGGGATTCCGGCGGTGATGACGACGATGTCGGAATTGGCGGTGTCGGTGTAGTCGTTGGTGCCGAGGATGTAGGAGTCGCGCTTCTCGATGGGCATGGCTTCGAGCAGGTCGAGGCCTTTGCCCTGCGGGACGCCTTCGATGATGTCGATGAGAACGACGTCGGCGAGTTCCTTGGAGGCAATCCAGTGAGCGGCGGTCGCGCCTACGTTGCCGGAACCTACGATGCTGACTTTCTTACGCATGGAAAAAGGCCTTTCTTGCCGCGGATTGCGCGGATGAACGCGGATAAACCGATCAAATTAGCCACGGATGTACACGGATTTACACCGATAAGGCCAAGCAGAACTTCTCTTGATTTTTCTTCTTTCTTCGGTTTATCCGTGTAGATCCTTGAAAATCCGTGGCTGCCTTTACGTAATACTAAGCACCGCTGCGCCCATATTGTCGATAATGCTATCGGCGAACTTGCTGGTGCTGACTTTGGTTGCGCCTTGCATCAGGCGCTCGAAATCGTATGTGACTTTTTTCTGTTCGATTGTGCGCTCGAGGCCGCCTTCGATGAGGTCGGCGGCTTCGTTCCATCCCAGGTAGCGGAACATCATCACGCCGCTGAGCATGACCGAGCCCGGGTTGATTACGTCTTTGTCGGCGTACTTGGGGGCAGTGCCGTGGGTGGCTTCGAAGACGGCATATCCGTCGCCGACATTGGCACCGGGGGCGATGCCAAGGCCGCCGACTTGCGCGGCGCAGGCGTCGGAGATGTAGTCGCCGTTGAGGTTGGGCGTAGCAAGGACTGAATACTCATCTGCGCGCGTGACCACCTGCTGAAAGATCGAGTCGGCGATGCGGTCGTTGATCATCAGCTTCTTTTTCCAAGCGCCGTGGCCGTGGGTAGAGTAGATGCTGGCAAGAACGGAGCGGACTTCGTCAGCGACGGCTTTGCCAAATTCGGGCGGAGCATACTCCAGACCCGGCTCGACAAGCGCGGCGTTTTCCTCGGCGGAAATGTTCGGGGTCTTATCTTTGTTGTCGAGAATCCAGCTCTCGCGCTCGGTCACCACCTGGTCGCGGAATTCTTCGGTGGCGATTTCGTATCCCCACTTGCGGAATGCGCCTTCAGTAAATTTCTGAATGTTGCCTTTATGGACGAGGGTCACCGTCTTGAGTTTATTTTCGAGCGCATGCTGAATCGCCATCCTCACCAGGCGCTTAGTGGCAAAGATCGAAATCGGCTTGATGCCGACTCCGGAGTCCGTGCGAACCTGTTTTTTGCCGCTCTTCAGCATTTCTTTGTTGAGGAATTCGATCAATTTCGCAGCCTCGGGAGTTCCCTGCTCCCACTCGATTCCAGCGTACACGTCTTCGGTGTTCTCGCGGAAGATAACCACGTTCATGCGCTCAGGATTCTTTACTGGCGAAGGCGTGCCCTTGTAATACTTCACCGGGCGGATGCAGGCGTAGAGATCGAGGACCTGACGCAGGGTGACGTTCAACGAGCGGATGCCACCGCCGACGGGCGTAGTCAGCGGGCCCTTAATGCCAACGCGAAACTCCTGCAGCGCCGCGATCGATTCCTGAGGAAGCCAATCGTTAAATTTGGCCTTGGCTTTTTCGCCGGCGAAAATTTCGTACCAGATCACTTTGCGCTTGCCTGCATAGGCCTTTTCTACGGCGGCGTCGAACACTCGCACTGATGCTTTCCAGATGTCCCGGCCGGTGCCGTCGCCCTCGATGAAAGGGATGATGGGATTAGGCGGGACATGGATGCGGCCATCTTTGTAGCTGATGCGCACGCCATCGCTGGGCACAGGCACGCCGTTGTACGAGTCCGGCATTTAACGACCTCCGAGGTGAATGGGGAACCACCAATTATAAACGGTGCGGAGAATGAGGCGGTGCGCCCGCTACAATCGCTAGTGGGTCAGGTTGAGATCCATCCCGCTTGAACCAGCACATCGATGGCAACTTCGGTCAACGGGCGATCCTCGTTGCGGACAGCAAAGTCCTCTAATCGCGCGCGATCAAGGATTGCATTCAATTGCGCAACTCGAGCAACGTATTCCCGCTGCGATATCCCTAACTCACGCATCCGGACGCGTCGCTTCATCGCCTCGATGCTCGCCACGAGACGGCAGACGACTGTGTTTGCAGCCGGAATAATTTCGCGACAGAGTTTTAGCTGAGCCTCGTCTTCGATTGCGCGCGCCAGTAAGAACCGCTGCACGCCCAAGGCGGCAAAGTTCCCGCAGATAGACCGAAGGTTGTCGTACATCACGCTATCGCTGAAGGCTGCAGACGGAAGATGAGCAAGGCCGAGTGCATCTAAGTCGATTGCCGCATGGACGATCTGACGCTGGGCAAGAATATCCGACGCTTCGCCCAAAACAGCGGTTTTGCCGGCCCCCATTGTACCCGTGATGATGAGCAACGATTCCGTAAGCCCTCCACCGCTCCTCGATCCTTGATCCTTGATCCTTGATCCTTTCATGCTTTCGCGGCGAGCGCGAGTGAGAGCCGACGGTCAAACTGACCATTACCGTACAATCCTTTCATGCCAGCTTGGTTGAGGCTCTGGCCAGTTTTGCTGCTGCTTTCACTTCCCCTCACTGCGCAAATGGCCGAGTCGCGCGGCTCAGCCACTGAACCGCCTCCGGCCCCCGTTCCGCAGCACCGCTTTTGGGACCGCACCAATATTCTGCTGTTCTCTGGCGTGGCTGTATCGCGCGGGCTGGACTACACCTCAACCCAGCACTTTCTGGCGCGCGGCAATAACGAAGTGGTAATCCCGGACGATATAGTGAACAACTCGGCGGGATTTGCCGCTCTGGAAGCAGCGGGAGCTGCGACGTCGGTTGGAATCTCATACATTTTTCATCGTACGGGGCATCACAAGATGGAGCGATGGCTGTCGATCGGGCATATCAGCGTCACTGGGGTGGGCGTGGTTTCGAATTATTCGCTGAAGGCGAGGCATCGGTGACGCGTCCTTGCCGC
>WNFJ01163394.1_pt1 | contig 10746 bp, 16 predicted proteins | sample 5400461 | NCBI WGS metagenome assembly WNFJ01 (sample SAMN13153349, study PRJNA577476) | soil metagenome | isolation source: 115 cm saprolite on Douglas fir-dominated hillslope | place: USA:California | collected 2013-09-17
CGACCGCCGACCACGCATCAACCTCAGGTTGCTCACCCTCAGGGTGAACCACCAGACTCGTCGTTTCTGTCCCCATCGCGGTGGTTTCCGCCGATTCCGCGCCTCGCGCAATCCTCCAACTGCCGGATTTAGGTTCAAAGGCGCCGTAGCCCTTCATGTCCGGATTGAGCATTTCCAAGGCCCCACTGCAGGCGTCGACCTCGTCGTCATGGGCGAGATCAGGGAAGCCTTCGAGGACACGGAACAGGTCCTCGTTCCAGAGGCCGCGCAGGATTTTTACATTGCCGGCGCGGCACTGCGAGCTGAACGGCCCGAACCGCGTCAGCTTGTCGCCACTCTCCGCCGCCGAGCGCGCCGTGAAGGCGCTCAGCGCCCGCACCAGATGCTGCGCCTGGCTTTTGCCGGCCTGCCCGGGATCCTGACCGAACCCAATCACGACCCGCTTGCCGTCCTGGGTGGCGGTGTTGAGCAGCAATCGCTCGACGTCACCCGGGTTGGCCCGCGCGCGCACCACATCCAGCAGCCGCCGTTCCTGTCGCGGCCGAGCTTGATGCCGACCGTCCAGTCGGGATCGTTGAACTCAGTTTTTTCGGTGGCGGCGAGATCCCAATAACGGATGACGTCGAGGTCGGCCGGGATCTCGTCGACGACGGCACACCATTCCCGTTTGAAATACAGCCCGGCGGCGGGCCTGATCTTCCAATTGCCGCCCAGCAGCCGCTCGCGCTCGAGTGTCGGTAACGACAGCAGCCATGCGAGATATTCCGGGTTGACCCGGAGCAGAGCGGGGTTGTCGAACACCGTCGCCGGGATGAAGGTGACGCTGATCGGTCGCGGCGGCTCGATGCCTGGTGGCAAATCCGCGGTGCCCGGGTGGTCTCGCGTTAATTCTTCCGGCCGATCCGCCCATTCGATTTTCTCTGCGATGCGGATGAAATAACGCACAACGCCGGCGCGCTCGGGGATCGGGAGTCCGCTCTCCGGGTCGATCCACCACGAAAGGAAGTCGGCGACCCAGCTTTCGGCGTCTGGGTTGCAGGTCGCGCGGATATAAGGCCGGACACCGCAGGTCGAGCGGTTGCGGCTGATCATGTAAAAGAATTGATGCGCCGAGAAATGCGTCAATTCGTCGAAGCAGATCACCGTAATCTGCGAACCCTGCCAGTCGTAAACAGTGGTTTCGAACTGCAAGTGCGAGAACTTGATCTTGCCAAGCGGCCAGCGCCACTCCCGCATTCGTAGTTATGATGATTTCTGTATTGGCCGCTGTGCCTCCAGCCGAACGGATACGGGAGGTCCCTGATCGCAAGCGTTGTTTCGATTTATCTGCCAATTAGCCGCTGCTCGGGCGCGCGGCAGGGAAAAACAACCGGACCGAGACACGATTGTGGACGAAGGCTGTCGGCCAAAGGCATGGGAGCGCACCTTCCTGTGCTGGAAAGAAGCCGGACATGTCGCAGGAGGAAGCGGCCGGCAGCTCGCGCCCTCGTCCGGGGCTCAGGCGAGCACTCCGGAGAAAACTGCGGAGTCCGTCGGCGAGCGAGTTGGGGATGCGTATTCGGACCCTGCGAAAGTCACCCAATATCCGAAGAACAACGGTCACCGGCGGGGCGGACCTCGAAATTCTCTGTGTGACTTGCCTCACAGGAGCGGCCGCAAAATCGAGCTAGTCTTTGCGATGCCGCGGCATCCACGCAAATCCGCGTGAGCTTCCGTGGCGCAGGAGGTAACGATGACTCAAGCCAGCGAACTTCAGGGGCACCGTCACGCCAGCCTGAAGCTGTCCAACGGCGCCAACGGGCAGGTGATTACCGCCCGCGTGCCGCTCGAGTGTAGCGAGGCGGACTTTGTGCAAGTCAGCCGGGCCGCATACGGCCTCATCAACAAGTTGACCGGCTGCCACTGCGCATCGGGCCGGATCAGCGTCGTTGTGGAGGATGTCTTTGCCGAGGTGATCCAGGTCAATCTCGAACAAACTGCTCGCTAGGCAGGCTGAAACCAGCGGCAATACCGGTTCAACCACTGGAACGGAAGGCGCTTCGGGCGCCTTCCCATGACGTGGGAGAGACGACCTTGGCATATCCCGCGGTGGGGCTACTGTACAACCCGGCAACGCCTGACGTGATCGATCATGCGCCCGATTTGGTCGAATTTTTCTCGGTCATGCCGGACCGGTTATGGTTCGACTTCGGACCGAAAGCTGCCGCCGGTCGGCGCTTCCATCGGACTCTCGGGGCGATCAACCAGGTGCGGCACTACGCAAAAGGCAGGGTGCTGGCGGCCCACGCGCTGGGCCTTTCGCTGCCGAGTGCGATGCCGCTAGATGACGCCTTCGTCGAAGCGATTGTGTCCATGTCGGCCACTCTCGGTGGTTTCCGCTGGTTTAGCGAGCATCTCAGTCTGTTCATCACGCCGAAAGGGACCGTGCCGAATGCACAGGCAGGTCTCGGACTGCCGGTTGTGTATGACGAGGAAGCGTTCGCGATCGTCAGCGCCAAGCTTCACCGGCTGAGGCAAGCGCTCGGCTGTCCTCTGCTGTTGGAGAACGGCAGCTTCTTCACGCCAGTCCCGGACATGGAGATGAGCGAGCCGGCGTTCCTCAACCGGCTGTACGCCGAGGGTTATTGCGGAGTGTTGCTCGATTTGCACAACCTCTACGTCACTTGGCGTAACGGGGGAATTTCGCCGGACTCCTATCTCGCAGAGCTCAACCTCGACGCGATCGAGGAGGTTCATCTCGCCGGCGGGGACGATTTCGGCGGCTTTTACATGGACAGCCACTCCGGCGCTGTACCGGCCCCGGTCTGGGAATGCGCCTTCGAGTACGTGCCGCGCTTCCGGCGGCTGCGTGCGCTGACCTTCGAGTTTCAGGAAACCTATTACGAGCGTCTCGGCCCCAAACCGATTGTGACCGAATTGGAGCGGATGCACGAATTGGCAGCACAGTGCGGCATTAGGGAGGTAGCCGATGTTGGTTGAATTCCAACAAGCGTTGGCCGATCTGACCGCCTCTCCCGAACTCTGCGTCAGGGTTCGGCAAGAACCCTCACTACTGAAGGAACGCTACGAGCTGACCGACCGCGAGTGGCACCGCCTGGTCGGCATCGTTCAGCACCCGGGGATGGTATGCGCCTGCATGGTCTATCGTGCCAATCGGCTGGCGCCGCTCGCTCTTAATATCCCCGAGACGTGCCGGGCCTTGGGTAAACAATTGCGCGCCGTCGTGTCCGAATATTGGCGTTTGTACCCGGAAGGGAACGTGCATTTTTTTGTTGAGGCCGACCGCTTCTGCGATTTTCTCAAGGCGAAGCTGGCATCGGACCAAAACATTGACGCCGAAGTCGGGCCGGTGCTCGCCCGCGACGCGGCAATGATTGCCATCGCGCTGCGCGAGAGCCAAACGGAAGCCTAACGCGCCTGCCTGCCCGGCGGGCGCAATCAAATCCGCCGCACTCGCGTAAGTCACCGGGTAGACGAAAGGCCCAATCATACTGATCGACGGCCGTAACTTGTTGCCTCGATCGTGGCCATACTGGCGGAGAGAGAAATATTCGAACCGCTCGGTCTCTGCGCGAAGGGTCAATCTCGCTCGCGGAAGCGGAAGTGCAGGAGAGGTCGAGCAGCTAGCCTCGAAGGAGAATTGCACGCCGTATTAGGCGGTTTCCATCTCGGTGTGGCGTCAGCTGATTATGTCGAGCAAACTATCGCCGAGTTGAAGGCGATGAGGCCGGATGTGGTCATCCCAATGCGTTGCACTGGCCGCAACTTCATCGCCAAAATGCGCACCGAAATGCCCGAGCAGCTGGTCGACTGGAATACAGGAAGCCGCTTCACCTTCGGCGTATGGATGGTGCGCCATATCGGAGTGGAACGAGGCCGAGGCAATAAGAGATGACCGATTTCCCCGACGACGAATTGCACATCGAGCCTGTTACGTTATGGGCGCGCCGTATTCGCATGATTTCTCGAAATCGAGAGCAGCGGTGCTTGGCGTGCCGTTCGACTGCGGAACTCACCCTTTCCGCATAGGATCCCGACAGGGTCCGACTGCGATACGCGGGCAATCGATTCTGGTGCGACGCTATAATCCCGAACTCGCCGACTTCGACCCTGTGGAACGCCTGGGCCTCGTAGATCGCGGCGATGTAAGACTGACGCCAAGCCGGATCACCGACGCGTTCGCACGCATCGAAACTGCAGCGAAGCGGATACACGATGCCGGCGTGATTCCGGTCACGATGGGCGGCGACGGCAGCGTGTCTCTGCCGTTACTGCGCGCCGCCGCCAGCCGATACTCGGGAATAGTCGCCGTGCATCTCGATGCGCACACCGACAGCTATGGATACGATCCCAATGACAAATACAATGCGGCGACGCAATTCACGCACGCCGCTGAGGAACAATGCATTGTCGCGTCATTATCCTATCATATCGGCATCCGCGGCACGACCTACGTCCAAGGCGCCTTCGAAAAAACCAGATCGCTTGGCTATAACATCATTACCCTTCAGGAGCTCTTCGCCCGCGGGTTTGCCGACGTCCTGGCGGAATTGCACGAAAGGCTGAAGGGCCGTCCGGTTTATCTGTGCTTCGACATGGACGTGTTTGACCCGTCCTGCGCGCCAGAGGTCGCGACGCCGAGCTGGGGTGGCTTGTCGGCGCGCGAGGGCATCGAGTTTCTGCGCGGCCTTTCCGGTCTCGATATCATTGCGGTCGACGTGAACACGGTCAGTCCACCGCACGATGTGCAGAATATGACCGCGTTTCTTGCGGCCCAGGTCATCTATGAGAGCCTGGTGCTGCTCTGCCAAAAGCCTAGCTGAGACACCGCCCTGACGGCGCTCAGAACGCTCTGTTTAGCGCCGCCTCGATGCCATGCCCGACCCCGAGGAGATGACGGTCCTCGCCGTGCTCGCCAACGATCATCAGTCCGACGGGCGGACCGACTGTCGGGATCGGCACGGTAATTGCGCAGCGGTCGAGGAAATTAGTAACCGATGTGTTGCGCAGCAGTAAGGCATTGAGCCGCCGGTAGTTCTCGTCTTGTTCGAATGCTGCGATCGGTGGGGCGGTGATCGCCACGGTGGGCATCAGCAGCGCATCGAAACCGCTGGTCCGCGCCGCAACTCGGCCGATCAAATCGCCGCGGGCGCCCCGAAGCCGGATGTACTCGACAGCGGTCATGTCGCTGGCACGCTCGATACGCGTCCGAACGCGGGGGTCGTACTCCCCGCCGCGTTGCCAAGCATAAGCTTCGATCGGCGCGAACCCGCCACTGGCATTTATTGTCGGCATCTCGCTGAGTTCGCCGAGCAGGAGATCGATGACGCGTGCGCCAGCCCGGGAGAGCATTGAACAGGCGTCGGCGAAGGCGGCGGCTACCTCCGCCGCCAAGCCGTCGAGCACATACGATTGAGGCACTCCCAGTCGCAACCCCTCGGCCGGGATCGGCGGCGGCGCAATTGGCGGTTCACCAGCCATAACCGCGTCGGCCACCGCGCAGCATGCGATGCTGTTGGCCAACGGGCCGATCGAATCAAGCGTTTCGACAGCGGTGTCGCGCCATCGCGAGGAATGCGTTTCTGGGTCGGCTTAAACCCGACGATGCCGCAGAGCGAGGCCGGGATGCGAACCGAGCCGCCGGTATCGGTTCCGATCGCGACCACCGCGCCACCATCGCTCACCGACACTGCCGCACCTGACGAGGATCCGCCGGGAATCAGTCGCCGATCGTAAGGATTTCCAGGAGTGCCGTAATGCGGATTGATGCCGACGCCGGAGAAGGCGAACTCGGTCATATTCGTGCGGCCGATCAGGACGGCGCCGGCCGCGCGAAGGCGAGCAACGATCGGCGCGTCACTCTGCGCCGGCGCACTGTCGTCGAGGGCCTTCGATCCGGCAAGGGTGCGCTCGCCCGCTACGTCGAAGAGGTCCTTTAAGGAAACCGGTAATCCGGCGAGCGGCGAAGCGACGTACCCGGCCTTCCCCAGCCGATCCTGCGCATCGGCCGCCGCGCGGGCGTTCTCGGTGTAGACTTTGACGAACGTACGGGCGCCTTCTCCGGCAGGATCGCTGATTTGCGCCAGCGCCGCTTCGACTAGCTCACGGCTGGTCGTGCGCCCATCCGCGAGATCTGCGGCGATTTCTAAAACGGTTCGTCTGGATGGGTTGAGTTCGGCGGGCATAAATCTTCAATCAGCTTCCTGGCTCAGTGTTTCAGATCACTTGGCGTGAAGGGCCCGATTGCCATCCAATACTGCTGCTGCGACTTGTCGAGAACCTCCTGCGGCGTCATCGACACGATCTGCGCATAAGTGGGCATGAAGTGGCCGCCCTCGATAAACTGCACGAATTCCGGTTTGATCTCGCGTGCCACAATTTCGCGAATGCGACGATGCTCCTCGATATCCGCCCATTCGCCGATCAGGTAGAAATGATCGGGATCGGCGGCGTCGCGACATAGCACGCCGTCCTTGACCTGGGCGCGTGAGCGGTGGAACGGGCTGTTATCTCCATAGTCGAACTTGTTGAACAACTCGACGAACTCGTCACCGCGGCCGGGCTCTACTCGAAAATCATAAACATGAAAATAGTTGCTCTTCGTCGCCAATGGTACCAGTGCCATCACTGTCTCCTCTTAGGATGGGTTTGCCGATCGCCAGACACTCGGTGGCAAGAGCGGTAATTCATTGGGCTCGGCGCCGATCGAGGACAATGCTGCGGCCACGGCATTGGCCATCAAACCGCCGACCGGGATGATCGCGCCCTCACCGGCGCCCTTGACCCCGAACGGGTTGCTGGGCGAAGGGTGGTTTTCGAGCGCAATCGCGCGGATGCTCGGAAAATCGGTCGCCGCCGGGATCAGGTAGTCGGCCAAATTGCCGGACAATAACTGCCCGTTTCCGTCGTAGACGAGGTTCTCCATGAAGGCGCCGCCAAGGCCCTGCACGACCCCGCCGATCGCTTGGCCGTGCAACGTCAGCGGGTTGACGATGCGGCCGACATCCTCGACGACAAGATAGTCCCGCAACTCGACGCGACCCGTCCCAGGGTCGACCGCCACATGCGCCGCCGCCGCCCCATAGGCGTAGGTCAGCTTGTTGTTGTTCGCGAAAGCGGTGTCGACTCGCAAACCGTCCGTCGCGAGTTCGGCGAAGGAAACCGACCGACCGTCGCTTATCCGGGCGTGGCCATCGACAAGCTCTATCTCCTCGGCCAAGCCGCCGAGCCGAGCGGCGGCTGCGGCCCGCACCTTTTCGAGCAACGCCGTCGCACCCTCGTACACTGCGAGCCGCCGAGGGATCGTCGAGCGCGAGTGAAATGGGCCGTACCCCTCTTCGAGATAAGAAGTCGAGCCATGGAACACGCGCACACGTTCGAGCGGAATGCCTAGCGTATCGGCTGCGATCTGCGCCATCACCGTTTCAAGGCCCTGCCCGACCGCGGCGGAGCCGACATGTACCGCCACTGTGCCGTCCGACGCGAGTTCCAGTCGCGCCGTCTTCTTGGGCCCGGCGCCGGCCCCCTCGATAAAGCAGGCGACCGCGATGCCGTTATAGCGCCCGTCTATCAGCCGGCCCTGTAGTTTGCACTTTTCTGCCCAGTCGAACTCAGCCAGGCAGCGATTGAGCGCCTCGCCGTAGTCACCGGTGTCACATTCGGTGTCCACCGCTGGGCCACCGGGTTCCAGCCGAGGGAACTTATACGGCATCTCCGCGGCACTGATCAGATTTCGCCGTCGCATCTCGGCGTTGTCAATCGCTAAGTCGCGTGCCGCCAACTCGATCAACCGCTCGCAAAAGAAGAATGCCTCGTAGCGCCCGGGTGCACGATAGGTGCCTGCTGGTGTCTTGTTGGTCAGCAGCGCCGTCGCGGTGATGCGCATGTTCGGGACGCGGTAGGGACCGCTGAAGAATTGGGCGAGGGTGCGCGGCGCGATCAGTCCGTTGGTGCGAACATAGGCACCGAGGTCGATGAAGACCTCACCACGCAGCCCAAGGATCGTGCCGTCGCGGCGACAGGCGATCTCAATCTCGCAATCCGCCTCGCGAGCATGATTCATCGCGGTCAGGTGCTCGCGGCGGTCCTCGATCCAGCGGACCGGGCGACCGAGATGCCGGGCGGCAAAGGGCATCAGGAAGTCCTCCGGATAGAACTCGCCGCGGGCGCCGAAGCCACCGCCGACATCGTTTTCAATCAGATCGACATGCGTGCGAGCGAGCCCGAGCATCGCGGCCAGAGTATCGCGATTAAAGAACGGCACCTTGGCGGCGCCGAGCACGGTCATTCGTCCTTGCGCCGCATCCCACTCGGCGAGTACACCACGCGGCTCCATCGGCAATGCGGTGTAGCGTTGCACCTGGAAACACGCGCGCCTGACGTAAGCGGCCTCGCGAAATGCCGCGTCGGCGTCGTCGCCGCTGATGGCGGTGAAGGCCATCGCGAGATTGGCGATCCGCCATCCAGCGACTGACGAGCGCGACATCAGCGGCCGGTAAGCTGCCCGGCACAATTTCATGTGGCCGCGGTCGCACGGCTATCGACGGGGCGGTGCGCCAGGAGCCGCGACCGCCATGAAGAGTGCTGACTTTGACCCGCACATCGTGCGGATAACCGTCTTCACTTTCGCCCAATCCTCCGCGACGGCTTCGGTAGTGGTCGTGTCTTTAAGATCGTCCGTCATATCCGCGCAGCCGCCGCTCCCCGACCGCTTTGACTTATTGGGCATGGCCGAGGGCGTCAAGAAGGGTTTTTGCCGATTTCAGGTCCGAGGTCGGCGGGCCCGCGCTGTTCGGGAGAGGCCGCACGCTTCCGTCCCGGCGCGTTTACAAGCGATATCGGATCGAACTGCATCGTGCGCCCATGCTACGGTGAGAGAATACGACGACCTGCATCGAGCAGCATATCGCTGACCCACGCCCCTTGCATCACATCAAGTTGCATCGTGCGCCCAGCCTGTCGGATGCGACGTGTGATTTCCTGCATTGTCTTGACAACTTCCGAATGGTCGGGCTGGCCGGGATAGCCAAGACTTTGGGCAAAATCGTTTGGGCCAATGCTGTACAGATCGATGCCCTGCACCGCGAGAATGGCGTCGAGGTTATCCAACACGGCGACATCTTCCATCAAAGCGCACACCAGCATCCGTTCGTTTGCCTCACGGTAGTACGCCGCCTTGTCGGCAATCCCGGCATTGTAGTCGGTGCCCCGGTTTGCCCCGTGCCTGCGTACCTTCTTGCGTGAGCACGGCTGCCTTGGGGTAAAGAAGGGCTGCGACGCCGGCGATTGTGGCGCGTGCACCGGCTGGCTCGACGGAACGCCGATACATTCTTGCCTGATGCCCGCATTCCGCGCCGCCGGGCACGAAGTGACGACCATTGAAGGCCTGGCGGAAAATGGCGCGCTCCACCCAATGCAGCAAGCCCTTCTGGACGCGCAAGCATTCCAGTGCGGCTTCTGCAGCGCCGGCCTGATCATGACGGCCGCTGCGCTCGATGGCGCTCAGCACATCGATCTGCCGCACGCCCTCAAGGGTAATCTGTGCCGCTGTACTGGATACCGCGCCATCGCCGATGCGCTTACCGGGGTGCGCTCCACCGAAGAAGACGTGGCCGGCCAGGCCTGCGAGGCCAGCCTGCGCACCCCCTTCGCCGAAGCGATCGTCACTGGGCAAGCCCGTTACACGACGGACGTCGCGATACAAGGGTTGCTGCACCTCAAGGTGCTGCGATCGCCGCATGCGCATGCACGGATCAGCCGCATTGGCCGCGAGCGGGCGGCTGCCGTGCCGGGTGTCGTCGCCATCTTCACCTGGGAAGACGTGCCGCGCCGCCTCTACAGCACCGCCACCGATGAGGATCACCTCGTCGATCCCGACGACACTTACGTGCTCGACAACGTCGCCCGCTTCGTGGGGCAGCGGGTCGCGGGGTTGTCGCGGATACCGAAACCGCTGCGGAAGCGGCCTGTCGTCCGCTCGAGGTGCAGTACGAAATCCTGCCCGCCGTGTTCGACCCGGAGGCGGCGATGCGCCCAGAAGCTCCTCTGTTGCACAACCAGGGCATCACCGCGTCCGGTAATGTTTATGTCGACATCCACGGCGAGGTCGGCAGCACGGCGAAGGGTTTCGTCGCAGCCGACGTCGTGCATCAGGGCGTCTATTCCACCTCCCGTGTGCAGCACGTGCATCTCGAGCTGCTCGGTCTCTTGCGTCAGCTTTTCCGAGGATCGGCCGAACTCGGCCCCCCACGGGTCAAGCCCGTGGGCTGAAGGCCCACGATAACGAGCCAACTGGAATTTCAGCCGGGCGATCTCGGCCTCGGCGGTCAGCGCATCCTGCGCCATACCGGCAATGATGCGCTTCAGTGCAGCGGGGTTGTCGGGCAGTGCGTCGGGCGCGATCGGCACGCCCGCAGGTGATCAGATCCGCCGCCCCTGGAGGCGGCCAAACCACTGGTTGAGTCAATTTGCCGCAGCCTGACGCCGGGCCACGCTCAACCAGCCAGCTCCGGCCGCCATGTTCGCCGCGACATCCGCCAATCGATCCCCTCGAGCAGCATCGACAATCGCGCCCGGCTCAGGACCACCACGCCCTCCTCGGCACGCGGCCAGTCGAATCGCCCGCGCTCCAGCCGCTTGGCGAACAGGCACAGGCCATCGCCATCCCACCACAGCAGCTTGACCAGATCGCCACCGCGGCCGCGGAAGCAAAACACGTGACCAGAGAACGGATCCTGCCCGAGCACC
>WNFJ01313271.1_pt2 | contig 10746 bp, 7 predicted proteins | sample 5400461 | NCBI WGS metagenome assembly WNFJ01 (sample SAMN13153349, study PRJNA577476) | soil metagenome | isolation source: 115 cm saprolite on Douglas fir-dominated hillslope | place: USA:California | collected 2013-09-17
CGGTATAAAAGGATAGAGGCTTGGGCTCCTAGCTCAATGGTTAGAGCAATCGGCTCATAATCGATTGGTTCCCGGTTCGAGTCCGGGGGAGCCCACCACTTCACCAACAAAACTGCGCACGGCAAAACACGTCGTCGCGCACAGACGCAGCAAGACGGCTAGCTTAGCTAAGCCCGAGCCGCAGCACTAAATTCTCTGCCTCCATTCGGAAGAATTCTTTGCTTCTATTCACGAAAGCATGAAGTTCTCTCAAGCTGTCAAAAACGAGATTGCTGCCTTTGACGAAGCCGTCATGCTCTTTCTCTTCCACCTTGTCCACTACGAGCACCCATTTCTCACCGCGCTGCGCCGCTGCGTTCATACTCCACGCTCCCGCTGACGGAGCGATGCAGACACGCTCGTCCAATCAAATCGTAAATAGGGGCCGATGCGGATACACGGCAGGGGGGCCGGACTCGAACCGGGAACCAATCGATTATGAGCCGATTGCTCTAACCATTGAGCTAGGAGCCCAAGCCTCTATCCTTTTATACCGTACTTCGTACGGCGAAGGGGCCGAGTGTATCGTGCGTACGGCCGGCACTCATCGTGACACCGCCTTGCAAGCAGTTGGTTCGGGAGTCATGGCTGCCGTCCCTGACCTTCCATGTATAGTTTTCACTTCGCTGATTTCTCGTGATACATCGGCTTTCATGACAGTTCCCTCTTGGCTGCAAAGATTGCCTACGTCCCGGCCGCCGTTCTAGTTGGATGACGACATTAACGGAACGACCGATGCTCGTTTTCACGGCTTTGTAAGAGAGATCAGCGCCACTCTGGAGCACGCAGTGTGAAAAGCGAGCCAGCGCTTGCTTTGGTGACGGCGCGTGCATGGTAGATAGGCCGCCGGACTGCCCCGTGTCCAAGAGTTGCAATAACTCATAAGCTTCTTGCCCGCGTACCTCCCCTAGGATGATCCGATCAGGATGATGCCAGAGTGCCGCTCTTAGCAGCTCTCGGGTGGTCACCTCCGGCAACCCGTTCTGGGCATGCCGCGCCTCCAAGCGAACAAGATTCTCGTGTGCAATCCTGATTTCAGAACCGTCGTCTATGACCAGGATTCGCTCGTCCTCAGGAATGAATTTCGCGAGGACGTTCAGAAGTGTCGTTTTGCCGGTACCCGTTCCACCTGAGATGACGATGTTGGCCCTTCGAAGGACGTAGTCTTCCAGCAGGTTGACTATCCAGCGTTCAAGGGTTCCAGCTTCGATCAGATGGTTCACGGTGAAGTTTCGAGAACTGAACTTCCGGATCGTCAGCGTGACACCCTTTACACTGCACGGAGGAATGACCGCTGCGAGACGGCTTCCGTCCGGGAGTCGAGAGTCGAGGATGGGTTTGGCCTCGGAAATGTCGTCCCCGAGCCGGCGAGCAATATTCTTCACGGCGATCATAAGGGTCTTTTCAGCGAGTGGCAGCCCCCGAATCTCCTCAAGGAACCCATTTTTCTCTACGAAGACTCGCTCGGAACCATTAACCATGACCTCCGTGATACCGTCATCGAGGATCAGGTGCTCAATGGGTTTCAGGAATGGCAGGATCAGTTCGAATCCCTTCATCAAATCCAAAGGCGTAGCGCCACTGCCCTTCAACCAATTGGTGTCAATTGGTGTCTGACCGAGGCTTCACCGCCAATGGGTCTCTAAACTGATTCATCACCTGCAATTGTGAGCTTGGGACATCGAAGAGATGCTCCAGTTGACCTCCTGGTTGGAATCCAGGAGGTCGACCTAACTAAATTTTCCTTACTGACTGTAACGACAGAACAACCAACTATCAAGGAGAAGAGCGATGACATACGTGAACGCGCATCTCCTCAGCTCAAAAAAATTGGAGTGATTCCGCTATGAGCTCCTGAGGGTTCTGCTGTGATCCATCGAATGGAAGTGAGGTTGGCGGCCCAGGACAGTGACAGCAAAGATCGGTGACCCTAGGCGCGGGTGCTGCTCCTGATCAATTGCCGATACGGCAAGAAAGAGAGAAAAACAGAACAAAATTTTGGGTCTCATCATCTTTCCTCCAAAATGAACCGTCTATCGTGTCCCGACTCTGCGGACTGACCTCCATCTATTGATTGACCGCCGACAGCAGAGGCAATCCTAATAAAGTGCCCAGCTTGCAGCGCTGACTTTTTGGATTTCGGGGATGGGCGTTCGTTTGGCCCAATAATCGTTGGCGGCCGTTATGAGGACAGTCGGATGTTCGAAAGTGGAGGAGGGAAAGGGCCAGACCAGGAACTCTCCGACCGACTCACTTCGTGGACATAGGAGAGCAGAATCCGTTCAATTTCTCGTGTGGCAGATAGTCAGCCGGAATCGAGAAGAGCGGAGTTGTGGAAAGAACTCGTTGGTTCATTTCCGCCCCAAGTTTGTCTCTACCACTGGCTCGAGGCCAACGATTACGGACGGATCCTGTCAGACAACGATGTATATATAAAGGATAGCTAAGCGGATGGATTGCCTCTCGTATCGGTCGAAATTTCAAGTCGTGCGGAATTATTGCGTACCACAGGTCACTGGCATGGTGGCAAGGACCTCGCTGTTACGGCTGTGATCTTCCGCTTGACATCCAGTCTTCTCAAATGTACACTTCTGTTAGTGGATCGTACATTAGGAAAGGAGGGGAGAAACATGGCTACCGCCTGTGTGAATATCAAGAGGGTCAGTGCCACGGATCTGCGGGACAGCTTGAAAGACTGCCTCAAGGCTGCTACAGACAATCGAGTTGTTCTGATCGAAAATCGGCGTCAATCTTCAAAGTACCTCGTGGACAAGGAATTCTTGGACACTCTCGTGAAAGAACGTGACTCAATCATTGCAACCCTGGAGATTCTTGCAGATCGTGGCCTCACTGATCGGCTTCTGAATCTTTCCAAGACCATCGATAGCGATGTTGCTGCTGGTCGTCTCCTCACCACAGCCGATGTTTTCGGCGAATGAGTAAGGGGCGAAAAAAGCCATTAGCGTCACCACCCGCCGCCCGGAGCGATGAGCCTCAGGCGGCGTCTTGTTTTGAACTTAGATACACGGAAGACGCCGGAGGGGACATCAAGGGTTTGGACGGGAGTGTGAAGCAGAAACTCCGAAAAGTCTTAGAGAAGAAATTGGCGGTTGATCCCGAGGGCAACGGATTGCCGTTGCGTGGGCCACTCGTAAATTATTGGAAGCATGAGTTCGCAAACCATCGCATCATCTATCGCATCTATTCCGATCTCAAAATTGTAGCGGTTTGCGCTGTTGGGCCTCGCAAAGCGGGTGACGCAGAGGACGTATACAATCAGTTGGACTCTCTCATCAAAACAGGTCGGCTCGCGGAGCAAGTTGCTTCAGTGCTTAAGAAGATTCTCCCGAAGCGAAAGTAGCCACGAGCGGGAGTGGCTTACAGTGTTTTTACACTCTCTGCTTCCCACAGGGTATTGGACATCGAGCGTCAACGTCGTGGTATGCGATCTGGACCCGGACACGCCCGTGAGCGTCAGGGTGTAATTGCCGGTAGTCGCCTTTTGATTTGCGTGGACGGTCACAGTGCTGTTCACCGAACTGCCGCTCAGACTGACTTGCGTCGGGGACAAAGAGCAGGTGGTATTGACAGGCGCTCCACTGCAAGAGAGCGACACGCTGCCGGTGAAACCTAGGACGGGACTGACCGTCAGGGTTGTCGTGCCCGAGTGCCCGCGCGAAATGGTCAGAGATGCCGGGGATGTGGAAACGGAGAAGTCCTTGACATTTTGCGTTAGCACGGCCGAAGAACTCCCCTGGAAATTGGAATTGGTCGACGCGAACGTTGCGGTGACCGAGTGGGTACCGCCAGCCAGCGAACTGGTCGAGAATTGCGCGGCGCCGCTGGAAAGGGTAGACGTTTGCGCGGGCGTGGTGCTGCCGTCCACGTAGAAGCTGACGGTACCGCTTTGCGTGCCGCTGACGGCGGACGAAACGGTGGCGGTGAAGGTGACCGACTGGCCGAATACTGAGGGATTTAGGCTCGAAACGAGGGTAGTTGAGGTGGCCGCCGCGTTCACGGTCTGGCCCCAGGTCGCGGAACTGCTACCCGGGAAGTTCGCGTCGCCACTATAACTTGCGACGATGGAATGCGCTCCCGCGTTCAAAGCGGTCGCGCCGGTTGTAAACCGAGCGAAGCCGCCGGAAACGCTGGCACTGCCGATTTGCGTGCCACCGTCGAAGAACGTGACGGTGCCGGTCGGCGAGCCGCCAAATGATGTCGCGACACTGGCGGTGAACGTCAGCGCTTGTCCGTAAGAGGAAGGATTCACGCCGGAAGTGACCGCCGTGGTCGTGGGAGCCTGATTTACGGTCTGCGCCAGGGCCGCGGAAGTACTTGCCAAAAAGTAGTTATCGCCGCTGTACGTTGCAGTGATCGAATGAGAGCCGGCCAACAACGTGCTGACCGTGAATTGGACCACACCGCTCGTTGGCAGCGAGGCGCTTCCTAGGGAAGTTGAGCCGTCTAGCAACGTTACCGTGCCGGTTGGCGTGCCAGCAGCGGACGGCTGAATCTTCACGGTGAAAGTCACGGCTTGGTCGAATGCGGAAGGATTGGTTCCGGATGCCACGGTGGCGGTCGTGGAGGCCTGGTTAACGGTTTCGGTCAGCGTTGCCGCGGTGCTAGGCGCGAAGTTCGCATCGCCGCTGTAACTCGCAGAGATCGCATGCGAGCCAAGAGCCAGGTTGCTGATCGTAAATTGCGCCACGCCATTAGCAGGCATCGCCGTGCTTCCCAAGGAGTTGGAGCCGTCCATTAAGGTAACCGTGCCAGTTGGAGTGCCGCTCGAAGACGACTGGACTTTGACACTGAAGACGACGGACTGATCGAACATCGCGGGGTTCGTTGCCGATGTCACCGTGGCCGTTGTCGAAGCCTGGTTAATTGTTTCCGTCAGGGTTGCTGCTGTGCTTGGCGCGAAGTTCGTGTCGCCGCTGTAACTCGCGGAGATCGCGTGGGCGCCAGGTGCCAAACTGCTGATCGTGAATTGCGCCACTCCGTTGGCAGGCAGCGCTGTGCTTCCCAGCGAGTTGGCACCGTCCAGTAAGGTGACCGTGCCCGTCGGGGTGCCGCTGGAGGAGGACTGAATCTTCACGCTGAATGTAACCGACTGTCCAAAAACCGCGGGATTGGACGCGGCCGTAACGGTGGTTGTCGTGGCGGCTTGGCTGATCGTCTGCGTGAGTGTGGCAGACGTGCTGCCGGTGACATTACTGTCGCCGCTATATTTTGCGGTAATCGAATGGGAGCCGATGGCCAACGAGGAGAGCGAAAACTGCGCTGCATTCCCTGATACCAGGCTTGAACCTAGAGCAACCGCGCCATCCAGGAACGTCATCGTGCCCGTCGCGCTGCCTCCGAATGCTGGCTGTAACGTCGCTGAGAGAACAACGGTTTGGCCGAAGACGGCAGGATTTACGCTCGATGACACCGTCGTGGCACTCGAGGCGGCGTTTACACTTTGTGCGAGACCAGTGGACGTACTCCCCGTCAGATAGGTGTTGCCCGCATAGACCGCAGTGACGGTACGGCTGCCGGCCGCCAGACCGGACAAAGTGAATTGCGCCGAGCCGTTGGAGAGGCTAGGCGAACCTAGCGTTGCCGAGCCATCCATGAAAGTCACGGTGCCGAATGGATTGATTCCCTGTGGCGCCTGCACGGTAGCCGTTAGCGTGACCGCTTGACCATATGTCGAAGGATTCAGGCTTGAGCTAACCACGGTGGTGCTGGAAGCCGGATTAACAGTTTCCGTCAGCGCTGTGGAAGTGCTCGCCGAGAAGTTTGTATCGCCGCTATACACGGCGGTGATGGAGTGCGTACCAGGAAGTAGACCGCTGTACATAATGCGTGCTGGTCCACCAGCCGAAAGGGTCGCAGTGCTGAGGATGGTCGTGCCGTCCATCAACGTGACGGTGCCGGTCGGAGTGCCTCCCGTCGAGGGAGAGACTGTAACGATGAAAGTGACCCACTGGTTGAACACGCTCGGGTTCGGACTCGCGGTGACTGTCGTTGTAGTCGATGCCTGGCTGATCGTCTCCGTGAGAACGGCCGAGGTGCTCGGTGCGAAGTTTGCGCTACCGGAGTAGACGGCGGTGACGGAGTGGGTGCCGACGGTAAGCGTGGAGACGCTGAGTTGCGCATTGTTATTCGCCAGAGGTGCCGTTCCGAGCGAGTTGGTTCCGTCTACAAAAGTGATCGTTCCCGTTGCGGTGGAACCTGCAGGAGGCTGTACCGTTGCTGTTAGGGCAACAGCTTGTCCGAACGTCGCTGGATTTGCATTCGCAACAATCACCGTCGATGTTGCGGCCGGGTACACCGTTTCGACCAGCGCGGTGGATGTGCTACCGGCGAAATTCGAGTCTCCGCTATATTGCGCGGTGATGGATCGGGAACCGGCGGCCAAAGAGGAAACCGCAAGCTGTGCGGTTCCGTTCGAAAGCGAGACCGTTCCGAGAGTTGTGTTGCCGTTCAGGAAGGTGACCGAACCCGTGGGGCCGGTGCCCGAACTAGCTTGCACGGTCGCGGAGAAGGTCACGAGTTGGCCGTAGGTCGAAGGATTCAAACTCGTAGAGACAGTCGTCGTCGTAGTCGCCTGGTTGACCGTCAGCGTTTGGCTCGCCGCCGAATTGCTCGCGCTAAAGTTGGTATCGCCACTGTACTTCGCACTGATGCTGTGGGTTCCTGGCGTGAGCGCCGAAGCCGTGAATTGCGCCGAGCCATTGGTCATCGTGCAGGTGCCCAAGGTTGTCGTGCCATCCAGGAACGTGACCGTGCCCGTCGGAGTGCCGGTATACGCGGCCTGCACGGTTGCCGTGAGCGTCGCGGACTGGCCAAAGTTGACGGAGGACGCACTGAGTGAAACGGACGTTGTGCTAGTGGCTTGGCTAACGTTCTGCGTGAACGCCGTAGACGTGCTCGGTTTGAGATCGCTATCTCCACTGTAGCTTGCGGTCAAAGAGTGTGCCCCAACCGCGAGTGTGGTCAGAGGGAAAAAGGCAATGCCTTGGCTCATCGCGCCGGTGGCGATCTGCGTTCCGTTGTCGAACAAGGTGATCGTGCCGCCGCTCGAAGTGAGGTGGTAGGTATTGTCCACGGCCACGTCGACGGTCACGGATTGTCCATAGGCGGAAGGATTCTTTAGCGTGTATACGGAAGTGGTGGAGGAAGCCTGGGTTACGGTTTGCGACACAGCATTGGAGGTGCTCGGCGCGTAATTGGCATTACCCAGCCATTGCGCGGTGAGGGTGTGAGTGCCGGCGGTCCGAGTCTGCACCGACAACAAGGCCGGCGACATCTCGATGTTTTGTGTGCCTAGAAGAGTGGTTCCGTCATAAAAAGCAACCTGCCCAATGGTGATGCCCTCGACTGGGAATGACCCATAAGCAGGCGTAATCGTTGCGCTCATCGAAATGTAGGAACCATACACCGAGGGATTTATGCCGGCGGTGAGGGTCACGGTTGTGGAGCACGGGATGATCGTTTCCGTAGAATTTCCGGAACTGCTCAAGAAGTTGCTGTCGCCGCTGTATTGCACGCTAATGGCGTGAGTGCCGACCGTAAGCGTGGAAACCGAAAGGCTGGCCGCATTGCCGGAGACGCTGACGGTACCCAGCGAGGTTGCGCCGTCGTAGAAAGTGATTGTCCCTGTCGCGGGGTTATTCCCTGAAAACTGCAAAGATGCGGTGAAGCGAACGGGTTGTGCGAATTGCGCCTGAGTTGGGCTTTCGGAAATCGTCACTGTAGTAGAAGCCTGCGTGATATTCACGGAAACCAGCGAGGAACTGCTACCGGTACAGTTGCTGTCGCCTTGGTAGGTGGCCAGGATGGTGTGCGGGCCGGCGGTTAGATTTGTAAGCGTGAGTTGGGCGGAGTTGTTGGAAACGGTCGCGGTCCCAAGCGTCGTCGAATTCGTGGTGTCAATGAATGTGACGGTCCCTGTCGCGGGTGCGGGAGATCCTGGTTGGACGCTGGCCGTCAGAGTGACCGACGTTCCGTAAGAGGCGTTGGTGACATTCGAACTCAACGTGGTGCTCGTCGGGGACATCATTACGGTTTCTGTTACGGCATTCGAGGTTGCCGGAGCAAAATTCGTATCGCCGCTGTAGACAGCCGTGAGCTGGTGCGTGCCCACTCCGAAGAAATACGTGGGCGGCAGCATAAACTGAAACTGGTATTGATAGCCGCTCAATGTATAACTGGTGATCGCGGTAGAGCCATCGTAGAGCGTAACCGTCCCGCTGGGACCGGCGGGCGCACCCGGCGGCGGCATCAGCTGAACGGTAAGCAATGGGACAGCCCCGTAGACAAATGACGGAGGGTTGCTCGTCAGTTGAAGTCCCATGACCGCCGCTTGACGCAGGACCGAATAACTTCCCGACCGATTGCTGGTAATTATGTCCAGGCGTCCATCCTGATTGAAATCGGCTAGAACCACTCCGTCCGGCGCCGTTCCCGTGGAGAAATTAGGAGAGTTTTGCGGCGGCACTACCGCCGTGAACGCGCCAGTACCGTTGCCAAGCAGCACCGTTACCATGTTTGCGGAAGCGTCGGCGACTACCAAGTCCAGGAAGCCATCGGCGTTTAGGTCGCCCGTGGCAATGGCAAGTGGGCCCCCGCCCGCCTGAGGCGAAACAGGCGCAGCGGCAAAGGTACAAGCTGCCGGCGCCACCGAGGGACAATTCTGGTTCAGGAGAATCGAAACGGTATTGTCGCTGGAATTCGCGACGGCAATGTCCAGGAAACCGTCATTATTGAAGTCGCCGATAGCGAGAGCCATGGGACCACTGCCGGTCGAAGGAGAAGCTGTCGCTGGTGTGAAGGTGCCATCCCCATTACCCAGGAAGACTGACAGTGTGTTACTGGTTGAATTGGCTACAACGAGATCAAGAATGCCGTCGCCATTTAGATCGGCAGCCGCGATGGCGTAGGGAATATTTCCGGTTACGAGTTGGGCCGGCGAAACTGAAAAGGTGCCGTCGCCGTTGCCAAGGAGGATGGTGACGGTGCCAGGGCCCAGGGGAGCTGCTTGGGGAAAGCATGGAGTTTGTGCGCCGCAAGTGTTGACTACTGCGAGATCCAGAATGCCGTCGCTATTGAAATCGCCGGCTACGATTCCAGTCGGAAAAACCCCTGGCAGGGACACTGTGCTAAAAGCCCGATAGGAGCCGTTGGTTCCGTTGGCGACAAGCAAGCTGATGGTGTTGTCGCTACTGTTGGCAACTGCGAACTCCGGCAAGTTGTCGCCGAGCAGAAATTCGCCGGTGGCAAGGCCATAAGGCCGCTGGCCGGTGGTCACGAGGTAACCCGATTCGAACCCGCTGTAGATATCGAGTTCCGTGGAAATCGAGTCCGGATTTTGAGAAACAATCGCCAAACTCGGAAGACCGTTTGCCTGTAGGTCCGCTGCCACGAGAGCCTGCGGATTGCCAGTGAGGGGATTGGTCACGTTCTGGTTCAGCAGTACCGAAGGAGTCGTCGGCGTCTGCTGCAGATAGAAGATGTTTGAGGTCGTGGGAGCAGTTCCGTTGGGATTGGTGACCGTGACCTCCAAAACGGAGGGTGCTAACGGAACATTACCGGTAAACTGAGCCGTAATAACTGAGCCGGTGGAATTGACCGTCGTAGAGGCCGGGTGGACTGCTGTGCTTCCGGGAAAAGTCAGATTCACAACCGCATTATGCGGAAAATTCGCGCCAAGAATGGTGAGCGTCGCGCTGCCCGGACCAGAATTGCCGGTGACCGGCAGACTCGGCGGCGTCACTTCGCTGATAAATGGGACTCCGTTCACGCCGCCCGGCGGGGTCTGCGCAAGTAGCGGACCACTCGAAGACAAAACTGCGCACACCACGGCGCAAAGAACAGGCCTGATCATGAGAGCCTCCGCCTCACGGACAAACGCGGCGCGAATTTGCTGAGTACACGTGGAGGCGTTTCGTAGCCACCACGGGGATCAAAACTTGCAGAAAGAGATAACCTGGGACCGAGTCGTATTATGACTCGGTCGTTTTGCGGGAGGAATGCTTAACTGTAAACTCTGGTGCTAATTAATTAACTGTACCACCTAAGAGCAAACCTGCCCTAACGTCCAGCTCCATATTTCCTATGAGCATAACCGTTTCGATTCTGATTCTTCGGTACGAAACAGATCGCCAAAAAACATGCGCAATGCGTGACTCAGTTTAGAGCAGGATTCCCCCTCGTACTCATCCCGTCTATTCCCACTTTTCGGCTTTTGTTCGTGCCCCTTCATTCTGGAGGGAAGACCGAAGTTTGAGCGGACTTCATGTGAGTATTTACCTTGCATAACTTTGCATCGAAATCCCATAAACGCTATATACATACACCATGAAAGGCACGGAGGTGGCCGATGGCAAACCACTGCCAGCGCAGTCCGGAAGAACCTCGCGCGCGTCCCGGTTCAGTTTCCATCGGCCTTGTAGACGCAACGCACACCGAACGGCACTATGCCGTGGCGGAAATCGCCGCCAAGTGGAACTTGAGCACCGATAAGGTTCGCGAGCTTTTCCAAAATGAGCCCGGTGTGCTTGTGATTGGAGAACGAAGCCCCCGTCACAAGAGACGCTAGACGCTACATTACCCTGCGAATTCCCAGCGGTTCCGCAACCAAGATTGTTAACCGACCAAACCATCTGATTCCATTCAAGTTTTAACCTATGCTGTGTTAGGAGCAAATTCGCATTGTCTATT
>WNFJ01361476.1_pt1 | contig 10746 bp, 12 predicted proteins | sample 5400461 | NCBI WGS metagenome assembly WNFJ01 (sample SAMN13153349, study PRJNA577476) | soil metagenome | isolation source: 115 cm saprolite on Douglas fir-dominated hillslope | place: USA:California | collected 2013-09-17
CAACCAACGCCACCCCGCACCCTCGCCACCGCGCAGGCCAGGGTTCGCTGCCGCGCGCCCAGCGGGGACCCAGTTTTCGTGTCAGCACCGCGGCCGCCAAGCGAGCAAATCATGCCTGACTTGATGCACCTCATCGCGGCATTATGTCGGTGATCTTCGATCACCTTCGCCCTGCGGGCCGCATAATACCTGATCATGCAGGTGATCGAGAGGCAAGTGCTCATGGTTCTGGTGCCTCACGATCACCTCCATATCAGCCATGTGCGGACGTTGCATGAGCAGTTAGCTACGTGCTTCCAGGGCGTTCTTGAGCCAGGCGTTGCGCTGGCGCAGCAGGTGCGGCAGGTAACGATCGAGCACCAGGCGGTCGGCCATGGACCCCAGGAGGCCGAGCGGGGACCGGAACTCCACGACGTCGGTCATCTGCGTCGCGCCGGTCGCCATGACCGTGAACGTGTGCTCGTGCCACCAGCGCCGGAAGGGGCCGCGCTGCTGCTCGTCGACGAACCGCTGCGGGTAGTCGTACTCCGTGATCGCCGAGGTCATCCAGAACGCGATGCCGAAATGGCGGGCGCGCCAGGTGACCGTGTCCCCGAGCCTCATCACTCCGCTGGTTAGTCCGCCGATCGCGCGCTCGCCCGACGCGGTCATCGAGGCGGTGTGGGCGTCGACGGACAGTGCGAGGCTGAAGCAGTCGCCGATCGGGGCCGCGATCACGGTCTCGAGCCGGAGGGAAGGCACTTCGTCAGTAAAGCGGGCGGAAGCGGTCAGCGGCGAATCGTGGTCACGCCGTCACCGTGCGGTCGGGCGGACCCGACGCGACTTCGCACCATCGGCGGCATGAGCGCGCGCCGACCGGGCCCGGCGGGTCTTGCCGCCCAGGGGAGCTGTGTGTTCTCCGCTAAGCACTGGGTCATGGGGACCGGCAATCGAGGATAGATCGCGGGCGTCTCCTGCGATACCCCGGGAAGGGCAACTGGCCGCTGATGTGGGCCGCCGCGTTCTTCATCGTGGCTGGCCTCGATTGCGAGGAGTACTGAAGGCTCGGCAGGAAAGCGGTGCGGGAAGACAATTCACGCGTCGACATTGCCGTGGCAGGCGCTGCGGAGGACCCTTGGGCGGGGGGCTCAGAACGGAGAAATGGTGATGCGTGGCCGACTGTGCGTTGTGATCTTGGCCGCGGTCGCGGTGCTGGCCGCTGGTTGTGGCACCCGGCAGGCGTCGGCCGACGCGCTGAGCGCGGCCGTGGCGAACACGGCGGCCACCACGTCGCGGGTGGCGGTGTCGACCACGATGTCGGGCCCGGGTATGACGACGACGATCACCGCCACGGGCGAGTTCGATTACGCCCATCCGCGTGGGGTGCTGCGGATGGGCGGCGGGCTGGTGCCGGGCGGCGGGGAAGTGCGGTACCTGCCGCCGCGGCTCTACGTCGAGTTTGCGGGGGCGCCCGGCGCGTCCTTCCCCAAGGGCAAGGCATGGGTCGAGACATCCCTCCCTAGCCAGGCCGCGGACGGGAGCTTGCCTTTCCTGCCGCTGGGCAATGTGAACGCCAACCCGGTGGATCTGCTCTCCGCGCTGACTGCGGTTGCCAGCAAGGTGACCGACCTGGGTCCGGCTACGGTCCGCGGGGTGGCGGTGACCCATTACCGGGTCAGTGTCGATCTCGCCAAAGCCGAAGCGCATCAGCGGCCTCAGGCACGTGCGGAGTTCCATGCGTTCGCCAGTTCCCTTGATTCGGCCACGCTGCCGGTCGATGTCTGGGTGGACGAGCAGGCCAGGGTGAGCCGCATCGCAATCTCGCTTCCGATGCCGCGGGGCTCGGGGATGCCTGCTGGTTTCCGCGGCTCAGAAGCCGTTGATTACTACGACTTCGGTGTTCGGGTGCGGGTCTCCGCCCCACCCGCAAGCGAAGTCATCAGCGCGAGCGAGTTTAGCCAGAGCATGTCAAGATCCGGCTCAAGCTCGGGCGGCGGTTTCGGCCAGGCATCACCGCCGCCGGTCTCGGGAACTCTGTCAGCGGCGCAAGCAAGCGCGGCCGAGCAGGCAGTCGGCGCGTTCTGGACGGCGCTGTCGAGTAACTCGGGCCGGGCCGTCGAGCGGACGGTGGTGCCGTCGCAGCGCGACTGCGTTGCCGGGTTCGTGCAGGGCTCCAAGTTCAAGTTCAAGATTTCGTCGCTGCGGATCACGGCGGCCAGGCCGGCCGGGACGGGCAAGGCGACAGTCTGGTTCTCGGTGAACGCGACGGTGCAGATCGGGGGGCAGACCGTCCCGATGTCCCCGTCCGGAGCGGCTAGCACGAACTGGCTCCTGGCGACCGAGATCGGCAGCGTCTGGTACGCCGATCTCAGCAACAGCGGCTCCGGTCTCCTCCCCCCGTGCTCACCTGTGGGGCATTAACCCCGGTCAAGACCGAGCGCCTGCCGGGTTGCACTTGCTACGCCGATCGGGCGGGTCGGCGCGCTCGTTCTTCATTTGCGCCGTGGCGCTCGGTGACCGGATGTTACAGCCGAGACGGTTGTGAGGCCGGGGCGGTGCGCAGCGTTCCGGCCTCGGTGACCCGTTGCGCCCATTCCCAGCGCGGTACCCGGAAGATCGCTTGCCCGGCGGTCCCGTCCCGTGGCGAGCTCGGCAGGTTGAGGTCGAGGATCCACCGAAGTCCGGGATCGGTTGCGGTTAGGGATACAGGAACCCATACCGTCCCGGTCCGCTCAGCAGCAGTCGCTGTCAGCTGATATCTGGTCCCGTCCGCAGCCTGGTAGGCGACCGTCTGCGCGGGGCGCGGCCCCGGAGAGCGCAACCAGCGCTCGGCGAAGCTTTCCACCACCGATCGCAACCACACCGGACCGCTCCCTAGCTCCTTAACAGGTACTGGAAACCGCCCCGACTGGCGCAACTGGTGGAACCGCTGCCGGGATACCCCAAGCGCAGCTGCGGCCTCCTGCGCGCCGAGCAGTTCCGGAACAACCTCCACGCGCACGACTGGCCAATCAGGCAAGCCGACCTGGCTGGCAGCGTCCAGGACAAGCTTCTGGCCGTAGATAGCTGCCTGCGCGGCGGTGTGGACCGGGGACACGGGTTCGGCCTCGACGACAACTACCCGAGCCGACCAGTGTCGCGCCTCTCCCGAAGCCTCGCCGCCGTGCACGGCAAGGACCCGTGAGAACGCTGCCGTCTGCTGCCGGGTCAGATCACAGCCATCCCGCTGCACTGCGCCAGGCGCTTTGGCCTCGACAAGTACGGTCCACTGCATCGCACGTCCTCACCTCTGGCGACACGGTCGCCTAAATTCATTGATTGATTGTCAACCAATATAAGAAGGGAGTCCGCCTCATGCAATCGGCGGCAACGGACGGACATCGTGACCGGGCCAGGACGGCAGGCCCTCCGAAGCTGCAGACAGCACGGACGCTGCGCGCAGATCCTCTGGGTCTGCGCGCCTCATCCAATGAGCGCCGCACGTCCTGTGGCCGTGCCGAACGAACGGATGCGGCACGCCCCGGTGTCCGCGTCTGACTGCGTCCTGTGACCGCCTATGACCGACAGCTGTGGCGAGGTGAAGGTCATCGGCAGGCGTGTCGCTCGTTGATGTCAGTTCGACCACGCTCACGGTGTTGTTGTCGGCGACGGCGAGCCGGTTGTTCGCGGCGTCGAGAGCAAACGGCGGCACGGGCTGCTGGTGCCAGGTGATGCCGCTGGTCTGGGTGCCCGTCGCAAGGGGTTGCGGATGACCGGCCCGCTCACTGCCAGCCATCCCCGATCATGGGGGAGTGACCGTACGGCCGCCTGACGGGTTCCCGCTGCCCGAACTGTTGCTCGTCTCCAACCGGGTCCTCACCGAGGAAGCCGAGGCCCTCCGCGCGGCGATGGAGCAGTTAGGAAGCGCGCCCCAGCCCGGCAGCCCGTGGACCCAGGATGACGAGGCGGTCGCGGATCGTGCCGATCCCGTTGCGCAGGGCCGGGCCACAGTCCTGCGCTACGCCCGCCATCAGGCCTCGCTGATCTACGTCAACGCCTGGGATCACCTGATCACCCTCGCCAGGGTCCTCGGCGGCGACGGGGCGATGCCCCTGTTTTCGCAGGCGAGCCTGGCGCGGGTGGTCTGCGAGGCAGCCGTCCGATTCGCGTGGCTCATGGACCCAGATATCAGCAGCGCGAAGCGCCTCGTACGCGCCGCGGTCGCCCTTCACTTCAGCGCCGAGGAACGGTCCAAGGGAGTACGCGCGCTCCCCGCCGAGCGCTTCGATCCGCGTATATATCGCAGATGTTTGACAGCTGCAGCCAGGAGCGGGACTCCATCCGCAACCTGATCGACGGTGCCGGAATGGCCTTCGGGTCCTCGCGGAAGGGCAGCGCGAAGGTCCGGCTCGAACTGCACTCGCCCAAGGTCGCGGTACCGCTGAAGATCAACATCACCGAGCTGATGGCCGAGCTGCTGCCCGACTCGCCGAGCTGGTACAACATCGGCTCCAGCGTCTCGCACAGCATCTACTGGGGCCTGCGAGACGTCAACCACTCCCGCCCAGGCGAGTCCCTGGCCCTGACCCCGAACGTGCTGGACGTCGGCGCTGCCGTAGAGTCCGCGATCTCCGCCTCGGCCCTGATTCTCGACCGTTGCGGAAGGATGAACGGCCACGATCCCACAGCCCTTGTTCAGCGCGCACAGAAGCGCCGCGCGGAAGTCGATGCCCTCATGAGGCGCGCCGTCACCTCAGCCTGGGCCCACATTCCAGCCGAGCCGCGGAGTCGCGGATCGAGCGGCCGACAGAAGTGACGCGACGCGGGCGTCGTCTGCGCGGGCGAGTTCGTGGTCGTCGATCTGGGTGACCGGTTTCCTCCCCCTAACCCGGTGGTCGCCACCGTGTGCCTGTTCGCCCACGGCTGCTGACTCTCGTCCATCCAGAACGATCCTTCTGGCGCGGCGTCGGCGATCAGGCCCGACGACTCGACTTCCGCACAGATCGGCGGTTCCCGAACGTCAACTACTCGGGTGCCTGTGACGGACTGTAACGACGCGCTGGGGAGACGCGTTGGTCAGCCAGGTCCCGGGGCTTGGCGGGCTGTCCTTTTCGGCTTGCCCAGCGGATCCGGGTGAGCATGAGCGCGCTGGCGGTGACTCCGGAGGCGCCGAGGGTGATCAGTCGCGGATCGGTTTTGTGCAGGCCGAAGGCCAGCCAGCAGGTGAGTTCGCCGAGGATGAGCAGCCAGGTTCCGGGTGAGATGCCGGTTGGGCGCGCGGTGCGGCAGGCGGTCCAGATCGATGGCGTGACCTGGACGATGAATGCCGCGGTGAGAAGGGTTCCCAGCCCGGTGCGGCCGGCGATGGCGTAGGCGGTGATGAGCATCGCTGCCCACGTGCTGATCAGGGCTGCGGGCCGTGGCTTGGCATGGCCGCGGCCGGTCAGCATCACTGTGAGCGTCCCGGCGAGCAGCGTTGCCGACGACGAGGGGATGAGCGCGGTCCAGTACCGGGCCAGGGCGAAGTAGACAATCCAGGCGGCGTTGTTGACGCTGGTCAGCGCCGCCCATGACCAGGAGATGCCGGCTGTGTCGTGCGTGGCCCGAAGCTTGAGAATCTGGGGGAGGAACTGCGGGACCGCGAAGCAGGTGGCGGCGATGGGCGCGTAGTCGAGCAGGCCGGTCATGACTGGTCGGTGGCCTCCCGCAGGGAACGGCACGTCTAGCAGCAAAAATACGTTGATTGTACTGATATTTGGTTGCGGATCTGTGCTGCCGGTCGCGAAATGGCGCAATAATCCTGGTGATGGACGTAATTGACCGGAAGATCCTTGCTGAGCTTCAGGCGGAGGGGCGGCTCACCGTCACCGAGCTCGCCCAGCGCGTCGCGCTCAGCGTCGCCCCCTGCCACCGGCGGCTGCGCGAGCTAGAACGCACCGGGGCAATCCGCGGCTACCGGGCCATCATCGACCCCGCCGCGGTTGGCTTCGGCTTCGAAGTGCTCGTCCAGGTCACCATGGACCGCGAAGACGCCTCCACGATCATCGACTTCGAGCGCGGGCTGGCCGCCATCCCCGAGGTCCGCCACGCCGAGCGGCTCTTCGGCGACCCCGACTACCTGGTCCGCGTCGCCACCGCCGACCTCGAGGCCTACCAGGTCCTGCGTGATGAGAAGCTCGCCACCCTGCCGGGCGTGCAGCGGCTCACCTCAACCATCGTGATGAAACGCATCGTCAACGACCGGCCCTACCCCACGTCACGGCCCGCCAGCCCCACACAGCACCGGCAATAGGCCCAGAACACCCGGCTCGGTATGCCCTACCCGGCCAGGCTGAACGACCGCCAGGTCGCGCCGATCGGCGGGTCGGCGCGCGTTCTCCTGATCTGTTTCGTCACTCAGCGTGATGCTCTCTTTCGACGTAGGCGGCGCGGCTCGACGCGCGCGGCAACCCGCGGCGCTCAGATGCGCACTAGCTTGTCGGGCCAAGAACGGTGCTGGACCGAGCGACTCGCGGCAGAAGCGCGCGTTCGGAGCCAGCGCTGGCGATGCATAAACATACGGTCTGACTGGTGCCTGCTCAGCCGTGGCCGGGGTCGTCAAGGGCCCGGGCTTGAGCCAGCGGCTGGCAACCGCTCGCCCCCTACGTGTCGGCTTCTGACAGGGGGCAGGGCGCGGGGAGCATCGTGGCGAACAGAAGTGGCATGGCGCTCGCCCCACTCGCGCAGCGCGGTGAGGACGGGGGTGAGGTCCCGTCCGGCGGCGGTGAGCAAATAGTCATCGCGCGGCGGGTGGTCGCAGTATCGCCGGCGTTCGATGACCCCGGCCTCCTCAAGCTTGCGCAAGCGCAGCGCGAGGGTCTCTCGCGGGGCCCCGGTGTTGACCTGGATGTCCTTGAACCGGTGGACGCCGAGACCCAGCTCCCGGAGAACGAGCAGGCTCCACCGCTCTCCGACGAGCTCGAGCGCGTCAGCGATCGAGCAGACCCGCGCAGCCCCGATATTAGTCGATTCGCTTTTCTGACTCACCCTGCTATGGTAGCGCAGTCAGTAAGTCCAGATTTCGAACTAACTCAGTCACGGGCGATCGCACCCTGTGCGAACCCCTCAGTGAACAAGGAGCAGCAAAGCTATGTCCTCGATCCTGATCACCGGAGCCTCCAAGGGGATCGGCCGGGCCACCGCCGCCGAACTAGCCCGGCGCGGCCACCGGGTGGTCGCCACCGCCCGGGATCCGCGCACCCTGGTCAGCCTCGACGTCGACCAGCGGCTGCGCCTGGACGTGACCGACCAGGCCAGCGTCGATGCCGCCGTCGAGCAGGCCGGCGAGATCGACGTCCTCATCTCCAACGCCGGCGTCATCTTCCGCGCGGCGGTCGAGGCCAGCCCGGCCGCCGAGATCGAACGTCTCTACGCCCAGAACACCGTCGGGGCGATCCGCGTCGTCCAGGCCGTCCTGCCGCAGATGCGCCGGCGCAAGAAGGGGCGGCTTCTGTTCGTCTCCAGCGTCTCCGGGCGAGCCGTACTGCCCGGCCAGGCCGCCTACTCGGCCACCAAGGCGGCCCTCGAAGCCTTCGCGGAGACACTGGCCATCGAGGTCGCCGGCCTCGGCATCGATGTCACTCTCGCCGAGCCGGGCCCGGTCAGCTCCGGTGCCCTGGACGACATACTCGCTTACCGCCTGCCCGACGACCCGTACGCGGCCCTGTTCGCACCGGGCGGCATCCCCAGCGCGATGATTATCAGCCCCGAGCAGGTCGCCGAGACTCTCGCAGACCTCGCCGAGCGGCCCACCGTTCCGCTCCGCGTGCCGGTCGGGGACGTGGCCGAGCGCGTCATCGCCGCCCGGAACGCCGCCCCTTACGACCAGCCCTTCGTCCGTGCCTAGTTGCGGTCACCGTCGGCCTCGGTCGAGGTGACCGACAGAGCGGCTGGCCCCTGCGAAGACGGATCGGTCAGGCTGGTGGCTGGCGCCCGGTGGCGCGAGTAGTCATGCGAATGACCTCATGATCTTGCGCCATTCCAACGCGCGCTATTCGGCAGGTCGGTATGTTTGCGCGGCTAGGCGGTGACGTGTCCGATACGGCATCTCGTGCAACGCTGGGCAGATGACCGCTTGCGGGAGAGGCCGCGAAGCCGCTGGTCTACGACTGCGACTAATAGTCCTTTAATTGAGGTGTCGGCAACACCATGCCTGCCGGACCTTGGCCCAACGGCATCCGGGAGCCCGGGGCATCGGCCGCTAAAGAAAGTAAGCACTCATAGGGGGCGGCAGCCAGGGGCTCGCGCAGAACGATGCTGCCGAATCTGGCTCAGCTATGTGACGCTCATATTGAGCGGCGGCTGTGTGCAGATTTGCTTGTTATGCGCGTGGAGCGGTGGTCTTTCTGGACGGAAGTAGGACCAGAACATCGGATAGGTCCCAACAAGGATGCTATCCAGGCCGCGCAGCCCCGCTGGCGCACACGGCTTCGGCGGGCGGGCTCGGGCCGGGACATCTGTGCCCCCGTGAACCGGCCGCCGCGCACAGATGTATCTTGCGCTGCGGACGTTCGCGCGCGAATCTGGTTTCGTGGCCGGCCTGCTGGCGGGCTAGATGCGTGCCGTCTCCCGGTCAGCAGCGACGGTGCGGTGCGGAGCGCGAACGTACACTCCGTTCAGCCAGCGTCCTGCGCGGGTCACGCTGTCGGTTGCCTCGCTGGTCAGGGTGAGGTTTCTGTCCTCCCGGCGGATGGCGACGCTCACCACGCCGATGATTCCGGCGAGTACTCCAGCGGCAAACAGGCTGATGGCTGCGAATGCGATCATGGCGGCCATGGCGGATCCCCCTTTCGTGGATGGCTGCTTCACTGCGCTCTCGGCGGGCGGATGTGATTGTTGTCAGGACCCAGTGAAGCCAGGCGTTTGTGATCGCGAAATGGCAAGGTGTTACCTGTTTCGCCGCCCGCTGGCGCACACGGCTACGGCGGGCGGGCTCGGGCCGGGCACATCTGTGCTCCCCGTGAACCGGCCGCGGGCACAGATGTGTCTGGCACTGCGGACGTTCGTGCGCCAGGCTGGAAGAATGCCGCAGCCTCTATGGGATTCCGATGGCTTGCTGCGACGTGACGCGTTGTGGAGAGATGCCGATCACGTCCTCACCACACGGGCAATGACGCGCTGCGCGCTGGCTGCGGGCTGGGTCGCGCTCGCGGTCTTGACGATTCGGGGATACGCCTGGGTCGGCGGGATCGTGGTCTTGGTGAGTTCCGGCCTGTCCTTGCTGCACGCCAGTCACACCCTCGTGGTAGGCATTGAGGAGCGCCTGCCCCGCGTGCTGCGGCGGCTGTTCGAGTTCCTCTTCGTCTACCCGGACCGGCCGCACCTCAACTGGGTCGGGATTGGCGAGATTGCCGGGCTTGTCTCGCTGGCGATGGCTACTGGATGGCCGGGTCGGCTTCTCGCGGCGGATCCCGCGGCGGCAGCAGTCGGCTCGGGGATCACCGTGCTGATCCTCGGGTCCATCGTGGCCAACGGGTCCGCGCATGTTGTCTGGGAACTCGAACCCGGCCCGTCGTGGATGCGCCGGGTAAGGCTGTTCATCGGCCCGTTCGCCGCAGTGGTCGTGTTCGCGTTGTTGTGGTCGGCTTCGCCGACGACACCGGCCCGGTTCGTGGCCGTCGCCGGCCCGGCGATGGTGATGGCCGGTTCCTGGCGGTTGATCGCCCAGGTCGCCGGCCAGGTCAGGAGGTTCGATGAGGCGCGGGAGCAGACCACTGAGCTGGCTCACCGTATCGACAGCAGACTGGTGCACTCGACGTTGAAGAACCCGAGCCGGGCGATCATCGACGAGCTTGCGCTGATCCCTGACCCCGGCTTGCGCGACGGCGTCCGGCGGCTGTGCTACGGCATCGGCGGCTTCGCGCAAAGCCTGGCCCTCGGAAGAACGCGCGACCTGCGGAGCGCGGAGGAGGTGCTGCAGGCGCTGCTGTCCTTCAACCCGGACTGGTCGGTGCGTTATGGGGCGAGCGTCACGCATGATCTTGAGCCGGAGGATCTGACACACCGTGATGCCGGGATCGTCTTCATGGCGGTCAGCGATCTGGCGACCAACGCGGCGCTAAGGTCCGCCACACAGCTGCAGATCGCGCTGACCAGCACGCCGATGGCGGACGGCAGCACGCTCAGGCTGCGCGTGCTGTGCCGCTGCGGCGCCCGGATAGCTGAGGTCGCGCCGGACTCGAGCCTGATGGGACTGGCCAGGCTCATGCACGCGGAGAACGGCACGATGACGATCGACGACGCGGGCGACGGCAGCCATGTCTTCCAGCTGACCTGGCCGAGCAGCAGCCGGCCCCGCGCACGCGCAGCCACCGCACCCAAGGAGTCAGTCAATGCCTGAGCCGGTGAACATCGACCTGACCGCGCGCGTGGCCGCCGAGGAACGCGGGCGGCGCGCGGATCTGGCCTCGGGCGAGCGCAGCATCGACATCCTCGTGATCGACGACCAGCCCGACCACGAGGCAGGGTGGTTCGCCCGCCACCTGCCCGGCCACCGCAGGCTGTCCCTGGAGAGCGTCAGCGAGCTGGAACGCTTCCTGGCCGGCAAGCGGCTGCCGAATCTGCCGCCACCCCCGCACCGGCCCGAACTGGTCATCCTGGACCTGAGCCTGGGCGCTGGCCAGCCCGGCGGCCTTCAGGCACTGCGCATCCTGCGGCTCAACCCCGCCACGCGTGACCTGCCGGCGATCTTGAACACCAACGGCCTCGAAGACCACCGCGACCTGCTAGCTGTGCTCGCCGCCCAGCTCA
>WNFJ01273241.1_pt1 | contig 10745 bp, 12 predicted proteins | sample 5400461 | NCBI WGS metagenome assembly WNFJ01 (sample SAMN13153349, study PRJNA577476) | soil metagenome | isolation source: 115 cm saprolite on Douglas fir-dominated hillslope | place: USA:California | collected 2013-09-17
GACGTGCTGATCGCCTACTCCATGAACGGGCAGGAACTGACGCTCGATCATGGCTATCCGTTGCGCGCTATCGTGCCGGGACATTACGGCATGGCGTCGGTGAAGTGGCTGACCAACATCGTTGCGACCACGCAACCCTTCCACGGTTACTGGCAGACGTCCGATTATGGCTATTGGGACGATTCCTCCGGGACACCCGTTCGCCGGCCGCTCGCCGAGATGAAGCTGAAAGCCCAAATCGCGCGCCCTCGCGTGTATGAAACGCTCGAGCCTGGCCGCTCCTATACGATCTTTGGTGCCGCATGGGCGGGGGGCACCGATGTAACAGAGATCTGTGTCAGCCTCGACGGCGGCTCATCGTGGGTCCAAGGCCACTTCCTCGATCCGATAAGCCGGAACGCGTGGCGGCGCTGGAAATACGACTGGATCACGCCGACGCGACCCGGTCACTATACACTTTTGGCGCGCGCCAGGGGTGCGGACCAAAGCTTCCAACCAGACCGCCACAATTCGAACTTCGGCAGCTACGTCATCGACCACCCTCTGCCGATCGAGGTCTTTGTCACCGAGCCTTCTTCTACTGCAGTCCAGAACAGGGCGAACGCGAAAGTGTAGCTCACAACCCGGATCACTTGGCACGCGCCTACGCCACCTTGGCGCCGTCATAAGTCGACTGGCGGCAGTTTCGCCGTCATCGTCCGTCGTCCGTGCGTAGCGAAGGCCACCGTATTGGTTTGGTGCAGTCATACGATGGTATGAGTGGTTGAGCCTGCCGTCGGCGGGCGAACTCGAAAGCGGATTGCCGCTTTGAAAAGACCTCGGCCTCGGTTTCAGCGAGGATCGCCTGCGGAAACGAGCTGTCATCACTCCCTGCAGGCGTGGGCCTCCCCCGATTATCCACGCCTGCTCGCCGGGCGACTTCCCTGCTGCCCCACCCAAGTCGCCCGGCGATTTCCGCATCGCCAAACGTCAGTCTCAAGGCACGGGCAACTCACATACCAAGGTATAGCTTTCCGGGCATGCGCCAGCGTCGCTACTTTTGGGAATGACGACGTCCGGTCCTGCGTGGCGACCTCAGTCCGAAACGATTCTCGCCTATGCTGTTGCGATGCTGTCAGTGACGGCGGCGCTGGTCATCGGACTTTTGCTTGACGGCTTCCTGCATACCATGCCTTACGTGTCGCTGTTCCTGTGTGCGATCATGTTCACCGCATGGTTCGGCGGCCTGGGTCCCAGTCTGCTGGCGACCGTCGTGGCGATCCTGTCTTTCACCTATTTCTTTGTCGATTCCGAGTCCTTCGGAATCGCGCCGAACGACATTCCCCGTATCGTCCTGTTCGGCATCACCGCGCTTTTTGTGGTTTCGCTCATGGCCGCGCAAAGACGAAACGAGGAATCGCTCCGGCGTGCGCGCGATCAATTGCAGGGCGCGCTCCAAGAACAGGCGCGGCTCGTCGAGGCACTGCGGGCCGAAAACGGCGAGCGCCGGCGCGTCCAAGCCTATCTCGACGAAGCACAACGGCTTAGCCGCACCGGTACTTTCAGCTGGAAGTTCGCCACCGGCGACATCTTCTGGTCGAAGGAAGGCTGCCGAATGATGGAAGTCGGCGCCACCGGCCTGCCGCCGATCGACGTGCTCCTTCAGCGGGTACACAAGGACGATCTCGCGATCGTGCAGCACGAACTCGCGCGCGTTCGACGGGGCGAGCTGGAATACGACTATGAGTTTCGCTGGCTGACGCCGACGGGCGCGACGCGGCATCTCCACGTCCGTGCCCACCGGGTGTGTCTCGAGTCGGGCGACGACGAGATCGTCGGCGCGCTGATGGACGTCTCCGAAACGCGCGAGGCGCAGGAGTGCCTGCACGCGGCGCAAACCGCGCTTGCCCATGCCGGTCGCGTGGCCACCCTGGGCGAGATGAGTGCCTCGATCGCCCACGAGGTTAACCAGCCACTGGCGGGCATCGTCACCAACGGCGAAGCCGCGCTGCGCTGGCTTGACCGCGGCGAACCGGAGCTCGGCGAGGCGCGCGGCGCGATCAAGCGCATGGTCCGCGACGGCGAGCGCGCCAGCCAGGTGGTCAAGCGCCTGCGCGCGCTTGCCAGGAAGGCGCCGGCCCCGACCATGCGCCTCGACCTGAACGAGGTCATCACCGAGAGCGTTGCCCTGGTCCAGCGCGAGATCCACAATCATCGCGCTGCGTTGCAGCTCGATCTTGCATCCAGCCTGCCGGCGGTCGTCGCCGACCGCGTCGAGCTCCAGCAGGTCGTCATCAATCTGGTCGCGAACGGCGTGCAGGCGATGGAAGCCGTGACCGACGGGCCTCGCCATATTGTAGTCCGATCCTTCGCCCAGGCCGACGAGGTCGTCGTCTCCGTCCGGGATTCCGGCATCGGCGTCGATCCGTCCAACATGAACCGCCTGTTCAATGCTTTTTTCACGACCAAAGCCGACGGCATGGGCATGGGGCTGTCGATCTGCCGCTCAATCATTCAATCCCATGGAGGACGCATATGGGCGTCGAACAACACAAGCCCGGGAATGACCTTCCAGTTCGCCCTGCCTCTCAAGGCCGGGGACACGTCATGAGCCGCGTCTCACAGGCCCCGAGCACGGCCAAGGCCGCCGCGCCGATCGTCTTCGTCGTCGACGACGATCCGTCGGTGCGCGGGGCGTTGAGCGGCCTGTTCCGCTCGGTCGGCCTACAGGTCGAGCTTTTTGGCTCGGCCGCGGAATTCCTGCAGCGCAAGCAGCCGGACGGCGCGAGCTGCCTGGTGCTCGACATAAGGCTGCCGGGCGTGAGCGGCCTCGACTTCCAGGGCCAACTTCTGAAGGCGAATATCCGCACGCCGATCATCTTCATGACTGGCCATGGCGACATCCCGATGTCGGTGCGGGCCATGAAAGCCGGCGCCGTCGACTTCCTGGCCAAGCCGTTCCGCGACCAGGACATGCTGGATGCGGTGGCCGCCGCTATCCAGCGCGACCAGCAGGCCCGGCAGGCGGACGATGCCGCGTCGGCCCTGCGCGCGACGTACGATTTGCTGACGGTGCGCGAGCGCGAGGTGATGGCACTGGTCACCGCCGGGCTGATTAACAAGCAGGTGGCCACCCGGCTTGGCCTCAGCGAGATCACGGTCAAGATCCATCGCGGCCAGGTCATGCGGAAGATGAAGGCAAAATCCCTGGCCGACCTTGTAAGGATGGGCGAAAGCCTGGGGCTGCACCAGAAGGCGCATCCATCCTAGACGTTGTATGATCGCGGGCGACGTCAACCGATCATGCTGTCGCCCAATTTATCGTGCGCGTCGCCCCGCAATGGCGACCGCCACCGGAGGACGCCCTGTGCCGAGAGCTGCCATCATCTCCATTGTCGACGACGACGAGTCCGTCCGCGCGGCGATGAGCAGCCTCGTCCGCTCGCTTGGCTACCAAGTCTGCGAATTCGACTCTGCCGAAGCTTTCCTCGCTTCGCCCCGCCGGCAAGACACGGCGTGCCTGATCGCCGACGTCCATATGCCGGGAATGAGCGGGCTGGATTTGCAGGACGCGCTTCTCGTCAGGGAACAGGTTGTGCCGATCATCTTCATCACTGCCTTTCCAACGGACAGCCTCCGCCAGCGCGCCGAGGCCGCGGGCGCTGCGGGGTTCTTCAGCAAACCCGTCGACAGCCAAATGATTATCCGCTGCCTCGACGTCGCGCTGAGCAGCTCCGGCCTATGAATCGCAATACCCCCGACCATCCTTGCGGCTGGCGTCTCCTGTATCGCGGATTCCGCCGCGCCCATGCCAAAGACCCTTTGCACAACAGGCTTTTTCCAGTCCACCGGCAACGGAACAGCGCTGTCCAAAGCCCAGGTTTTTACGTCCGGCACCGTTCCCGTGATCGCCGGTTCTCGACCCGGGGGTCGACCGTATGCGCCCGACGGCCGCCTCGTGTCCATGCCATCGCGCGCAACCTGACCTAAGCCATGGTGAGTTATGCGAACGGCGATGGACCCTAGGCCGATCTTTGTCGTCACCACTCAAACGCCTTTCGCCTTACCAACCAGGGCCGGTGAGATGCGCCACGTCCGCTGGTCGTTGGTGCCCGAGACGCCGTTCGAGGTCGATCGCCTGCGGCAGGGGTGTTGCGCTGGAATGTGATCGTCGACTCGTCTCTCCCGGCCATCCCGTCGACGACGCCACCAAGACCTGGCCGCCCGACCGCCGGCAGGTTGATGTCGGCACGCTCACCAGTGATCGCGCCAAAGCCAAGGAGACGGGTGCGTGCTGCAACGTCACGTTCGACCTTTTTGCTCGGCCGTATATGCGGTCTCCTTTACGCAAGCGACGCGCGAACCGCCCGAACCAAGCGCCGCCGGGCCCAACCCTGCCCTGCGCAAGTCCGCCCCATGAAGCCTGCTGTCGCGCAATTCTCCCTCGCCTTGCGCCTGGTGCATCGGCCTGCATAGGCGCTTGGCATCCTGATCCTGTGCTTTGTCCCGACTCGGGTTCAGCTTCTCCTCCTAGGACGGGCGCCGGGCGCTGCCAGCCTCGCTCGCATCTCTTGTTCTATGCGCTGATGTTCGCGCTGCCGCTGGTCGGCCGGACGATGCTATCGGGGGGCGGATATCCCATCCCCTTGGTTGACACGCTTCGTCTGCCCCCGCCTGTCGGCGTCGTTCCAGCGCTGTTCGCGCTGTTGCAGCGGCCTCACACCCTCCTTGCCTCTATCCTCTTCCTAGCCGTCATGATGAATTTCGGCCCCGCCGCGTTCCGTGTCTGGGTCAAGCGCGCTGGCGTATTCCGGAGCATGGTGCGCTGGCGCTAGGCGGCGCCAACGGTGCGGAGTCTGGCCGGCAAAGCGCTTGAAGACCGTGGTGAAATGGGCCTGGGTCTGAAAGCCGACGCTCAGCGCGACATCGACCAGCGCCAGTTCGGGATCGCGCAACAACTCCTGGGCGCGCTCGATCCTTCGTTGCAGGACGAAGTCGTGCGGCCGCATGCCGCTGGCCGCGCGGAACTGGGCAGCGAAGTGCATGCGGGTTAGGCCGGCGGCAGTCGCCATGTCGGCCAAGGTGATACGACGGGACAGATGGGCATCGACATGGTCCGTGACCCGCTTCATCCGCCACTTCTGAAGTGGCGTGCAGCGGCGGCTCGCCGTCGGCAGACCCTCTATCAGACTTATCGGTGCGGCGACATCGCGCTGCACCGAAATGAGGATGAACATCCGGTCGAAGGCGATTCCGACGGTATGTGGTCCCAAATGAACTAGCATCGCCTGCCTCCTGTGGAGATTGCAGGCAAAGTTCACATCATTTGGGGAGCGGCATCCATTCTACGCATGGTCGGTCGAACTATACTTGCGTATGCCGGCCAGGCTCATTCCTTCTCGCGTTCAAGCGCATGAAGCGGCGGACGACGGTGGCAATCTCGACGGCCTATTCTTCGACCGCCGTATGCGGTCTTGCGGGGTGCTCGAACTCATGGGGCACTTGTCGATTTTGTTGTAGTCGACGTTCAGCAGGACCAGCGCGTCATGAGGATTGAGGTCCGATTTGTCGGCGTCGCCTCTGGCATGCGCGGCAAGATCGAAATCCGCTACTCGTGCTCTTCCATCGTCCTGCCGTCGGGGAAAATCGTGACCTTGGTCGGCACGCCTTGAGGCCTCGTCGGCACAGCATCCCGATTGGCGCCGGCTAGCCACGAGCCGTCGTTCTGCTGCGTCATGCTGTTTACGCGATAGCCCTGCGATTCGATCCTATCCTGGGAGAGCGATTCGGTGTTGGGATAACGTTCTAGCGGTGCACTCCTCATTGGCTCCGGCATAGACGGCGGTGGCTGGGCGCCCGGAAACATGGTCTCCGGCATCCGGCCGCCATCGCCGATGTGGCCGCGTTGCGCATGCGCCGTGCCGGCGGCGGCGATCAGGGTAAGAGCGAGGAGGGTGCGTTTCATCGTTGTCATGGTGGGCCTCATGGCCGTGATGGCGTGTTGGACGATTGCGATATGGGCCCCAGCAAAGGCACCAACAAGTCTCTCCTTTGATCGGATTCCCGGATCGCACGATATGAAGGACGCGAAGTCCGTCTCTCCGAACCCGTGACGCGGCGACGACGTTGCTCGCCCCGCCCTCCATAGAACAGCTCATCGGATCGATCCGTCGCGGGTGCTCGATCATACCGCGGCCGTGGGTGAAGCCTCCCTGCGCCGCGACGCTCAAAATGTTCACCGATTTCGAAAACAAGTCGGAACGATCCCGTGCGAGGCCGGTTGCGAGCTTTCGACGCGGCACGGCCGAAGCCACCGACGCTGTAAGTTTTGAGGCGGTATGGCCTCGGCAGCATCGGACAGTCATCCTGCGAGCATTCATCCCAGCCGTTTTCCTCGCGCGCCGTATGAGGCGAGAGGCCCTGCTCGATCGCCGACTTGATCCTTCGACGCGCTCGCAATCTGGCTTGTCGGTCATAGTTGCCGCTATTGCGTATTGCGGGTTGAACCCGGCGGCTGCGCGACCCTGTCGTCGGGCGCCAACTCGATCTTCTTATCCTTCAGCTTCCTCTCGAGCGCGGCAATCGTTGCCTTCGTGTCGCTATCGCACCGGCTCAAGGTGGTGACATCGGCCGCCGTCATCCCCTCCTGCGCCGGGTACAGGCTCAAGTACGACTTGGCCAGCGCGTTGCAGTACTTGATATCCGCGGGGGTTCCCTTGGCGATGTTCTGCTGCGCAGCTGCGGCGAAAGGAAGGCCAAACGCGAGGCCCGTCATCAAGCAAAATTTCACCATCCTCATGGCACTTCGCTCCTGATTCATCTGGAGCGACATGTAGCGGCCGGATGGGACCGACGCTTTGCCCGGGTTGCTGCCTTTGGGCCATTATTGTCAGGAAACCGGCGTTCGGCACGGTCCGGCGGTCCGGCGGCGGATGGAAGAGGATGGGTCGCTATCGGGAGCACAAAGCAGCCACGAGAAGCCGACACAGTCAGGTCTATGTCACCAAAGCGGTAACGCCTTTGACGAAAGCCGGCAACGAAGTCGTCGAGCGTCGAGAGGTCCTCCGAGCTGAGTAGCCCGCAGTAGCGGGTGAGCATCACCCTGTCGCGCTCCTCGAACAACACCGTGAACAGGCCTTGGCCAGCCGATACACAGCGAATGCTCTCACGACCGGGCTCGCGTTGAAAGCCAGCCCATTTCGCGACGCGAGGGGCGCGCCGGGTCTCTCATTCGTCCATCGGCGTCATGGACCCTCGCGGACCGCGGCGATTTCTTCAGCCGGGAATCTCGCCGGGCGTGAAGCAATAGACAAAGCCTTCCTTCTCGCAGAGGTGCGACCGACCGTCTCCGGCGTAGTCGGAGGGAAGCACCCGCTCCTGCGGCACGAGCAGCCAAGCGGCGCCGTTCCATGCTCGCCAATAACCGTCGTTGTCGACATAGGCGCGGGTCGGTCGGCAGTCGGCATTGTTGCAGCACGACGTGCCCGGATTAAGCGGCGGGTGCCAGTGCTGGTAGATGTCGTGCATCTGCGCGTGGCCGTCGCCGTGGTTGCCGCTCTGCGCGAAGGCCTTCGCAACGGGCGCGACCAGGAGCGTTGCGATGACAAGGCTGGTAATCCAGCGATCGATCAAGGGAGGCCTACCCACGACGGGGCCCAACGAAACCCAGGGCCAACGCCGCGGCCGGGCCATTTTGCTTGTCTGGCCCCCAAAGCTTGTGGCCAAAACGACAAACGGGCAGCACCACATTTATCGATATCGTTGATTCACTGGCGAGATTTTCCATCGCGGTTGTCCATGACCATCCCACTGGGCTTGTGCCACTGTGCCTACCGGCAGTAGCGTCCGCCGTTTCTGTCTTGCTGAAATCGCATCGGTCTTGCGGCATTCTGATCAGAGTGCACGGGATCCGAGGGCAACCAGCCTTCCAGACAGTCGCCATCGGCTCTTTTCTGCTGACGCAGGACGAGGCCGGCCTGTTCACCGTCGCCGCCGCGTTCGCGCTCTGCATCCCGTCCTATTCGGTGGCGATCCGCGATCTGTTTTCTGCCGCCGAGGCCTGCCACCGGCCCTGTTCACGGCGATGCTCGGCATGGCTTTCGGCAGCTGGTTTGCCGGCGTCCTCTACGATGATTTCGGCTACCGCGCCGGCCTTCGGCGTCGGAGTCGTCTTCAATATCGCCAATCTGCTGATCGTCGGATTCCTAGTCCTCCGGCTGACGGGCTCGAGGCGATTGGCCTTGTGGCCTGCCATCGGCTGATGCGCGCTAGGCGGGCCGACGCGGTCGCGCCGGCTTTTGGGCAATCGGCTTGCTGGACAGCGCTTCGCCGCTGCGCCGCACGTCGGCAGCAGCGGCGAAGCCTTGTCGCAAGGGTTGCGAGCCGGTGTGCGTCAGGTCCGCGGCGGCAGGTTGATTTTCCTGTCGCGCATCTGCTGCTCGAGCACCGGGATCGACGACTCGGGATCGCCCTCCTGGCACTGGGCGATCGCGACGGCGGTCGCGTTGCCGACCGGGAGGCCGCGCACGGTCCCCCAGCCATGGTCGCGGAGCTCCTTGAGGAGCGTCTGGCAGTAGGCCTCATCGCTCATGGATGACGGGGCAGACGTCTGGGCGTTGCTGCCCGTCGCGAGGCCGACGCCGATGACCAAAGAGGCGATCGCCGCGGCCAGAAGTGAAGTGGACTTTCTCATTTGAAGGACCTTTCTCAGTTTGCGGGAACGCCCTATTGCTTCCCGCGCGTGCCGAAGAGCTATGCCTCCCCTTGGACAGTTGCTTGTGCCGGATTGCCGACCGTTGGTTGTTATTCGTCATACCTTCGGTCAGGGTCTGAAAAGTCCCGGTTCCCCTTTCCGAACAATGAGAGCTCAAAGGCTGCTTGCATGATGGACGTGGAGACTGGGCATCAAGATCCGGGCCGGGAACATGTGCAGGCCGCGTTGGCGAGAACCGATTGGCTGTCGGCATTGGCGCAAGCTCGGATCAAGCACGGCAATCCGGCTCAAGTCGTTTCCCAGCACAGACATAGATTGGGGTGAACGATCCCGCGCGTGCACACGCGCAGTCCGATGTCAGGAGAGAAATCATGATGGCCAAGGCAACGCGAGTGTTCCTGGCGAGCGTCGTCGTTGGCGCGCTGTGCCTCACGACTGACGCCTTTGCCCGCGGCGGCGGCGGCCACGGTGGTGGTGGCCACTTCGGTGGCGGCGGTCATTTCGGCAGCATGCATTTTGGCGGCGGTCACATTGGCGCAGCTGCCCTGGGTCATGTCGGCGGGGCCGGCCTGGCTCATTTCGGCAGTGCTCACTTCGCCCACATGGGCAATGCCCGCCTCGGCCACAATGGCGTTGGCGGCGGCCCCAGGCTCAATCGGTTTCACGACCTCGCGAACGTCAACGGCCATGAGTTCAATCGCAACGCCTTCGGCAGGGAGCAGGCGTGGGACCGCTGGGGTGACCATCACTCGAGTGCCGCCTGGCATCGCTGGGGCGGGTGGTACGGGCCCGTCTTCTGGCCTTACCTGTACGGCGACGTCCTGACGTACTCCCTCTGGCCCGGCGCCTACTACGACCCATTCTGGGCCTACGGACCCGATGTCTTTCTGTCCGGCATTTTCTGGCCGGGCCCGTCTTATTCCGCCTGGTCCAATGCCCAGTATGACGGCCTCTACGACGTCTATGGCGCCGACGCGCCACCCGACGTCGCGGCACCGGCCACGGCTCAACAGGCGACGAGCTCGGCGTCCGACATGACGGTGACCTGCAGCGGATTGGCGCCGGGCGTGACCGGCCTGCCGATCGACCGCATCATCGCCCAGGCGGTCCAGCCGACAGGCGATCAGATCAAGGCGCTCGACGATCTCGAGTCCGCGGCGGCCCGGGCGAGCGACATCGTCAAGGCATCCTGCCCGATCCAGGTCCCACTCGCGCCGCTGGACCGGCTCGACGCCGTGGAAGGAAGGCTCGATGCCATGATCCAGGCGATGCAGATCGTGCGCGCGCCGCTCGAGCGCTTTTACAGCTCGTTGAGCGACGCGCAGAAGGGGCGCCTTTCTGCCATGGACAAGTCGACGAACGGCGGTTCGTCCGCCGCCAGCGGCATGGCGGCGCTCTGCGACCCTCGCGCCGTAAGCTTTGCGCAACCGCCCGTGGATCGCATCGAGCGGACGATCCAACCGACTCAGCAGCAGGAGGCTGCCTTCGAGAGTCTGAAAGCGGCATCGGCCAGCGCCGCCGCCTTGCTTCAGGCATCGTGCCCGGCGAAGACGCCGGAAACGCTGGTGGAGCGGGTCGACGCGGTGGAGATACGGCTCAATGCCATGGTTCAGGCCGCCAAAGACGTGCGCCCGGCCCTTGGCGCCTTCTACGCCACGCTGAGCGACGAACAGAAGGCGCGATTCAACATGCAGGCGTCCTCGGCGAACGCGGCCGCCCTGTAGCCGATCGCGATGGCTGCCTCGCCCCACTCGAGCGACGCACGGTGTCTACAGCGAACCTTCACGGTGCAGCGTGGCGGCTCCGATTGCGGCGGCGCGCCGCAAGTGGCCGCAGACCTCCAACGACACCACCTGGAGCGCCGCCGACAGTATCGGCGTATCCATCCAGCGCCGATCGCCGCAATCCTCACCGTCATCAACGCGGAGGAGCGTCGTCCGTCAGGGTTTTGAGAAAGCTTACAATCGCATCCTCATCTGCGTCGGTCAGGTCCAAGCGCCCGACGAAGCGTGTGTTCATATTGCTCGTCGACTCCGGTGCGGGCCAACAAGTC
>WNFJ01396009.1_pt2 | contig 10745 bp, 10 predicted proteins | sample 5400461 | NCBI WGS metagenome assembly WNFJ01 (sample SAMN13153349, study PRJNA577476) | soil metagenome | isolation source: 115 cm saprolite on Douglas fir-dominated hillslope | place: USA:California | collected 2013-09-17
AAGAGGCCAGTTCACTCGCGACCGACATCCATGGGCTGTCGCACCAACTGCATTCTTCGAAGCTGCAACATTTGGGCTTGAAGTCGGCGCTTCGCGAACTGTGCTCGCAGATGTCGCGGCAACATGCGATTGAGGTGGAACTGTTCACCGGAAGCGCGCCGTGGGTGGTTACCGCGGAGAAATCGCTCTGCCTGTACCGGGTGGCACAGGAGGCGCTGAAGAACGCCGCGAAGCATAGCGGCAGCACAAAAATCGCAGTGGAATTGGAATCGCAACATGACTTTCTCCAGCTCAGGGTCCGGGACAATGGCCAGGGATTCGACGTGAACAACTACGAACCGGGACTGGGGCTTGCCAGTATGCGCGAGCGAATGCGGATGGTGGGCGGCACTTTGGAGATTCACTCGGCGTGCGGAGAGGGAACGGAAATCGTGACGCGAGTGGACGTTTCTGTCGTGGTGCAGTCGGCGAGTGCCGATTGAAAAGCCGCGAAAACGGGCTCAGTTCTGTTGAACAAGCTTCTGCTTGATGGCAAACCGTAGCAGGTCTGAATTGGTTTCCAACCCGAAGTCTTGCATGATGCGGTATTTGTGGAACGCCACGGTGCGCGTGGCCACGTTCAGGATGGCCGCCGCTTCTTTCATAGTGTGTCCCTCGGCAAGCAGTTGAAGCACCTCCCGCTGGCGCGGGGTCAACGCGCGGGCTACTTCAGAGCGCGGGTCTCGCAGCGGACTTTCTTCCAAACCCATGCGCACCGCGGGCGTCACATATTTGGCCCCCCGCAGTACTTCGCGGACGGCCTTCAACAATTCCGAACCCGCCGATTTCTTCAGCAAGTAGCCGGATGCCCATTTGCCAAGAGCTTCCGCGGCGATCTCCGTATCTTCGTTCATGGTGAGAACGATGATCTTCAGGCGAGGCAGCGATTCCTTCAGCTGAGCGCCGGCATCGAGCCCGTTCAGCAGCGGCATGTTCAGATCCACCAGCGCGAGATCCGGTTTCAATTCGTCTGCCGCACGTAACAGCGCGCGGCCATCCGATACCGTTCGCACGACCTGAAATTCAGGTTCGAGAAGTTTTTTGAACGCCTCGGCCACAAGTGTGTGGTCGTCGGCGATAAGAATACGTGCTTTGCTCAACGATGGACTCCCCACCCCTGGGAATCGGCCTGATCCCCTCCGTCACTCCGTGGAAATATTGTCTCAAAGAATACCCCAACAGGAACGCTTTGGGAAATGCTAACGGATGCCAGAATCAAAGGAGAATAGAACTGAGCAATCAATCGCCAAAAAGAGAAGTGCCCACCATCGAGCAACCTTTCGCAGCCCAGAGATTCTCCGCCCAAGAATAACTGGAAGCACTCCGCCCCGTTTGAAACGAGACAATTTTGCCGTCTGCGCAAGGCTGCTCGAAAGTGAGCACGAGTGGCCGGGAGCTTTCGAGAAACCGCGCCGAAGATTGAGTGTATCGATGTCACTCATCCTCCGGCGGCACAGAGAATGAAACGGAATGGGGGAAAGGGGAACTGTCAAAAGTAACAGTTTCTCAGAAAAAATATGCTACCGAGAAACTCCTAGATAACCTAAATGTATTAGGCCCAGCGCGATAGCACGGATTTAACGATAGTGATGCATTGCCATAACGATTTTGTAAACAAGCGGTTATTGCCTCAGAATTGCGGCGATTGTGGATCCGGTCGCAAACCAACCGAACGGCCCGCGGTCACATTCCTGGACCAGACGCACCTAATTCATTTCCAATTGTTTTCGTATTAACAGTTTTGTAGCAAAGGCCCTTATGAAATTTCGCGCGCGAATTCTGGTAGCCGACGACCCCGCGGGAATGCCAGAGCCAGTGAACAATCTGCTGGGCTCTCATTGCGAGGTTGTGGCCGTGATCAACGACGGTCAAGCCGCGGTGGACGCGACCGCGCGGCTTAAACCGACCTGGTGTTGCTGGACATCCTGATGCCAAAAATGGATGGAATGCGGGCGGCCCAGGAATTGAGACGCCAGGGCCACAGCGCCAAAGTTGTTTTTCTAAGTGTGCAGCAAGACGAGGAATTCGTGGCCGCCGCGTTCGAGAGCGGGGCAACTGCGTAGGTCTTTAAATCCAGGATGCATTCCGACCTGGTGTGGGCCATCGGCCGCGCACTCGCCGGCGAAGTGTTTGTTTCGCCGGGCGCGGAACGATAGAAAAATAGGACGAAGCGTCACGCGTTCTGCTCGACGTCCACAGGTTTCAGCGCTTCCAGCGCTTCCAGCTTGATCCGCTTCACGTCCCAAGCCAGCCCGATTTTCGACAACGTGAATATCCCGTACCAGTTCACATCGATCTCGTACCACTTCAGTCCGTGACGCGCCGATTGTGGCGCATGGTGATGATTGTTGTGCCAACCCTCCCCGAACGTCAGGAAGGCAACCCAGAAGCTGTTGGTGGACAAATCCCCGGTTTCAAATCGTTGCTTGCCCCACATGTGCGTCGCCGAGTTCACCAGCCACGTGAAGTGCAGGCTCAGCACCGACCGCAGGAAAGATCCCCAGAAAACAAAAGGCCATCCGCCGATAAAGTAAAACGCCACCGCCAGGGCAATCGAGGGAACCACGTGCCACTTGCTGATCCACAAATGGAATTTGTCTTTGCGAAGATCCGGCACGTAGGGAAGAAGCTCGCTGCGGTCGCGGTGCATCGCGCGGCCGGTTAGAATCCAGCCCATGTGCGCCCAGATGCCGCCGTCAATCGGTGAATGCGGATCGCCTTCCTTGTCGGTGTTCTGGTGATGGATGCGATGCGTCGCCACCCAAGCGATGGGACCGCCTTCCAGCGCTAGTGTGCCACAGGCTGTCAGGAAGTATTCCATCCACTTCGGCGTTTTGTAGCCGCGGTGGGTCAGCAGGCGGTGATACCCCATACCGATACCGAGGCTGCCGCCAACCCACCACATGACGATTGCCAGGATCAATGCTTTCCAAGTGAAGAAAAAGATCGATGCCAGGGCCACGAGATGCAGTCCGATCATGATAGAGGTGACGCCCCAATTAACGGGCTGGGAAAAAGTTTTGTCGCGTACAAATATTGATGGTTTGCTCATGGGTCTCTTTTAAGGGTAACACTGTCCAGCGCGGATAGGTGGGAAATTGCGGAGCAATGCTGCGAAAAAGTTTCTGGGAGCGAGTTGCCAATGAGAACAGCAACGAAAAAAGATTGTCGTTGCCAACAGGTGAAAATGTGTTACTCTATATATGCGTTTGTTGCTCTTGTATCACCTTTGGATTCGATTTAAGGGGCTGCGAGTTTCAAACTTGCGGCCTTTTTTCATTTGCGACTAGAGGCTGTCGAGAAGCACCAGATAGCTTTTTAAAATACAGAATAGGAAACAACGTGAAAGAACAAGGTACAGTAAAGTGGTTCAACGCCAGCAAGGGATTTGGCTTCATTCAACGCCAGTCCGGTGAGGACGTATTTGTGCATTTCTCCGCCATTATGGCGGATGGGTACAAGTCGCTCAACGAAGGCCAGGCAGTTGAGTTCGAGGTCACCAAAGGCCCCAAGGGTCTTCAGGCGTCGAACGTCACGGCTCTCTAGTCGTTACGGGCGGGCCGCGCTAAGCGCCGGCCCGCCCGTTTTTTTTCGCCCGTCAGGTAGTTTCTTCCGCTCATATCTTGCCCTTGTTTCATGGCCCTAAACACAGCGCTACCGTCCGGTCATTTGGCGGATGAACGCAACCTCTTCTTCACTGTAGGGCTTCCCGTCAGTATGAAAAACCTCGTGGTGCCACACCGGCGGCTGGTGATCCACATATGGATGCTGCCAAGAATCCCACGGATAGTACGTCTGCGTTTTTCCCGCAACCAACCCCCAATTGATTGCCGCCACCTTGTATTTCCTTGCAACGGGCAGGATGCCCTGGAACGTGCTGCCGGCGCCGCGCGCCATGTATTCGGTGCACAGGATCGGCCTGTGGAACTGCTGCAGAAACACCACATGCTTCTCGAAATCGTCGGGCTTGGCGTAATTGTGGAACGACAGCACGTCCGAGAGTTCTAGCTGAATTCTTTGCATCCGGCTCAGCTTGTCCAACGTGGTCCAATCGCCTTCCCATAGCCCGCTCGTCAAAGGCTGCGAAGGATGCGCGGAGCGCACCCACGCGAAGGCTTGCGGAAGCAGTACAAGCACGCGGTCAACTTTGTCTTTCGGCTCCTGCTTTTCGTAGCTACCTTCATTCGTGCCGCCCGGCTCGTTCCACACGTCCCAGCCGAGGATTCGCTTGTCCGAAGCGAACGCCGCCACGATGCCGTTGGCATAAGCTTCCAGCCGCGGATACTCGGAGGGATCGTCCAAGGCCTTTGCGCCGGGGCTTTGTACCCATCCGGAATTGTGTACGCCCGGACGAGGCTCGCGTTGCGGCCCGAGTCGCGGGTACGGATCCCAGCAGGAATCGAACAGCACGAACAGGATTTTGATGTGGTGCTTGTCCGCAATGCTAAGGAATGTGTCGACCCGCATCGTGAAACCCTTGGCGTCTTGTTGCCACAGCAGATCATGCAGGAACACGCGCATAGTGTTCATGCCCAGGGATTGCGCCCAGCCCAGTTCCAGGTCGATACGCTTGGGATCGAAAGACTCCGCCTGCCACATTTCCAGCTCGTTGTAGTCGCTGCCCACGAGCCACGGCTGATGAGCGTACCAGTCATTAGCATCCTCTTCCGACCATCGTCCTGCCGCAGGATCAGCAGAATTCTGCGCGAAGCACGAGCAGCAACAGAGAGAAAGAATTGCCGCGATTAGAAAAAGTAATTTGATACGGTGCATGGCTACATTGTGCCTCAACTGCTGCGCACCTCGCCTGTTTATCTCCTGCGTCGCTCCCAAATTGGCCTTTAACGCGGGATCTACGCCTCTTGCGACCCCCATTCCGAGTGAAGCAAGAAGATCCCCTGCATTCTTCCCCTGTGCTCTCGGTGTCCTCTGTGGTGAATATCTTGGATTCAGGTGCGGCTGGTCTATGGCGTGGCGCAAGATCTCTGCAGCATATGCCGCGTAGTCGAACACGAAATTCCTTTTTTCATACGCGCTTCCAAAATCTCACAGGTGCAGCCTCGCAGAGCTTCGCACCGTGACACCCCCGCTGCGCTAATTTGCCTGATTTATTGGGGTTCACGCGTGCCCTGCGGCTTGGCAGACTGGCCCTTCGATTGCCAATAACCCAGCGGGGTTGTGGGTTGCTGGTCCCACCACCCGTCCAGGTCCAGCCGCCCTTCTTAAGGGTACAAGCTCGTTTGTGCGGCCCGGACAAAAAACCACGTGTCTTCGGCGCCGTCCTGGCCGCCATCAAATACAGGGGGCAAATCATGAAAAGCCCGCGTGGTCCCGCTCTATCCAGACGATCCTCGGTTCGAGTTTTCCTGCTCTTCATCTTACTTGCAGCGGCGGCGTGGCCAACGCACGCGCAGTCGACCGCCACACTGGAAGGTACGGTCACCGACCCCTCAGGAGGCGCGGTGCCTAATGCAAAAGTCGTGGCAACCAATGAGGGCACCGGCGTGCAATCGAACACCACTACCGACAGCGCCGGCGCGTTTCTGTTCTCATCGTTGCCGATTGGGTTGTACAAAGCGGAAATCTCGGCGCCTGGCTTTCAAACCACCGTGTTCAGCGGACTGAAGCTGGACGTGGCAACCACGGTCACGAAGAACGTGCAGCTCAACATCGGGCCAGCCTCGCAAACGGTGGAAGCGAGCCGCTGGTCGACACCAGCAATAACACCATGGGGCAGGTGATCAACGACAAGACCGTGCAACAGATCCCGCTGAATGGCAGGCACTTCACCGACTTAAGTTTGCTCACGCCCGGCACGATTACCCCTCCGCCTAACGGATTCCTGTCGGCTCCGTTGCGCGGCCAGGGCTCGTTTGGAATCAACACCGCAGGGCAGCGCGAAGACACCACCAACTGGCTCGTCAACGGTGTGAATCTGAACGATAACGTGCAAAACCAGCTCACCTTCCAGCCGCCGATTGACACCCTCGCGGAATACAAGATCGACAATTCCTCGTTCCCCGCGCAGTACGGCCGGAATTCGGGAGCCATCGTGAATCTCGCAACGCGCTCCGGAACCAACGAGTATCACGGGGAACTGTTCGAGTTCTTCCGCAACAATGACCTCGACGCCCGCAATTTCTTCAACGTTGCGCAGAGCTCAACCGGCGCGTCGTTACCGCAGGCGCCTTTCAAACGCAACGATTTCGGCGTTGATTTTGGCGGTCCGATCCTGAAAAACAAATTGTTCTTCTTCCTCGCATATGAAGGGCTGCGCCAGCATCAAAGCTTGAGCGTCTCGACGACCGTGCCTAGCGCCGAGCAAGTTGCCACTGTGACCTCGCCCGCGATCAAGAGCTTGCTCGCGCTCGTGCCGGCGGCAAACCTGGTGGGCACCGGAACAGCCTCCGACCCCAATAGCTTCAACCTCTTCAGCGGCGGCGTGCTGGCCAACGTTTCGCTCAATCAAGGATCGGGTGACATCGACTTTGAGCTGAGCCAAAAAGACAGCATGCACGGCTACTATGTCGTTCAGAAAGATCTGCGCGAGGAACCCACGGCCGGTGGAGCAATCGCCGCAAACATTCCCGGCTTCGGCGACACGCGCTCTGGCTTCCGGCAGTTGTTCACCTTCAGCGAAGATCATGTGTTTTCGCCCACGCTCAGCAATACCGTCCGCCTCGGCTTCAACCGCATTCACCTTATTTTCACTCCCAATGGTCTGTTGAATCCCGCGGATTTCGACATGCTCATGCCCCCGGGTTCGCCGGTGGCCTCGGGCCTCCCGTTCATCAATGTGGGCGGCACGCTCGGTTTCGGAGGTCCCACGCTTGAACCGCAGGGCCGCGGCGACACGACCGTCGTTTTCAACGACGGGTTGAGCTGGCTCAAAGGCCGCCACACCTTCATGTTTGGAGGAGAAATCCGCCGCGCCTATAACAACAACATCGCCCTCAACATCGGGAGTCTCTCCTACAGCTCCACCGCGAATTTCGTGCAACTAGGCTCTGGCGACGACAAAATCCTGCAGCCTTCCTACGACGTGTTCGCGCAGGACAGCTTCAAATGGAAACCCAACTTCACCATTAACATTGGCCTGCGTTACGCCTGGAATGCCACGCCTTCCGAATCAGCTGGGCGCTTCACCAACTTCGACCCGGTCACGGGCAACCTCATTCAGACGGGTCAGCCGTACCAGCAGAACAATCTCAACTTTCAGCCGCGCGTGGGTTTTGCCTGGGATCCCTTCAAGAACGGCAAGACTTCGGTGCGCGGCGGCTACGCCATCATGACGCAGGCGCCGACCACCAACATCGTGTCGCCGTTAAGCGGTAATCCACCGTTTGCGGTGCCCATAGCCGCCAGTTCCGCCACCAATGCCATCACCGCGGAAAATCCCAGTGCGGCTGTCGTGGGCACCAGCCTGGGTCCTGCGGCCATCAATCCGGGCTTTGACAATGCCTACGCTCAGGATTGGAACCTGTCGGTGCAGCGGCAAATCACCACCAACCTGGGCCTGGAAGTGGCTTACGTCGGCGTGAAAGGCACGCATCTGCAACTCACGCAAAACATCAATCAGCCGTTCGTTAAGGATGGCTTCTATGGTTCCACAAGGCCGTACCCGGGGTTGCCTGCCGGCAGTCCCATCATTCCGTCGCAATGCCTGGCGCCCAATCCCAGCTGCCCTTACGGCACCATCAATCAGGTCAACAGCGGGGGCAATTCCAATTACAACGGCCTGTGGGTTACCGTGAACAAGCACGTGTCTCATGGCCTGGAATTTCTCGGAACCTACACCTACTCCAAGTCGCTCGACTACAACTCGCTCTCCACCGGCGAGACCTACACCATTCAGAATGCCTACAACCCGCGCGGCGATTACGGCCTTTCGGAGTTCGACACTCGCCATCGCTTCGCGCTCAGCGGCTTTTATCAACTTCCTTTCACAGGGAATCGCCTGATCTCCGGCTGGCAGACGGGCCTGGTGTTCCAGGCGCAAACCGGCAATCCGCTGAATCCCACGCTCGCCATCGGACCTGGCCCAGGAATTTCTCTCACCGTGCGGCCAGACATTCTCGCGGCAGTTGGAACAACCGGGAACCCTGCGGATTATTTCAAGAATCCCGTGCTGTGCGAACCGCTCAACGGAGTTCCTTCTGGTGGCGCTCCGGCGATCCCGGCTTGCGGTCCAACCGTGAATGCATCGTTGGCCGTGCCCTGCTTGTTCAGCAGCACGCCGACAAAGCCCGGAGGCAACACTTATCCAATCGTGCCGGGCTCTTGCCATCCAGGCAGCCTTGGCCGCGACACCATCACCGGTCCGGGATTCGTCAACACCGATTTCTCGGTCACCAAGGATACGAAGATCACCGAACGCCTCAATCTGCAATTCCGCACCGAACTGTTCGATATCTTCAACCATCCCAATTTTGGCAACCCCGTCCTCACCGCAACCAGCAAGTCTTTTGGGGTCATCGGCAGCACCCGTTTCCCCACGGGAGACTTCGGCTCGGCTCGCCAAATCCAGTTCGCGCTGTTGCTGCAGTTCTGAGCGCCAGCACAACAAACGCCACCATGCCCATGGTGGAACGATCGAAGAATTCCACGCCATCGATTTCGGGAGTGCCGATCAGGCGGCCGCCGAGCGTGTAAGTCCAGCGGTGCTAGGCGCAGTTCAGAACGTGCTTGCAACCCGCGCCTTGGGCGATGGGTCCCGCGCGGTGACGACAGACATTGCTGAAGGCGCGCAGCGTCCCCGATTTGTCGCGTGTGACGACCACAGGTTCGCCGGCTACATCGAATGTGAAATATGTTTCCGGGTCAGCAATCGTGCGTTTCGCTCCCTGTAGTGCGCCGCAGCTCTGGCTCAACGTGCCAACGAGCTGCCAGGTGCGGCGGAAGATGCGCTCCTTCTCAAGGCTGAGCATCGCCGGATCGGTGTAGTAGCGCGACGCGAGCGTTTCCGCGCATTCCAGCTGCGGATTAACGTCCAGACGCTCGTGATAGCAGGAAATTATCCAGCTTGAGCGGAAAAGTTCAAGGTCCGTCACGCCTCAGGGCGATTAGAACTTGCGGGTTTCTTGGCGGGACCAGCGCTCGATGACGATCTTGGAGTCGGTGTAAAACTCCACCGCGTCTTTGCCTTGGGCATGCAATATGCCGAAGAAGCTTTCCTTCCACCCATTGAAGGGGAAATAGGCCATGGGCGCGGCTACGCCGATGTTGATTCCGATGTTTCCCGCGGGCGCTTCGTAGCGGAACTTGCGAGCGGCTGCGCCGCTGGTGGTGAAGAGCGAAGCCTGGTTGCCGTAGGGGCTCTTGCGGATGAACTCGATGGCTTCATCGATGGAATGGGCATGAATGAGGCTCAACACCGGTCCAAAAATCTCCGTGTTGGCCAGCGAACTGGAAGACGGAACGCCATCCAGAATTGTCGGCTTCACAAAATTGCCATTTTCGTAGCTGGCCACTTTTGTGTTGCGGCCGTCGACGATCGGCTTCGCTCCATCGCTGACTCCGGTGGCGATGAGAGATTCAATGCGCTGCTTGCTGTCCTTGCTGATCACCGGCCCCATCTGCACGCCAGAGTCGAGGCCGAAGCCGACTTTGATCGAGGAGGCCGCGTCGGCAATGGCGTCGCGAAAAGTTTTCTGCGCTTCGCCAATGGTCACGGCGACGGAAACCGCCAGGCAGCGCTGCCCCGCGCAACCGAAGGCGGAATCGCTGATGATCTGTTTGGCCAAGTCCATATCGGCATCGGGAAGGACAATCACGTGATTTTTTGCGCCGCCCTGGCACTGCATGCGCTTGCCGCTGGCCGCGGAGCGCTGGTAAACGTGCTTGGCCACCGGCGTGGAGCCGACGAAGCTCACGGCGCGAATGTCGGGATGGTCGCAAAGGGCGTCGACAACTTCCCTGCCCCCGTTGATGACGTTCACGACGCCCTTGGGAATGCCTGTTTGCTCGATCAACTCCATGGCGCGGCGCATGCTTAGTGGAACGCGCTCGCTGGGTTTCAGCACGAAGGTGTTGCCGCAGGCCACGGCGTAAGGCAGAAACCAGAACGGGATCATGGCGGGAAAATTGAATGGCGTGATGGCCGCAACTACGCCGAGTGGCTGGCGGATCAGCGTTTCGTCGACGCCGGGCGTGATGTCTTCGAGGTTGTAGCCCTGCATCATCATGGGAATGCCGCAGGCTACTTCGACATTTTCGATGCCGCGCCGCAATTCGGCTTTGGCCTCGGCGAACGTTTTGCCGTTTTCCAGCGTGATCAGTTTGGCGAGTTCGTCGATGTGATCTTCCAGGAGAAATTTCAGCTTGAAGAGATACTGAATGCGTTCACCGGCCGGAGTGCGGCGCCATGCGGGAAACGCAGCGGCGGCGGCTTGGACGACCGCGTCAACGTCGGCTTTCGTCGAGATGGGCGTGCGCGCGATGAGCTCACCGGATGCGGGGTTGATGACGTTCACGAATTCCGTGGCGGTGGATTTCCGCCAGGCACCATTGACGTAGTTCAGGATGTCAACGGCCGGCGTGGTGGCTGTACTGCTCATGGGTATTGCTCCGTGCCTCTGCCCGCATTGCGCCGGGCAGCAGGACTTGCCATATGAAGGATAGCGGTCAGAACGACCGGGGTGCCGAGCCGATAGTTTACCAAAACTGTGTAAGGTTGTGGGAGAGCGAAGAAATGCTGCCCACGTTTG
>WNFJ01079664.1_pt1 | contig 10743 bp, 13 predicted proteins | sample 5400461 | NCBI WGS metagenome assembly WNFJ01 (sample SAMN13153349, study PRJNA577476) | soil metagenome | isolation source: 115 cm saprolite on Douglas fir-dominated hillslope | place: USA:California | collected 2013-09-17
AACCCGCCGGAAATTGGAGCCCGCCGAGGTAAAATGTCAGCGCTACGTCCATTATTACAGCCGGGCCAAGAGAATCCAGGAAGATGGCTGGACGGTGCAGGGCTGGCCGGTCCACCAGACCGACTGGAAGCGCGAGATTTTGCGAAGCGTGGTGGACGAAGGTTAGCACGACCCTGTGGCTTGCCGCTTATGCTGATTTAGTCCGGGAGATCGTCAAAGGCTAAATTCCTCCGGTCAACGGATGTCCGCCCATCCACAAATCATCCCTATCTTGTTGCCAGCCTAGCTTGCCTGATCCGCACAAATGAAGCTTTCCTCCCAACTTTCATAACAGGCCATCTTTTCCCCCCCCCAAGATTCCTCATTCCCGGAGCGGCTATTTCCCGAGGATAGGAGCAGCGACCATCTTGGTCTTGGAAAAAAGGCTATGGTTTAGTATCGGGAACAGAGAATCGCCCAGGAAGGTCCTCTCCCCATGAGTCACACCGATTACCGTAGGCTTGTTGATCGCGGCCGCAAGTCAGGGCTCAAGACGACCGAACTGTACCAGGCCCTGGCCTCGCGTCCGCCCGCGGCCGGCGATCCCTGCACAGGCCAGGCGGACGGCAACGGCTTCATCCCCGCCCTGGACCAACAAGGCCACCACGTGTTCAAGCCGCAGGATAATCAGAATCAACGTTAATCGACCAGCAGATTTTGTTTAGCCCGGAGCCAACGGCGACGGCGACGATCCTGGTCTTGCGCCGTCGCCGTTGGCTCCGGGTTAAACGATTGGCGATTTCACACATCCCGACGTGAAAAATAAAACATGCCGATCAGGGCGGCCACGAGCGACAGGCCCATGGAAGCCAGAATGAGGCGGCCGACCGCGGACACATCGTATTGCCCCTGGAGGATGTAGGGGATGTTGTTCAAAACGCGGTCCGGAGTGGGATAGGCGGCGGGCAGCAGGGTCAGCAAAAAGCCGGCCGCGTTGACCACCAGCCAGCCGATCGCGATGCTGATCAGCGTGGTGTTGGCAATGGCGCTGACGGTGACGCCGCACGTGATGACGGCGCCGAGAATGGCGGTAACCGCCGTCAGGGCCACCAGGGCCCCCATGATCTTCATGTTGTCGCCGTGCAACATGCACAGGCTGGCGGCCAGGATGACCACGCCCATGACGAAAAACGTGCCCAGGATGGCCGCCAGCCGGGCGTGCCATTTCCCCAGAAAATACTGGAAGCGGCTGATGCCCCGGCTGAGCACCGAGTCCGCGGCCGTGCCCCGCTCCGAACTGATCGAGCCGGCCGTCAACACGATGATCAAGGTCACGCTGCCGAGCACGATCCAGTTGATCAGGTGGCTCATCAGATCGGAAGCCTGTTCATTGAAGCCACCCACCTGCTTGGCGCCGTAGCGGTAGAGCAAGTAACCCAGGGCCATTCCCAAGGAAAGGAGCACCCACAGACGGTACAACCAGCTGCGGAAAGTTTGCTTGAGGTCGGCCTGAAAGACGGCCCAGTAAGGCAACAGCCGGTTGACTTTGACTCGTTTGACGGCGGCGGGAGCGTCCATGCTTCTGATCCTTTACACACATTACGAGCGGCGACCGTCAGCGAGCGGTGGTGAGGCTTACCGCTCCCTGACGGTCGCGGCTCGTTCAGGCGGCATCGTTTTGCTGATAGGCCCGGGCGAAGCCGCGCGATTCCTCTTTTTCCACCAGGTCCAGGAAAGCTTGCTCGGTCTGCTGGCCGACGCTGCGGATGCTGACCAGGGTCACCTTGTTGTCGGCCAGGGTCATGAAGACGTTGGCCAGGGCGGAGGCGTTGTTGGCCTCGTCGGACATGCGCAGCTCCAGGCGCCGCTGCCGTACTACCACTGCCTTGAAATCCGCCAGGCCCCGGATCACCTGCGACGCCTTGGCGATGGCCTTCTGATCGCCTTCCAGGTCCAGCTCGTAATGGTTTCTGCGCATGCGGCCCTTGAGGTCCTGGAGCGAGCCGAAATAGATAAGGTGTCCCCGGCTCAGGACGGCGGCGTGATTGCACACCTCGTCGATGTCGCTAAGGTTATGGCTGCAGACGATCAGGGTTTTTTCACGGGCCAGGCTCTTGATCAGATCGAGCATGCTACGGCGCGCTTCGGGGTCCAGGCCGTGGGTCGGCTCGTCCCAGATAAGCAGGTCCGGCTCGTTGATCAGGCTGGTGGCGACGGCCAGACGCGCGGTCATGCCGTTGGAAAAGCCGGCAATCGGGTCGCCGGATACGCCCAGCAGGTCAACCGCCCGGATAAGCGATGCCAGGCGCGACTTGCGCACGCCCAGGGGAAGGCCGAATAGCCGGGCGATGTAATCCAAGTAGGTGATCGGCGTCATGCCGCGCGGGAACTGCGGATTGGTGGGGATGTAGCCGATGCGGCAACGCAGGGCGGCGGCATTGGGGGTCATCATCTTGCCGAACACCTTGACCCAGCCGGCGGTCGGCCTGTGCAAGCCAAGAACCAGGCGCAGCAGCGTGGTCTTGCCGGCGCCGTTGGGGCCCAACAGGCCCAGCACGCAGCCCGGCTCGATCCGCAGGGTCACATCATTCAGGGCGATCTGGCGGTTCTGGTATATCTTGGTGAGCTTGTAAGATTCAACCACCAGATCGCTGGGGTTCTCGGCCACGAGGCTCCCTCCTCGACCTTGTCGACAAGCCGCGGAATTATACGCGGGGGGTCGATTGCTTCCTATAGCAAATCAAGCCAGGAAGCAACAGCTTCTGGCAACGAACAGTCCAATGTGCCAATATGCCATGTCATCACAACCGTGTATGCTACAAGTAGTTGTAAATTGGCAAGCCGAGTCCTGGCACGACCGATTCGTTGCAGGGGGGGAGCGCCAATGGGGGTGTGGTGAAACGAATTTAACAGGCCTGCTTGTCCGCCAAAATGGTTCCGCGCTCCTGCCCGCTCGCGCTTTTGCGCTCTTGCGCTTGACACCTGGGCTCTTCCGGCTTACTTTTCCCGTCGCGTGTTCCCTTACCTGGACGACCTGTTGGCGAAGGGAGTCGGCCCATGAATAGCGCCATTCCGCTCTGTGACGTGCAAAGCCAATTCCGGGAGTTAAAAGACCAGATCCAGGAAGCCATCACCCGAGTGCTGACATCGGGCCAGGTCATCCTCGGCCCGGAGGTTGCCGCACTAGAGGCGGAGGTGGCACGTTACTGCGGCGCCGCTTTTGGTGTGGGCTGCTCGTCCGGCTCGGACGCCCTGTCCCTGGCTTTGGAAGCACTGGGAGTCGGGCCTGGCGACGAAGTCATACTGCCGCCCTTTACCTTTTTTGCCAGCGCCGGGGCCATCTGCCATGCCGGCGCCCGCCCCGTCTTTGCCGACATCGACCCGGCCACTTGCAACCTCGATCCCTACCAGGTGGAAAACAAGATCACCGACAGCACCCGCGCCATCATGGCGGTCCATCTGTTCGGCCAATGCGCCGACATGGACCCGCTCTGGCACATTGCCGAGCGCCACAACCTGCCCATCCTCGAAGACGCCTGCCAGGCCATCGGCGCCGATTATGCCGGCAAGCGCACCGGCACCCTGGGCGCCATCGCCTGCTTCAGCTTCTATCCCTCTAAAAACCTGGGGGCCATGGGCGATGCCGGCATGGTCGTCACCAGCGATCCGGACTGGGCCGAGCGCATGACCTGGCTGCGCACCCACGGCATGGAGCGTCGCTACCATCACAAATACCTGGGCTGGAACGCGCGCCTGGACGCCCTGCAAGCCGCCATCCTGCGCGTCAAGCTGCCACACCTGGATCGCTGGAGCGAAGCCCGCCAGGCAGCCGCGCGCCGCTACGACGCCCTCATCGAGGAACAGCACCTGGGCCATTTCCTCCAGCGCCCGACGGTCCGGCCTAATCGCCGGCATGTCTTCAACCAGTACGTGGTCCGCGTCGCCGGCGGCCAGCGCGACGCCCTGGTCAACTATCTCAAGGCGGAAAAGATTGGTTGCGAAATTTATTATCCCATCCCCCTGCACCTCCAGGAGTGCCTGGTCTACCTCGGCTACCGCGAGGGCGATTTCCCCGCCAGCGAGGAAGCCTGCCACACCGTCCTGGCCCTGCCCATGTTCCCCGAATTGCAGCTGGACCAGCAACGCCGCGTGATCCAGAGCTGCGCGGCGTTCTTGGGACAACGGGCCCGCATGGCGGCATGAAATGGCTGGGTTTCTTTGAATTGGGGCGCCCTCCAGCACACACATGGTTCTTGCCTGGTGCGGCCCGGGGACGGGGTCTTCGGGGACATCATAGCCCAGGAAGCTATTGCCCGCTGGGGTCCGCGCGGAGCTTGCAAAAGAACCAAGTGCCACGGAGGTATTTGCGGTATACAAAATTCTGTGATATGGTGGGTTTTTTGTGGAGGCCGATTTGTAATCGGCCTGGAAGAACGCAGGCTGGACGCAGCTACAAACACTGTTCTGACTATGAGGGTGAAGCATGCACCGACGATTACTTGCAACCGGAGTCGTGGTTCTGGCCGTGGCATTCCTGGGCCTTTCGGTCCAGTCGATCCAGAGCCAGGATACAGAAAAGAAAACCGTTTCCCTCAAAGTCCTTTTGCCCCAAGCGGACGCCAAGCTGAGCGTCAATGGCAAACTCAAAAAAGGGGAGGGGGAGGAACGCAAGCTAAAAGTGACCGTAGACAGGGGCAAGGAGATCGTGGTTTCCGCCGCCTGGGAGCCGAACAACTACACGAAGATCGTCCGCACCAAGAAGGTTGCCTTCAAGGAAAAGGAGATCGTGGTTGACCTGAGCGAGGCCGACCCAAAGATGAAGGATGAGATCGAGGTGATCTACGTGCCGACGCCGGATGACGTGGTGGACGCCATGTGCAAGATGGCCAAGGTGACCAAGGACGACGTGGTGTACGATCTGGGCTGCGGCGACGGCCGGATCGTGATCGCCGCCGTAGCCAAGTTCGGCGCCAAGCGCGGCGTGGGCATCGACCTCATGCCGGACCGCGTCAAGGAATCCAAGGAAAACGCCAAGAAGAACAAGGTGGAGGGCAAGGTTGAATTCCGCCAGGGCAACGTGTTGAAAATCGACGACCTCTCGGAGGCGACCGTGGTGATGCTGTACATGGGGGACGATATCAACCTGCGTTTGCGGCCGATTTTGCAGAAGACCCTCAAACCGGGGGCACGGATCGTGTCGCACCGCTTCACCATGGGCGACTGGAAACCGGAAAAAACAGAGAAGATCAACAGCACCGCCGGCTATGAATGTCTTGTTCATTTGTGGACGATCAAGAAGAAAGAGTAACAACCGATGCTTGCGTTTAGCGTTCGGAGAGTCCCACGCGAACGCTAAACGCAAGCAATCAACGGCTTTTCCATTGTGCCAACCGCCATGCCATCCTGGTCGCACCTTCGGGAGCAGATGCTGCTCGATGCCGGGGTGGCCAATCTGAACACGGGATCGTTCGGTCCCTTGCCGCGCGTTGTTTTCGAGAAAGTCACCGAATTGCGGCAGCGATTGGCGGAAGAGCCGATGGATTTTTTTCTCCGCCAGGGGCCGCCCTTGCTGTGGCAAGCCCGGCAGCGACTGGCAAAATTCCTCGGCTGTCAACCGGACCGGCTGATCTTCACCGCCAACGTGACCTCGGCCATCAACACCATTGCCGCCGGCCTGCGCCTGTCCGCTCCCGGTGAAATTCTTTTGACCGATCATGAATACGGGGCCATGCACTGGTGCTGGGAACGTGCCGCCCAGAGGCAAGGCCTGACTTTGCGCACCCTGTCCTTGCCCACCATGGCCGAATCCCTTGAAGAAATCCTCGATGCTTTTCGCCAGGCGATCCATGACAAGACGCGGTTGTTGTTTTTCAGCCACGTGCTTTCGCCCACTGGATTGGTCTTGCCCGCGGGGGCGATCTGTGCCGAAGCCCGGCGGCGCGGCGTGTTGACCGTAGTCGATGGCGCTCATGCGCCCGCCATGGTGCCACTGGATTTGGATCGGCTCGCAGCAGATTCGGCAACTGCCATAAATGGCTCCTGGCACCCACTGGCGCCGGCTTTTTCCATATCGGAGCAGGCAACGAGGATCGACTGGAGCCCATGCAGGTGAGCTGGGGCTGGCATGCGGACCGGACCAGGCTCGATGAGCGCGAAGAGTTCGGCAGCACATACCGGATACGCCGGTTTGAATTCGAGGGGACGCGTGATCCATGTCCCTGGCTGGCCGTGCCCGCGGCCATCGATTTCCAGGAAAAAATTGGACTGGCCAACATCCGTTCCAGGAATGCGGACCTTGTGGCCTATACGCGTCGGCGCCTGGGACAGCTTGAATTGACGGCCGCTACTCCAGTTCATCCCGAGCTGCACGGCTTCATGACGGCCTTTCGCTTGCCGGCCCGGATCGAAGCGACTCCATTGCGGCAACACTTGTGGGAAAAGCGTCGCATCGAGGCACCGGTGGTGGAAAGGCCGGATTGCTTGTTGCTTCGGGTGTCCACGCACTTTTATAATGCGGAGGAGGAGATCGAGCGCCTGGCTCTGGCGGTCAAGGAATTTTTCAACCCAGGATGAGCCGTGGATGGAAAATGGCTTGATGATCTGAAAGCCCACATGCCGCTGGTGGAAGCCGCGCAGCAGGTGCTGGAGGTGCGCCTCGGCGTGGTCCGGGACCGCTTGCCGCCGGCAATGTTTGAAGCGGACAAAGACGTGGAAAACGTTCATCAATTGCGGGTGGCGACGCGGCGCGCGGGGGCTGCCTTGCGGATCTTCCGTTTGTGCCTTCCGGATAAAGAATTCAAGAGGGTTCGGCGGCGCTTGCGGAGATTGCGGCGGGCCTGTGGTGCGGCCCGCGATTGGGATGTTTTCCTGGCCAACCTCGGCCCGCGCCAGGCCAGGGCGAAGATTGAGCAGCGGCCGGGGCTGGACTTCTTGCTGGGCTACGCCATCAGTCGCCGCGCGGAAGCCCAGGACCTCTTACGCCCCCAGGAAAAGAAGCAGCCGTTCGACTGGGATGAGTTGATCCGCCAAACCTTGAAAGCGCTGCACCATCCGGCTCATGACGGCAACCTCCACCATTTACGCGACTTGGCCGGCCCCCAGTTGATGGAATTGGTCCGAGAGTTGGAGGAAGCCGCCCGCAAGGACCTTAACCAGTACGAGCATTTGCACCGGGTCCGCATTCTCGGCAAACGGCTACGCTATGCCATGGAGATTTTCGAAAGCTGCTATGATGAGACTTTTCGGGAAGAATATTATCCCGCCGTCGAGACGATGCAAGACATCTTGGGAGACGCCAACGACAGCTATGTGGCCTGGCAACGGCTGGCGGCCATCCTTGAGCAGTTGAAAGCCGCCCGGCCCAAAGGCTGGGAACGCTACCAGGCCGGCATCAGCGGTTTGCTCCGCTATCACCAGCGCCGACTTCCCCAGCAACGCCGCGAGTTTGAGCAATGGTGGACCCGCTGGCAGGAGAGCGGTGCGGAAGCGGCGTTTGCACAGTTGATAACTTGAGAACTTTTTCCTGGTTTTTCGTCATCGAGTGAAAGGAGGCGGCGGTGGCGGGGGAGGCGGAACCGGTGTTAAGCCACCGGGAGTTGTGCCGGGAGGCGGCCACGGTGCCGGCGCCGGGATCGGCGAGCCTCCGATGGCAGGCGGCGGACATATCGTCCCCTGGGGTTGGCACACCCCGCCATACGGTTGAATTTTGGGATCCCCCTTGATTTTTCCGGGGAAAAAACGGTCCTGGAAGTTCGCCACGGGAGCGGTGCTGCAACCGGCCAGCAAAAACAACAGCAATACCGTGGACCGTTTCATCGTTTTCCAGCCCATGCGCGCGGCATCTGACCCTGTTTATTGACAACGGCCCGGAACCAAAGCTCTCTTTAATGGATCGTTTGAATTATTCAGCACGCATTTCCGATGTGGCTCTTTGGTCGACAAACAAAGAATAATCATTTCGCCTCTCCTCCGAATCGGACCAATTCCTGGCCCAGGGCATCGAGCAGGCCTTCAAGGACGAGGACAAGTGGCACGTAGCGGTCCAGATGAAATTCAGCCTCCAGACAGCGGTCGAGCAGGGTAAGGAGGTGATCGCTGCCCAGGCGTTGGCTGAGTTTTTGCAGGAAGGCCAAATCGTCGGGATCGGCCAACTTGGGGGATTTACCCAGCGCCAGGGCCAGGGCATCGTTAAGAAACTCGATGAGAAGGCGGAGGACGAGGCCGGCGCGGCGGCGCTGGGCAGCCGTTTCTTTGCCGGCTTCCTCGACGAACTGATTCCAGGCTTTGGCCAGGGCAACCGCATCGGGCCGGGGCTGGGTGAGCCCTTCGAGGAGTAGGCGGCGGAATTTCCACAGCTCGGCATCGGCCAGGGCGAGGGCTTGCCCCGGGCTGCCGCCGCTGAGGCGCGCCAGGCGGGTGACGTGGGCCCGATCTTTCTGCCCGTGTGCCAAGAGAAGATCGACCATCACCGGTTCCGCCAAAGGCGCGAAACGAACCATCTGGCAGCGGGATACGACCGTGGAGCGCAAAAGGTCAGGCCGGGTGGCGATAAGGATGAAAACAGAGCGCGGCGGCGGTTCTTCCAAGGTTTTCAAAAAGCAGTTGGACGATTCTTCGTTGAGGTCATCGGCATCATCAAGGACGGCGACCTTGCCTTTGCCCCTGGCAGACTTCAGGGCAAATCGATCACAAAGCTCCCGCATGATGTCGATGGGGAATTCATTTCCCTCTTTCCCATCCTTATTGATCCAGGGCCTTCCGACCCCGAAAAAATCGGGATGCGTGCCGGCGTTCACCAGGATGCAGGCCGGGCACTTGTCACAGGCTTCGAGTTTACCGCTTTGCACGCCTTCGCAGAGCAGGGCTTTTGCAAGCTCGCCGGCAAAGAGGCCTTTGCCGATGCCGTTGGGCCCGACAAAGAGATAGGCATGGGCAAGCCGGCCTCGACGCACCGCCTGGTCGAATGCCCTCACCCAATGGTCATGCCCGCGGATTCGCTGCCAGGACATTCATTCCTCCTCAACGACGTTACTCCAGGTTAGGTTTCCAACCTGACCGGACAGATTGAAAATCTATCCTACTAACATCCGCTCCACTTCGCGGCAAATGCGTTCGTGGACGAGGTTAACGGGTTGGGTGGCATCCAGAAGAACGATATGCTCCGGGTGGCGCTGGGCTTCGGCGCGAAAGCCCGCCCGAACTCGGGCATGGAATTCGGCAGAACGGCTTTCCACCCGATCGGAAGGACCTTGCCGGCGAGCTACGGCAAGCTCAATGGGCAGATCGAGGACAAAGGTAATATCCGGCTCCAGTCCGCCCGTGGCCAGCAGGCACATGGAGCGCACCTGGTCCGGATCGAGCCCGCCGGCGTGGCCTTGATAGACAACATTGGCCAGCAAGAAGCGATCGGACAGGACGGTGCGGCCGGCAGCCAGGGCAGGGCGAATCACCTCCGCCGCCAATTGCGCCCGGCTGGCCATGAACAGGAACGCTTCACAGGCCAGAGTCATGTGTCGCCGCTGATCCAGGAGCAAGCCGCGCAGGACATCGCCGATCTCCGTGCCGCCCGGATCGGAGCAGCGGGTAACCGGCCGGCCCCGGCCCTCCAACCAATCCGCCAGCAGCCGGCACTGGGTGGATTTGCCCGCTCCGTCCAGGCCGTCCAGGGAGATGAACAAGGGTTTTGGCATGCCGGTTCCAGAATGATTTTCGTTTCGCTGTTTACGTTTAGCGTTCGCGTGGAGTCATCCGAACGCTAATCGTAAACGGGATACGATAAATCAAAAGTATTCTATTCCTCTTCTTCGACCATGCCCAAGATCTGATCTGTACAAAGCGGATCGTCAGGGAGGGCCAGTTTTTCCGCAAGCCTGCCTGTTACGGGGGAGGGGACATCAAAAGTAGCGCCGCCCGCCAAAATTTCCACCACCCGATCCCCGGCGTAGACCAGATCCCCGGGATTTACAAACCACACGCTCAGAACGGCTGATCGAACGCCCAGGTCGGGCAAAATAATGGGCCTACGCATGGGGCACCATTTCCTCGGCATGATAGCTGGAGCGAACGAACGGCCCGCTGGCCACCCGTTTGAACCCGAGGGAGCGAGCCAGATCGGCCAGGTAAACAAATTCCTCAGGTGGAAGATAACGGGCCACGGGAATGTGTTTCAGGGTCGGCGCCAAATATTGGCCCAGGGTCAAGGTGTCGCACGCCACACTCCGCAAGTCGGCCAAGGTGTCGAGAAGCTCCCCGGTAGTTTCACCCAGGCCAAGCATCAAGCCGCTTTTGGTGACGATGTGCGGCGCCTGATTCTTGACATGGGCGAGGACATCCAGGCTTCGTTGATAATCAGCCCGTCCCCGAACCTTCTGGTAGAGGCGCGGCACCGTTTCCATGTTGTGATTATAAACATCGGGCTGGGCCTGGAGGACCCGATCAATGGCGGCCCAGTTGCCGGCAAAATCAGGAGTCAAAACCTCGACCGCGGCTCCGGTTCGTCTTCGAACTGCCTGAACGCACTGATAGAAATGGTCGGCGCCGCCGTCGTGCAGGTCATCTCGTGTCACCGAGGTGATAACCACGTGCTTGAGGCCAAGGCGGACCGCCGCTTCCGCTACTCGATCGGGTTCGTCCGCCTCAGGAGACTCAGGGGTGCCGCGCGGCACGGAGCAGAAGCCGCACGGCCTGGTACACAGGTTGCCCAGGATCATGAAGGTGGCAGTCCGGCGGGCATAACATTCAGGGCGATTGGGGCAGCGGGCGTTT
>WNFJ01158194.1_pt2 | contig 10743 bp, 7 predicted proteins | sample 5400461 | NCBI WGS metagenome assembly WNFJ01 (sample SAMN13153349, study PRJNA577476) | soil metagenome | isolation source: 115 cm saprolite on Douglas fir-dominated hillslope | place: USA:California | collected 2013-09-17
GATCGTGCCATGGGTGCGCAAGGCAGCTGAGGGCAACGGCATACGCGCCATCGCAGGACCGGACTCGCTACGTCTGCAGAGCGAGATTCCGCTGCGCGGCGAGAACCTGACCACCGTCGCCGATTTCGATGTCTCCGAGGGACAGACTCTGTCGTTCGTTCTGACATGGTACCCATCGCACGTCCCCGAACCACCCGCGCTCGACGCGCTCGGCGCGCTTGCCGAGACCGAACGCGCATGGACCGAGTGGTCGGAGCAATGCACCTATCAAGGAGAATGGCGCGACGTCGTGAGAAGTTCGCTCGTCACGCTCAAGGCGTTGACGGACGTCACGACAGGAGGAATGGTCGCTGCCCCGACAACCTCGCTTCCTGAGACGCTCGGGGGTGTGCGCAACTGGGACTACCGCTACTGCTGGGTGCGCGACGCAACCTTCACCCTGCTCGCCCTAGTGCACAACGGCTTCCGGGAGGAGGCCAACGCGTGGCGCGAATGGCTCTTGCGCGCGGTCGCCGGAGACCCGTCGAAGCTGCAAATCATGTACGCCGTCGACGGCACGCGGCGAATCGAGGAAAGCGAAATCCCCTGGCTGCCGGGGTACGAAGGGGCGCGGCCCGTCCGCGTGGGCAACGCCGCGTTCCAGCAGCGGCAACTCGACGTCTACGGAGAAGTCCTGGATGCTCTCTATCAGAGTCAACGCGCTGGAATTGCGCAGGCTCCAGATGCTTGGAATCTGCAAAAGAAGCTGCTCGATTTCCTGGAAACGAGCTGGCAGGAGCCAGACGACGGAATCTGGGAAGTCCGCGGGCCGCAGCGCCAGTTTACGCACTCCAAGGTCATGGCGTGGGTGGCGTTCGATCGTGCGGTCCGATTTGTCGAGACGGCCCGCGCGGAGGGACCGCTCGAGCGATGGCGCAATCTACGCGATCGGATTAAGGGCGACGTTTGCCGGTATGGATTCGATCCTGAGCTCGATTCTTTCGTCCAATATTTCGGTTCGAAGCGCCTCGACGCAAGCTTGCTCATGATTCCCCTCGTCGGATTCCTGGAGCCCTCGGACCCACGCGTTCGCGGAACGGTGCACGCGGTGGAGAAGCACCTGATGAGCGACGGCTTTGTCCGACGTTACAACAATGACCCGAAAGTCGAGGCCCTGCCGGACCGCGAAGGCGCTTTTCTGCCATGCAGTTTCTGGCTCGCCGACAACTGGGCCCTCGCAGGAAGGCATGCAGAAGCTCGCGCGATGTTCAAGCGGCTCCTCGGCCTTCGCAACGACGTTGGCCTGCTCTCCGAAGAGTACGACACCGCCGCGGGCCGTCTGGTCGGCAACTTCCCACAAGCGTTCTCGCATGTGTCGCTGGTCAACACCGCGCTCAACCTCACACCGCACGAGACTGGCCCCGCACAGGTGCGTGGAGACTAACCGTGATTGCTGTAGGTGCACGCGGGCAATCTTTCCGCCGTTGTCTCTGAAGCGGCGCGCCTGCTGCGCAAGCAAGAAGCTCTTCGGTCGTTCTTGGAGGCGGAAGGCGTGCCAAAGCTCGGACCCGAAGAGCTCGCGCAAATTCAATCCGAATGGCACGGCCAGCCGCGTCAAAGAAAACGACCGGCAGCTGCGTGATCACTCTCGATACTGGCGCTCTCATCGCTATCGAACGACGGCGGCAACGAATGCTGCGCGTACTGCGCGCCGCCGAGCAGACGGCAACCCCCATCGTCGTGCCAGCGGTTGTCCTTGCTGAGTGTTGGCGCGAGACCCCCACCGAGCGTATGCGGGCGCTGCTCGAAGCCTTCACGATCGAGAGCGTCGACGCTGAACGCGCGAGGCTGGCCGGAAGGTCGATGACGGCGGTTCCCGAGGCAACTACGATTGACGCCCTCGTCATGGCGTCGGCCGCGCTACGTGGTGGCGTCGTCTACACCTCGGACGTAGACGACCTTCAGCGGCTGGGGAGGTATTTCCCCGAGGTGCGAGTCCTATCCGTTTGAGCGCGAGTGGAGCGGATACCCTATCGGCTCGCGCGTGCTCCCCAGTGTTTGAGCGCGTGAGGATCGTTTAGAACCATTCGTCGGCAGGGTAGGATTCGGCGCGTTCGATGATCAGCGGCCCCGACGCGCGAGACTTGTACGGGCAGATGCTCGGTGAGCTCGGAGAAGTTGGGACCGTGTCGCAGCTCCGCGCGGACGAGGAGAGACTGACGCGGTCGACGTTCGAGGAGACGTTCGGCGCAATGTTCGACCCGGCTACGTTTCGCAAGGCGGGCGCACGAGCCGAGCACTTGTACTCGACGCAGCGTCCGGACGCGCTGCTCGTGCTGGGCATGGCCAGCGGCAGCAGCGCGGGCATGGCCAGCGGCAACAGTGCGGGCATGGCCAGCGGCAGCAGCACGGGCATGGCCAGCGGGAGCGGCTCCAGCGGCGCGTCGAGCGGTGCGACTGCCGCACCGCCCGTCAATTACGAGCTCACCGGAACATGGCCGGTTCTAAAGGCGGGCATCGCGACCAAGCCAGGTTTGCTCACTTACACGAAGCAAGTGGTTGACGCGAACTTCTACGCCGAGAGTTGCTCTATTGCCGACTACAACCATGACGGCAATCCCGACATCTCGTCAGGACGACGTTGGTGGGAAGGGCCGGGGTTTACGACCGTGCACATCTTCCGCGCAGGCCACGACGCCCTGCCGCGGACAGGCGTGAACGGACCGGCGGGCAACGAGATCGTGACCGGCGTGTCCGACGACTATGCCGACTATCCGTTCGATATGGATGGAGACGGGTGGACCGACATCATCAACATCGCGTCGCCGGATGCCGACACGTCCGTGAGCCCGCAACCGAAGCCCCAAACCCATGCAACGGGCTATTGGTACAAGAACCCCGGGCCGGCGCTTGCGGGTGACCCGATGTGGACGGCGTACCTGATTCATGGCGACATCCGGTTGGAGCATCATGGGCTCGCCGACGTCGATGGCGATGGAAAGCCCGAGAATTTTGGCGCTTGCAAGACCTGCCCCCCGGGCCAGACCAAGGGGTACTACGAGGGCGATTGGAGCAACCCCACCGCGGCGTGGACGTACCATCCCGTCACTAGGCAGTACGTTTTTCCCTTCGGGGGCACTGGCTGGACGCACGGCATGGGCTTTGGCGACGTCAACGGCGACGGCAAACCAGACTTGCTCGAACGCTCGGGCATTTGGTTGCAGCCCGCCACGACTGCCGGAACATGGACGTGGATCCAACAATCTCTTTCCGACACGCCTGCCGCGGACAACACGGGCAACCATGGCGGCTCGCAAATGTACGCCTACGATGTCGACGGCGACGGGCTAACGGACGTTATCAGCACCGACTGGGCGCACGGCTATGGCCTCGCGTGGTACCAGCAAGTCGCGGGGCAATCATTCATCAAGCACTACATTTTCAATACGGAGAGCGCGGCGGACGTCGCCAATTACGGGATTGGCTTCTCCGAACCTCACGCGATGCAGTTGGTCGACATGGACGGCGACGGTTTGTCAGACATCGTCGTGGGCAAGGAACGCTTCGCTTACCCCATCAACCAGAACGATCCCGATCCGCTGGGCGCGCCGGTGCTTTACGTCCTCAAACTCGTGCGCGACGCAAGTCCTCCTCAAGCGGGCCAAGCGCATTTCGTACCCCATCTGGTCGACAGTGTTTTTGGCGTCGGCCGACAAGTGACCGCCGGCCATCTGAACAACGACGGCATCGTGGACATCTGCGTCGCATCGAAGGTGGGGTTGGCGCTCTTTTTCGGACAGTAGACCCGACGCTCAGTTGCTTTGTGATCGTCCATTGTGGCCTCGAACATTGGTTTCGCTGAGATGGAGGACAGACAATGAGAATTACCTTCGGCGTGGGTGCTGCGTTTCTCGTTGCCGCAGGATGCGGCGGCAAGGCAGACATCGGCGGGACGGCGGCCGTCAGCGGCAGCTCGACTGCCAGCAGCGGCTCGACTGCCAGCAGCGGCTCGATTATTGCCAGCGGCAGCTCGACTGCCAGTGGCAGCTCGGACACCAGCGGCGCGACGAGCAGCGGGACGGCGTTCATGTCTGGATCCATCTCGCCATCGACGGGTTCGATCGCTGCGACGGGAGGGCCGTCGAGCGGCGGCTCGTCCACAGGCGCGATGCCATCCTCCGGAAGCGCTAGCGGTTCATCCGGGGTCGCCACGGCCGGCAGCGACTCCGCGGGGCCGAGTGGAGCGCCCTCGGGGGTGACGGTCGTTATCAATGGAGTCGCGGTTCCGAAGGAGAAAGCAATTGCCTTCATTCATTTTGGGCACTCCAACATGGCCGGACGTGGCGGAATGCCGCCCGCGTCCAGGCCGTACTTCTTCACCGACGTCGATCCGCAGGCAGTGATGTACAAACAGGGCGCCTTTCATCCCGCGCTCGAACCGTTCACAGCCGGTGACACGATGAACAATAGCCCCTACTACATTGGCGAAATTGCGCCGTTGGGTGGGCCCGGCACCCCGCTCGTCAAAGAAGCCCACGCAATGGCTCCAAGCTACTATTTCATATCTCTAGGTCATGGGACCGCATCGGGATTTTGTTCGCAATATCTTCCGGGTAATCTTTACTACGATGCAATGATGAGAGAGCCCAAGGCGCTTCTTGGAAAAGTGACGTTCGGCGGCATCTTCGTGATGCTCGGCATCACCGAACGCCACGGTACTGCGCAAGATGTCAATGGGTACGCGCAGTGCATCAACACTCTGATAACCCAAATTCGCACCGATCTCGGAGTGCCAAACCTTCCGCTTCTTTTGACCGACTACGAGATGATGGCGCAAGACCTGCCGCCCACGGCGCCTTTTGGGCAGCAAATCATTCCGCAGATCCACATGGTGCCGAACGTCGTCTTCAACAGCGCGCTCGTGCCCACAGACAATCTCGTCATGTGTCAACAGCCCGACCACCATTTCGACCTCGAAGGGCATCGGGTTTGGTCTCAGAGAGCGCTCGACATCATGAAAGCGAAGGGCTGGTTCCCCTGGAGTGGGTAGATCGACCGTTCGCGGGTGCCTAGCGCCGAGGCCCCCCGCCTCCACGTAGGACCGCCGTTCCAGTCCCGCTGAACAACCCGCTACGCTTCTGCGAGAACTCCGCGCTTGCCGCCCGATTTGCGCGCGGGTTTCTTCGGGCCGTGTCCGTTTTGCCCGCCGTTGGCACGCGCGCCGCGGAGCAGATCGTCGGCGATTTTGGCGGCGCGTTCCGTCTTCTCCCACGAGAACTCGGGGCGCCCGAAGTGCCCGTATGCGGCGGTCTTCTTGTAGATAGGCGCCAGCAGCCCAAGCTCGTCGATGAGAGCTTTCGGCCGCATGTCGAAGTTCGTGAGAATGTATTTCTCGAGAGCTTCGTTGCCTACTTTCCCGGTGCCGAACGTGTTGACGTGCACGCCGACGGGTTGGGCTACACCAATTGCGTACGCATCTGCACTTCGCACCGCTTCGCCACGCCGGACGCCACCACGTTCTTCGCGATGTAGCGCGCGTAATAGCATGCGCTGCGATCGACCTTGCTCGGGTCTTTGCCGCTGAAAGCCCCGCCGCCGTGCCGGCCCATGCCGCCGTAGGTGTCAACGATGATTTTTCGACCGGTCAGCCCGCAATCCCCCTGCGGACCGCCGATGACGAAACGACCGGTGGGATTGACGTGAATCTTGGTGTTCTTGTCGCTGAGCTTTCGCGGCAATGCCTTCTCGATGACAAGCTCGACAATCGCCTCGCGAAGCTGCTTGTACTTGACCTTCTCGTCGTGCTGCGTGCTCACGACGATCGCGTCGAAGCGTACCGGGACGTCGTTCTCGTATTCGAGCGTGACCTGCGTCTTGCCGTCCGGGCGCAGAAAGTCGACAAGCTTCTTCTTGCGCACGGCCGCGAGCTGCCGGGCAAGCGCATGCGCATAGTAGATGGGCGCGGGCATGAGCTCGGGTGTCTCGTCGGTTGCGTAGCCGAACATCAATCCTTGGTCGCCGGCGCCCTGCTCCTTGTGGAGGCCATCGCCCTCGTTGACCCCCTGCGCGATGTCCGGACTCTGACGCTCGATCGCCGTAAGGACCGCGCATGTTTCGCCATCGAAGCCCATCGCCGAATCGTTGTACCCAATCTCTTTCACGGTCTGGCGAACGACCATCGGAAAGTCGATCCGGGCCGTCGTCGTAATCTCGCCGGCCACGACGACCATCCCGGTCTTGGCCAGCGACTCGCACGCAACGCGGGCTCGCGAGTCTTCCGTGAGAATGGCGTCCAGAATGGCGTCGGACACCTGGTCGCATAGCTTGTCCGGGTGGCCCTCGGTGACAGACTCGGAAGTGAATCGATAGCGGGACATGGGGTGGTCGGCTCCGGGGAGGGGATTAGTACGAAGGTTCTAGCAAAGCTAGCTAGTCTACTGCGCGCTCGGCAGAGTCGCTAGGGCAACCGTTGCCGCCGGAGCGAACGACAGGGGCGCATCTGGCCCGCCCGCGGAATCGTAGAAAAGCGCTGCGACCCGGTCGAAAACACCATCTCCAACCTCCTCCCAGACGCGACGCCATGTGCATGCCTCGCGCATGGCACGCACGAAGCTCTCATTGCTCTTGAAGACGAGCGTGTGGCTGACAACCGTGTGACGCACCATGACTAGCCCGGCGCGGTCAAACATCGCCGTCATCGCATCGCGACTTGCATTCACGTGCGAATCGGGCACGTGCCGGGCCGGCTCCGCCCGAGCCAAGGCTTCGCGCAGCCGATCGAACGGGGACGTAGGGTCGCTCGGACCCCATGTGACGATCCCCACTCTTGCATCGGGGGCAAGCGCGCTACCCCATGCGCGAACGGCGTCGACGGGCGACGGCAACTGCCAGAGCCCGAATGCGCACACGACGGCATCCCACGGTCCCCCTCGCGCGTCGGTGGCATCCGCTTGCTCGCAGTCGATGCGCACGCCGAGGCTCGCGCAGCGTATCTGCTCACGACAGATGCGAACCATTTCTGAGCTCTTGTCTGTGGCTCGGACAAAGCCCTTACTTCCGACGGCACGGGCGACCGCCAAGACCTCGGCCCCGGGACCCGCGCTTGGGACGAGCACTCGCTGGCCGGGCGTGAGGGCCATCTCGCGCACGAGGTCCAGGTGGTAGGGGACAAAGCGCGGCACCCATTCTTCCAAGTAGCCGAGGGCGGCGCGGTCCCACGGGGTGCCCATGCGCGTGCAACTGTAAGCCGAGTCGCTGGCCAACGCCCGCGCCGGGCATTAGACAAGGCAGTCACGGTTATGCCCGCTTCCATCGAGAACCATCAGACCTTCGCCCAGCGCCATATCGGTCCCGACGAGCGAGAAGTTGGAGAGATGCTTCGGACCGTCGGCGCCCCATCGCTCGACGGCCTAATCGATGAGACCGTACCGCCTGCGATTCGCCTGCGCCGGCCGCTTCAGCTGCCACCCGCCAAGACCGAGCAAGACTTGCTCGCCCAGCTTCAGACGATCGCCGCCAAGAACCAAGAGTGGCGGACCTTTCTCGGAATGGGTTACTCCGATTGCTTCACGCCGCCGGTGATTCAGCGCAATGTTCTTGAGAACCCGGGGTGGTACACGCAATACACGCCCTACCAGGCCGAAATTGCGCAAGGCCGCCTCGAAGCGCTCCTGAACTTCCAAACGATGGTGAGCGACCTTACGGCGCTCGAGATCGCCAACGCGTCGCTCCTCGATGAATCCACGGCCGCCGCCGAAGCGATGCATATGATGCATTCAATGGAGCGGGGCGATGCAGACCGGCGCGTGTTTCTCGTTTCGGACGTGTGCCACCCACAAACGATTGAAGTCTTGAAGACACGCGCTCAGGCGCATGGGATCGAAGTGGTCGTCGGCGATGCGCATACTTTTGAGTTCAGCGGTCGCGTGTTTGGGGTGATTGTCCAGTATCCGGCCACCGACGGCGCAGTCGAAGACTGGCGCAAATTGATTGCGAGCGCGCATGCCCAAGGCGCGATGGTCACGATGGCGTGCGATTTGCTCAGCCTTGCGTTGCTCGTCCCGCCCGGAGAGCTCGGTTGTGACATCGCGGTGGGCAGCTCGCAACGCTTTGGCGTGCCGCTTGGATACGGCGGACCGCACGCAGCGTTCTTCGCTTGCCGCCCGGAGCTCATTCGCAAGCTACCTGGCCGCATCATCGGCGTGAGCGTCGACGCTCAGGGCAAACCCGCGCTTCGCATGGCGCTCCAAACACGGGAGCAACACATTCGCCGCGAGAAGGCCACGAGCAACGTCTGCACCGCGCAGGCTCTGCTCGCAGTGGTCGCCAGCATGTACGCCGTGTATCACGGGCCCAACGGATTGCGCGCGATCGCGCAGCGCGTGAATGGGCTCGCGGCAACGTTGGCCTACGGGGCAAAGAAGCTCGGCCTGCGTGTGGTGCACTCCCGCTTCTTCGATACCGTGCGAATCGAGGGGGAGGCCGCCGATGTGCAAAGTTGGCTAGCCGCGGCCCAAGCGCGCCGAATGAACCTACGCCGTCTCGACGAGCGGTCCATCGCCATCGCGCTCGACGAAATCACGTCGCCAGCGGACGTCGACGCCTTGCTGGCCGTCCTTCACCAAGGGCGACCCCAGACGATGACTTGCGAACAGCTCGCCCGCGAAGCCGCGCCAAGCCTGGGCGACCTGGAACGCTCGAGTGCGTATTTGACACACCCCGTCTTCAATAGGCACCACTCGGAGACGGAGATGCTCCGTTATTTGCGGACCCTGGAGTCGCGGGACCTGTCTCTCGTTCATTCGATGATCCCGCTGGGGTCGTGCACGATGAAGCTCAACGCGACCGCGGAGATGATGCCCATCACGTGGCCGCTCTTCGCACGCATTCACCCGTTTGCGCCACTCGAGCAGGCGCAGGGCTATCAGATCATCGTCAAGCAACTCGAGTCGATGCTTTCGGAGATTACGGGCTTTCCGGCGGTTAGCCTGCAGCCGAATTCGGGGGCGCAGGGAGAACTCGCAGGGCTGCTTGTCGTTCGCAAGTACCACGAGACTCGCGGCGCACCCGAGCGCGACATCTGTCTCATTCCGGCGAGTGCGCATGGCACCAACCCCGCATCCGCGGTGATGGCCGGAATGCGCGTCGTCGTCGTCGAATGCAACGAGAAGGGATATGTCGACCTGTCCGACCTAGAGGCGAAGGCGCGGCAGCACGAAGATCGGCTGGCGGCGTTCATGATCACCTATCCGTCGACTTACGGAATCTTCGAAGAGGAAGTCGACAAGATTTGCTCCATCGTGCACCGCTACGGCGGCCAAGTGTACATGGACGGCGCCAACCTCAACGCGCAGGTGGGGCTATGCCGTCCCGCCGACCTCGGGGCGGACGTATGCCACGTGAACTTGCACAAGACATTCTGCATCCCGCACGGAGGGGGTGGCCCCGGAATGGGACCCATCGGAGTGGCAGCGCACCTCGCCAAGTTCTTGCCTCGACATCCTGTTGTGCCGGTGGGAGGAGACCTGGGCATCGGCCCGATAAGTGCTGCGCCGTGGGGAAGCGCAAGCATCCTTCTCATCTCGTGGGCCTACATTGCGATGATGGGTGCAGAGGGCCTGAAGCGGGCGAGCGAAGTGGCGATTCTCAGCGCAAACTACGTGGCCGAACGACTGCATCCCCATTTTCCGGTCTTTTACCGTGGCAAGCGCGGGCGCGTTGCCCACGAGTGCATCCTCGACACGCGCGGCGCCAAACGCACCGCGGGCGTCGAGGTCGACGACATCGCCAAGCGGCTAATCGATTTCGGATTCCACGCGCCCACCATGAGCTTTCCCATTGCGGGGACGCTGATGGTGGAGCCGACCGAGAGCGAATCCAAACCGGAGCTCGATCGGTTCTGCGACGCCATGATCGCCATCCGCGAGGAGATCCGCGCGATCGAAGAGACGCGCATGCCGAGGGACGACAATCCGCTGAAGCACGCGCCGCACACGGCGGCGGCTGTCACCGCGAGCGAATGGCGGCACCCTTACTCACGCGAGCAGGCTGCTTTTCCAGCTGCATGGACCCGGGCGCGCAAGTTCTGGCCTGCTGTGGCCCGGATCAACAATGCGCAAGGGGACAGACACCTCGTGTGCACGTGTCCGCCCGTTGAGTCGTATACGTGAGCCAATGACCTGAATCGGACCTTGCGCCACCGTTGGTCGAGCCAAGCGCAGGCGCGAACGCGGGCGCGGGCGCGGGCGCAGGCGCGGGCGCGGGCGCGGGCGCAGGCGCAGGCGCAGGCGCGGGCGCAGGCGCAGGCGCAGGCGCGGGAGACGATTCACTCTCGTCTCCCGCGTCGGTAGACGCTTATCTCACGTTCTTCACAAGGGTAGCGCGTACGTGATCGAGCCGATCGAGCAGCGCCGCATCGACGCTGCTCACATAGCCAAGTGCGTCAGCCACGTCGAGACAAGCGCCCGTCTCCCGAGCCGACCCAAGCGCGTTGCGATAGCGCTCCGTGCGCGTGCCTCCGTGGCAGCCGCTACCTTCGCTAACGTTGAGCGCCACGCTGGCAGACGCGCGCCGCAACTGCCGCGCAAGGTCTCGATCGTGCTTCTCGATCTCCGCAATCACCGGCCGCAGCATCCGTAGCGCCTCAATCACTGTCGAATATATGCGCAACATCGTAACCTCCGTGCCCCGCGAGCGAGGGCCCGCCCTCGCGCCGTCGCGGCGGAAGGCGTGTCAACCCTGCAAGCGGCCGCCAGGCCGCGCAGC
>WNFJ01273353.1_pt1 | contig 10743 bp, 8 predicted proteins | sample 5400461 | NCBI WGS metagenome assembly WNFJ01 (sample SAMN13153349, study PRJNA577476) | soil metagenome | isolation source: 115 cm saprolite on Douglas fir-dominated hillslope | place: USA:California | collected 2013-09-17
AGCAGAAATCTATCGCGATAGTTCCTCTGATTAGTCAGTATCAACCTATTCTCTCTCCTTTTGAGGCCTTATTCTAGCACATCTGAGTGTGGGCGTCAAAAAGATGATATTTCTGTCCCTGCGGCTCGGCGGGGCCTCGATTCACTCTTGCAAAACAGGTGGTTTTAAGGTAAACTCCTTGAGTGCCGAATCTGTTCCTGTAATCCTATCAATGAGGGGTTGTTGATGGCGAAGACGCTAGGCTTCTATCAAAATTTCCGTTTTGACATACAGCGCTTAAGCATTGCTCTTTGCAGCATCCAACAAGATCCTGAAATGAGCAATGCTGCCTTAGCTCAATGTATGGGTGCTCATCTGCCAGTTGGGGAGGCATTCTCTTCTTGGCTACGACACACTGGTCTGGTCGAACCTGTACCTCGCAACAGGCCACAAAAAGCCATTGTTCATAGGCTCAGTCCTTTTGGCGAACTAGCTTACCAATACGATCCAACCCTCATGGATATTGGGACACAGTGGATCCTGCACTACTATTTAGCGACTAGGCGAGGAGAGGTTTCAGCTGCTTGGTATACATTAGTGAACATGTATTTGCCTCATCGCCTTCAGTTTACCAGTGGCCAGTTTCAGTCCTATTTCAGCGGTCTCATGGAAGATGAGGCTACAAGTAGTCAAGCGCTTAACAGAGACCCGGTGGTAGCCTTGTCAACCTACACCCGCGCAGATATGCTTGGGCCGCTCAATATTCTCAAAAAACAAGGTAGGACTTACACAGTGGGCCAACCAGAATCGCCTCCAGCATTGGTCGTTGGATATATGCTCTTTGATTGGTGGCAGTATCACTATCATCAGACAGACACGTTGCGCTTTTCACAACTTTGTAACGAAGAGGAGAGCTTAGGGCGAATCTGTCTTGCCGAGGCCAGTCAAATACGCTATTCTGTTGTAGAATTGGCAGGACTAGGGTATCTCAGTTTCTCAGATACTCAGCATGAACCTGTCCATCGGCTCTATCGAGATCACCCTAGTGGTCTCCTAGAACGTTACTATACACAAAATGAATGTTAAAGATCTAGTGCAGGATCTTGCAACACGTATCCGCAGCGTATGCAATGCACAAAAGCGCTATCGTGTGCTGTGGATCGCTGGAGAACCACGCAGTGGAAAATCCTCGCTTTGTCGTTCTATCTGTGGTGAGCAGGGATGGAGATATGTCAATTTTACACTCGATCAAGGTTTCTTGGATGCCTTGATTGGGCAGGAGCAAACCTATAGGCCAGAAGATTTTTTAGTAGATTTACGCACTTGGTGTAAGCAGACAAGCGAGGAAATCCTTATTTTAGATGAGATTGAACCTTTGCTAAGCCTCTGGAACTGGGAGCAACAAGAAAATTTTTTCAAGCAAGTTGGACGAGCTACAGGCTTACATGTAGGAGTTGTTATCGTGACACGTGCTCGAAGTGCTCAGCAACTTCGTCAGATATTGTTGGAAATGCATTTAGACCATATTTATGAAATGACGCAGGGGGCAAATTGATGAGACAAATGATGCGTGATGTGGTAGAAATCCAGGGTGGATTTAAGCCTTCGGTACAACTACCCAGAGATTTCTTCGATGAGGAGAGTAATCGTCATTTTGTTGAAACCTATATTCCTACAGAAGAGATCCTTGATATCTTCATGCGTGTACGAGATAGTCTCCAACCGAACTCAGCAAATCGCGCAAAATTGTTTACTGGCACATATGGGACAGGAAAATCCGATCTCATGCTGATGATCGCAAACTATGTCACCCGTCCCGCCAATGACCCCTTATTAGCTCCATTCTTTGAACGCTTGCGATTTCTTAACACGACCAAAGCCGAGCTGATTTATGATGCTCGCCTTGGCAAGCCGCCTTTCCTGCTTGTACTTCTCCAGGCGGATACTGCAAGCACTTTTAGCAGTTTTGTCATGGATGGTGTAGCAAAGGCTATCACTGCAGTAGATCAACAAGATGCGCTCGGCACAACCTACTATCGCGCTGCTCAGGATCTGATTACTTTTTGGGAAAATGCACATCCTGACAACATCGATCGTTTCGAGCGAGAACTGCAAGAGTCCTATAACATGACTCTTCTGCAACTCAGGCGTGATTTAGCAGGTCCACATGCTGACACGGCATTGAGCCGTTTTTCCGAGATAACAGCCAAGGCCATTGGCATGCCATTCCATCCCACTGCGGTCATTGAAAGACCTCACGAGGCTTTCGAAGCAGTTGCCAAGATGCTTGTGGAACGCGGAATGTACAGTGGCATTTTTGTCATTGCTGATGAGTTTACGCACTTATTGCAAAAGTTAGCGGAAGCAACCACGGCTTCACCTGATATTAAAGCTATCGACAATCTGGCAGAAATAGCTGCTCGTTCTGGCAAGCATCAGGTGCACTTCTATATTGTGAGTTTGGAAGGGTTTTCTAGTGCATTAGCTAGTACACGCACATCACAAACTGCATTAGAGCGTACTGGCGGACGCTTTATTCAAGGTCAAGAGGAATTACGCTCCCAACATATGGAGGAATTGATTTGCGCATCCATCGCGAAGAAAGTACCTCCTAAGACACTCTTGACAAGCACTCCCGCCCAGCGTGATAAACTCCTCACCTTAGCTATGCAGCTCTGGGGAGATCGCGCTACAGGCTCTCACAGTCGCGAGTGGCTGCAAAAGACCATTGTCGAGGGATGCTTTCCTCTCCATCCGCTGACGACCTATTGCTTGCCACTTCTCAATAGACAATTAGCTCAAAATGAGCGTACGATGTTTAGTTTCATCTGGGATGAAAAGTATGGACTCAAGTCCTTTATAGAAGATGCAGATTTAACAACGAGTGATGGTTGGCTCAACCTGCTCTCGCTAGATGGTCTCTTCCGTTACTTTGAAATGAATATCAAGGAACGACGACTTGACCTCTATCTTCTCTATCAACAAGCAAAATCGAAGTTTTTGCCAGAGAAAGTGTATGATGGATTGGAAGGGAGGTTGCTGCGCAGTCTTGTCCTATTAGGTGTTACAAGCGGTGATCCTCATCTACGCACAAATCGCGAATTACTCCAGCAAGCATTAGCTTTACCTCCTGCACGTTCATCAGAGCTTCTTGCCGCTCTCGGTCGGCTCGAACAGGCAGGTATTGTGTATTTGAGCCAAGCAGGATACTATCAATTAGTGCAACAAGGACAAGCTAATCCTCGCGAATTGCGCAGTATTATTGAGCGGCATGCCCAAGAGGTGATAACCTCTCCCATGGCACTGTTAAATGAACAGTACAAGCCAGCAAATGTTACAGCTATAAACTATAACAAAGTGCGAGGGACAGATCGTAAGCTCTTGGCCTCTTTTGTCAGCATCAATGGCTTAACAAGCTCGACTTCTTTGGAAGATCAATTGCGGAAAATCGATGGTTTACTGTGGTACATAGTAGCGCATACTGAAGAGGAACAACTCCAAGCTCGTTCGGCAGCAGTACAGCTTACCAAGCAGTACAACCAACTCGTTGTTGCCGTACCTCGTACACCCAGTGACCTCATTGAGCGGTTTAAATGCAAAATATCATTAGAGAGACTGAGGAACACTTCAGAGTATAAGAGAGCAGATTATCAAGAGCTGCTGGCGGATACGGGTGTAGTGGGACGCGATTATCAATCAGCCTTCCAACGAGAACGGCAAAGATTTAATAGTAGTGCAAACTTTGAGTGGTATTTTAACGGGCAGATCACTATAGTTCAAGATCCACACCAACTATGGGAATTAGCCACAAGGGTTATGCGAACGGTTTTCCCGACCACACCTGCACATAACACAGCACAGCATCTTGCTAAAGGCTCCAGTAATGCACCGAAGCAGAGAGAAGCCCTTGATCATATCTTGAGCGCACCATTCCAGCGTAGTGGCAAAAAAAATCCTACAGATATCATACTATTTGATGGGGCTGAAGCGCTTGGGCTTATCCAACTTATAGGACAGGAGGGTGGATATAGCAGATACAATGTGTGTACTCCCGATCCAAGCCTACATCAGCAGAGCCGGGTCATCTGGAATATGTTTGATGAGCGGCTAAAAGAAAGGGATGCCTCGGTTTCGTGGATAGAGGTCTCAGAAGAACTAGGACGGCCACCATTTGGATTATCTCCTCAGGTGATTGAACTCTTTCTTGCCGCATTTCTGCGTTTCAATAAGGACTGCATAAAGGTTTATACAAATAAAAAAGGTTCTCCTCAACAGATGGATATTACAGAGGACATTGTTATAAAGATGATTGAAAATCCTAAAGATTATATTGTGCAGTATGATCCACTCACGATTCAGCAAAAAGAGCTTATCCATGCAATTGCACCCATTGGAAACGCAAGACAAGCTGTTGAGGACCAAGCGCAGCAAGGGACCTTTACAACATACGAAGGGACACGAAACAAGCCAATCATCCCTGCAACGAGCGTGGTATCCATAGAAAGCCAACCATCTCTAGTGAATGCCCCCGTCGTTGCAGAAGAGGGAGCGACGGAGGATGCAATAAATCGGGCTCCTACAAATCGGGCAATAAATTCCCAAACGAGCGTGAACCATCACATTGAACAAGAACCTGAGCAGACCCAACCAAAGAGTAATGCGGAAACATATTTCTCTACCAGCAGTAGCTACCAACTAACAATTTCTCCTGCAGCTAAGCATCTTGCTGAGGATCGGTCTCACCGCTACAAAACATACATAATCGAGGATATAGAGGGGGAGGATTGGGATAAGGCTGCTGTAGAGCGGGCATACAACATCATCAGAGCGGTCTTTGATGGTTTGACACACAAGGATCAATGTAAACTATGGATTCAGTTAGTTGAGGAATATCATTCTCAATGATCACGATCGTTTGCGACTTTTACCAACTCCATAAGGTCGAAATCAGTAGTGATGTGGTTGTGATAAACAGCATTCAAGACTATATACCACTGAGGCAGCAGTTGCGCCGCATCCTTGATGAGGAGACCAGAGATTATACCGTTTATGTACAGCATCGAGTCATAGCTCGCTGGTTGGTAGATCTCACGAGTTACGAGCCACACATTGTCAGGTGGAAAGATGTAAACTTGCGAGCCTATTTTGAACAGCAATTTGGATTTCCTCCACCAAAAGGTGTAAATGAAGCAGTGATCCAGGATTTGCTGCATACATTGCCTTCAGCCAATGGAGATGCAAGTGCAGACCCGATAGGATGGATTTTAAGTCAGCGGGTCGATCCTGTTTGGAAAAGTGCGAAACCGGGGCCAGAGCATCTCGTAGATTTTGCGGCCTGGGTCTTCAGTGTGCAGACTGTGCCTACGCTTTTTCGGCCTCTCATGAGAAATCGCCTCATCGAGTGGGCTAAATATAATCATCAGTACCAAATGTTCCTTGAGCATTCTTGGAGAGATACTGCAACAACATTGTTTCTCCGTTGGATATTCCACCGATATCCTAATAATGCAAAACCACTTGATATGGTAGGCATTGCTCCGTTGGAATTGTCCATGCCAGCAGACGTGGGGAGTGACGTCACGTTTTCTTCATCCCATCGATCCGTCACAGAATACTGCAATTTAGCCGACTGTAGTCGATACTCAGATATTTGTATCGAGCTGGTCAAAGCACACCAATCTTCCCTGAGACAATTCTGGAATGCGTGGCTGCTCTCGAGTTCTTTGCAAGATATAACGGTTGCACTACAATGGATGTCCGGCCTAGCCGATGTGGAGCTGGATACCGTTGAAAGTTGGGCAAGAGAGCATCCACAAAGCATAACGGATCAATTGCTACGCTCTATTCAAGAGCGCTTCTCACTTCATCCTCGCTCGGCAAGTGTGTTAGAGAGGCTAGAAAAGCTCATAGCCGCTGCTCCACCAAGTGATCCAGACCCTACGTGGTTGGTAGAGCAGTGGCTTGATTGGGCAACAGAAGAATATCTCCCTTACTTTGCTTGGGTCATACGTAACAATCAACCACGTGAGATACAAATTGATCGAGCCCATCGATTTGAGGACTGGTTGATTGATACCTACCCTGAGTTATTGTCTCAAGCATCCTTCTCATATCACCAATTGGGCAGGATTAAGGAACTTTTCGATACAAATGCGACAGATGTCATTCTCTGGTTTATCATAGATGGAATGACTTGGTGGCAGGGGAAGAAGCTTGTCGATTTTTGTGCAGAGCGCCATATTGAAGGTATCTCCATACAGCCAACCATCTCGGTGTTGCCAACGATCACCTCAATTTCCAAAAAGACCCTTGTCGAGGGCTATCTTGCCTCATCAGACACAAATGCATCTATAGCACACATTTTGAAAGACCGCTGGATGCGAGAAGACAAACACCTAGAGGTACACACACACGCTCATTCTTTAGAGCAGGCATTCACAGCGGATTTACAGCCGGGCTTATATACATTATTGTACAGTTCGCTTGCTCATCATAGTCACGAAGAACAAGGCTTTACTGACAACGAAAGCATCGACGGACATTTGAGGCTTATTACTCGTTTAATAGAAGAGGGCTTTAACAATTGCTTAAGACAGGGATTGAGAGTCAAAGCATGTATTAGTAGTGATCATGGGAGTACTCTTTTGCCAAATGATGCTCGTGTGCTAGAAGTCCCCAACTTCGCTCATATATTGGAGGAAGAAGACGTGTTAGAAGAGCATTTAGCAGGGAACGCACAGTCTATCTTCCAGAGCAGTCGGGTCTGTGCTACAGAGAGCATGCCTAACGAGTATGACCTCAATGCTCTTGAGAAAGATTGGCACTATCTCCAGAAAGATGCTTTCAGCTTACCTCAACATATATTTATTCCAAAGGGCTACAGTGCAGTGAAGCGGCATTCGAGAGGATGGATGCATGGCGGTATTACACCGGAAGAAGTTGTTGTAGCCTCAATAGAAATGCAGCCTGCTAAGATAGATTTTACGGACCCGGTGGTAACTCTCACAGGATTCCTACAATTGAATAGAGTAGGCACACTACATATTACCATAGGAAATGCAAATGTGTTTCCTATCAGAGTAGTTCAGTTAGTAGTTGCCGATTCTACAATAACAATGAGGCAGCATACAATTAGCTCGAATAGAGCTATTACGACAGAGGTTACTATCCCGGCTGTGAATAGCCAAGAGGCTACTTATCTTATCCATTGGCGTCTCACTTGTGCAGGAGGAGGGCAACGCAAGGAATTGACAGGAAAAACAGCAATACCAATACGACGTTTACAAGTGAGCGATGTAGATAAGATGTTTGAGGGTATGCTATGAGATTAGCTTTTGAACAAAAGGCACTTCAATATTATGAAGAGGTTTGTGTGAATAAGGGACTTGTTCGCCGGGCCAGCATAGGGTCCCAGAGTCTTCCCATGTATGTCAGTGAATGGATTGTATCCCGCCATCTCTCCGACGGACAGATTGATGATACCGCACGTCAGCGCATGAGGCAGTTTGTGAACAGGCATCTGCCCTCAAAGGATCAGAAGGAGTTGCTCAAATCGCGGTTAAAAAATGGAGAAACGCTCCTTATCCTAGATACCTACTCAGTAGAGGTAAATTTGCGATCCGATGAGTACACGCTAAAGATTCCTTGTTTAGATGAGAATAGGGCAACAATCGGGGGATATATCGTAGAGAAGTATCCTCTCTTGCTGGGAGGCGGCGTTTGGGGTGTCGGACGTCTGGAATATCAGCCACCGGACGAGGAAGAGCGTACTCCCGGGCAAATACATATGGTCGATTTTAGACCGATGCAAGCGGCAACAATCGACATGGACTTATTCTGTGAACAGCGGAAATACTTCACCTTGGAGGAGTGGAGGGATTTGCTGGTGAGTAGTATGGGCTACAACCCTGCCTTCTACTCGCCAGAGCAACTCATGCATCTCATTGCTCGGCTCTTACCCGTCGTGCAAGAGCGTGTCAATTTGATTGAGCTAGCACCAAAGGGAACCGGGAAATCCTTCGTCTATCTTAATCTATCAAGATACATTCGATTAATTTCCGGAGGCAAAGTTACTGCCGCTGTATTGTTTCATAATAATGCAACAAACCAATCTGGCCTGCTATCACGCTTTGATGCAGTTGTTTTTGATGAAGCACAGACACTGGCATTTGATAATCCCAATGAAGTAATTGGCGTACTCAAGGATTTTTTAGAATCTGGTAGGTATTCGCGTGGTGGCAAACAACAAAATCTGGCAACCGCGAGTGTCGTCATGCTTGCAAATATCCCATTAGATGCTGATGGTAGCCCTCGCTTTAATAACCTTTTCTTAAACCTCCCAGAATTTCTACGTGAGACAGCGTTTATTGATCGTATTCATGGCATTTTGCCAGGTTGGAAATTACATAGAGTTCAAGAGCAAACAATATCCAGCAGCATTGGTTTCAAAGCAGACTTCTTCGGTGAAGTTCTTCACAACCTGCGACATCGTGCAGGATATGAGGACTACATTAAAGCGCATGGACGCATTATTGGTACAGATGATGTACGTGATGGGAATGCAATCACGAGGCTAGCGGCGGGTTACCTTAAACTCCTCTTTCCCGATCTCCAACCAAGTCCTGCAGAATTGCTGGAGTATTGTTTGCGACCAGCTGCTGCCTTGCGCCAAATGGTGAGAGACCAATTGGTGATGATGGACCCCGAGTATAAGCGGTTAAGCATTGACGTGGCACTGGTGGGTGATTGGTCAAAGGAGGAAAAATTCATTGATTACCCTCGTTGAAATAGACGGCTTTAAGACATTTCAAGACTTCAAATTGGAATTGTCTCCTTTTCAAGTTATTGTCGGACCTAATGGATCTGGAAAAAGCAATCTATTCGACGCACTGCATTTGCTCTCACGTTTAAAGGAATTCCACCATACCGTGTCAGCACGTATCGCGCAAGTTGCCAAGCCACATCCACAAGTAAAACCTGACTTTGGGATAAGCAAAGAAGAGGAAGTCTATACTGTGAACCAAATCAAGCAATATCTTAACAGTGATGCTCTTCAGGATGCATACAGCAATTTATCATAGGGTAAAATCTAAATGAAAATGTTGTTATTAGCCCTCTACGCGGAAGGTTCAACTGATGCTCGCTTTCTACCACCTAGTAAGCCAGCTGAAGTTGAAAGAGATGCAGATCCTAAACGAACACTCAGGGAAGCCATACAGAAAGCTATTTCTAACCGCCCTCATCGTCGTTGGCATATAGACCTCGCTACCCGTCAAGCATCTTTAGCACGTAAGATTAATTTAGATACACTATATTTACCAGGAGGTACATTTGCTCGTTCGTGTTCAGATTATACTTCTGGATAGTTAAATACGATAAGAGTAAGGATCTACGCTCCAAAGATGGATAGTGTCCTTATCTGCCGTTACAAGTCCATCATAACCAATGACCTCCATATGGATAATAGCATTTGCATGTACGCTAGTACTCCACAGATGGCGTTCTGGCGACGCCGAATTTATATCCCATCTGATGCAATCGACCGTCCCGTCATCGTAGCCTATGTATAGAAGGTCAACAACTATTGCTAGGCAAGTTATACTCCTCTCGGAGCCCCTATATGACTGGACAGTGTAGGAGTGGTTCCCATCCGTGATGAATATGACCCCTTTTTCTGTTGCTATTGCTAAGTGCCGCTCATCTTTTGATAGTGCTATGGCAGTTGCCTTTCCGTATGCCCCATTGTAAGTGTACGTTGGTAAGGTATTATGAGGGATGAAGCATTCCACAGTTTTATCATCTGAATACAAAAAAGCGAGCTTTCCTGAGTAGCCGATCATTTTGTCGTAGATCTTTCCTTTTGTGAGAGAATGAATAATGTTGCTGCCGTACCAATTTAAAGATTTGTCATAGACAAGTTTCTGGATCTCGGTTCCTTGCTCTGGGGTAGTGGAAGTGTAGCTCTCGTAGCTTTCTTGCCTACCATAACTTTCTTTTCTATAGTATTCAATACAACTATTTTTGTCGTTATTACCTGCGAAGGCTACTGCTAGCTGGCCTTGGTAGGCGAATATTAAATCGTGTATCCTTCGATTATCACTATTTACATGCAGTAATTCAGTAGGAGCCCATAGCCTTGTTGTATTAAAATCAATCGTATTGTATAAACTTCTTATATATCCCATTTGAATTTCAGTATTCCATCTCTTGCGATTGTAAAGCAGTAATGCGCTATCAAATTTAAGTATCCTAATACAACTCTTTATATCTTTAGAGAATATATTTGTACCTATTGCAATATAAAAAATCATACGAGGAGAGATATGTCCATACGTGTCTTCAATAGCTGTCGATGCAATTTGGCTCAGACGGCCCTCATAACGTATGTAGAAATGGAGAGGTCCCTCTCCGCGATAGGAGATGTCTTCACCTCTAGGCAAGTATATAAGCTTCACGAAATAACGCGGCATTTCTGAATCAGCTTCTGACGGTGTTTGCACATTCCTACTTAGAAGATCGCTTTCCCCCCCCATCCTTAAACAGTCTCAGTTCTTCAAGTGCTTCCCCCCTGGCTCTGTAAACGGTTGAGGAGTGGGGGTTCAGGAGGCAAGCTTGGTTATAAGCAGCAAGAGCCTCTTTATACTGATGAAGCTGTAAAAACGCATATCCTTTATTGATCCATCCAAGTGCGTCTTGAGTGTCAGGTTGCAATGCTTGGTTGTAGGTAATAATAGCTTCCTCATACTGTCCTAGTTCAAGAAGAAT
>WNFJ01235588.1_pt5 | contig 10742 bp, 10 predicted proteins | sample 5400461 | NCBI WGS metagenome assembly WNFJ01 (sample SAMN13153349, study PRJNA577476) | soil metagenome | isolation source: 115 cm saprolite on Douglas fir-dominated hillslope | place: USA:California | collected 2013-09-17
CGCCGAGGCCTGGCCGGGTTGCAGCACCTGAGTATGGTGCCTGCTGTTGCGGTCTGTGGGGGCGGTGGTCTAGAGCCGCCGGGCGAGCAGGGGGTGCGGCTGGCGGCGTAGGCGGCTGCGGTGGCGATCACGACGAGGCCTGTGATGGCGGGCAGCCAGTGGAGTGGCAGGGTTTGCAGGCCGATGAGCTGGCTGGCGGGGGTCAGGGTGGCGGTGATCCCGGCGGCGATGGCGGCGAGGGCCCAGGCGGGGAACGCGGGGTTGGCCCGCCAGGGCAGGGCTGGCTGGGTGCGCAGCATCCAGGCAATCAGGGCGTGGGCCGCCAGCCAGGCGAGGACGGCGGCGGCGCGGGCTTGCCCGGTGGTGGCTCCGGTGTGGGCGAGTATCAGGTAGGCGGGCAGCGCGGCGAGAGTGAGCGCGGCGGCGGTGGTGGTGATCGCGGCGAGCACGCTGCGGTCGAGGAATCCTGTGCCGGGTGGGCGGGGTGGCCGGTGCATGGCGGCCGGAGCGGTGGGTTCGGCGGCGAAGGCGACCGAGGCGCCAAGGTCCATGAACAGTTCGAGCAGCACGATGTGCACGGGCTGGAACGGGATGGGCAGCCCGGCAGCCAGCGCCGTGACCAGGATGGCCACGAGGGCGAGCTTGGCGCCGAGGTAGAAGGCGACCGCGCGGCGGAGCTGGGCGGTGATGTTGCGGCCCTTGGCGATGGCGGTGGTCACGGTGGGGTAGGCGTCGTTGGTCAGGATGATCCCGGCGGCGGCGCGGGCCAGGTCGGCGCCGCGGCGGCCCAGCGCGATGCCGACGTTGGCGGCGGCCAGCGCGGGGGCGTCGTTGGCGCCGTCGCCGGTGACCGCGACGATCTCGCCGCGCCGCTGGAGAAGCTGCACGATGCGGTGTTTGAGGGAGGGGGTGGCGCGGGCGATGACCGCTCCGTGCCTCAGCCGGGACTGCAGTTCGGTGTCTGGCATGGTCTCGGCGTCGCCGCCTTCGATGGCCTGGCTGGCGGGGAGCCCGGCCTGGGCGGCGACCGCGGCGGCGGTGGCCGGGTGGTCGCCGGTGACTACGACCGTGGACACCCCGGCGGTGGTGAGTGTGGCGACGGCGGCGGGCACGCCGTAGCGGAGCGGGTCGGTGAAGGCGGCCAGTCCCACGTAGTCCAGGCCGGTTTCGGCGGTGTCGCGGTCGGCGGGAACACCGCTGAGGTGGCGGCGGGCGAAGCCGATGACGCGCTGCCCGTCACCGGTGAGCTGGGCCAGCGTGACGGTGACACCGGCTCGGTCCGCTGGGCCGAGGGTGCAGCGTGCCAGGACTGCTTCCGGGGCGCCGGACACCGCGAGGATGATCGCTCCGTCGCTGGCCTTCCGGGCCCGTGATACGAGCTTGCGCACGGGGTCGAACGGGAACGCCGCGACCTCAGGCCCGGTGGGGGCGATGCCGGCGGCGGCCCGGGCGAGCTCGGTTTCCATGGGCTCGCGGCGGGCTGCCCGTTGCGGCTGGCTGGCCACCGCGGTGGCCAGGACGGCGCGGCGGTCCCCGGTGATGGTGGCAAGGCAGAGCCGGTTTTCGGTGAGCGTGCCGGTCTTGTCGGTGACCAGGGTGGTGACCGCGCCCAGGGTCTCCCCGGCGCGCAGCCGGCGCAGCAGCGCCCCCTGCCGGGCGAGCTGCCGGCCGCCGAGCGCGAGCAGCAGCGTGATCAGGATCGGCAGCTCTTCGGGGACAGTGGCGAACGCCACGGTCAGGCCCGCCAGCAGCATGTCCCGCCACGGCTGCCCCGCAGCCAGGCCGACCGCGGGCACCAGCACGCTGGCGGCGATCGCGGCCACCAGCACGGCGCGGGCCAGCTGCGACATCGCTTTTTGCAGCGGGGTCGGAGGCTCCCGGGTCCCGGCGGCCAGCCGTCCGAGTTTGCCGAGCCCGGTGGCCTGGCCGGTGGCCACCACGACGGCGGTGCCTTCCCCGGCGAGCACGGCGGTCCCGGCGTGCAGCAGGCTCGACCGCCCGGCCAGCCCGGTGGCGGCCGGCACCGGCTGCTCGCTCTTGCCCACCGGTGCGGCCTCACCGGTCAGCGTGGACTCATCCACCCGCAGGCCGCGGGCGGCCAGCACCCGGGCGTCGGCGGGCACGACGTCCCCGGCCCCCACCGCCACCACGTCGCCGGGGACGAGGCTGGCGGCCGGAACCTCTGATATGTACCCCTCGCGCTGGAGCCGGGCCGTGGGCGCGGTCATCGCCCGCAGCGCCTCGATCGCCCGGCCCGCGCGGACCTCGGTGACGGTCTCGGTGACCGCGACCGCGGCGATGATCGCGGCGATCGCGATCGCGTCGCGCAGCTCGCCGAACACCGCCGACAGCACCGCGACCGCGATCAGCAGCAGCTGCAGCGGCTCGGTGAACGACTCGCCCAGCTCCTCCCACCACGGTTCCCGCTTGCGCCGGCCTTCTGGGAGGTTCGGGCCATAGACGGCCAGCCGCCGGGCGTGTTCGGTGTCAGCCAGCCCGGACGGGCCAGATCCCAGGCGCGCCAGGACGGCCGCGGCGTCCAGGGCATGCCAGCACGCCTCACCCTCGCCCGCTGGCGGCGCCCCCCGGGCGGCTGCGGTCCGCGTGCTCTTCCCGGCGTCAGCGCCCGCCATCACCGGGGCCTGCGCGGGCGGGGCGTGAATGGGCTGGTGGCTGCGGTGGCCGGTCATTCCAGCGGCCCGGGATAGGCCGCCTCGGCCCGGACCGCCAGCCGGCCGGTCTGGCGCCGGACCAGCACCAGGACCGCGACGATGGCCACCACTGCCGCGCCGGCCAGCACCCAGGTGATCGTGCCCGATGCTTTCTGCAGCGCGTTGCCGGCCAGGTAGGCGGCGAGGGTGTAGATCCCGGCCCACACGATTCCGCCGGAGGCGTTGGCCACCACGAACCGGCGCCAGCGCATCCTGGTGGTGCCGGCCAGGAACGCCGCGTAGGTGCGCAGGATCGACACGAACCGGCCGAAGAACACCACCTTCCCGCCGTGGCTGTCGAACAGGTACCGGGCGATCTTCAGCTTCCGCTCATCCAGCCGCACCTTGTGCCCGTACCGGCGGGAGTAGCCGATGTTGTCCCCGATGATCGCGCCTGCCGCGGCGACGGCGAAGATCAGCCACGGCGAGAGCCGGTGTGTGTGCCCGGCGTAGATGCCCGCGGTGATCAGCGCGGTCTCGCCGGGCAGCGGGATGCCCAGGCTCTCGGCGCCGACCAGCAGGAACACGGCCCAGTAACCGTAGCTGGCGATGAGGTTACTGATGTTCACCCTGGCTCCCCGGGCGGCTGCTCGCGGGCGGAGTAGACCTGCTCGGCGAACCGCTCCAGCGCCTCGGCGGCCTCTTTCAGCCGCCGTTCCGCCAGCGGTGCGCTGGGTGCGCCGAACAGGTCCCTGGCCCGGATCGCCCGGTACCAGCGGCGCAGCCGCTCCAGGCTCTGCTCCTCCTCGTCCAGCTCGGCCAGGGTCAGCTTGCCCTTGGCCACCTCGCCGGCCAGCTCGGCCTCGTATTTGCCGCAATCGGCGACGAACTCGGCCCATTCGGCCTCGCGCTGGGCGGTGAACAGAGCTTCCAGCTGCGCGGCGCTGGCCTGGTCATCGGCCACGGCCAGCACCACCGGCTGCCCGCCCGCTTTCGTGATGCCCTCGGTCACCTGGGCGAACCCGGCGTCGAACGGCTCCCCGTCCGGCACCGCCCAGGTGCCCTGCTGCAACGGCACCGCGCCCAGCCGCCGCAGCTCGCGCCAGATCGCCACCCGGTGCCGGGACGGCTCGGCCGGCAGCCGGTAGGTGATCACCCGCCAGGGCACCGGAGCGCCCCTTCCCCGGCATTCGCGGGCTGTGTGCGGCAGTGTCCGGTCGCGACGGCGCGGCTCACGCCGGCTCCCCGGGAAGGCCGCTCGCGGCGGCCCGTGACGCGCTCGCGATGCCGGCCGACAGGGCTTCGGCCTCACGGCGCACATCCTCGCCCAGGCCTCTGGCCGCCGGCTGTGACACCGACGCCACCACGGAGGCGGCAATGTCCTGGATCATCCCGGCCGCCGCCAGCAGGTTCGTGACCTCCGACGGGGCAGGCCCTCGCTGGCCGGCGGGCGCTGTGGCCCGGCCGGCCATGGCCAGCGACCGGTCCGCGTCCGCCGCAGCATGGCGCAGCCGGCGGCACAAGCCATCCAGGTCCCCGGTCGGCGCACCCGCCTTGCGCGCCTGCGCCGCCGCGTGCTCGGCCGCGCCCACCGCCCGCCACAACCGGCGCCGCGCCGTGACGGCCGCGATCCACCGGTGATCGGGCAGCGGCCGTGACCACAGCCACCGCCACCCGGCGCTGCCCGCAGCGGCGGCGGCGCCAGCTGCCCTGCCCGCCACGGCCCGGCCGATTCTTTCCAGGCGGCGGCGTGCCCGGCGCTTGAGCCACCGCATCCCCACGGCCAGCGCCGCCGCGCAGATCACCCCGGCAACTACCACGGCGGCCAGCAACTCGCCGCCCTTAACCGCAATCGCAGGCAACATGCGGGACTCCCTTCAGCACCCAGATGGGCAGACCACGCACAGCCGAGTGTAACATCTGCTACTTCTTTGTCAGTAACGTGTGCAGCCTCCTGGCCGGGGCCTGCCGCTTGGTTGCGTCAGCCCGCCGCCCCTGTCCGCCGAACACCGCCCCCGCCGGCCGCTGATATTCTACAGTGCTGTAGAACCTGCTGCGCCGGGCCGTGCGCCAGTCAAGGGCGATCGATGGAGCACGGACGGGTGCGCCGTCCCGGCTCTGCGGTGCCGAGGTGACGGTGATCACTGGCACCAGCTGCGGGGCTCAGGCGATGCCGGCCAGCGCTCGCCGCAGGCCGGGCCAGCATCATCACTGACACGATGATGACTGCCAGGCCCAGCGCCTCGCCGAGCAGCGCCAGCGGCCCGTGCGCGGGTGTCTCCCGGAACACCAGCGTTCCGAAGACCATCCCGGCTAGCGGGTTGGCCACGCTCAGGGCGGGCAGCGATACTCCCAGCGGGGCATGGGTGTAGGCGCGCTGGTGGATGATGAAAGCCCAGGCGCCCAGGACGGCCAGTGCCCACAGCGGCCATCCGGTCACCGCGGCGGCTGGGTCACGCAGCGCGGCCTGAACGGTAGCCTTCAGCACCCCGCCGACCAGCCCGTACAGGGTCCCGGCGGCCAGGCCGAGCGCGAACCCGGTCACCCGGCCCGAGCGGGCCCGGGTGGCGATCACCGAGCAGAGGCCGGCCAGCGTCACGCCTGCCGCGATCACCGTGGCAGCGCCGCGGGCATCCGGGGCGGCCTGGCCGGCGCGCGGGTGAGCCGCGGTCACGAAGACCGCCACCCCGGCCGCCAGCACCGCCGCTGCCAGCACCTGCCCGGCAGGCGGCCGGGTCCGGTCGAGCAGCGCACGCACCGGCAGCGCCAGAGCCACGCTCATCATCAGCACGGGCTGCACGACCGCCAGCGCGCCCGCGTGCAGAGCTGCGGCGTGCAGGATGAGCCCGGCTGCGGCGGCGGCCAGGCCCGCCGCCCATCGCCGGTTCCGCGCCAGCCGCCACAGCAGGTGGATGCCGCTGCGGTAGTCCTGCTCGGCGGTAGCGGCCTGGTGCTGCAACGCCGACGCGAGCGCAAGGCAGATCGCGGCAGCGACCGCATAACCGACCGCGCTGCCGCTCATGATCCGCTCCATGGGTGCGGTCTTCCCGCCGGGGAACGAGCCGGGAATAGCCAGCGACAACAATGACGGTCAGCAGCACGCCGAGGATCAGGTTCGGCCTGGTCAGGGCGTTGGCGGGGAAGATCGGGGCGACCGGGCGGCTGGTGTGCCCGGCGGCCTACGTTGCCCGGCCCCCGCGAGTGCACCGCGGCCACCTCGGTGGTGGCGCGAGCGGAGGCTGGCGTCGGCGTGAGCGGTGCGGCGCGCGTCGAGGGTGCATCAGCCATGCCTGATCACCCCATCGCGCCGATGGCCGGCGGCTCCGCCATCGATCGCGGGGCTGCGTGTGCCGGGCCGGCTGGCAGGGGCCGGGGCGGATGGTGTGGCCCTGGCGCGGGCGGGCGTATCGGCATGCCAGGCGCCTGCCCGAGGGTGCGGGACGGCCCGGCGCGACGCGGCTGCTTGGTCATGCGGCGCTGGAGGCTGCCTCCCAGCCGCCGCAGGGAGGCTGCCGGCCGGGCCAGCAGCGCCTCCGCCTGCGCGGCGGCCACGGCCACCCGGGGGATGGTTCCGGCGCCGGGGTAGACAAAGAACCTGGGCACCCAGAACGGGCAGAACCTGGTGCTGGACTTGTACCGCGATTCGATCTGGAGCCAGCGGGACAGGAACACCAGGATCTTGCGTCAGGCGCGCAGCACAGCCGAGGTGACATGCGGAACATGGAGCAGGTGCAGGGCCAGGTTGGCGGCGAGCAGGGCCATCACCGCCTGCCTGGCCCGGCGGGTGCCTGTCCTTGCGGTCAGTCACCACGGGCATACGGTCGGTCCCTCCGCATATCCAAGTCACAGCCCTCAAGCTGACCGGAGCTGGATGGCAAATCTGTTCTGGCCGAACTGGCGGAGCGCAGCCCTGACCCTCATCACACCCCTGCGTCAAAGGCCCGGCCCGCCGTCCCTGCAACGCCGATACTACATCTACACTGATGTAGAAGCTCCCTGGGCTGGCCATTAGCGGCACAGTCAGTTCTCCCGCAGCGTCAGGCCGGTAAGCCCAGTGAAGAGGCCATCCTCCCGCCAGCGTGGGGACCCGATCTGCCGGACCGCGATGAACTCACAACAGAGGCGGCGGAGCGCGCATCCCCGGCCCAGCCGGCCGGGCTCGCCATGCCGCTCGCACGAGGCGCCGACATGCGCCAGCCGGCCTGTTCGGTCATGGGCTGGGTTCCTACGTGCTCAGCAAGTCTTTCCTGCCCGCGCCATGCATAAGCACGCCTCGGCGGTGCCGGGCATAACTCAGCCCGGTGAAGGAGGGCTCTTCCGCACACCGTCTGCACGGCGGTGAGGTAGCATCTACATGCTTGTAGAAGTTCTGTGCGGGCGCAGGCGGCTTAGCGGCGAGGTTGTGCCCGCGCCGCTGACAGCGGCCCTGCCGGCAGCGCAGCGGGATCCCGACGATAGGAAGCAGCTTCATGCAGCATTTCATCGCCACCTACGGGTACGCGGCCGTGTTCCTGCTCATGCTCGCGGAATCGGCGTGCATCCCTGTCCCCTCCGAGCTGATCATGACCTTCGGCGGGGCGCTTGCCGCCGGGGCGATCCCCGGCACCAGCCTCAGCCTGGCTGGCGTGATCCTGGCCGGGCTGGCAGGCAACGTCGCCGGCAGCTATGTGGCCTGGGCAGTGGGCCGCTACGGCGGGCAGCCCGCGCTGCGCCGCTGGGGCCACCGGCTGTGGATCCGCGAGCATGAACTGGACCGCGCCATCGGCTGGTTCGACCGGCACGGAGCCAGGGCCGTCCTGCTCGGCCGTCTTGTGCCCGTCGTGCGGACCTTCATCTCGCTGCCCGCCGGGATCTCCGGCATGGCCCCCGCCCGGTTCGGCATCTACACCACCATCGGCTGCATCCCCTGGACCGCCGCGCTGGCCGCGGCCGGGTATGCGGTCGGCGCCCACTGGCAGTCGATCGCCAACGGCTTCCACGCCCCCACCTACATCATCGCCGCCCTCATCGTCATCGCCGTGGCCATCGCCGCCTGGCGCCACGCCCGGCAGCGCAAGGCCCAAGCGCGCGCGGAGGATTACCGGCGGCAGGCCGCCGCAGGCCGGCCGTACGCCGGGAGGCACCGCTGACGCCGGGTCTTCACCCGGCAGCTCCGGCAGATTCGTCAGGCGCACGCGCGCGCTCACGGCATCCGCGCTTGCTGGTCTTTGCCGTGGGACCCGAGGGACCCGACCTCGTGCCAGGCCGTGCTGCCAGCACCAGATCCCCCCGGACGGTGACGTCCCGCCAATTGCCCTGCGAGCAGAAACCTCGCGGCCACGGCGGGACTGACGTGAAGTTCGGCTGGCCGGAAGCCGTTCTTGGGCCGCAGCGCCCGGGCGCCGCGATCGCTTCGCCAGCCGCACGTTCGATGGGAACCTCTTTCACGCGGGACGGATCATTTATTACTAGACTGTAGAAACTCTGCGCGGAACGCTGACCCTGCCGGTGAATACCGAGGAGAGCAACATGGGCGATCATGCCGGCCGCCCGGCGCGCGGCCACCGGCCCGACGGCGAAGCCGCTGCCCCCGAGCCACGCCGCCGCGCCGGGGAACTGTCGCGCCTGGCGCTGGAGGTACTGGAGCAGGCCGGCCGCCCACTCACCCCCGGCGAGGTACGCGACCAGCTGCAGGCCGCCGGGGCCGGACCCCTTGCCTACACCACCGTGGTGACGATCCTGTCCCGGCTGCACGCGCAGGGGATCGCCGAGCGGTCCCGCGCCGGCCGGGCCTACGCCTACACGGCAACGGCTGGCCCGGCCCAACTGGTGGCCCACCGGATGCGGCGGCTGCTGGACGCCGAGGACAACCGGGACGGAGTGCTGGCCAGTTTCGTCGGCGGCCTGTCCGTCCGCGACGAGCGCGCGCTGCGCGAACTGCTCGGCCCGGACCTGCCCAGCGGGCCTCAGGCCGGTGGGCCGCCGGGCCCGGGCCGGTGAGGAAGGACCCGCCAGCGTGCACGTCGCCGTCTACCTCCCCCTCGCCCTGCCCGTGCTGGCCGCCGTCTCGGCGCGGTGGGCCGCCGCCCGGCTGGAGCCCCGGACGGCAACCTGGCTCCTGACCGGGTCGGCGCTCGTGCTGGCCGCCGCCAGCGGCGCGGCACTGGCGATCCTGGCCGCCACCTTGCTGGGGCAAATGCCACCACTGGCCATCATCGGCCACTGGTCAGCCGCGGTGATGCGCCGCCACGATCCCACCTCCCTGGCCCTGGCCGCCATCGCCTGCCTGCTGCTGACCGCCGCCCTCGCCGCCGCATTCCGGGCGGCGGCCCGCCGGGTGCGCGCTTTCACCGATGCCGCCTCCGTTGCCCGCTGCCTTCCCCGCGGCGGGCAACTGGCCGTCCTGGACGATCCCGCCCCGGACGCCTACGCCATGCCCGGCCTGCCCGGCAAGATCGTAGTCACCGCCGGGATGCTTGAGGCCCTCGACGACGCCGAGCGGCAGGTCCTGCTCGCCCACGAACGCGCCCACCTCGCCGGCGCGCACTGCCTGTTCACCGCCCTGGCCCAGCTCGCGGCCGCCGCGAACCCGCTGCTACGTCCCCTCGCCAGCGCGGTCGGTTTCAGCGTCGAGCGGTGGGCCGACGAACACGCCGCCCGCGTCACCGGCGACCGGCGCCTGGTCGCGCGCACCATCGCCAAGGCCGCGTTGGTGGCCAACGGCCACGAAGGAACGCCATCCGCCGCGCTGTCCATGGCCGCCGGCTCACTGCGCGGTACCGGGCCCATCCCGCGGCGGGTCGCCGCGCTGCTGGCCGCGCCGCCCCGGCAGCACCCGCTGCTGCTCGCCGCCATGCTCACTGTCCTCCTCCTGGCCACCGGCTCAGCCTTGGAGGCCGCCCGTGACCTGCATGGCCTGATCCAGCTCGCCGGCGGCCCCTGACCGCTAAAGACCGATTCTGCCGAGATGAGGTCTGCGCACGCGCCAAGGCAATAACCCCGTGATGGAGTGATCAGGCATGGATGATGCGGCCGCCTCTACACCGCCGGCGCCGGCCGCCCCGGTCGCGGTGACGCCGTCCGCTGGGCTGAGCAGTGCGCAGGTTGCCGAGCGGCGCTCGCGCGGGCTGACGAACGCGGGCGGGGAGCACACCAGCCGCTCGGTCGCCCACATCCTGCGCGCGAACATTCTGACCAGGTTCAACCTGATTCTGGGTGTCCTGCTGGCGGTGATCCTGGTCGCGGGCCAGCCGCAGGACGCCCTGTTCGGCGTCGTGCTGGTCACCAATGCGCTGATCGGCATCGGGCAGGAGCTACGGGCCAAGCGGACGCTTGACCGGCTCGCCGTGCTCAGCGCGCCGAGGGTCCGGGTGATCCGCGATGGCGCGCCGCGCGACGTCGCTGTCGAGGAGCTTGTGGCCGATGATCTGGTCGACCTTCGGGCCGGCGACCAGCTGGTGGCGGACGGGGTGGTGCGCGCCAGCGCGAGCTTGCAGGCCGATGAGTCGCTGCTGACCGGTGAGTCCGAGCCGGTAGACAAGCGGGCGGGCGATCAGCTGCTGTCGGGCAGTTTCGTGGTCGCCGGGTCGGGCGGCTATCAGGCGACCGGGGTGGGCGCCGAGGCGTACGCCCGGAAGCTGGCGGCGCAGGCGCGGCGGTTCACGGTGGGGCGCTCGGAGCTGATCGGGGGCATCAATCAGATCCTGCGCTACGTCACGTGGGCGATCCCGCCGGTGGCGGTGTTGCTTGTCGTCAGCCAGCTGTACAGCCACGAAACCGTGCGCGAGGGCGCCACCTCGACCGTGGCCGCGCTGGTCGGCATGGTGCCGCAGGGGCTGGTGCTGCTGACCAGCGTCGCCTTCGGCGCGGCCGCGGTCACGCTGGCCCGGCGCCAGGTCCTGGTGCAGCAGCTTCCCGCGGTCGAGGGCCTGGCCCGGGTGGACGTGGTGTGCCTGGACAAGACCGGCACCCTCACCGACGGGACCATCGCGTTCGACAGCCTGATCCGGCTCGATGACCACGCGCCGGCCGAGGCGGCGCTGGGCGCGCTCGCCGACGACCAGGCCCGCAACGCGACGCTGGCCGCCATCGGGCAGGCCTTCCCGCCGCCGC
>WNFJ01370859.1_pt1 | contig 10742 bp, 8 predicted proteins | sample 5400461 | NCBI WGS metagenome assembly WNFJ01 (sample SAMN13153349, study PRJNA577476) | soil metagenome | isolation source: 115 cm saprolite on Douglas fir-dominated hillslope | place: USA:California | collected 2013-09-17
CAGTTGCGGGGTTTTGTTTTTTTCGAGTCTTATTGCTTGGCTTTGAAACCAGCAACAGTGCGGCCCGAGCAGCATCCGAGTTTGAGCCCGCCAAGCTCGGCTCAGGTTCTCAACCCAAAGAGTGTTTCGGAGCCGTTTTATCAGAACCGTAACGGAACCGCAACACCGAAGGACGCGGGAGCTGGAGGATGCCTCTCTCTTCTCTCCGCACGGAGATGAAAAACAATGAAACGATTTTCGGAATTGTGGCAGCGGATGTCGCGCTTGCGTGTGAGCTTCGTCAGGCCGGGCAGAGAGACTAATCCGCTGGCAGAACAGGTGCTGGAAAGTTTGCGGAGTTCGACGGAATCCTTGCGACACGCGGTCAAGCTTGTGGAAGAGTTGCAGGCTGAACTTGCCCGCGCACGCTGGGAGCTGCTCGCCTACTTCCAAAGCTCGATGGAACCGGACGCCCAGGTTGCCGAGTTGGAAGGGATGCGAACGAGGGAGAAAACTCAAAAGGATGTGTGACCGCGATGCGAGGATGGCCGGAGAAGAGCCGGGGAATGAACGGTGTAGGGCGCGGGTTGTCCGGCCTCGTTGCAGAGGCTTAAATAGGAACTCTTCAATTTGAAAAGTCCCTTACCAGTTGTTGCCTTTAGGGAGTTGTGGCAGGTGGAGGAGCTGTAGCAGCGGGCGGAACAGCTCTCTTCTTCTTCGTGCGCTTCTTCGCATGCTTCAGCCGTGATGCCTTATAGTCAAGGTCGTAAAGATAGCCCAACAGGTCTTCCATCACATCGAGGGCATGTTTGGCTTCGAACTTGGTAAGCGCCTCCATCTGGTGCGCGGCTTTGTTGCCGCTAAATCGAAAGCCGTGTAGATACTTGACGATGTTGCCGCTCGGGAAGAATTTGCGCAGCCCCTCGATCTTGTGAAGCAGCTTATCGCCCTCGAGCCTCTTATCGTTGCATATGCCCTCTAAAAGAGTGCGCATCCGGATTGTGCACAAAACTAACGCCCCGGAGTTTAGGGCGTCTACGGTTTCGTCGTATATCTTGTTAAGTTGCTCGGGCAACTTGTGAAACCGCTTGGCCTCTCTGGTTTCCTGGTTTCGTGGTGGCCAGTACTCGTGCGAAGGGCCTGGGTCCTCACTGTAGGTGGTGACGACAAACAATGTTGGAGCGTTACAGCCTGCACATTCGTAAAGGTGGCATTTCTCGCCGAAGTAGCCGTCCCAGCTTTCCGTCTCATAATGCCCCCCGTGATCGTAAAATCCGCGAAGGATGTGATTGGTCAGCAGCCCACAGCGGTTACAGTGAATCCGCGTTGTTTTCGCAGGAGATGTCATCGCAGCATACCGTGAGAAGCTGAATTGTATCTGTCGCACGTGCTTGCATTCAACCAACTGAGGATAGCATGTGTGACGGTATGGCCCGGAGTTGCGGAGGAGGCAGTATGGCGAAATTTTTTGTGGAGATTGAAGATGTGGATTTTGAAGAAATCAAGAATGACATCGTTACAGGGTGGGCGCCGAATTGGACTGCTGTGCTGACAGCTTTGGAGGATAAAGGTTTTAACTCAGCGCGTGTAACGCCAATGGATGCTTTCACGATGGGGTTCCTCATAGCAGGGATTGTCAAACGGAAGGCCACCGCCGATACTTTCACGAACGCACACAAGGCCCTTGAGGAGCTTCACAAGCGGATCAAGATGCCGCCAAACAGCGAGCAGGATTAATGGGCAGCCGCATTCAACTTCTTCCACACCACAGCGGGCGAGAGCTCCATCCTTGCCAGGGACTGTAGCCTCCGGACAATTTTTCAAAGGGGAGGTCTTTGCGGTTCCTTAGCGGATTTGCCTGGTGCGTTCAATATTCAGAGGTACCGAAAGATAGCGGCTGTAATAGGGTCGCCAGGATCAAAACTGTGGACTCGCTTGATGTAATCTGACGCGAGCACTCCGTCAGGACCAGGCTTCGTTACAGCCTTCGCCCGCTGAGCGAGTGCCGCGCACAGCTCTTCTTCGGTTAGAGCGCTGAACTCCTCGTGATCGGCAAGATTACTTCCCATTGTCCAGAAATACGTGACTGCATTCGGTTCGGGGAAGTTCACCACAGTTTGTTCCGTAACTCTCCGCTCCCGACTGCGAAAGTATTCGAGATCTGCAGCTTGCGTCTTCTCATTGAGCCGCAGGAGTACGCCCTTGACTTCGCCGGATTCTTGAAGGGCGCAGGTTGGAGCCCCGTGGCGTCTCTTTGATATCCATGTCCACGTGCGATGCCAACCCTTCAATGTGCCAGTCCTTCTTTCGGCCGGCACTGCGCTGCCCGTATCCCAAATCAATGACCCGTAACCGAAGACCCAGACAGCCGCACTGGAAGCCCTGGAAGAAGAAACCATCCACCTCACGGGTTGCATCTCCATGTCCTCCAGTTTGATTGATAGGTGTTCTATGCGCGTCGGGTAACCCTTCGCACGGAGCAGAACATATTCGGCCGAGGGGTCCACCGACAAGTCGATCCCTCCCCAGAACTGGAGTTCGTAACGTGATCCAATCTCGTTCGCTTTCTCGAACTCAGCCTCGGAAAGGAAGAACATCAATTCAGTATCGCGGCTCCCTTTCACTTCAATACAGCGTGTCGGAGATGTCGAACGGTCCTCGACATCAAAGCCGAGGGAATCAGAGTCTCTCGCAACCCAAGAGATGAGTGACGGAATGGTCCTGGTACGTTCGAATTGGACCGTATAAAGCTCTGCGCGGTCGCCCACTGCTTTCTGGTCTGCGACCCAGTTAGGTGTTCTTGGCTCGGGAGGCAGAAGCGCAACGATTGTGTTCAGCTCAGATACCAGGTTGGCCGGGATGAAGAGCTCCGGCCTTAGTTGCACCTCTGGCCAAAACTGCAACACTCCAACAAGCTGCGGAGCAGAAGTCTGAGCGAGGCGAGTCTGACATCGAAGGTCGCCGCCAGAGTCGAGCAAACCGATTTCAAGTAGCAGGCGCGCCTGGTCGTGGAACCGACCAGCGTGGATCAGGGTCAACCCAAGTGCCCTAGCGCGGGAATCAACGTGCAGGTTTGCGATCGCCGTTCCAGCTTTAGTGAGTTTCAGCGCATCTCCTTCTTGCCGGGCGAGTTTCAGGTCCGTAAGAACATCCAGGAGTGCATGGGTGTCGTTAAGCGGACCTCCAAACATTCTCCAAACCAGCCGTTGAACTTCCGCCCGAGTTACTTCGACTGGGCTTGCTCCCAGCCATTCGAGAGCATGTAGCAGACGACGTATGCGGACTGCGGTAAACCACTCAGCGGAGCGGTCCATCCTGTACGTCCTCTCCTAGCAAGAACCTCAATAGATTATTCAAGTCGTTAAGGTCACCTTCAGCAGATTCAAGCGCTGATTCTGGCTCGTTCAACGGCAGGAGGTCTGCGCCTTCCAGCAATTGGCGCATCTGCGCTTCTTTGGTTGAAAGCGACTGCTGAACAAGGTGGTCGGCAGTGCGGCTTCTGTTGGAGCGTTGGGCAAGGATAATGTGAACTTCCACCTGCTGACCCGGTTTCAGTCCCAGCCGATGTATGCGGTCAATTGATTGTAGGAAGAGCGCACAGTCGTAGGTCCGGTCAAGGTAGATTGCATTGTGGCAAGAGCTGTGCAGCGAAATCGATTCCGATGTGGAAGCCGGGTTAGTGACGAGAACAGCCGGGCCATCTGTAGAGAGGAACCGATCAATGATTGCTTCTCTCGTATCCGTGGCCGGAGCAAGGGGTCGCAGCTCTGTATCATCGCTGGGCTGGTCACCCGTTGGAACCCGCCCATCAATCTGCATGACTGGAATGCCCAGCCGAGTCCGCACCAACTCTGAGAATTGATCTAGGTTGTGGACGAAGTTGCTCCAGCAAACAACCTTGCCGCCTGTTTGCGCCTTTCGCGCCACAATGTCGCGAATCACGTCCAATGCAACCAGCGATTTGGCTGGAGTCTCCATGCTCCCATAAGCCGCGAGCCGCTGCAGTAACGTCGGATTGGGACCTTCAAACCTTGCTACACCGTAGTATCCATCCACTTTGTTCAAGAGGTCCGGATTGGCTGTCGCCTGCAGCAAGCGAATGGGCCTACCTCTCTTCAAGGCGGCCAGTTTATCGCGCCAGGTCTCTGCATCCTGAATGGTTCTTCTGAACTGTCCCTCGATCAAGTCGTAGATTTCCTCTTGTGTTCCGCCCAGTACGGCATCGTGATAAATGACCGAGTACGGGTCGAGTCCAAGAGCGTGTTTCGGAGTGCGTGAGACGAAAGGCCGAACATCAACGAGCACCGAGTTGAAGTTGCGGTCCACGCGCAATGAGAAGTCATCTGGTGGTCCCGTCAATTCACCGCCTGGCCAGAGAATCCGCAACTGGGAATACAGGTCTCGTCCACTCTGGGGCATCGGTGTTCCCGATAAGACGAGTTTTATTCTGGCAAATCTTGCGATCTCCATTAGGGAGGGTGCCCAGAGACCGCCGCGAAACCGTTTGATTCGGTGTGACTCGTCAACGATCAACATCACCCGCAGCCGACGACAGAGTTCAATCAACTCTTCTTTATCCGACGCCGCAGTGGCATAACTCATGAGGAAGATTTGGCTGCTTGCGGCGCGATCATAGATCACTTGCCGCGCATCTGAACCGCCCCTTACGCGAACCGTCGTGACTTTGGGATTCAATGCAGCGCGACATTCTTTTTCCCATGGGCCGAAGCACGACAGTGGGCCGACCACTACGGCTAAGTCGATATTCCCGCTTGCCATATGAGTAGCGGCTACGGCGAGAGAGGTTACCGTCTTCCCCGCACCTGGGACGGAGAAGTTGGCGGCATTGGCTGAGGCGAGACCGTGGATCAAGCCTATTTCTTGGTGGGGGAATAATGCTCTCTCATCCTCTTTCCAGCCAAAGTCTCTGAGTTGTGTCATAACTGCACTCAAGTCAATCAGGCTGTTGCCGTCACGAACACTCGCACCCGCTTCTCTAGCCCGTTCGAAACTGCGTTTCCGCTCAATCTCTCGCTGGACCGCGTCGTCAACGATCCCTTGGCGTTCAACTTGGATTCCCCTAGATTCAAAAAAGGTATTTATACGGACAACCAGCGTATTTAGCGGTAAAGATCGCCGAGGGCAGCGCCAGCCATCATTGGTTCTGGTAGCGCCTAAAACAGCAGAGAAGAAAAGCCTGATGCTCCTGTCTTGATTAAGCTCAGCACCGGAATACACCAGAACGGCGTCACCGTCAGCTTCAAGGCGAACTCTTCGAGGGTCGAGCATGGGCTACTGTTGGATTAGGCTCTTCGCCGCATCAGCCCATGCGATAATTTCCGTCAGGCTCTCTTTCACTTGATCGCCATCAGCCGAGGCGAGCGCCTCTCGCAGGATTTCGCTGGTTACAGGCTGAAGTCGGCTGGCAACTTGCGTGAGCTTTCTCGCAACTTCGAGGTCCTTAGCTGAATACCCATCTATTGCGTCCAGAATCACTGACTCAATACGCTCTCGCGGAAAGTCAGGCACGACAGGGGCCGGTTCCTGAGCATCATCATCATCATCGGTGTCGGTATCCACGTCCTCCAACCGAGGGGATTCCAACTTGGGGGTGGATGTGAACTCGTCCTGAACCTTGAAGACGCGGTCGCGAAGGCCGTTATACGCCTGGCGGTCTTCTTTAAACATATTCCCAATCGTGCGGATGTTGCCATGAGTGATCCCGCCGTCGATGGAAGCGAACAGAACGCGCAGCATATCTGCGGCTTCATCAGGATAATCTGCGAGCATTTTTTCCATAATCTTGCCAACGTCGCGGAATCTTTCAATGCGTCGTACGACCTTGTGATACTGCCCTGGAGCACTATGATCAACTAAGTAATCGTCAAGATACTTTATTGTCCGCAGCTGAATCTCCGCATAATCCTTCTTGCCTTCGACCAAATCCTGTAGCTCTCCTGCGACCCTTTCTAGGTCTTTCGCGCTATTCCAATCAATGTTACGTGCCTCAGCGGCCTCGCGCAGCGTGATGAGCAGATTGATGTCCGTGTATCTGACTTTGAAGTTTTCGGTAAGCTGTTCGCGCTGCTCCATTTCGAAGAGCTGTTGGTCATTCACCTCTTCGAGGTCTAGTACGATGGCTTCCACATATCGATTGCCTTCGATTCCATCGTCAGCAGCCATCCTCTTGAGCATAGCCAACCGGCGGTTGCCGTTGTGGACGGTACCGTCGGGCCTGATCCAGAACGGTGCCTCCTGGCCTCTCTTCAGCCAATCCTTCTTTAGTGCGATGGACGCCCTGGATGGGGTGCCTTTAGCAATCTCGCCGTCAACAGTGTGAGCGCTGTCGAGGAGGATGGAAACGACGGAAAGGTCGTCATTAGGATTATTCTCAGGATCGAGGGGGTGGCCAAGCCTCTCTTCAACAAGAGTCTTTTCCGCAGTAAACCGACGATTGTCAATGTTCAACGACAGCGCGTCGACAGGCACCAAATACACTTCAAATGGCGACCAGTCATTTTTGCACCAGACACGATCTGACCTGACCGGCTTGTTCTTTCTGGCTTCATCGATGACGGCTGCGCGTTCACCTCTGGTCATGCTTCTCTCCTAGCGATCTTTCCAAACCGACCGGCGAGAGATGCAACCGCCATTGACATCGATTTGCGATCTGCTTTCCTAATCCGCAAGGGTTTGACAACGCCGGCCCAATCGGAAATGGAAGGTGCCAGTGGCGCAGGCCTGGTCTCTTGGTCGCGCCGACATACCACAATTAAGTCCCACTCGCAATTGCCCTCAGCGCCGTGGTGTCCCATATGCGAATCATTCAAGACTGGCCAAAGTGCGGTTACCCTGAGTTGTGCGGCCTCCAGCGCAACGGCTATGGCACTCCACGCTGCTTGTGAAAGCGAGTGGAAGGTAAAAGCCATCGGACAATTGGGTCGAAGAACCTTGAGGGTCTGCTTGAGGCAGTTGCCCAAGCCACGCCCAAACGAAGTTATGGGGTCCTTGCTGTTCGGAAGAAGCGGCTTCCCGCCAAGCTCCGACTGGTCGTGCCACACGCGGTAAAACTCCGACAATTCGCTATAAGCAATGTAGTCGAAGTAGGGTGGATCGAAAATGCACACATCCACTGGTAACATACCCCGCAATTGCCTGGCAGCCGAGACGCAGCGAATGTCTGGCGTCGCCGAGAGCGGCAAGAAGCTCATCTGCAGGGGAACGGGCCTTCGTCTTTCCATCGACCACACATATCTCTTAGCTTTGTTCCTGCTGGATCGATGAATCTTGTTGAATGCTTTTATCAATGTCCCGCGACCCGCGTCGGGATGGAACGGATTGAGTTCAACCACAAGCCAGGGAAGCGAATAGCTTCTGACGCTAAATAGCGGAGCAAGTCTACCGTAGTCGGTTGCATAGCTGCAGAGGCGATTATTAGTCGTTAGCGCATTGGACAAAGCCAACCGCAGAGCCCGCTTCTCTTCGATCGAAGCGGTTGCCCCCTCAACCCATTTGAATGCACGACCAAATACCGCCAACTGCCGAGCAGTAAACAACTGGTTGGCTTTCGTGATGCCGAAGCTGACTGGCCGCGAATCGGCGCGTGGGGTCGAGAGTTTGCAAGCGGGAAAGTCCAGGGCACTTCGATGATCCTGGATGTACCGGGTGGCTAAAGGAAGGGCTTTGAGTTCAAATTGCCGTGGCTTTCTGATTCGGCGTTTTTGTCCTTTAGCCGTCTCCTCTACCGCAATAAGTCGCTGCTCCGCTGCCCCTGTTTTCAATGCAGCGTGGTCGCTCTTGTGGCCACAGGAACCGCACACATAGCGTCCTCCAATAAATGACCCTGAGTATATCTCGCGTAGTTTGCAGCAATTCAGTTTCAGCTGATCTTTGCGACGAAGCTCATGGATCCTGAAGCAATCTGGGCAGAAGGCGATGATCGGTGCAGACCTCACCACACCTCCATGCTTGCGCATGTCGCGCCCGATCACCAGGCTCTTGTAAAGAAGACCGCCGGTCGCGCATTTAGGACAGTAGACTCTGTGAAGATAAAAGTAATGCAGAGGAATCCACTTTTTGGTAACCGATGGGAACAGATGTGCGAATCGACTCCTCAGGTCTTTCAAGAGGGCGCATGACAACTTCTCTACAGCAGCACCGGAAGCAGGCCGCAGCTCATGCCTCATGATTTCTACCGCAAGGGGATCAACATCTGTCCCTGAAGGTGCGGCTCCCAACCTGGCGGCTTCCACTAGCATCGCCCCGCCTCCAGCGAACATGTCATGCACGTGGAAGCCATCGAGATGCTTCTCACCGCTGCTGAACATCTTCCAGAAGTCTTCCCGGGGAGTATTAGCCGGTAAACTCGCAGCTAGCAGAAGTCCTCGGATAACGCCCGGTGGACGTCTCGCCCACCATTTGTGTGTTGCATATACAGGATCGACGGCGCGGCGATCCGCTCTGGCGATCAGAGAAAGCTCTCGATACGGTAGGTCGGTTTCAAGCAAGCTACTTCGCAAAGGCAGGGCACGTGAGAAATTCATCGCAGACGTGACTTGGGATGCTACAGTGTCGAGCTCGGCAGTGGCGGTGGCCATTGGATGAAGAATCCCACAACAGCATGCGTTTTTAACAGCTTAGCACGGGGTGTCAATGGGTCCCAGGAAAGATTACGCTATGCAACGTGATTCCCGGTCGCGTTCAACCTCGCACAGACCATTGCCCGCGACAGCTTCATCTTCCTCGCAATTGCCGTGATGCTCAGGCCTTCGGCGCGCAGCTTGCGGGCGCGCGCAACGTTGATCTCGCGGCCTCCGCGTGGCCGGCCAAGTTGTGTGCCCTGGGCGGGGACGCGGGCCAATCCGGCCTTCGTGCGCTCGGAGATGCGCAGCCGTTCTTGCGCGGCAATCGCACCGATGATCCCGACAATAGCATCACCGAAGACGCCCAGCGAGTCGATGTATTGCTCGGTGTAGCTCTTGTACTTCACGCCCGCGTCCGTCAACTGACGCAGGTAGCACAGCGTCTTGAACGTGCCTTCGCGGGTGAGCCTTTCTAGAGACCAAAACAACAACACGTCAAACTTGTGGCGACCAGCATCCTTCATCACGCGCTGGAATTGGATGCGGTCGGCATTCTGCCCGCCGGCGAGTTCATTCGCACTTCGGCTAAGACGCGCAGCTGGGAGAATTACAGAAGGCGAGGCGCGGCTCATGGAAATTAATGCGGATCCACTGCGCCAATCGCCTTCAGACGCCGGCCTGAGAATTACTGTCAAGCTGGCCATTGAAGCATTTTGCAGGACGAGGAGGTCCCGCCAGCTTGCGAAGACTACAATTTTCCAGAGCAGGGACATTGTTTAAACAGCAACTTTTGCCTTGGTGCGAAGGACACTCATTGACGTTTCTGGATCAGTTGACGACACTGGAACGCGCCTCATTATTGGGCTGCTTTTCAAATCCGGGGTGAATCGCAATAACGACATTACGTTCTGGCAACCGCTGGCCTAGTGGGTACAAAGCATTCTAAGATTCTCCCTAAACCCTCATTTAGATGGGGAAGGTCATCAGACAGTAAGGTTCTTGATATGAAGATTTCTGAAAGAACCCACTCAACGGTTCGGATGAGCGCACCGTAGCACTTGGTTCAAGTCAACTGAATCTCGTGATGCGCCAGAGCGTGGTGCCACAGATCGCGAGGATAACGAGGATTACGGCGAACAGAAGGGCGGCGGCGTGGGCGTTGAAAGGGACCTCTGGGGTACGGGCCATGCTGGCGAGGGCGACGAACACAAGGGTAGTGATGGCAAGCAGGGTCCAGTCAAGAGCGGTATGGCGCGTTCGTCCATAGCTGGCGTTTCGGCCTTCCAGTCCGGCGTGCACGTAGTCGAGGTCCGTGCCGTAGCGCTGACTCTCGCGCAGAGCGGCAGCTTGCCAGCTTTCGTGTTCTTTTGCTGAAGTTGAAGAGAAGGCGATGGCGGCAGCTCCGGCAGCCATGATGAGGGATCCGCCAATCACTTGAGCGTACAGAGACGCGGCGTGGCCGTGCAACTCGCCGAAAACAAGGATGCCCCAGAGCAACCCCCAAAGCTGGTTGGTGTTGGAGAGCGGTATGCCACGACTGATGCCGACATACTTGGCGGCGTATTGCTGAAAAAGGTCTCCAATCACCCAGATGAAGCCACCGGCAGCGAGCCAGAACAATACGGATCGTGCTTCTACGAGTTCGCGCCAAAGAGGGAGGGCGCCACCGGCAGAACCAACAGCTAGTGCGGTCATCATGCCAAGTTCGCCGATGGTGAAGAAAGCGACGAAAGTGAGTGGGTTCATCCCAGTAAGGTAAGCCTTGCGATACGGGATGTACATGGTGCCCCAAAGGACCCCAGCAGACAGAGCGGCGACCACCCCGTGGAGCGCACGAACGGTGGGAGCCTGCGTGGAGGAGGCGAGTGCGAGCAAAATAGCCCCGACAAACATAAAGAGTGCGCCGCCTAGCACGCCAAGCCATCGATGCCAGCCTGCCTGACGGAGTTCGTGGAAGAAGACGAACCCCCAAAAGATGCCAAGAAGGCTGTTTACGTTCCAGAGCGGAAAGGCGATGCTCAAGCCAATATCGCGGATAGCGAAAATGGTGAGAGTGTTGGCCACCGCCCACAAGCAGCCGGCGAGGATGGCCCACGGGATGAGGTGGGGGGCCTGTCGCGCGTCGGCGTAGACCTGGGTCGTGCCGCGCACCAGCGCGGGAACGCTCCAGCGTGCGAGGAA
>WNFJ01174861.1_pt1 | contig 10741 bp, 6 predicted proteins | sample 5400461 | NCBI WGS metagenome assembly WNFJ01 (sample SAMN13153349, study PRJNA577476) | soil metagenome | isolation source: 115 cm saprolite on Douglas fir-dominated hillslope | place: USA:California | collected 2013-09-17
ACCCATCAACGTTTCCGGCGATTTCACGGATTGCTGGGCTGTTAAGGATGTCCCCTGCAAGAGGCGCACGATGCCAAAATCGGAGAGCACCACCTGCCCGCCGCCGCCCAGCAGGATATTGGCCGGTTTGACATCGCAATGCACACAGCCGCACTCGTGTGCGTAATCGAGGGCTTCAGCGATCTGCTTGAGATAGTCCTGCGCTACACGTAATGTGAGGGGGCCTTCTTTCTTGACGTAATCGGAGAGTGCTCCGCCGGGTAAATACGGCATGACGATGTAGGGAAGGCCCTGGTGTTCACCATAGGAGTAGACAGAAAGAATATGGGGATGATCTAGCTCGCTGGCTGCCTGTGCCTCGCGCAGAAACCGACGATAAAAGCCCTTTTGCGCCCACCTTCTGTTCTGAATTGCGCGGCTGCGCCAGAAATACCGCGCTTGTACCACCATACCCGATCAATTTCTCGAGGAGGCAATCACCAACCTCTTTACCTAAAAGGTGCTGTCCCCTGGTTGTAGACACGCTAGACTCCATCCATGCTCTCGCACCAGAGAGCAGCAAGTGAGATGCCTGGGATACAATGGAACGCGGATACACAGCAACAACCGTGTTCCATTGTACCAAGCAGTAAAGCCCTTGTCAATAATTTGGAACTGTTGGGTTTAAATGGTGCCGCGTGAAGGCCAGTAGCGACGCCCCTTGTGGGTGTCCCGTCCTGTATCCCGACAGATGGAGCTGGCCCTGCACGGGACACCCACAAGGGGCGTCGCTACTGATATCTTAAATGGTGAAGTGGCCGTCGCGCATGATGACGAGGCCATCGACCGCGATGGTGCAAACGCTGGGAATGACATCCACGTGGATTTTTGCGCCCCAATCAGCGCCGGTAAACTCCGGGTATGGATTGCCGAAGGCCACGTGGAGACCCGGCATTTTTTCATCTTGCAGAAGGTTGCCGCTCAACCGTGTGAGGCTGGTGAGCGTGCCGATGGCAAACTCGCCGGCGCGGTTGCCGTCGGGCGTCGAGAAGAGGTAGTCACGCACTTCTGTGGCAAGGGCCGCGTTTTCACCGGTCACTTCGGTTATATAGCCATCCTTGACGGTCAGGACGATGGGCTGCTCGAGCACGCCATATTTGCTTGAGAAGAAGTCGCCCAACACATCGCACACCAGCACGCCATCGACGGTGGCGGGCGCGGTGAAGACTTCACCTTCGGGCAGGTTGCCCCATTTACCTGCTTCGTGGTAGCGTCCGTGACAGGGGATCCACTTCCAGTCCTTGTTGAAGGTGGCGGTGACATCGCTGCCTTTAGCGGAGGTAACGTGGATAGTCCTGGCATTGCGCACTATATCGTATACCTGGTTGGTGATGGTGAAGACTTCGTCATAATCGGCGCACATGCCTTCGGCCATGACCTCGTCATCGATTCCGATCATATGGCCGTGCCGCACGTGCAGTTCATTCACGAGGAATGGCAACATGGGCAGGCGGAAGGGGATTTCACCCGGTTTGGCAGTGGCGATGTAAAAGCTCACGGTAGGGCGGGCGTTGATTAAATCGTTGCGCAGCTCTTCCGAGAAGACGGTTAATGGGCGTTCGCCATAATGTTCAAGAAAACGAACGGTGACATCGGCGTGCCGTTCAAGGGCGGCCACCGCTACGCGCCTGGCGAGGTGTTCGCGCTCAAAATCAGTGATGATAAAGACGCGGTCGGAGGCGTTGACCCCCATGCACTGCACGGCGTTCTCCGCGCCCATCTGCAGGCGTTCTTCAATTGTCATGCTGGAAATGTCCAGCCTCTCCCTGCCTGGCAGGGTACTACTTGTGCGACCTGGCATTACGAGTCTCCTGTACTGTATTGTAATAGAAGGTAGTGATGATAGCCTGGATAATTTGATATCCGCGCTTACAACAAGATATAGAATTGACATCAGTTGCGACGATTTTATGGAAGAATCGTAACTGGATTGTGCCTTCATTGCTATGAAGCGGTTCACGCGCATGTAGAGACCTGGTAGACAGAAACTCTTATGGGGCTGCTATACTGCTGCGCCTTGCTGTTGCCGGGGAAACCCTCGATTTCAGGTGAGGGACTCGGTACTGCGCGTCTATGCCTTCTTCTCTATTAATGATAACGATGAGGTGCAAGTTTTTCATCCTGTTCGTCCGGGTAAATAATTTGGATGGGCTTCGCAGGAAGTCTTGGCTCTGTACAGGCATGGGTGGATAGTCTACACTGAAAATGGTAATGCTGATGAATTTTTCCAACCCAAATGGTAATCGCATACGTAGGGGCGGGGGTGGACGACGATGAGAGGAGGGGACGCTTGGCGTCGCCCGCGCCCTGTTTGATCGCCGGACAAGTGAGATTGAACGGGATCGTCAGACCCACTGGACGGGGGCGATGCCAAGCGTCCCCCGCCCCTACGGAGAAGAGCACGATTCCTGCATTCGGTGGGCAAAATTTATCGAGACAGATAACGAAGAGGAGCATATTGTTATGTCTGACACAAAGACTAGTGGCTTGTATCGTTCGATTCATGCGCAGCCGCAGGCGGTGCGCGAGTTGCTGGGGGATTGGGATGGGCCGTCCCAGGCGGCAGAACAGCTGGCACAGACGGGGCGTATTTTTTTGGCGGGCATTGGCACCAGTTTTCACGCGGCGACAGTGGGAGAATACCTGCTGCGCTTTGCCGGGGTGGATGCGTGGGCGGTACGCTCCTTCGAATTCGCGCTTTATCCCCGGCCACTGCGCGAGGATGACGGGGTGATTGTGGTAAGTCACCGGGGGAGCAAGTTGCATGGAAACCTGGCTTTGCAGCGCGCCCTTGCGAGCGGGGTGCGCACGGTGGGCATCACGGGGCGCGGCTCCAAGATGCAGGGAGAACATATCATCATTCAAACGGTCGATCAAGAAGTATCCTCGACGCATTCTATTAGCTACGTGGGGGCGATGACGCGCCTGGCACAGGTCGCAGCGCGATTGGCCGCGCTCAGCGGTCGAACGAAGGAGGCGAAGGCGTTGGAGCAGGGCCTGGCGCAGTTACCGGCGATCATGGAAGCTACGCTTGCGCGTGAAGACGAGGTACGGCAGGTTGCGCCGTGGCGCATGGGAGACGTCTCTATTATATCGGCGCGGGGCCAAACTCGGTGACGGGGCCGGAAGGCGCGCTCAAGGCTAAAGAAGCGGCTTACGTGACTGCCGAGGGCTTTGAACTGGAACAGGCCATTCACGGGCCGCAGGTGGCTTTTGAGGCGGAAGACCTTGTGATTCCTGTGTGTGTGCGCGGAGCGGCGCAATCGCGCATGGCTGATCTCCTGCTGGCGTCGAGCGAGATTGGTTCTTATACCTGGCTGATCGGCGAGGCTCCCAGCGAGGAGACGGCCGCGCTTTTTGATGGCAACAGGTGGAAACTCTTTTCGATCAATTACAGCGCTGACCTGCCGGAAGAATTGACGCCCTTGCTGACGGTATTGCCACTGCAATTGCTGGCCGATTTTCTGGCAACGGCACGCGGCACGAATGCCGACAGCTTCCGCACGGATCAGGCAGCCTATAAGAACGCGGGGCTGCGTTTCAGAATTTAAAGTGAATATGGTATAAAAGAAGATGAGGTTTGTTTCTTTTCCCACCGAGCGGTCGGGAGGGGGAGAGAGGGGATAACCCCCGACCGCCACGAGAGGATTTTACAGGAGAAAGATACGAGGTGTGAGAGAGCATATTTAGTTTTGAACTTTTGTTCTACAAGGCTTATTGTACTATACCGCCCCGGCATTGTCAAGAGTTTTAGAACAAATTTTCTAAAATTGGCGTGATACAATGGGCGTGTGTTTCCTGTTAATCAAGATTTGAAGATGAGGTTCTAGTATGGTAGATGCGCAGCCGCTGCAGGGCATTCGATATGACAGTCAGCGAATAGAGAACGTAGCGGAGCTGATTACGCCGCCGTATGATGTCATTTCAGAAGAGGACCAGGCACGTTATTACCAGCGCAATCCTTATAACGTTATTCGCCTGGAACTGGGACGCGATGAGACGGGGGATACAAGCCTGAATAACCGTTATACGCGCGCGGCAACTATGCTCGCCGAATGGCGGTTGCAGCATATTTTGCGTGAGGACGCAACCCCTCGCTATTACTGTTACCAGCAGGTGTTTACCTATGCGCAGCAGACATATACCCGCACCAGTTTGCTAGCGCGTGTGCGGCTGGAACCCTGGAGCGCGCGAGTGGTATTGCCGCACGAACATACCATGGCCAGGCCGAAAAGTGACCGTTTGAAGCTGATGGAGGCATGCGCTACCAATTTCAGCCCGATTATGAGCCTTTACGAAGACCCGCAGGGGCGTATGCGTAAGTTGCTCAGCGCATATGCAGCCAACGCGGAGTTGCAGGTGATCGATGAAGCCCTGGAAGAACATCGCTTGCAGCCGATTACGGAGGTAGAGCAGATCGCGCTTATCCAGAATTTTTTTGAGGAGCGTGTATTATACATTGCGGATGGCCATCATCGTTACGAAACCGCGCTCAATTATCGCGAGGAAGTGGCGGCCATGCGCAAGCCCCCGCGCGATGATGATGCCGCGAATTTTGTCTTGATGGCGCTTATCGATTTAGATGATCCCGGTTTGCTGGTTTTGCCTACCCATCGCCTGGTTGCGCACCTGGGGCCGGACGCGCTGAACGCCTTGAGCAGCCAGCAACTGGGGAGATACTTTACCATACGCGAGATGGCGATGGGCGATTATCCACCGGAGGCACCGCTGCAAATGCTGAGCCAGGCGGGCGATGCCGCGCCTTCCTTTGTGATATGCGAGGCGGAGCAGAGCTGGCTGGTCAGTCTTAACGAGCAGGGTAAAGCCCGTATGCAACAGAGCGGACACAGCGCGGCATGGAACGATCTGGATGTGGCAGTGGCGCATACACTGCTCTTAGAGGAAATGCTCGGGCTGAACGCTGCCGATCTGACGGCAGGGACACACGTGCGCTATACTCGTGATGCGCGCCAGGCGGTGCAGGCGGTGCGAGATGGAGAGGCACAGGTGGCCTTGCTGCTCAATCCCACGCGCGTTCGCCAGATTTGCGATGTGGCGGACGCGGATGATCGTATGCCCCAGAAATCCACCTACTTTTACCCCAAATTGATTACAGGGCTGGTCATCAATCCTTTGTGGTAGCCAGTAGCGACACCCCTCGTGGGTGTCCCGTCTCGCCCGTCCATGCACATATAGAAATACAAAGACGGGACACCCACGAGAGGTGTCGCTACTGGCTCAGAAGACAGGATCATCGTTTTTTGAAAAGATTTCTAGAGGAGTGGTTTTCTCAAAGATCTCTGTCATAAGCCGAAGCAGGCCATTTTCAAGCGTGCGATGCATCATGGCTCGCAGGAATGGCTGATCTTGCGGGGGAACGCCTGAATCTGGGTGCAGAGCCGAGGCAACCGCGCTCATGAGCTGCGCTTCTTCCGCGCGACCGACGAGCTGGAAAAGCGCTCCCTGGCGGCGCAGGCGCGCTTCGTAGAGCAACCGCCACCGATCATCGATGACTTGTGCCAGAGCCTCGCTCACGATGGATTCCAGGGCGGCGCTGTTACCATCAGCCTTTTGTGACCCTTTACGTTTGCGACCGCGTGGATTTGCTACTCCGCTCAGCCTGGAGGTATAGGGGCCGATGAAGGGCCTGATTAAATCGAATGGATCATAATACCACGAGGTAAATTCTGGCAATTTGTACAGTTCCTGCCCGCGCTGCGCCAGGGCTTCCACCTGTGGGCCGTAAGGACGCGGCTCCAATAAGGTGAGAACGGGCGGCGTGGATTTCTTCGCGGCGTCTGCTCCCTCGATCAGTGGTCGCCAGACAGGGTAGGCGACGGAAATCTTGTGCCGCGTGCGTTTGTTGATGGCGCGGGCTTCGTTAATCACGGCGCGGCAGTAGTCCAGCGGAACCTCGAAGCTGTTGAAGCCCTGTTCCTCCATGCTCTCTACCAGTTCCGCCCAATGATCGACCTCCATTTCGTCGGTGCCGTAGCAATCTTTGATACCCCAGTCGTCCTGAAACAGCACATTGACGCCCTTTAACAGGCCATCTTCGCGCTTCCAGGACATGATGATCATTTGCGCGCCGGCTCCATCTATAAAGCTGACACGCGCTTCGTGCAGGGGCTCCTGTTGTCTTTGCAGCACCTGGGCCATAGCGGCATCCTCGGTGCCGGGACTGGAATGCATGGTAAGCCGTCCGAGGGCGGCTCGCGCCTGTTGCTTCACCTGGCGATTCGAGTGGTTGGCAATCAAGTAGTTGAGCGCGGGAATAGACTGGTGGGCAGCAATTGGCCCCAGTTGTTGAAGGGATTCGATGGTTGCCAGCACCACTTTGGTAGATTGGTTTTCCAGCAGGGGAAGCAATAGTTTAGTGGCGCGCGGGTCCTGGCTCATGCCCAGCCAGCCAATGAACCCCAGACGGCGTTCCATCGGCATTTCAAGCACCTCTTCCAACACAGATTCTACGCCCAGTTCGCTGCGGCCCACCAGTTCCAGGAGGCGAATCTGCATCTGGAGCATGGCGGCTTCAGGGTCGTTGAGATAGTCAATGATACCATCGTCGGCCATATCCGAGCCAAGTTCTTTAAGTACGGGCGCCAGCGTGAGTTTGGCGAGATCGCTGATGGTCGGATCCGCGACGATATCTTCTAATTCTTCCAGGTCAAAGCTGGTAGCCAGTTCGGAGAGAATAAATACGGCGGCAGAATGAGCTGTCAGATCGTTGGTGCGAAGTAATTGGAGTACTTTGTCTCTCGCGCCATCGGTCCACTCTTCATCCAGGCGGTCAAAATAATGTGACAGGGTGGTGGAGTCAATATCATCGTGACGACTCATCTCAAGCAGAATACTGTCTATACTTTCCTGCGGAGGCCCTTTGCGTCCTCTTGGCATAGTTTCGCTGCCTTTCACAACACGAATTAACACTCATTACGCGCTTCTTGCTCATAGTAGTGGTGGAGTTGCACGGGTGTAATGGATGTCCAATGCAAGGCATTGTATCACGAGATACGGGGTTCGTCTACCAGATTGACGTTTGTGTAGATGTTTGGAGAGAAGACTTCCAGTGAGCGGACTGAAGGAGTGTCTGGGCTGTCATCCTGAGCGAAGCGAAGGATCTCTGCGGCAGTCTCGCCAGACCCTTCCCCATTCGCTGCGCTCAGGGCTGCGGCTATTTTCGCTCAGGGTGACAGGGCCGCAAGAGCGGCGAAGCCCTGACATCAATAGCGGCCCTCTGTGTCATACAGCCGTGCAGGGCGAATGAGAGTTGAAGTAGCGGGTGAGGCAAGAGATTGGACAGCTTCTGTGAGCAAGGCGAGGCTGATGAGGAAGTCGTCGTGTCCATCGGTGGGGTCAACGTAGAAATCGAGGGTTTCTGGGGCGGGCAGGCGGCAGCGAGCGCGGCGCAATTGTTGCCAGCATTCGTTGTAGATGGCTGTGGGGGCTTGTTGCGGCGCGTAGAGCTTGAGGCGACCACTTGTAAGCAGCGAGAGAAACTGGTAGGCCAGCCGCGATTTCGCCGGGCGCGTAAAGGTGAATGGCACGATACGTTCCGGGCTGAATTTAGAGAGCAGGAGCGATGCCAGACCCGCGCCGAGTCCGGTAGCATCGATGACCAGCGACCGGATACCCCAGTGTTCGACGAGCGCGATCACGGCGGCATATTGCTCAAGATGAGTGCGACCTGTCCACCATTGGTGATGAACAACGTCGATGCATGGCAGATTCAACTCATTAAAGAAGACTCGCCCGATGGTGATAACGGAACTGTCGCGCTTGCTGCTGGCGAAGTGGCTGCCGGTTGCCAGCCCCGGCGCTGGTCGCTCTTCTCCGGCCACGTCCATACCTGCGATATACCAGCCATCCGAGGTGGGAGCCTCTTCCCAGGGGTGCGAACCTTGCAAGAGCACGTGATGCAGGTTATTCAACAGCTAGCCCGCGCCGCTGATGGAGCGCAGCAGGTACTGGGTCTGGATGGCGGGATGGTCCTCGCCCAGGCGCGCAATTTCGTGTTCGACGAAGGCGCGGTACTGCGGGTTAATGGCGGCGATTATATAGGATGATTTTCGGGTGTCAACCCCTTTCTCTGGGAGCACCTTCCATGAATTGACGACTATCCGTCCTGAAAACATCTCCGTTCTTTGCAGTCTTCCTGGTACTGGTATTTTTAATCCCTACTGTCAAATAAAGGTTTGGAGTCTAGTTGGTGTAAGTGACCGAAAACGACCTACGTTGATGAGATCACGCACCTTAGATTCCTTGAGCCGGGCTATAAGGGAGCTGGAATCCTCGACGTAATTGGTCACCTACTCCATAATTCTCTTTAGGTGTCATGCGGGATGATGAGTAGTCTGAGAGACTTGTTTATTGGATGCATCAGGAGGTGGCAGTATGGCGCTCTTGGTTCTCTCGCGATTGTTGAGGAGATCATATAACCCTCATGTTTGTTGCCAGGACAACACCTTCTCTGAGAAATGACTTTCATCCAAGTGTTGAGAATATGGTTAGGAAGAGATATACTCATGTTAGCATTGCTACCGAGTCAGGTATATTTAGTTACATCAACGGCCCCTGGAAAATATGTTTAAGAAGGTAATGAGAAAATGCTCGACCCTCATATTATCAACAGTCTCAAAGACTCACTTGCGTCACTCGACATTCTACGAGACCCATTTTTGCATGCTGTCATGGAGCATAGTGTTGAACCAGTCGTTAGTAAGATGCGTGGGGCATTTCACCTTGATGAGAGAGATCAGAAGCGACACCTAGAACTTGCCCTTAAAAATGCAAAGGAACGCGGAAGATCCATGTTTCAGACAAGTTGGGAACGAGAGCAATACAATGCAGTTCTTCAGATTCTCCTCGAACCGGGAACAAATGGCGACAGTTTCCGCTTTGAAGCATTGCGTCTATTGAGCCTTTCTGAAACACCGGATCTTGACGCACTGAATGACTTGTACAACCATACTCTTCGCTTTCGCACTCTTGCACAGCCGACTCCACCCACAGAAGTAGACGCTGCTCCCTACCTGAGCAAATTCTTCGATGCGCTTATGACAGAATTTTACATAGATCCATTCTTTAAGCAACAACTCAGTGATACACTTAAGCTACGATATGCTCAAAGCATGCAGCGTTCTCTTGCAGAAATTTTAACTACGCTCCAACAGGTTCATGAGGTACTTGCCTATAACTACACCGTAGAACAATTTGAACACGACATACACACGTATACAACCCATATCGCGAGGATATATCAGTCCCTTAAATTAGTGGGTGTCACCCTTAAAGATAGAAGCAGCAGTAACACCGATCCCGATCTGAACGGAATCTTTGTGCCCCTACATGTTACACTTCAAGGAGGGAGACTTTCGAAGGAGAAGTTCGATGATTCGATCATTACAATGCTCGAAGAGCATCCTACTATCGTCTTACTTGGAGGACCCGGTTCCGGGAAATCAACGGTCATTCGCCACCTTACCTGTAGTCATGCAATCTCATACCGGCCCCATGAAGCTAGATCTGATCTCACTATTCTTTCCGGAACCCCTGTTCCTCTACGGATCGAATTGCGCCGTCTCACCGAGGATCGACGGCATCATCCCTACTACAATTTTCTGTCCTATACCACGGAAGTTCTCTTAGAGCGAGAAGGTGTTAAAATCAACTTTCAAATGTTCGAGGAATTGCTCGAGCGCAAATGCATGATCTTACTTTTTGATGGACTCGACGAGGTAGCAACTCTGGATGAGCGTAGTAGGCTTGTTGAAGAGATAGAACACTTTGCGCAGCGGTATCCAGGTAATCGTCTCATTGTGACATCACGCCCTATTGGTTATGAACTTGCCCCTTTCTCTGGTGAGCAGTTTTCTCATGTTCAAGTAAAAGAATTCAATAACGAACAGGTACGGGAGTTCTTAGAGCGTTGGTATACCTATGTACTTCGATTAGACCCACTCCCACACAACGATAGGCAAGAGTTAGAGACACTCTACAAGACTTTAGTGCAGAACGAACGCTTGCACGAACTCGCAACGAATCCTTTGCTGCTCACTGTGATTACCACGCTCAACCGTCATAAGCGGTTGCCAGATAAGCGTGTACAAGTTTACGAAGAGTGTGCCAATCTGCTCTTAGAAACATGGGCGGAAAGGCGAGGCAAGTCTGAGCACTGGCATCTATACATGACAGAGAGGGATCAGAGGGCATGCGTAGCTTATCTTGGCTCCGTTTTACATGAACGTTCACAAGAGAACAGAGGTCTCACAAGCGACGTATCTCTAGAGTTCCTCCAACACCAGATCGAACAGTTTCTCAAAAACCAAAACTCTTCCCTTCTGTTGCCCAAGAACGGATCGAGGCAGAACGTTTCCTTAAATTCATACATACAGAAGCAGGTCTTATCGTTGAACGGGCAACAGATGAGCAAGGAAAAGCGCTGCTTGGCTTTGTACATCGCACCTTTCAGGAATATTTCGCGGCTCTGCAAGTATCTATATCTTCTCAAAATCAAGAAGACGAGAGCCCTCAAAAGATTATTAGCAAGTTCCTTAAAGACCATCTGCATGACCCTCATTGGAGCGAGGTTGTCGCCTTGCTCCTAGGCATGATTGATCGTACGCCAGTTACTGCCCTCTTGCGTCGAATACTTGAGGGGAAATTAGAGAGTTATCGTAGTCTTAACACTAAAATATTACGG
>WNFJ01503588.1_pt1 | contig 10741 bp, 7 predicted proteins | sample 5400461 | NCBI WGS metagenome assembly WNFJ01 (sample SAMN13153349, study PRJNA577476) | soil metagenome | isolation source: 115 cm saprolite on Douglas fir-dominated hillslope | place: USA:California | collected 2013-09-17
AATCTGGTCTCCTCTTACGTGGGTCGCGCCTTCGTGGCGATCCGCGACAGCGACCTCGCCGCCGAGGCAATGGGCGTCAACCTCACGCGCTACAAGCTCTTGGCCTTCGCGATCTCATCCTTCTACACGGGCGTCCAAGGCGCGCTGTTCGCGCAGTATCTCGGGCACCTCGAGCCGCAGGCGTTCAACATCCAGGAGACGCTCAACTTCTTCGTGGCGATCACAGTGGGCGGCCTGGCCTCCATCGAGGGCTCCGTCTTCGGCGCCGCCTTCGCGATCCTCGTTCCGGTCCTGCTGGGCGACTTCCGGTGGGCAGTGCCAGTGCTCTTCGGGGTGGCCATCCTGGCCGTTCTCATTTTCGAGCCGCTCGGGCTCGCTGGTCTTTGGCTGAAGACGCGGCTGTACTTCCGGATGTGGCCGTTTAGGTAAGGTAGGTGCCCAATGGGAAGGTTCCTTCAATATGCGCTGTCCGGCCTCTCCGCGGGCAGCCTCTACGCGCTGGTCGCCCTCGGGCTGGTGCTGATCTACCGGTCCACCCGGGTCCTGAACTTCGCGCACGGTGACCTCGCCACCTTCGGCACCTTCGTCGCCTTCGCCGCGATCACCAGCGGCATGTCGCCCTGGATCGCATTTCCGCTCGCGCTCCTGGTGGGCGCGGTGATCGCCGTGGTCTTCTACTTCGGGGCAGTGGTCCCCGCGCAGCGGAAGGGGGCCTCGCCCCTGGGAACCGTGATCCTGACTTCCGGTCTGGCCCTCATCCTCCAGGGGCTCACCGTCTACCGCTGGGGGGCGGAGCCCGACCGCTTCCCATTCCCGCTCTCGGACAGCAAGGTGTGGCAGCTGGGCCCCGTCTATGTCAGCGAGCTCTCGATCGGAACGCTCGCCGCCGCCGCTGCGACGAGTCTGGTCCTGTTCCTGCTCACCCAGAAGACCCGCCTCGGCCTCGCCATGAGGGCCACCTCGGAGAACCTCCCCGCGGCCCAGACGCTGGGCATCCCCACCCGCCATGTGCTCGCCTTCTCCTGGGGTGTGGCGGCGGCCCTCGCGGTCATCGCCGGAGTCTTCCTCGCGCCCGCGCTGCTGCTCGACCCTTTCTTCATGCTCGACCCGATGTTCAAGGGCCTCGCCGCGGCGGTGCTGGGGGGCCTGAACAGCCTGCCGGGCGCGATCGCGGGCGGCCTCATCCTCGGCGTGGCGGAGGCGGTGGCCGGCGCCTATCTGGCGATCGAGTTCAAGAGCTCGCTCGCTTTCGTCCTGATTGTCGTGGTCCTGCTTCTTCGGCCGGAGGGGCTGCTGGGCCGCGAGTTCCAGGAGCGGGTGTAACGAAGTTTGCAGCCCAGGGTTGCGCCCTTTCCAGCTGCGCGGCGAGACGAATCAGGGTCGCCTCATCGCCGAAGCGAGCGACGAACTGCACTCCCACGGGCAACCGGTCCTTGGTGTAGTGAAGCGGCACCGTCATCGCCGGATGGCCCGAGCTATTGAACGGGGACGTGAAAGCGATGGTTCCGATCAACGCCTGCAGGAACGAGTCGTTGTCGGGGTTGGCGATGCTGAGAACCCCGAGCTTGTGCGGCGGACGGCACATCGTTGGCGTCAGCAGCAGATCCCAGCTCCTGAAGAAATTTCCGAGCGCGCGGCCCATGCGATGGATCGCTCGGATCGCGCGCGCATAGTCGCTGGCGCTTTTTTCCCGTCCGGATTGGGCCACCGACCAGGTTCGAGGTTCGACATCCTGCGCCGAGACCGCACGCCCGACCCGTTCCGCGCGCTCCTCGAGCACGGCCCGGACGCTGGCCGCGATGATCACCTGGGTGGCCGCAACGCGCGCCTCTTCGTGCCACTCCGGCCGAGCATCGGCGACATGGTGACCGAGTTGCTCGCACAGCTTCGCTGCTGCTGCGACCGCCGCGGCGCATTCCGGATCGGTCGGCTGTCCATTCCAGGCGCGGGTTGTCACGGCAATCTTCAGCGCACCGGGATCGACGCCCACCTCCGCCAGGAACGGTCGGCTGGGCGGCGGGGCCCAGTAGGGGTCGCCGATCTCGGGGCCGGCCGTCGCGTCGAGCAGCGCAGCGCTGTCGCGCACGCTTCGGGTGATCGCATGGCCGAGGCTCGCGCCATTCCAGTTTTCCCCCAGGTCGGGTCCGGCCGGTGTTCGCGCCCGCGTGGGTTTCAGACCAAACAGCCCGCACATCGAAGCAGGAATGCGAATCGAGCCGGCGCCGTCGGTCGCGTGGGCCATCGGCAACATTCCGGCGGCGACCGCTGCTGCCGCGCCACCGCTCGAGCCGCCGGAGCTGTACTCGCGGTTCCAGGGGTTGCGTGTCGGGCCGAACAATCGCGGCTCGGTGCTGGTGGACAGACCGAGCTCGGGGGTGTTGGTTTTGCCGAAAATGACCAGCCCAGCGCGCTTCAACCGCGCGACGATCTCGCTATCGTGATCGGCGACCGCGTCGCGAAAGAATTGAGACCCGTTGGCGGTCACCGCGCCCGCGTACTGGATACCCATGTCCTTGAGAAGATAGGGGACGCCGGTGAATGGCCCCGGTGGAAGACCGCGGGCGATCGCTGCGCGCGCCTGGTCGTACAAACGATTGATCACCGCGTTGATCATTGGATTGCGCTGCTCGACGCGCTCGATCGCCGCGTCCAGCAACTCTTGAGCGGTGACCTGCTTGCTGGCGACCAACTCCGCCAGCCCGAGGCCGTCGTAGCGCTCGTAGTCCGACAGAGTCCCCACGCTTATCCAACCTCGAACAGGCCCGCTGCGCCCATGCCACCGCCGACGCACATGGTGACGACCACGTACTTGACGCCGCGCCGTTTGCCCTCGAGGAGCGCATGGCCGACGAGCCGCGCGCCGGACATGCCGTAGGGATGGCCGATGGCGATCGCGCCGCCGTCGACGTTGAGCTGGTCGTCGGGGATACCCAGCCGGTCGCGGCAGTAGATCACCTGCACGGCGAAGGCCTCGTTCAGCTCCCAGAGGCCGACCTCCTGCATCTTCACCCCGGCCCGCTCCAATAGCCGGGGTACGGCGAAGACCGGTCCGATGCCCATCTCGTCTGGCTCGCACCCGGCGACCGCGAAACCGCGGAAGATGCCGAGCGGTTTCAGTCCCCGCTTTTGCGCCAGCTTGCCGTCCATCACCACGCAGGCGGAAGCGCCATCGGAGAACTGGCTGGCATTGCCGGCCGCGACCACGCCCCCGGGCACCACCGGCTTGATTTTGGCAACCGCGTCGTACGTCGTGTCGGGCCGGATCCCCTCGTCGGCTGAAAGCACGACCTCCCGGGTCGACAGGCGGCCCGTCTCCTTGTCGGCGACGGCCATCACCGTGGTGAGAGGAACGATTTCGTCCTTGAACCTCCCCGCTGCCTGGGCGGCGGCAGCGCGCTGCTGGCTGCGAGCGCCGTACTCATCCTGCTTCGCGCGGTCGATGCCGTACCGCTTGGCGACCGTCTCGGCGGTCTGAACCATCGAATCGAAGATGGCCGGCTTGTGCTCGACCAGCCAGGGATCCCTTGCCATGTGCGCATTCCGTTCGTTCTGCACGCAGGAGATGGACTCCAGCCCGCCCGCGACGATCACCGGCACGCGATCGACGATCACCCTCTGCGCGGCGATGGCGATCGCCTGCAGACCCGAGGAGCAGAAGCGGTTGATCGTCGCCCCGGCCGTGGTGGGCGGCAGGCCGGCGCGAATGGCGATCTGGCGAGCGATGTTTCCGCCGGTGGTTCCCTCGGGCAGGGCGCAGCCCATCAGCACGTCTTCCACTTCCGCCGGGTCGAGCTTGGCCCGCTCGATAGCCGCCTTGACCACGTGGCCACCCAGCGTCGCGCCGTAGGTCATGTTCAGGGCGCCTCGCCAGGATTTCGCGAGCCCGGTTCGGGCGGTCGATACGATCACTGCGTCGGTCATGAGGATCTCCCGGCTTCATTGAAGGACTTTCCTTCGGCGGCGAGTCTGGCAACCAGCGGCGCGGGCTTCCAGAAGCCGGGATCGCCGTGTGGGTTCGCCGCGAACTGGGTCATGCTGCGCGCCACGTCGTAGAGCCCGATCGAGTCGGCATAGAACATCGGTCCGCCGCGGAAAGGTGGAAAGGCGTACCCCGTCATGTAAACCACGTCGATGTCCGAAGCGCGAAGGGCGATTCCCTCCTCGAGGATCTTCGCCCCCTCGTTCACCAGAGCAAAGATGCAGCGCTCGACGATCTCTTCGCTGGAGATCCGGCGGGGCGAGGTCCCGATTTCCTTGCGGTAGGCTGCGATCAGCTCGTCGACGGCGGGATCCGGGATGGCGTCGCGTTTGCCGGCCTCGTAGCGGTACCAACCGGCACCGGTCTTTTGCCCGAACCGGCCCAGCTCGCAGATGCGGTCCGCGATTCGCGAGAACTTCTCTTCTGGCCTCTCGACATAGCGCCGCTTGCGGACGTACCAGCCCACGTCATTGCCCGCCAGATCCGCCATCCGGAAAGGGCCCATCGCCATTCCCCATTGTTCCAGCGCGGAGTCGACCTGCTGGGGCAGCGCGCCTTCCTCCAGCATGAAGATCGCCTGGCGCGCGTAGCGGTCGATCATCCGGTTGCCGATGAACCCGTCGCAGACTCCTGAAACGACTCCCGTCTTCTTGAGCTTCTTGGACAGCTCCATCACCGTGGCGAGCACGTCCTGTGCGGTCGCCGAGCCGCGGACCAGCTCCAGCAGCTTCATCACCTGGGCAGGGCTGAAGAAGTGGGTGCCGACCACATCCTGAGGGCGGCGAGTGAAGCGCGCGATCTTGTTCACGTCCAGGGTGGAAGTGTTGCTCGCCAGAATCGCGCCGGGTTTCGACACCTCGTCGAGCTTCCTGAACACGCCCTCCTTCACCGCCATGTCCTCGAACACCGCCTCGATCACGATGTCGGCCTGGCCGACGTCGGCGAAGCTCAGCGTCGGCCGGATCAGGCCCATCCGAGCCTCGACTTCCGCGGCGGTCAGCTTTCCCTTCTTGGCGCTGCTTTCGTAGTTCTTCCGGATGGTGGCGATGCCCTTGTCGAGCGCCTCCTGCTTGACTTCCAGCACGGTCACCGGGATGCCGACGTTTGCGAAACACATTGCGATGCCGCCGCCCATCGTGCCCGCCCCGATCACCGCCGCGGTGCGGATCGGCCGCACCGGCGTGTTCTCCGGTAGGCCGGGGATCTTGGACGCCGCTCTCTCCGCGAAGAATGCGTGCCTCAATGCCTTCGATTCGGTCGTCTGCATCAGTTGCTGGAACAGCTCGCGCTCGACTGCCACCCCTTCCTCGAAAGGCTTGGAGACCGCGGCGGCGACCGCTTCGATGCACTTCAGCGGGGCAGGGTACCCCTTCGACAGGGGACCCACGACGTTGCGGGCAAACTGGAGGAAGGCCTCCGCGCTCGGGTAATTGATCGGAAAGTCGCGGACCAGCTTGGGCAGCTTTTCGGCGCCCAGCTTTCCGGCGATCGCCACCGCGCCCTCTAGCAGGTTTCCATCCAGGATCGCGCCGAACAGCGCCGTGCCCTTGAGCCGCTCGGAGGGCACCGGCGCGCCGGAGACGATCATGTTGAGCGCGGCCTCTACGCCCACTGCGCGCGGAAGGCGCTGAGTTCCGCCGGCGCCCGGGAGCAGCCCGAGCTTCACCTCGGGCAGGGCGATCTGCGCACCTGGCGAGGCGACCCGATGGTGGCACGCAAGCGCCAGCTCCAATCCGCCGCCCATCGCGGCGCCGTGGACCGCCGCGATCACCGGCTTGGGGCTGGCTTCGATGGCGCGGATCAGCGAACGCAGCGTCGGTTCAGCGCTCGCCTTGGGAGTGTTGAACTCGCGGATGTCCGCCCCGCCCGAGAACATCTTTCCCGCGCCGACGAGAACGACGGCCTTGACCGCGCTGTCCGCCAAGGCCTGGTCGAGGCCGGCCATCACGCCGCTTCGCAGCGCGTGATCAAGTCCGTTGACCGGGGGATTGTCCAGGGTGATGACGGTGATCGCGCCTTGCGTCGAGTAGTTTGCTCCGCTCATGTGTTTTCCCTCGAAATCAGGTGAATCGGGTGAACCGCTCGAGGTGGTGCTCGGTGTCACCGAGGGAGAGCTCGATCGCCGTGAGACGCTTGAAGTAATGGCTCACGATCAGCTCGTCCGTCACCCCCATTCCGCCGTGAAGCTGGACGGCCTCCTGGCCGACTCGGCGACAGGCCTGGCCAATCAGCACCTTGGCGGCGGAGATGGCCCGCCCCCGCAGGGCGGCGTCGCGCTCGGTACAGCGCATTGCCGCCAGGTAGCTCATCGATTTCGCCTGCTCGACGTGGATCATCATCTCGGCCACTCGGTGTTGCAATGCCTGGAAATGGGCGATCGGCACGTCGAATTGTTTGCGGGCTTTTAGATACTCGACGGTCGCCTGGAAAATCGCCTCCAGCGCGCCCACTGCTTCGGCACAGACGGCGGCAACCCCGAGGTCCCACACCGCTGAGATCGCCGGGAAGGCTCCACCCTCGGGACCGATCAGGGCCTCGCGCGGCACCTGCACGTCGCGCAGGGTGACGTCGGCGCCGCGCTGCCCATCGAGGGTGGGGTAGCTCTGCAGGGACACTCCGGTCGCGCCGCGCTCTACCGCGAACAGCGAGATGCCAGCCTCTTCCTCGGCGTTGCCGGCAGTGCGCGCCGATACCAGCAGGAGGTCCGCGGCGGCGGCGTGGAGGACGATCGCCTTGCGGCCACTCAAAACGAAGCCATTGCCTTTCCGGACTGCGGTGGTTGCGATCCGGCTCAGGTCGTATCGGGAACCGCGCTCGAAGTGGGCGGGAACGGCGATCCGCTCCCCGGCAGCCAACGAGGGCAACAGCGCCTGCTTCTGGGCGCCGGAGCCAAGCTCGCGGATCAGCGCGGTCGCCAGGATGGCGCTCGGCAGGTACGGTTCCAACAACAGCCCCCGACCGAGGGCCCTCATCGTCAACAGCATCTCGACGCTGGTGGACCCCATCCCACCGTACTCCTCGGGAACCTCAAGGCTGAGCAGCCCCATTTCCGCCAATTGGGACCAGACCTTGCGGCTCCAGCCGTCGACGGATTCCAGGATTCCGCGGCGCGTTTCGAAGGTGTACTCCTTGGCCACGAAGCGCTGGACGAGATCGCCCAGCATCTGCTGTTCCTTGGTCAAGTTGAAGTCCATCGATGCCCCTACCGGCCCAGGATTGCGCGAGAGATGATGTTCTTCTGGATCTCGTTCGTGCCGCCGTAGATCGAGGTCTTCCGCATGTTGCAGTAGGTGGCGGCAAGCGGCGCAGGGTAGGGCGGCTGCAGCTGCTCGAGGGCGCCGTCGCCCGGCATCGACCCTTGCTGCAAGGATAGCGCCTCGGGGCCCAGCGTCTGCATCATCAGCTCCGAGATGGCCTGCTGGATCTCGGTGCCCTTGATCTTGAGCAACGAGGCCTCGATGCCCGGCGCCCGGCGCTCGCTTTCGGCGGACAGCACGCGCAGGTTGGTGATCTCCAACGCCATCAGATCGATCTCCACCTGCGCCACCCTGGCCGCGAAGTAGGGGTCCTCGATCAACGGCTTGCCGTGCTTGCGCTCCGACGACGCGATCCGCTTGAGACGCCTCAGCTCGCGCTTGGCCGTGCCGACGCCGGCGATGTTGGTGCGCTCGTGTCCGAGTAGAAACTTGGCATAGGTCCAGCCCTTGTTCTCCTCGCCCACCAGGTTCTCGACTGGGGCGCGCACATCCTCGAACCAGACCTCATTGACCTCATTGTGGCCGCCCATGATTGCGATCGGACGCACCGAGATACCCGGAGACTTCATGTCCATCAGCAGAAAGGAGATGCCGGACTGTTGCTTGGCCGCGGGATCTGTTCGGACCAGACAAAAGATCCAATCCGCAAGCTGGGCCAGGGTGATCCAGGTCTTTTGACCGTTCACCAGGTAATGATCGCCTTGGCGCGCCGCGCGCGTCTTCAGGGAGGCGAGATCCGAGCCCGAGCCCGGCTCGGAGTACCCCTGGCACCACCAGTCCTCGGCAGAGGCGATCCGCGGGAGAAATCGCTGCTTCTGCGCCGAGTTGCCGAAGGCCATGATCACCGGTCCGACCATCTTTAGCCCGAACGAGAGCAACGGCGGTGCTCCGGCGGCCGCGCATTCTTCTTCGAAAATGAACTGCTCGACCGGTCCCCAATCCGTGCCGCCGAATTCCTTCGGCCAGTTCGGGGCCCCCCAACCCTGCTGGTGCAGGATCCGGTGCCAGCGGATCAGGTCCTCTTTCGATACCCGAACGCCGTTCAACACCTTGGCGCGAATGTTTTCCGGCAGGTTCGCGGCGACGAACGCCCGCACCTGCTCGCGCAACGCCTGCTCCGCTGACGTGAAGTTCAAGTCCATGGGTTGAGCGCTCCGTGTCTGCTAGCGACAGACGGTCTCAATTGCCGGCTTTTCGCCCGTCTGCGACGGGTTCCCCGCGAATCGGCTGAACTAGCTCCGATCAAGCCGGACCGTCAAGGTGGAGCGCCTGGAGTGCCTGGAGACTCTACGCAGCGCTGGAGGCGCGGGCTCGGCCGGCGCGCATCGCCGCGATCTGCTGCGAGGTCAACCTGCTTCCCGCAAACCTCGCAGTCTTGCGTTTCACGAGCGCCTCGGCTTCACGCCGGCCGGAGAGGCGACCGACCCGCGAAAGGGTAAGCGAGTGCGCTACCTCATCCGGAAGATTTGACCGCCTGACGAGCCCTTTCGAACCCTCCAGGGGATCTTCTATGTCTGACCGTCGAAGACGCGAGGAGTTGCAGAAAACGGTACGTTTTTCGACTCGAATTCCCCCGAAGCTGAGGAGCTTTAGCGAGCTTTAGGCGTTTGCTCGTTGCGACCCTTCGAGCGATAAAGGAGTCGGGCCCTGTGGTGGCGCTCCGCTACCGGCTTGAGCAGGCGGGGACGGCGTCCCACGTCCAGTAGCATCGTTACAGGTCAGCGAACCCTTGCTCCTGTCGCGGCGCGTCGTTCCTTTCGTCCTCGTCGCTCTTACGTGCATCGCCTGGAGCGGCGGATCCGCCCATTGGTGCACCTCTCCTATTTCGCGGACCATCTCGTCTGGGGGATGCGACCGGGGGGCTTCCTCCTCACGAACCTATTCCTGCATGTCGCAACGGTCCTTGGCGTGCATGCTCTCGCGTGGCTTGCGCACCATTTTAGAAGACAATCAGGCCGCGCGCATTGGTGCCCGCGGTCATGTCCGCGAACGCATCGTTGATCTGGGCCAGTGGATAGGTGCGGGTCACCAGCTCGTCCAGCTTCAGCTTGCCGGCTCGATAGAGCCCGAACAGCCGCGGAATGTCGGCTTTTCCATCAAAGGCAGCATGAAGATGTTGAGGGAGATTGAGTCCTTGATGCTGCCCAGGCCGATCACCACGCAGGTGCCCCCTTTGCGGGTGGCGGCGTAGGCCTGCTCGATCGTCTCCTTGCGGCCGATCGCCTCGAAAGCGTAGTCGACGCCGCGCTTTTCGGTCAGCTCGCGAATGCCCTCCACTGGGTCCACCTGGCTCGCATCCAAAGTGTGGGTCGCCCCAAAGCTGCGGGCCAGCTCCAACTTCTTCGGTTGGGTATCGATGGCGATGATCCGCTCGGCGCCGGCGAGGAGCGCTCCTTGAATGGCGTTCAGCCCCACGCCGCCCGCGCCAAAGACGGCGACGCTGCTGCCGGGCGCCACCTGCGCGGTATTGAGCACCGCGCCAACGCCGGTCATCACCGCACATCCCAGCAGCGCGCATCTGTCGAGGGGCGCATCGGGTGGCAGCTTAATCGCCGCATTGGCCGGCACCACCGCATACTCGGCCATCGTGCCCAGCGCCGAGAACACGTAGAGATCTTCCGTGCCTTGGTGGGCCCGGCTGGTCCCGTCCGGCATGCGGTTGGTTTGGTTGATGCGCTCTCCGAGCTCGCAGAGCTGGGGCTTGCCGATTCGACAGTAGAAACAGCGGAAGCACGGAGTCACCCAGGAGAGGACGACTTTGTCGCCGGGAGCGACCTGGGAGACGCCCTCGCCGATCTCCTCTACCACGCCTGCCCCCTCGTGGCCGAGGATGCATGGGAGCTTTCCGCGGACGATGCCCTGAACAAACGAGAGATCGGAGTGGCATACTCCGGAGGCGGCCAGACGCACCCGCACTTCGTCGCGCCGAGGGGCGTCGAGCGTCACCTCCTCGACTCGGACGGGCTGGTTCCTTTCGTGGCAAATCGCAGCTTTCATCGAATTCCTTCAAATCGTAGATGGCGCCCCCATCCGTGTACAGTGGCGAAAATTTCTGCCAAGGATAGGGGGAAACGATGAAACGCTTGTCGCTACGATGGTGGGTCGCGGTCCTCTTGCTCTTCGGCGCCGCGCCATCCGCATTCGCCGAGGAAGAAGTCAAAATCGGGGCGATCTACCCTCTCACCGGCCCGGCCGCCTCCAGCGGTTTGGAGATGAAGAACGCCCTGGAGCTCGCGGCGGAGATGATAAACAGTGGCGCCAAGGGGTTGAATCTCCCGTTGAGCGGGATCTCCGGGCTTCCGAATCTCAAGGGGGCCAAGATCCGGCTGGTGTTCGGCGATCACCAGAGCAATCCCCAGGTGGGCGCCACCGAGGCCGAGCGCCTGATCACCCAGGAAAAAGTGGTCGCGCTGATCGGCTGTTACGCCAGCAACGTCACCGCCACCGCGAGTCAGGTGGCCGAGCGCTACCAGGTGCCCTTCCTCACCGCGGAATCTTCCTCGGC
>WNFJ01052864.1_pt1 | contig 10740 bp, 9 predicted proteins | sample 5400461 | NCBI WGS metagenome assembly WNFJ01 (sample SAMN13153349, study PRJNA577476) | soil metagenome | isolation source: 115 cm saprolite on Douglas fir-dominated hillslope | place: USA:California | collected 2013-09-17
CTTGAAGCAGCTTAAATCCATGAAAGCTAATCAGCAACTGCAACCACAGATCCAAGAGATTCGTAAGAAGTATGCCAAGGACCAGCAGGCCCAGGTGCAGGCGTTGCAAGCACTCTATAAAGAATATGGCGTAAGCCCGCTAACTGGTTGTCTCCCCATGTTAGTGCAATTGCCTGTCCTCTATGGTCTATACTACGCACTCTACACAGTGGTGAGGGCGCATAGTTATCACGACCTGAACGATCTTCTTTACCAGCCGCTTGTGGCACCATTTAACCATTTTCCCAATCTGGATCTCACTTGGTTTCAATGGCTATCTTTTTTGAATCCCATTCTTCATCTGCACTGGTCCTGGACACTTTCGCTGGTACAGGCAGATCCTTCCCACATTCTGCCAGTCCTGGCAGCATTGGCAACTTTCATATCATTGCGCATCTCTCAGCCCAAGATCGCGCCAGCCATTAGTAGCGGCAACAACAAGTCTGCACAACCCGATCCCACAATGCAGACGATGAAGACAATGCAGTTCGTGATGCCAGTTTTCATTCTGTTTATCGGGTGGAGTTTCACTGCTGGCCTGGTTCTCTACTGGATCATCTCTTCTCTCTTCCAGGCCGTTCAGCAATACTTTGTTACTGGTTGGGGCTCTCTGCTGACAGTGCCCAATCTGAAACTTAAGAGCGATGAAAGTACATCTTCCAGCAATGACTCGACCAGCGCCAAAACGAATACAAACGAGTCTGCTCGCGAGAAAACTGTTTCTCAGCGTACAAAACAGACTGTGAACGAAGATGACGAGAATGAAGAAGAAAGTGCACGCTCTGGCTCAGTCGCAAGCAAAGTTCGCTCTGGTGCGAGCTCACAGCCGAGAATCAATGGGAACTATTCATCTTCTCGACGCCAGCGTGGAGGAAGCGCATCCGCCCGCCGTCGCGGAAGCTCACAGCGCTCACGACGCTAGATTTGACCGTCAGGGGATGGCAGGCGTGATCACCTAAAGGTGACACCCCAAGGGGGCACAGCGGTAAATCGGGCGCAATAAATTGCGTTGAGTAGCCCAATTGGGACCTGAGGAGTTACTATCGATAGCCATTATTAGGAATCTCACTTAATATTCAGGGAGGCAAAAGAAACCGTGGAAAGCATAGAGGCGAGTGGCAAAAGTGTTGAAGAGGCAATCGCCCGAGCACTAGCAAGCTTGGGGAAACGCCATGATGAAGTCGAGATTGCTGTTCTTCAAGAAGCGAGTCGAGGCACTTTTGGCCTGGGTAGCAAGGAAGCCCGAGTACGCGTGACGGTACGCAGTACAAGTACAACTCCGAGCCAGAGCACGAGGGGAGCGATCATCACGCCAGAGATGGCTGATGCGCTTCTTGGCTCTGATGAAATCGAAGTCCCCTTACCTGAAGATGAAGAGGAGTTGGACGATGAAGAAGACGAAGACTATATCGAAGAGGAGGAACTGGACGATGAGTCTCTGCCCTTCATCCCTTCTTCCGAATTTGCTAACCAAGCTCTTCTGGGAGGCACGGAGGTACAAGCTGTTAACGAATCGGAGCATGAATTACAAGATGTGGAGCATCCCTCCCATGAGGATGTCGAAATCACAGTAGATGTGCTCCAGCATATCTTGCGGTATATGAATATCCATGCCGCAGTCCAGGTCTGCTCAACCAATCCATTAACGGTTAATATCCATGGAATGAACGAGAATCTGGGTTTGCTGATCGGACGTCGTGGTGAAACCCTGGCTGCTCTCCAATTACTAGTCAATCTCATTGTCAGCCATCGTACAAAGCATCGCCTACGTATTATTGTGGATGCAGAGAATTACCGCCAACGTCGCGAGGCAAATCTGCGCTCCCTGGCATTGCGGGTAGCCCAACAGGTGCGTAACTATCGCCGTTCAATTGCTCTTGAGGCAATGCCTCCCTATGAGCGACGTATTGTCCATATAGCCCTGTCCGATAGTAAAGATATCAGCACAGAGAGTATTGGCGAAGGCGATGAGCGACGTGTCGTCATTTCTTTGAAGCGTCCAAGCCGATGATGCAGGGCTCACAAGTATAACGGTCGCTTTAACAGGAAGGTACTTTCGCTCTATGGTTTCCTCACCTCCTGAATTGCTTGCTATTGGGCATGTCACACGGGATATGCACCCGGATGGCTCTTTCTCACTTGGCGGTACAGTTAGTTTTGCTGCTCTCGTGGCCCATCACCTGGGATTGGCAGCGGGAGTAGTAACCAGTGCCGACGCAGAGCTCCAGGCAGCTCTGCCAGTGCACCTTCCCCATGTTGCTATGCACGTGCAACTATCTGAGCAAACCACAACATTCGCCAATTTCTATCAGGGTGGGTTCCGTACCCAGTATCTTCATACCCGCGGCACCTCCCTACAGCTCACAGATGTGCCGCCGGACTGGTTAGCAGCCCCTATTGTGCTGTTCGCTCCCCTCGCCCAAGAACTGGACCCGGCATTCGTGACCCTGTTTCCACGCCAGCCGCGTTCGATCTTGGCAGCCACACCACAGGGCTGGTTGCGCCGCTGGGATGCTGATGGCCGGGTCTGGCCCACACCCTGGCAGGATGCTGACCAGATACTCCCACTGCTAGATGTTTTGATCCTCAGCCATGATGATCTCCTCCCCTTTGCCAATGGCAACCGCACTGAAGCTGATGCAATCCTGTTGCGCTGGAGCAAGCTGGTACCGCTGCTAGTCGCTACGGATGGGCAACACGGTGCCACGCTGTTTGAGCATGGCATAATTTACCACTTCCCAGCATATCCAGCCCAGGAGGTAGATCCTACTGGCGCAGGCGACGTGTTTGCGGCTGCATTCCTGACTCATCTCTTTCGCCATGGAAACCCAGCTCACGCTGTTGATTTCGCCAACTGCACAGCCGCTTTTTCTATCGAGCAGCCAGGAACACAGGGCATTCCAACGCTGGCTATGGTGGAACAGCGGCTGCATCCCTAACAGTGACAAAACGATAATAGACTGATGGAAACTGGCTGGCTCTCCTCTGCTGTCTTTGTCGTAGAAGAGGGTGTGCTACCACCACATGCACCCAGCACGAGACCCAACAGGGAAAGAAACAGGATAGCAAGATGGAATCGTTTCATCAACTCTTTTCCTCCCCGTATTTAGAATTTCGCAGTGAAAACAGGCGCAAAATTGGAACGAGCACCATTGGTCATTAGCTTCAATTGCTGTCAGGGCAAAATCACCGTACTGCAAGCCCAGATCGCAAGTGCTTTGCCACTCTCGGTGAGTCGGCACTATTGCCCTGACGGCTCAATTATCAGGGATAATTCTGCTGGAGGTATCCCTCGGGGTCAGAAACGACACAGTATGACTGGTCACTGCTTAGGTAAGAGGCCGAACCGCACCTCTGACTATCAGGGATACAGCGCGGGCTATCAGGGTCTCCCCAATAGCCTGCAGGGCATGACCTCGTACTATTGTCGCTACAGTTGACCTGACCATCATCACCACCGTTTATGTAAAAGCCCGTGGCACAAAAACCAGGGGGTCTACAGACGCCTGAAGGGTCTTCCCACCAGCCATTGGAGCAACTGTTGCTAACTTCATGCCCCCGCCCCCATGCGTGAGCAACCGGGGGAGGGCTCAAGAGCACGGCTACTACACCTGTAAGAATGAACAGACTGGCGATTCCTATCGTTGAGAATACTTTACATACGTGACAAAGACGAACAGAAGGTTTCATAGTAGACTAGACTCCTTTCACGAGAATGATATGGATACATAGAGATGAGCGAGATTTAACTTCAGATTTTGGTGATCATAGGTACCCACGGAAGTTCGGACCTTACTCTTTGGTCGTCCCTAGAGAAAAATCCCTTTTTGAGATCTCATTAAGTATATCGCTGAGGATGAGAAAGTGTTACAATCACCCGATTTTGTTTGCAGTCTGAGTACACAGAGAAAAATCCCTTTTTGAGAGCAGTCTTTGCCTAGATACAAATGGGACAACTTGAGGTAACAAATCAGACAGAATATCCGTGTTTTACTGCTGGAGCAGTAGAGCACGGATATTTCTTGTGGGCCTGATCTCTCACTCACCTTGTTCGCTAGAATAGATCAAGTCGATCCATAATCTGTTATTATCCCTGCCACCTATGCCGACCCCGACCCTGTTGGTCCTGCTGTCCTTGCTGACCTTGATTCTGCTGATCTTGCTGACCCTGACCTTGTTGTCCTTTTTGCTGCTTATTATTGTTCTGCTGATTTGTGCCATTGACAGTCGCATCGATAGCGACACCATTGTCATCCGTCGTCACCTGGATCGGACTATTCATGTCTAGTAAGCCCTGGCAGTTGAGGCCGCCATTAGCTCCCCATGATGTGTTGAAACGCTGAGCTAGGAAGGTGAACAGGTTGTTAGCGGCAGCAGGATCAGGAGAGGGACGCTGCTGTGTCAATGGCATGTCGAGCATGATACGTGATGGCGCATGCGCAAGCAGATTTTTACAGTATGTCGTCGTGTTAGCTTGGCCGTCATTCTGTGCAGCTGGCTGATCGACGCCTTGCCGGTAAAGGTTGGTTTTGTCCAAGTTATTGTTGCCATTGACTAGGACCATTGGATCACCGCTAGGAACCAGTGCGATTGGTGCTGCTTGATGTGCAGCAGCCTGCAATTCATTCAAAGGCAAGGCGGTTGCCATCTGTCCGGGATCGGCTAGATCGGGAGCCATCCAGGGAGTACAGCCAAGTGCGCCGTCGAGCGCCACATCCAGTAAGCGGTTATCGCTTCCGTTGGCCTGGGTTTGCCCGTTTTGCAACTTCGCTATATTGGCAGCAGTCATCTGGGCTTCCTGACCCTTTTGTGTCATGAGATAAATGGTGGTGACGTTATCACTCTGATCTTGATCCACCACAGTGAAATCGCGCACTGTGGGACAGGTCATACCATCTTTAGCTGTACCTAATGCAGGCGGCATCAGCTTTCCCGCCTGGATAGCCTGATTAGCAGCTGTAAAGAAGGCAGGAGCGTTACAATAAGCAAACTGCCCAAAGATCGAGTCATTTAACCCATTGGTACACTTGCCGTCCTGTAAGCTATTCTGTGCGCTTTTAAGTGTGAGGTTATTGCCATTAAACCCAAACCAGATAGCCACAACTGCACCCTGTGGCAGATTAGGTACAACTGGATCAACTGCCGCTTTGCGACCTTTGTCAACGACGAGCGGATCATAGACTGAGATTTTCCCAGTGGCAGGATCCAGAACTGCTCCTTGCACAAAGGCAGCCTGCTTCGCGTTTGCTTCCCGGCATGGACCCATACCGCGATCTGTAGCGGTCAGTTGGTAAGGAGTCGCTAATCCCTGTGCGGTGAGCGGATTGGGCGGTACGATTAAGGTGCAATCCATATTGACAACTGCTGCTGCATGGGAGTAAAACCAGGGCCGTGCAACCACAAGCACTCCTGCTCCGACAGCGATCACCAATGTCACGATCATACCGATGAACATCTGCGGTGAGATGCGCTTACGGCGTCGCACGCTCATAGGGATGGTCTCATTCGGCCACGGCGATTTTGGTCGTGTTAACGTCTGCATACTTCCTACTCTCTCTAGAACTGTCCCGATGTCTAAATATCTGGTAGTCTACACGTCTAGTCTGCATGGCTACCATATGTTCAGAGGAGTGGGCCCCTATCCCACCCCACGGACGCGACCCCCAAAGGGGGCACCCCCAAGGGGGCACGGCAGTAAAGCGGGTCCATCTCCCGCCCCTGCGCCTTAGCGCCTGAGAGCGTACGGACCCGCTTTAGCGCGTCCGCGTCTGCTCTGCACACACCCTCCTGAACGACACGTTAGGCATGGGAATTCTTAATAAACTCTATTCCGGTTGGTGTTATGTTGAGGCGAGAGGCTTTCCTCTTTAAGCTCGCTCTCTCTGAATCGGAATAAGATCTAATATCTGCCTGTTTGAATGTAGCATCTAGCAGCCCCTGCCCAAATTCAGCATTAGACATGATAGTTCCAAAACTCTAGCGTTCAATAGAACGCTGGCTTTTTGGGTTCGGAGGGAACGACGATCCTCTCAGGATGCACTACTAAAGACGGAACCCGCCTTATTCACATCCCCTATCCCATGGCTGCAAGCAGCGTTTGGGAGTGCTTCTTGATCTGTTTTCTTCTGTTTAGGCTCTTTCATTTACCTCGCTTAGAGACCACCTGCTAACGTTCTATAGGATCTATAGGACTACACAGAACAAGCTGTACTCACGCACCCGTTTGGCTTTTCACCATCATCTCTAAGGTCATAGGCATTTGCCAGAATAAGAACTGTCAAGAGTTCGCTATATTTTCAGTGAACGTTTCCAATACCGGATTCTACTCCCGCCTCTGCATAGAGAGGCAAGCATAGTGCTTCACTACGAACTGACATAATTTTTTTTGATACACACTGAAGCATATTGAAAAGTGGTATCGAGAGGGATATTACCACAGCAAATCGTCAGTTTTTCATTTATGCTGGAAAGTTAGTAGGAAAGTACCAAGTTTTGGTTAAGATATCCCAAAAGTATCAATGAGATAATTGGTTGTCTCCTAGTTGTCCCTCAGTTCCCCTTGAAAAGGCCTCTTTACTTAGCTATTCTTAAATTTAGAGCCTGAGCCAGATCGTTGTTCCCTAACATCCTCTTTTTTATTGGTCCCAAACACGAAGAGGAGAAAGGTCTCAACCAGGATGAAAAACTTTGTATCCGAGCACCGAATCTTAGCCTTGGTGATCAGCGGAATAGCCGTGCTGGTTGTTGGGTCTGTGATTCTGGGAAGCTTTCTTTTGTATCGCATCCAAGGGATTCCAAAACCCACTGGAACAATCGAGACGAGTGGCTGCGCCACCTCCTCAGCCCCAAAAGACAAAACACTCTACGTATTATCTAAGTCACGTTCTGATAGCACAGTATACATTTCCGCTGTCGATACCAATGGTCAAGAACGCTGGACACAAATTTTTGCAACTCTTTCGGCTTCCTTCACTCGTGGATCTTTAGAGGAAAAAAATGGTCTCGTTTACGCCTTTGTTACAAGTCAAGTACAACAGCGAAGACAGGTGCGACCAGGCCATACAGTGTTGCAATCTGGTAAGATAACAAACATAGCTGCCGCCTACGACGCAAATAGTGGGAACAAGCTGTGGAATATGCAGGCACCATCTGACGGCCTCATAGAAGGCATGTCAATCTGTAACGACATGATCTATCTATGGACAGGAAATGCTATCTATGCATATAACGCCAAGGACGGGAGCCCTTTGTGGAGAAGCAATAAGCTTACTCTCCTTAATCTCCCTCGTATAGTGGTCACAAATAACGCGATTGTGCTTACGAGCAGAGGGAAAGACATTTATCACGTTGGCATCTATGCCCTCAATCCTAAAAATGGCACACTGTTGTGGAAGGTCGATTTCCCCAATCGAAACCAGAGCGGTCAGTATGTAGCACTTTCTCTTACGGCAACCGATAAAGCAGTCTACGCTAGCCAATTTAACAGAGGCTCCCCTCAGAAAGTGAATGCACTGTCCATCAGCAATGGCAAGTTGCTCTGGAATACACTTGTGAACATGAACATTGCCAACAATTTCATTAGGTCTCCATCTACGATAGTGGGCAACAACGTATTATACTCATATACCAGCAATACAGGCTTGTTTGCACTGAATGTGAACAATGGAACCCATCTGTGGGACGAGAGCAATGTCTACCAGCTTCAGCCTTCGCAGGATAGATTGTATGTCACCCATGCCAAATCGTCTGATTTGTGTCAACTTGATCCGACAACTGGTAAGAGCCAGTGGTGTAAGTTCTCTATTCAGACAGGCTATCCTATTAAAGCTGTTAGCGATCAAACAACGTTATATATCGCTAGTACCGCTGGCGTGAGTGCTTTGCAAAAGAATAATGGTAAGGTAAGCTGGGTATATAAGGGGAATACGTCTGGGGCAGCATTGATGGAGACATATGGCCTCTCGCTTGACTACTAAGAAGGGGTTTTTGAGGTCCTAGGCTCGGGCAATCAATTGCCAAACGGGCGCAATCCGAGACCATTCATTTTTGGGTGCTGCTTATGCCACTTTATCATTTTCAGTAGTTAGTGGTACTTGAAGCAGGAAAGCATATCCAATTGCAGAATTTTTACTGCAATTCATTATTCAATGCTTAAATTTGTATTTATATTAACCCGTAGAATTCTGCCTTTGTACAGTACATAAACCAATCATTTTGCTAGTAGATAACAATATGACATATTGCGTCTGGCTTATTGAATTCCAGCACCCAATTTTAAATGGTCCCCTCTCTGAGGAGACCATTCCATTTCAGGGGCTAACTGAACACTTGGTGAGAAGAAGTTTTGCTGGTGCATACAAATAGCAAGAAAAAGTCTCTTCCAGCAAGCAAACAGTTTATGCCTGTTCTGGGGTCGTCTCCTTTTACTGGCAAAGACGCCCAGTCGGCAGTCTTCGTGTCTGATTGCATGCTAATCCTCTTCACACGCTTCCTTTTTCTCTCTCCAATCTCAGCTTTTCCCTGTTTAACCTCCACCGTTTCGATGAGGCCACCCAGCCTGAAGGAATGATGACGGAAAGTCATACGTATTGTGTATCCCGTGGATACCTACGCCCCATCAGGATCAAAGATATAATCCCAGGCGAGGTTCTTAAATTGGTCATAGCCCGTAGGAGGATCCTTAGCTTCCCTTGGATCGTACTTAGCAATTTTGGCTGTTGAAGGGGGCTTGAACCACAAGTGGGTGCTCTTAAGCGCATCTGTCACAGCCTCGGGTGATACTTGCAGATGTTTGGCCCAAAGCTGGCAACGTAAAGATTGAGCAAGGGGAGGCAAGGCTTGCACCGACTTGTTTCGAACGACAGAACCGCTTGGTCTGCCGACGATCCCGACAACGACTTCGCTGTCGTTCGTATAGCTCCGGCGCGTGGAGTTTGCCGAACCGGTAATAAAAAACTCGTCGTCAAAAATCCAGGTTTTGGAATGAACGTACGTCCCCCTGCCATTCGGGGGTTTCAAGTAGCACACAATCCATCGTGTACTTGTGGGATCTGCAGCTTGGAGATCGCTAATAAACTCCAAACGTCTCTGCCAGCCGTTAGAATGAGGGATTAAGATAATCAGCCTGAAGTTCGGATCAGCCAGCTTTTTAGCGAGTTCACTGCTAGCATCTCTACTTACTAGATACTGGTCTTCTAAATAGATAAACTTCTTTGCTTGCGCTATCCCATTTTGGATCATCCTCCAAGCCGTTTTTTCTCCCTGTCCTGTTGGCAGAAAACTGTAGGGCTTGAAATGGCCTTGCCCATCATTCATATCTCCTGTTGGACGAGTGAATTTCGGGTTGTTCTTGATTGAAGGATATTCCCGTAATCGATCGATAACGAACGTTAACCCTATATTAATATACATAGCTATCCGGGGATAAGTCCGCCCCACCTGTATCAAGTATCCATCTGGTGAGGAAATTCGAGGAGTACGTGGCGCAGCCAGCGTTTCGTTGAACTTTTTCGCGTGTTCTGGATGATCATTCCAACGCTCAATAAATACTTTTGCTAGTTCTTCTGCCGCAGGGCCATCTATACGGCAATGAACGTCGTGTAAAGGTGCAGGACCCCAAGTTTGATCGATACGATCTTTGACTATATCCATGCCGCCGCAAAAACCCGATACGCCGCCCTTTCCGTACACAACAAGCAACTTCTGATGATGTGAACCCACAATAGCAGTCCGTGCATCGAGTATAGCTGCACCATAGCTCAGGCTGTTTACGAAGTTGACTACAGGTGCATTGTCCAAGCCGGGGGTTGAATTTCTCCAAAGCATTACCCTGATTTTAGCGCCGCGCTTATTACATTCTGTAAATAGGTCGTTTAGCGTGGAAGCGTATCCTTTGCTCAGCTGAAAATTTGATTCACAAAACCAACCAAGCAGCAGTATCAAACTGCTACCATCGATATTGTGCCCATCATGGAGCGTATCAGCAATATCTTGGAATGCACTTATCCCATCCACATAGAATTTTACCTGATTGTCTTTTATAACCGGAGGCATGTCCTTTTCCAGAAACCATGACTTTGCCTCCAGTCCCTGATATGTGGCGGGTAAGCTTGGCTCTATCTTCCTACTTCCCGGAGTCTTTGGCAATTGCGGTACCGCTGGGGGCTTAATTTCCATCTTCAACCCTTCATAGCATGTTAGACGTTCTCCTCCAGTAAAATTTGGGAGCGAATGATAGTATTACCTATGGATGTGCCAGTGATAGTGACCGATTACGGACAGTTTATGACCTATTCCTCTGGAGATGTTCTCGATAGCTGTCAATTTATGACAAGAAGGGGTGCCAGTTGTCTTCTCAGTTCTGACACATCCCGTTCCCTAACTCACGGTTGCCAAGTTGCTCGTCACGGCAATGTCGACACCGGAGGTCGGCGTGTACTCGTTCCACTCTGCGATCAGCACACCTTTCTCGCCAGGCTGCACCACAGGGAATGGCCCAGAGAGCCCATGCGCATGGTCGAGGCGCTTCACCACAATCTGTGTAGCACTCTGCACAGCCGTTACGAGTTGCGTCTCCTGGATCGGATTCGCATATTCGTAGCTATCAATCACAGCTGGCAGGCCAGGGACGATTCCGGCACTCGACTCTACCTCGATCGTCACTGGGTCGTTGCTCGGACTCAGTAGCGATGCCGACGTTGT
>WNFJ01244129.1_pt1 | contig 10740 bp, 5 predicted proteins | sample 5400461 | NCBI WGS metagenome assembly WNFJ01 (sample SAMN13153349, study PRJNA577476) | soil metagenome | isolation source: 115 cm saprolite on Douglas fir-dominated hillslope | place: USA:California | collected 2013-09-17
ACACTTCGAAGATCAACTGGCATCGGCGAAAAAGTGCGGACATATGGGAGGCAAGGTGCTCGTGCCGACCCAGGAGTTTATTCAGAAATTGATCGCAGCCCGGCTGGCCGCTGACATTATGGGTGTGCCCACGATCATCATGGCGCGCACAGACGCGAATGCCGCCAATCTGTTGACCAGCGATATTGACACCAGAGACCATCCGTTTCTTACCGGCGGACGTACTGTAGAAGGTTTTTATGAGGTCAAAGCCGGCCTCGATCAGGCCATTGCCCGCGGATTGGCCTATGCGCCTTACGCGGACATGATCTGGTGCGAGACCTCGGAGCCGAACCTGGAAGAGGCGGAGCGGTTCGCCGATGCCATTCACAGCCGCTATCCGGGAAAGCCTCTTGCTTACAATTGCTCGCCTTCCTTTAACTGGAAAAAAAAGCTGGATGCGAAAACCCTTCTCGAATTTCAGCCGAGACTCGCCCGCATGGGATACAACTTCCAGTTCGTCACGCTGGCCGGCTTCCACGCGCTCAATCTGAGCATATTTGAGCTGGCGCGCAAATACAAAGAGGAAGGCATGGCTGCCTATTCGCGGCTGCAAGAGCAGGAATTCGCCGCCGAAAACGACTGCGGTTACCGCGGCGTCAAACATCAGGCATTTGTCGGCACCGGCTACTTTGATGCTGTGGCACAAACCATTGCAGGTGGCACCTCTTCCACCACCGCCCTCACCGGTTCAACGGAAGAACAGCAATTCGACGAACAGGTGACCACCGATCAGACAAGCGAGGTGACATATCGTTACAGCCCAAGTGCAAACCAGCCGTGAGCAGGAATCATATGTAGTTGCCGAGCTGGCGCGATAGATCGGATGGGGAAAGGGCGTGGCTTCTTGCGCCACCTGTTTCTGAGGACGTTCCCGCTCGGTCTTATTCACCCCTTCCATGCTGCCGCGTTATACTCGCTGCATGTCTGCAAGCGGCGAAGTATCAGCAGCGCTGCGCCACTATTGGGGCTACGACTCTTTTCGTCCTCTCCAGGAAAGAATTGTTGCCAGCCTGCTTGCAGGCCATGACGCCTGTGTGGTCATGCCCACAGGCGGCGGAAAGTCGCTCTGCTATCAGTTGCCTGCCGCCATGTTGCCAGACAAGACCGTCGTGGTAGTTTCACCTCTCATCGCCCTCATGCAGGACCAGGTAACGCAACTTGGGCAAATGGGAATTCCAGCAGGCATGTTGAACAGCTCTTTGCCGGGCAATGAGCAATTCAAGATCACGCGCAGAGCAGCGGAAGGCGAGTACCGGCTCCTGTATCTTTCACCGGAACGCCTTGCGCGGGCTGATACCATTTCATGGCTCAAGCGCGTGCCTGTTTCGTTGTTTGCCATCGATGAGGCGCATTGCATTTCAGAATGGGGACACGAGTTCCGGCCTGACTACCGGCAGCTCAGCTCGTTGCGCGTCCATTTTCCTGATCTTCCTATCGCCGCCTTTACCGCCAGCGCCACGCGCCGGGTTCGGCACGACATCATTGACCAGCTCCGCCTGCGCAATCCGCACAAGTACATTGCCAGCTTTCACCGCGCCAACCTGCGTTACGTGGTGAACGAATGCGATGCCCAAACCCAATCCACTCTTCTGGTAAAAGCGCTGCATAAATATGCGGGCAGCAACGTGATTGTTTATGCGCCTACCATTAATAAGGTGGAGCAGACGGTTGACTTCCTGGAAGATCAGGGAATTCCGGCGGTCCCGTACCACGGGAAAATGGAAAGTGAGGTACGCAAGCGCAACCAGGAGCGCTGGATGTCTGACGAAGTTCCGGTGCTGGTAGGCACGATCGCCTTCGGGCTGGGAATCAACAAAGCTTCTGTGCGGGCGGTGATCCATTTATCGCTGCCGAAATCCATTGAGCAGTACTACCAGGAGGCCGGCCGCGCGGGACGCGATGGACAACCCTCCGATTGCGCTCTGCTGTGGCAGAAACGCGATGTGGGCCTGCTGGCGTATTTCATCGACAAGCTCAACGATCCGGCGGAGAAAGAGCGGTCGTGGCAGCGTTATCACGAGATTTGCCGCTTCGCTCAGTCCCGGACGTGCCGTCATCGCCAAATCTGCCTGCATTTTGGCGAAACACCCAAGTGGAGCTCCTGCGGAGCTTGTGATGTATGCGCTGCGGTGCCTGATTGGCTTGCACAGGGCAGTGCGATCCCGAGGCCAGCGGATCAAAAAATTGCATCGCCTATGGCCGGTAGCCTGCGATATTCGCGGCCTGGCGCGCAACCCGCTCTCCCCGAAGGCAACAGCGAGTTGCGCGAATATCTCCGCATGTGGCGGCGCGACCTGGCGAAGAAGCAGGGCATTCCTGCTTTCGCCGTGATGCACGATACGTCACTCGAAGAACTGTGCCGAGTGATGCCTGACTCGCTTGCCGCTATCCGCCAGATTCACGGCTTCGGAGAGCGTAAGACCGAGTCCTATGGACGCGAGATTCTGGCCGCGATCAGCCATTTTCGCCAGGGCGCCCGCGCCTTTACAACATCTCAGAAAAAGCCCCCTGCCCGGCAGGAAACCCTCAAGCTAATTGCAGAGGGCAAGACCTTTGAGGAGATCGCCAAGATACGTGGACGCCAACCCTCGAGCATTGTTGAGCTGGTTGCTTCCATGGTGGAAAGCGGTGAGCTGGCATTTCAATCCGGCTGGGTGGATGCGGGGAAATACACCGGGATTGAAAAGGCTTGCGCCCAACACGGCACCGAGCGCCTTAGGCCACTCAAAGATGCCTTGCCGCCTGAGATAACGTTTGAAGAGATCAAGCTGGTGGTGGCGCAATTACGCTATCAACGGGCAAAGCCTTCCCCAACCAGCAGGCAACCCACGCCTGCCGAATTCTCCGGCAAACGTGGGGCTAGATTTAGCAGTTAGAGTTTACGGTCAACGTACTACGTGCTAGAGCATTCAAAGTGATATCACTTCGTCAGTTTTCCAGGATTATGGGCCATTATTATTCTGGCATTCCAGAATGCCGGGCTCCGACCTATCTTCGAAATCAGCGTATTCCCCAGACCGTTACCTTGCGGCCCCGAGGAGATCAGGCCATAGTAACCACCGATCAAAAAGAGACCTCGCGTCTCTCTGCGCGAGGTCTCCTTGTTTGTAGCAGACCAGAACAGCCAAAGCCGTTACGGTCCGTGGACGACTTTCACCGAGTAGAACGAGACGCTCGCGCTCGTAGCAATCTGGCCGTAGTCGCCCGCCTTGAAGTACCCCCCAACTCCCGGAAGGTCTCCGCCGACGGGCAATTGATGTGGCGTGCCGTTGAGAGTGACCGTGAGCACGTTGTGGGTGTACGAGATCTCGTAGGTGAACTTCGTTCCCGGGGGGAAATCCGGGGCTAGCGTGAAAGTGTTTTGTCCACCGGTCGAGCTCTGCTCCACACCTGCCACGATACTGCCACCCCCGTGGTAGTTGTAGTACAGCTCAATCAACGGCTTAACCGAGACAGCGGGGTCGAGGTGAATCTGGCCGACGACCGGTGCGCCAGCAGGGTCCGTGACCGCAACCGTCGCACTGAGCGTGTTGGTGCCGCTCGGAGACCAGACAGCGTCGGTGCCATCTGGATTCACTTCACGCAGCTCCGACCGGCAGTGGGTGGAGTTGGCAGTGGTGACGCAGTTGACACCGGGGTCGAAGAAGTCCATCGCTCCGTCGCTGCCGGTGAAGAAGTACGGATCGGTGAAGCCGTTTTCAAGCTGGGTGTTGGTGATGGTCGTTGGGCTGCCTGGCGAACCGATCGGCAGTTGCAGCGACCAGATCGAGAGGTCGAAGTTACATCCCGGAGTCGCGTTCGGATTGAGCGGACCGTTTCCGTGAGCGCAGGTGTTTGTCGGGTTGACGGTCAACGACACAGTAGCGGTGTGCGTCAGACCGCCACCTGTGCCCTTGATGGTTACGGTTACCGTGCCGGTTGTGGTGGTGCTGGTTGTAGTGATGGTTAGCGTGGACGATCCCGAACCTCCACCGATTGAAGTTGGGTTGAAGCTGGCGGTCGCCCCTGAAGGCAAACCGCTCGCGCTTAACGATACGGCGCTGTTAAACCCATTGATCGGGCTCACGGACGCCGTGTAAGTAGTGCTGCTTCCCGCCGTCACCGTCTGCGAACCCGGCGATGCCGACAGCGAGAAGTTGGGCGCATTGACGGTCAGCGTTACGCTGGCCGGATGCGAGAGACCCGCAGTGCTGTCGCTGCCGGTGATGGTGATCGTGTAACTGCCCCCGGGCGTCGAGCCGGCGGTGGTGATGGTCAGAGTCGAAGACCCTGAACCGCCGCCAATCGAAGCCGGATTGAAGCTGGCCGTCGCTCCCGAAGGCAAGCCGCTGGCGCTCAGTGCCACAGTCCCCGCGTAGCCGTTGACAGGACTTACGGTTGCCGTGTAGCTGGCAGAGGCGCCAGCGTTGATCGTCACCGTGCTGGGGGTAGCCGACAGCGAGAAATTAGGCGTCCCAACTGCATTGACTACTAACGCCACGGTCGCGCTGTGGGTCAGTGCTGGAGTTACGCTGCTATCCGTACCTGTGATGGTCAACGTGTAGGGTGCGTTGCTTGATGGTCAGAGTCGATGATCCTGACCCTCCCGCCACCGACGCCGGATTGAAACTGGCCGTGGTTCCGGCAGGCAAGCCGCTCAAACTCAGAGCTACAGGGCCACCGTAGCTGCCAACTGGACTTATATTGACAGTATAGGTAGTGCTTTGTCCCTGCGTCACCGTTTGGGAACCAGGAGTTGCCGCAATGGTGAAATCACTATTGCCGCCACCGCCTGGATTCAATGTGAAGTTGCACACTGTCTCGGTGCCGACCTCGCTGAACGCTCCCACCCAGTTCAACTGCGAGACCGTTGCCTGCTCGGTGCGGAAGTTCAGGTTGGTCCCGATGGTCTGCTCCGCCTGTCCCGGCGCCGTCACGTAGGCCGAATACGTATGCGCCGGGATGTTTACCACCAGGCGGAAGTGGTAGGTCACCCCTCCCGAATAGGGAATGGTGGAGATGGCGGTGTACGACCCGCCGCTGCGCGCATCAATATGGTCTGACGGATTGAAGCGCGTTATGGCCGCGAAGCCGGTATACGCCGTCTGCACGCCATTCGACAGCCCGACCACGGCATTGATGGACGAAGCCGAAGGTGTCGCGTCATAGGTCACCGTGAAGGTCCCCGTCTGGTTGGGGAAGGCGGTGTTCTGCCACGGGCCGTTGGTGGTCGTGGTCACGCACACCGGCGTGTTGTTGACCGTCAGGTTTACGGTTGCCGTGTGGCTGGTGCTACCACTCGTCCCCGTGATGGTCAGGGTCGAAGTACTCTGTGGCGCCGTGCTGCTGGCGCTGATGGTCAGCGTTGCCGAACCCGGCGCGTTCACCGAGTTCGAACTCAACGTAGCGGTCACGCCTGTTGGCGCTCCGCTCACGCTCAGCGCTACTGCCCCGCTGAACCCGTTTACTCCCCCCACGCTCGCCGTGGAACTGCCGCTGCCTCCCGCATTCACCGTCAGAGAAGTCGGGTTTGCCGACACCGTGAAGTCAGGTGGCGGTGGCACAGTGACTTGCAAGGACACACTGGCCGTATGCGACAGACTGCCGCTGGTTCCCGTAATCGTCAGCGTGTATGTCCCCGCCGCCGTCGAACTGGTGGTGGAAACACTCAACGTAGAAGAACCCGAGCCGGTGACCGAGGTCGGATTCAATGTTGCCGTTATGTTCGGCGCTCCGCTTACGCTCAGCCCTACTGCTCCGCTGAAGCCATTGAGCGCGCCCACATTCACCGTATAGCTGGTGCCGTTCCCGGCCGTCACCGTCGCCGAACTCGGTGTAGCAGAAACTGTGAAGTCGGGCGGCTGCACCGGATTGACGGTTAGCGATGCGGTGGCCGTGTGCGACAGAGTGCCGCTGGTTCCCGTGATGGTCAGCGTGGAAGTGCTCTGGCCCATGGAACTGCCGGTGGTAATAGTCAGCGTGGTTGTACCGGAGCCGCTGATCGACGCCGGATTGAAGCTGGCCGTGGCCCCGGCCGGCAACCCGCTCACGCTGGGAGTCACCGTTCCGGTGAAGCCGTTGCTGGGAGTCACGGTCACCGTGTAGTTGGTGCTGTTGCCGGCGGTCACTGTCTGTGAACTGGGCGAGGCTGCCAGCGTGAAGTCTCCCGTTCCTCCTAGGGAGAAGCTGCACATGGTTTCTGTGCCCACCTCACTAAACGCTCCCACCCAGTTCAACTGCGAGACCGTCGCCTGTTCGGTGCGGAAGTTCAGGTTGGTGCCGATGGTCTGCTCCGTACCGCCCTGCGGCGTCACATACGCTGCGTACGTGTGCGTCGCGATATTCACCACCACGCGGAAGTGGTATTGCACTCCCCCCGCGTAGTGAATGGTATTGGTGGCCGTGTACGACCCGCCGCTGCGCGCATCAATGTTCCCCGAAGGATTAAAGCGCGTGATGACCGCGAACCCGGTGTAGGCCGTCTGTGCCCCGTTCGAGAGACCTACCACGGCGTTGATGGGTGACGCCGATGGCGTCGCATCATAGGTCGCAGTGAAGGCTCCCGTCTGGTTGGCGAAGGCGGTGTTCTGCCAGGGCCCATTCGTTGTCGTGGTCACGCATTGATTCACTGGATTGACCGTCAGGTTTACGGTTGCGGTGTGGCTTGTACTGCCACTCGTCCCCGTGATGGTCAGGGTCGAAGTACTCTGTTGGTCAACGTCGCCGAACCCGGCGCGTTCACCGAGCTCGAACTCAACGTGGCCGCCACGCCTGCCGGCGCTCCGCTTACGCTCAGCGCTACCGCTCCGCTGAAGCCATTGAGCGCACCCACGCTCACCGTGGAGCTGCTGCTGTTGCCGACCGTCACCGACAACGAATTCGGGTTCGCCGACAAAGTGAAGTCAGGCTGCGCATTGACCGAGAGTGTCACCGTCGCCGTGTGCGAGGTGCTGCCACTCGTTCCCGTTATGGTCAGCGTGTAGTTGCCCGCCGCCACTGTGCTGTTGGTGGTGATGCTCAGGGTGGAAGATCCCGTGCCCCCGCTGATTGTAGACGAACTGAAGCTGCCCGTTGCTCCCGAGGGCAAGCCGCTCACGCTGAGCGATACGCTTCCCGTGAAGCTATTGATCGGGCTTACCGACGCCGTGTAGCTGGTGCTGCCTCCAGCCGATATGGTTTGCGAACTAGGCGTCGCTGATAGCGAGAAGTCGGGTTGGGGCGTGGTTCCCGCATCCGCGCCGTGAGTTAGGGTCTCGTAGACGACCATATGATGGTCCACAGGAGTGCCCGGCGCTGCCCCCGGCGAGGTGACCTTGTTCCCGAAGACATTCGGCAGCCAAGCCAATGTGTTCGGCAGTGACATGCCCAGCCGGTTGTGAAATTCGTTGTAGCCGATGACAAACGTCGGACGATCGGGCGTCAGGGTCACGCTGCTGCAACCCGTCAAAGGCTCCGATTTGCCTTCCAGCAGGCCAGCATGAAACTCCAGCGTGGCTGCCAGAAGCTGCTTTTGCGTCTCATATACATTGCCGCCCTGGATATGTACCGTCTCAGCCGCGTCGATCATGGCCGCCAGTTCAAACAACGCGTGTCCCATGTCGCGGCAGGTTTCCGCATTCTGGCCGCTCGATTGTACGAACTTCGGGATATCGGTGTTCAACATGCCAAGCGCGTGGTTGTACAACGTCGCATCGTTGTTGTACACCGCGATGCCGATCATCCCTTCGATCATGCTCAGCTCCCAGTTGGCGTTGTTGGTGGAGCCGTTCTGGATCAGCGGCACCATCGCCGAATTCATCATGTTCCCAAAGGCCGTGGCATCGGCCGCCGACCAGCCCGCATTGGAGTAACGGATGATCTCCGCCGCCCGCGGCCACTTGGAGCTAGACCACGCCGCCTGCAGCGGACCATTGGAATCGGTGAAATTCTTAAGCCCATGGCCGTATGCATTCAGGTTCTTGATCGCGTTATTAGCGTAGGTCTGATTGCCGGTGATGTACCAAAGCAAAGCTTGGACGTAGGCCACGGTGCCGTCTTCATCGTCCGCTGTGCAACCAATATCCGGGCTCGAACTCGATCCGCAGTCTATGGTTCCCGTCGAGGGAGGCCCCGCCGGAGACGGGCCTGCGCTCAGACTGTTACTAGGAGTCACAGTAGGTGTCAACGATCCATAAGGGTTGTTTATCGCATTTTGATAGGCCGAGAAAGCGGGGTCGACATGCGCATTGACTTGCGCTTTAATGAAGTCCAGTTGTGCCTTACTGACGAGCACGCCGGGATGCTGGAAGGTCTGGGCCGCAGCTACCTGGCTTCCCATTACGATGCAAACCAGGGACAATGCCACGAACATCAGAAGCAAGTATTTCTTTACTGAATGTTCTTGTGCGACCCTTTCCTGATTGCCTTCTCTAAATCTTTTGGCTCCGAGAAGGCTGCCAGAATTGGCTCCAAACATTTCTGCCCTGTAGAACTCACGCTGCATTGGTTCCATGTCGTTGACTCCTTGAAATTTTCTTTGTGACCCCAAAGTGCTTTGCTTTGGGATTCGGTTACACCTTGTGGATGGGGGAAATGAAGGTGGGTGGAATAATGAAAGCAGCCGCCAAGCGCTTGCTTGGAATCATGCGCGCTCGAGACTCTTAACAGCATCTGAGGACTTACCATCCGTTTCTCCTCGCGGTTAACGTCAGAGATTGGTCTAAGTCTTCGTACTTGTCTTGCTGGTCCGGCTTGGTTTTTCCGATTTCAACCGCATGGTCGCTCACACTCCAATTCGCGGCCTATTATTCGTAGTACCGTTATACGGTATACAGACTTATATAACGGGACGACATCCTATCCCTGACTCCTTGTTCTGTCAAACATTTTTTTCGACCAAATTCAAAATTTGGATGACACAAATCGCAAAAACAAATTTTATGGGATCGTTCTCTGATGTCGAAATCGTGCTTTTCTGTCCGCCTGCCGCGGGGTATTTACAAGCGTGCTTGCTCGAACACGGTATCTGTCAGCTTGTATTTATGACCTTTGCAACTGCAAGGGGAAGTTAATAACCGATAATTAACCCGATAAATACTGCTAATTTGAAAGATTGGTTACCAGCAAGGGCTGTCTGCTTCAAGATGCTATGATTGGGCGTCGCGAGTGAGGACAAATATAGTGGTCAGGTCCGGCGTGGGCGTGAAAAAAACTGTCACTTCTTGCTAGAGCTCTAGTGGATAAGCTTGTAAACGTCAGTCAACCGTCTGAATGGCTCAAGTTCATTTCAATGGTTGGATTGGCTCTGGGCAGGATTGCCTTCCCTGTTGTCTTATATTATGAGATATATAACTTTAATATGGTATACACTGACTCTTTTTCCAAGAAATTTCTCTATGGTCTAACAGAGGCAGTCAAGCGAATGCTATTCACCGGGGTCCTGTCTACTTACTGGCCATACAACGTTTTGCCTCGAAGAAGACGCCCCGCCAGTTCCAGAGGATGCTTTGTTTGTTTTTCAGAAGCACGAGATTTCCTGGAAACTCGGTCAGTTGGTTTTTTTCGCGATAGATGTCGACCTCCAGAGTGGAATTCTCTGTGATACCAATATCCTTCAGGGAGATCGCAAAAGCGTCAGCGAAGTCTGCGGCTTTCACTTGCCTAACGTAATACTGTGGCAACTGGAGCACGGCATCGCCGGAGCGGGCCAGAGATGGCGAAAACTTCAGCTTTCTGCCCAGGAAAGCGCGTGCCGCTGCCGGGGTGAGCGATTGAACGTTCGACGTTTGTAACACCCTGGTAGTCTGCCAGCAGCCCCCGATTTCTTTCGGCATTTGCGCCCACGCCATATTCGGCCCTGCAAGCACGGCCAGAGCACTGGCCAGGACCGCGGCGGCTAGGGAGGCTCTTGATTGTGCCGCTAATACAAATCTCATGATTTTCACCATTCATCTCCTACGATTCATCAGCTCAGCTTGTATGGAAATCAACTTGCATAGAACTTGTTAACCTCCGGCAACATAGTGCTGTGTTCGCTGTAATGCAACAGTTGTCAGCCTGCAAGTTAATAACTGATGTTAACGGATAAATTCCGGTTACAACTTGAATGTCTGAACCCATGGCGATTACTGCCCTTCCAAGTTCTTAACCTTACCCAGGGCTTCCGCCCCTCCACCCCCCGGACCTGGAACTCTTTCGCGCCTTTGGCGCTGGGACATAGCAAAAACGAGATACAGTGGCACCCGCGTTGAGGTGCAAAACAAACGGGGCTTTGCAACCACCCGCCCGGGCTGGTTGGCCCTGATACTTGTTTCGAACCTGCTGTCCAAATTGATTTGTGAAAACAGATCTTAGCGATCCATGGGTCATTTGCCGCCGGTTGCGGACTTTGAAATCCCTTCCCCGGCTTGCAGGGTGAGCTTGCCCTGAAGATTGATCTGCTCCGCCGAGCTGGCCACATAAATATCAAAAGCCCCCGATTCCGCCTTCCACTGCTTACTGTCCACGTCGTAGAACGACAGGGCCCTGCGATCAAGAGTCACGCTCGCCCGGCGGGTCTCCCCAGGCATGAGGTGTATCTTGGCGAATCCTTTGAGTTCCTTGACGGGGCGCGGGACGCTGGCATGGCGGTCGCCAACATAAACCTCGGCAACCTCAGAGCCCTCGCGCTCTCCCGTATTGCTTACATCGAAGGAAACTGTAACCGTGCCGTCTTGCTTCATTCCATCAGGCTTCATTACA
>WNFJ01520982.1_pt2 | contig 10740 bp, 9 predicted proteins | sample 5400461 | NCBI WGS metagenome assembly WNFJ01 (sample SAMN13153349, study PRJNA577476) | soil metagenome | isolation source: 115 cm saprolite on Douglas fir-dominated hillslope | place: USA:California | collected 2013-09-17
GCCATGAAGATCGGAACGATGTCGCTGGTCCTGGAGCTCATCGAAAAGCGAGAAGCTCCGCAGCTGGAAATAGCGCAACCGATCGACGCTACCAAATCGATTAGCCGCGACCAGACTTTCGATTGGATCATCGAGTTGAAAGACGGCCGAAAGATCTCAGCGATTGACGTTCAACGAATGTATTTGGGTAAGGCCCTGAAATTCTGTGACCGCTCAAATCCCGATACCGAGTGGGTTCTGACGGAATGGGAAAAGATCCTCAATGATCTTGACGTGGAACTAATGCGATGCGTCGACCGAATCGATTGGGTCGCAAAGAAGTTCCTTTTGAACACGTTTCAAGAAAGTGAGCACCTAGACTGGAGCGATCCCTGGTTACAGTCGATTGATCTCGAATACCACAACATCTCCTGGGACCAGGGTTTACATGCCGAGCTCGTGCGGCAGAATCAGATGCGGCGGATCTTGTCGGAGGACGAAATTAAGAATGCGGTATTTAATCCGCCGGAGACAACCCGCGCCTATTTTCGAGGTCGAGCGGTTGCCCGATTCAATCCGCAAATACAATCTATCCACTGGGATGAAGTGGTTTTTGGCCAGGATGCTTACCAGTATCGTGTGTCGTTCAATCACGCTTCCCGCGAAGAGGGCGTCGAACGTCTGAATGCGACGATCCGCGACGCGAAAAGTTATGACGATCTCCTGGATCGTCTTGCCGCGCTCGACCGCTCGGAGTGAGAGATACAGAATAATTGGCGACGAAGAAATCGCCGAATGGAGTCGGGAAGTTTTTGGCTGGCGGCAAGCGTGAAATCTGTCTGCCGCCTCCGCCCCCTACTCACTCCGTCGGGGTTTTTTGCGAATATTTTGGTAGCGTCACCTGCTTACGGATCGCTTGGAAGAGGTCATTCACGCTTTGCTTATTCGCCATGTTAATGACGAATGCAGGTAAGCCTCCTCCGCCATCGGTAAAAAGATTGTAAATAACGGTGGTCTTTTTTCCGTCTTCGGTTGGTTCGAGCTTCCATGAACCTTCGTCGAGCGTAATTCGGGTGACTCCAGGGGAAGGGGCGGGACCAACCGTGCTAATCGGCTCCCAATACAGCTGATAGTTAGTCTTGCCATCGGTGCGCTTGCTCGAGCTTTGAGTGACTGCAACCGTCACGTCGCGTGCCCCAATCAGCGGTGGATCCCAACGAAAATAAATAATTGTCTCGTGCGCTCTTCGTTCGATCAGTTGCGCCTTCGTCGTATAGGGCATGAAATCCGGATAATCGGCAACTTCATCCAGAACATTGAGGATTACCCAACTCGGCGCATCGACAAGTCCCACTGCGCGAAGCTCTTTTATGGAGCTGCCAGGTCGATCCTTAGCGTAAACAGTTAGATTTTGGTTACTATTGATCTGAACCCATTCGGCTCCGAACGAAGAGACTAATGTCGTAAGGAAACAACCGGCGCTTAGTGTCAAACGCGCAATCCGTTTACCGGCAGGCGCATCGATCCGCCGGAATTGATGCACCGGCCTGGTCTTATTTGTCGCGGGCCTGCAATCGGTATCCGACATTTTTCAAATGGTATCGCAATTCCTTCGCGCTCGCCGATACTAGAAATTCGCCCTCCCCCCGAATTTTGCGCGTACCTCTCTCAGACCAGCTGAACTAGCAAGTTCCGGGAAGATTGCCAATTTCGAAAAACGAAACTTCTTCAGGTCAAAAATCGAACCATCAGCAATTCGTCAAAATAACGTTCACCGCTTTTCAAAGCATTTCTTTCTATTCCGTAACCGCGGAATCCAGAAGCCTCATACAAACGAACGGCGCGTTGATTAGTTGTTACAACAGTGAGTTGAATTTGTTCGACCTGCGTCTTGCCTAGTTCGATGGCTGAGTCCAAGAGCGCAGACGCCAATCCGCCGCCGTGCAAACGAGGTTTGACGTACATACCCCAGATGACGCCCTTGTGCCTATCTTTTGGACCCGATTGCCGATAGAAGCCGATCATCCCGGCAAGTTCACCGTGATCAAAACCACCGAGGATCACGTTTTTCTCTAGTTGTTCGACAAAAGAGCTTAGCGGCCGCATAACCTCGTTCTCGTACGTGGAACCGAATGCGTCTGGATAGGTCTGGAGAGCTTCCAATCGGAGCTCGCGGAACGCTGCCCCATCGGCAGTTACAAGCTTTCGAATTGGCCACACCATAAATAACCGCGATAACCGCGAATGGACAATAACGGATCTGCCTGCGATCGGCCATGGCAAGGACCGCTTTGGCGTCTTAACCACGAATGGACGCGAATAGACACAAATAAGTCCTCTTCGTTAGTGTTCACTAGTGTCCATTCGCGGTTTGCACGATAGGAACCGACCAGCCTGTCAACGAGAAAAGTGCAGGAAATCGTGGTTTTTACCATTAATTCGGCATTTTCGGCGAACAGTGTCTATCCCGGATGTGCTTCGTGCTCGCATTTTTTCCGCAATCTGATAGCTCAGAACCGACTAATACGTGCACCTATGGCGAAAATTCCTCACTCACTCTGGCGGGCCGGACTTTGTGCTTCGGTCCTGATAGCGTTCGTTGGTACTACTAAGGCACAAAGCCCGACACCGTCGGGGACTACTGCGGAACAGTATCAAAGCAGTGGTAGCTTGCCCTCTCCTTCTTTGCTTTTCGACGAGCTTGATAAAGCATTTCCCAATTTTGATTGGAAAACCGTGATTCAGAAGGAAGTCAATGATCCGAATTTCCAAAAAACGGACTACGCGGATAATGTCGCGAAAATCTCAAATCTGGGTGTTCGACTCGCGGCCGCATTCATCGCGGTGCATGCGAAGGACTATGACGCCTTAAAGAAGGCCGCTGGTGTGGCAGTGGAACTGACCAAATCTTTCAAAGAAGCCAGCACGATCAAGTCGTATGCGGACACCGCGGAACAACAGGCAAAGGGCGGAGACTGGGTGGCGGTAAAGGAAACCATTGATAAGATTGCTGATGTGGTGGGCAAGGAATTGAAGAGCGGCAGCCGTAAAGAAGAGGCAACGATGGCAATGGCCACTGGATGGCTGGCCGGAGTGCGTCTGGTTCTTGACGCGCTGGGAGGCTCTTATTCTGAGAAAGGCGCGTTGATCATTCGGCAAGGCCCGCTGCCCGCGCTGATCGTTAGCCAGTTGAAGGCGCTATCGCAGACCGTGCAGGACAAGAATGGTGGCAAGCAGCAGGACAGTACAAAGAGCAACACGGTGAAGGATATTACCGTGGGTGTGACCCAAATTGCCGACCTCGTCAAAAAGGAGCCGACCAAGCCTTTGACCGAAAAGGAGGTCGAAGATCTGCGTAAGCAAGCCGACGATCTGATTAAGAAAATTGAAGCCTGAGGCTGGATCGGCCTCTGGCTTGGTAACGGGCGAACGCAGTAGGTTTGCGAGCGAAGCACTGCGTTCGTTGGGTCTCTTCAGCGAATGACAATAAACAACAATCAACAACGAACGCCAGCGCTCGTTGACGTTCGTTGTCGTTCGCCGCGGTTCATTGGCGTTGGCTGACAATTATGGCAGATCAAGAGACCCCGGCGTTTCTGAAAAACGTCCTTTACCAGGACGAGATCACTGGGAAAATCATCCGGGTCTTCGCATCATTGTGGTCGCTGTTTCCGGGAGACGATCCTCGCAGTCGAGAGGCTCGAGCCAAGATCGATGAAGGCGTTGCGGACTATCTTGGGTTCAATTTTCCCGTAGAGAGCGCCTCGGTCCTGAAACTGGCGGTAGAGCAGTCCAAAGAATCTGGTCTTTCTTTGCCCGGAGCGCTTCAGGGCCTCAACGCTCGTTGGGACACATCGGCGCGAGCGTTTTTCGCGATAAAACTTTGCGAGATAATACGTAGAGCCGAGCCAAACTGGGTGCGTTTTCTCAAACCGGTCGGTGGCGGCCTCGATCTTTCATCATCGGATGTCGCCTTTGTCCGGGTGGTGGTCGATCCAGTCACGATGAACGAGGCAGATTCGGCTGAAGGTAAACTCGTTCATTTCGAAATCGGTGCGGGCGATTCCAATTGCAGTTTTCAAGTTCAGCATCTCGAGAATCTACTTTATGTTACACGCCGTCATCGCGAGTACTATTTATCCACTCGCAGCGCCGGCGCGTCGCTCGACGGCAAACCGATCCCGGCCGATTTCGCTTTTCGCTTCAGCTACATGGACGAGTTGCGGTCCGCGAAGTTCCGGCTTCTCTTCCGCGAACTGCAGGTCTTCCATCGCTGGTTTAATGCCGGGACCAAGGGAGTTCCAAGTTTTGCGTTGCGCCAGAATGGTCGGCCGATACTGGACCGCCCGGGAGAAAATCACGACGTACGGACTGTTTCGCTGAAGCCTACTCATTTGGTGGTCCATGAAGAAAATCACGATCGGCAATTCCAGTGGGGTGAACAGATTCAGATTCCTGGAATGACCATACCGGTCTCGGAAACGGCCGAAGTGATTTTAGCGCTTCCTCGGGGCGAAGCGGTGGAACTTGACGCACGAAAGAGCGTTCCTCGATGCCTGCTCGAGCTGAACAACGTCTGCTGTAAGTTTGGCAAGGCCCCGGGGCTGAAGGAGATTACTTTTTCGGCCACTGGCGGTCAATTGGTTGCCGTGATGGGTTCCAGCGGCAGCGGAAAATCGACGTTGTTGGGAACCATGACCGGCAAGGTCCCTCTTTCGTCCGGGGCGATCACGATTGACGGAGTCGATCTCACGAAGCTGGTCAAAGAGAACCCCCGTTTTTTAGGCTATGTACCCCAGGATGACTTGCTTTTCCCGACGCTGACGGTAGCCGAGAATCTGCGCTATGGTGCGCGTTTGCGTCTACCCGGCGCGGGAAAGCAGGAAATCGAAGAGCGCGTCGCTGCGGTGCTCCAGGAGGTTGATCTGTCCGAGTGCGCTAACGAAATCGTCGGGGACGTAAACAACAAAACATTGAGCGGCGGCCAGCGCAAACGGTTGAACCTGGCACTCGAGCTACTTACTCCCAAAACACTCCTCTTACTCGATGAGCCAACCTCGGGTCTCTCTTCTGGCGATTCAGAACGAATTGTCCAGATCTTGCGAGCGCGCGCCGATTCGGGAGCGCTGGTCTTGGTAGTTATCCATCAGCCGAGCGCAACGCTTTTCCGTCTATTTGATCGGCTCCTACTCCTGGACCGCGGTGGCGTAACTGCATTCTATGGTGATCCTAAGAACGCGGGCGCCTATCTGGCGGCGGTCGCGCCGGTTACGAACGTCAGAGAACTGCAGGGACTCGATCCCGGCGCCTTTATGTCCGCTCTGGAAACGCCGGTCCGGCTGATCGACGGCCGGGTGGAAGAGCGACGAATGTTCGAACCGAACTACTGGAAAGCCCGCTTTGAGAGCTTCCGGAAAACGCATTTGACTCCCGTGCTCGCCCCGGTCCTGAAGAAGTTTCGTTCTTCGATGCCGGCATCGCGGCTAACTCTCTGGCAACATATCGTTCTGCTGGACCGATCGTTTAGACGCAAGTTGCGAGACTCCGGATTGCGCCTTCTGATTGTGGCTGCGCTTGGCCTTGGGATTATTACGGGGCTGATTTTGCGCTCCAAGTCGCCAACCTCAGGTCTGTATTGGCTTTGGTCCTTCGATAAGACATACTCCCTGGAGCACAACTCCCTCTTGCAGTCTTTTCCCTTTCTCGCGGCCATTGTGGCGCTCTTTCTCGGGATGGCCTCAAGCGTCACCGAAATCAATAAAGAATGGGCGATCATGCGGCGGGAACGGCTACTGAAGATCAACTTCACGATTTGGCTGATCTCGAAATTTGTAACTCTGATCGTAGCGAATTTTATCCCGATAGCGCTTTATACTGTTGTCGCGCTGCTGCTGCTCGGAATCCCCGAACTATATCTGCAGTATGTCCTATACCTTTGGCTGGTTTCGGCCGTAGGGGCGTCGTTGGGCTTGATGCTGTCGAGCTTCGATCTGCGCGACGAAGGCGTTGGAACTACCCTTTTGCCGCTGGTGCTCGTGCCCCAGTTGATCCTATGCGGCTCCAATGCTTTTTCATTCGACAGTTTGCAGCATCTCGTTCTGCAGGCCCATGACTCCAGCAATCAGAAAATACCGGAAATAGCCCAGATCATGCCATCACGCTGGGCCTACGAAGGATTGATCGCCCTCCATCTGAATGGGTCCCGTTATGGAGAAATTGAGAAACTGCAAAAGGTAAGAGCAGACGTGAACGCAGTGTCCAATAATGCGAATAATTTTAGTAGCGAGAATGACCCTCGGGCTCTCAAAGGCTGGCAATCACCTATCACGCTCTTGGACACGAGTATTTCAGCGATTACGCAGGACGACAATATTTGGGATACTTTTAGTATCATCAGAACCGCTATCTTAAAGACCAGAAACAACACCGCGAACGAGATCAAAAAAGTTCCGATCGAGGGGGAAAAAGTAATTTCTGCCGCGAAAGATGAAATCGTTAGCGTGCTTTCTACCGTCGAAAATGCGAACAAGATTCACATCCGAGAAGGTTCTTTTCATCCTTACAACACCTATCAACTCACATTAGCAGTGTGGGACAACAACCATCTGCACAATGTGAAAGGAAGATCCACCGATTTGCTCCAACGCTACAAATCGCTGCCGTTTGTTTCTGATGCGGATCAGCAGGACCTGACGAGATGGTATAATCAGATCCCAACCGAATGGTATAACGCTTTTGTCCTGGTTTTACTTGGGCTGGGCGCGTTAGCAATCACCCGCGTCACAATCTGGTACGCTCTGCGGTGATGTCGCTGCTGCAGTTATGAGAGACGGCTCTTTCAAGAACGTACGTTTTTTTGTAGCCGGAGATTCTACTTTTGCTGGATTAACCGCAATCGATCTTGCTCGGCAAGGCATTGGTACCAGACTGATAGCGGCACCAGACTCTCTCGCCGTTGGAATCGCGGCGGCGAATGCCCTTCCCGCCGAGCCGCTGACCTACTCTGCATTCCTTCCTCAGGTCGGCCTGAGCGAAGCTTCTCATCTGGTGCTGTTCCCGGCCGATCTTTGTGAAATGGTTCTGTGGTTGACCAATACGGCGGACTTCTTTGATGCGAAGGGCAGGCGTGGTCCGCTTCAGGTCTTTGTCGGAGCTCCGACGATCGAAAGCTTCGCGGCCGTTCGTCGCGGCGCCCTGTCTCCTGAGTTGAATCCCAATCTGCCGATTCGATTTTTTTTGCCGGAGCAAGATATCGCCAGGGATTTTCTGTACGAGCATTTCACTCAGAGTAGTCGATCATTGCTGACAGCAGACGGCTTCTTGCTCGTCGGGTTCGGCCCGATCGCCGAATCGCTTGCCCTCAAAATCGCTCGGTTGGGCGGACAAATCGACGGCGCCAAACCAAGTTTGGATTGGATGGTGCCTGGCGATTATGCAATGCATATCCGTGCCAGCTATCCCGAACTCAAGGAGGCCTGCGTTTTGACGCTGCACGCCTCCGACTCTGGTCTTTGCACGGAGTTGGAGTCCCTGGCTCTTCCGACCAGAGTTCTGATCCTCGCGGAAGGGGCGAGAACCCTTGAAATTTTGCTCGGTGCCGGAGAGAGGAAAACTCTGAGCCGATTTGCTGGAACCTATGTCGCCGACTTTCAAAGCAAGAGGTTGAATAACATCTTTAGAAAACGATTCGAATGGGGGGCTGATTTGGGAAGCATCCGATTTTTTGGTGATCTTTCCTGTATCGCCTCGTTCGAGCGATTTCAAGAAGAGGGGCGCTTCGGCTTACCGAGATCGATTCATGAACGTTATTGTCAATGCCGCATCGCGGCCGGCGAATTGGGCGTCGATAATCCCAGTCTTCGCTCATGGGACCAAATTGGAGAGGACTTGCGTCAGGCCAATCAGGAGCAGGCGGATCACATCTTGTACAAACTCAGCCTGCTGGGCTATGGCTTGGAAAATGACCCGCAAGCGAAGGGACCGCCCATCGTGTTTTCCAATGATGAGTTTGAAAGCTTGGCCAAACTAGAACACCTGCGCTGGAGTGCTGATCGCAAACTGGCCGGTTGGACCTACGGCAAGATCCGGGACAATGAACTTCGCCGTCATCCCATGCTGGTGCCCTATGAACAGTTGCCGGAATCCGAAAAAGAGAAGGATCGCCAAACGGTCCGGGATGTGCCTTTTGTTTTGCGGGCCGCGGGACTGATCCCGCGGCGGTTATGATTCTCGTTACCGCGCGCCGAATGATGAAAGTAGGAAATACGCAAAAATTGCTTTTGGTTTATGCCACGCTCCTGTTCACGGTCGCAGTGCCGGTGCACGCCGGCGATGACGCGACCATGCCGCGATGGCTTAAACGTCGTCCAGTGGCCAACCCGCTTGGGATCGATCCGATGTTGCTGCTGCAGACCGACAATATCAAAGCCGAACTCAAACTCACCACCGAGCAGAGCGAGAAGATCGCAAAACTAGCTACTGAGTATAGCCAAAAGCTTTCTGAACAGGCTGGCGACACCCGACTCTCCACATTGAGCGATGAGGAGCGCGCCAAGAAAGAAAAGGAGCTCCGCCAAGCCGCTGACGAAATCATGCAGGCCGAGCGCGCCGATGTAGAAAAAATTCTGACGGCCGAGCAGCTCGATAGTTTTAAGCGCATTATGCTTCGACTAAGCGGATCGGACGCCTAGCCCGCAATTCTTCAGTTTCCCGATCTCTCAACCCATGTCTGGTCTCTATCTCGTTCGAAAATTTGGAATAGCCGTTTTGCTATTTTCTCCGATTGGCGTTCTTCCTGCCGCCGACACTGACTCTGTCCCGCCGCCGGATACTGCTCAAATCACCTCGAAGGTCTCTTTAGTTCACCTGGGCAGTATCGATTCATTCACGATTACCGAACAAGGCACTCAAGCTGGGCGTCTGCTGCTCACCGCCTTGCAAAACAAAACCCTCGATGATCCGATGAAGGCCAAGGTGATTTACGAGAAGATCATACCCATCGAGCATTACGGCGGCGAGTACACCGCTCTGGAATGGTTTTGCGACTACCTGTTAGGAAACGACCAACAACGCCAGGAGATGCTGGCCGATCGGTATCACCGCAGTTTCTTCGAGTTTTTCAGCGTCAACGATTACGCCAATCTCAAGGAGTACCTGGGCCGCAAATATCATCTGACCAAATTCTCGGATGCCGATAACGAGGCGGGCCGGGAACGAATCGCATTCCTGGAAGATTTTATTCTGTTCAATAATCCACGGCGAGAAGAGTGGGAGAAGACGAGCAAGATTATTGAATGTTTGAAGATTACACCTGGGATGACGATTGCCGACGTTGGCAGTGGTCCAGGGTACTACACGTTTAAATTTTCCGAGCTAGTCGGAAACACCGGAAAGGTCTACGCGCTCGATACGGTTCAAGCCCATCTCGATTACGTAAAGAACGTGGCACAAAAGTTTGCCCTCACCAATATCGAGCCCCGCAAAGATCGGCCCGACTCGACCGATCTGCCCGCCAATAATAGCGACCTGGTGTTTATGTGCTCGCTGTATCACATCATCTACGCCACCGCCACCGAAGAGGTAAAAGATCGATTCATCGACAGCATAAAAAAGGCGCTCAAGCCGGACGGTCATTTCGTCGTGGTGGATAATGCCATCGTCCCATCAGGCAAATTGCCATATCATGGGCCGCACATCGCAAAGGAGTTGATCATTGGTCAGCTATACTATTACGGCTTTGATCTGACCGAACAGTACCAGTTCATTCCGCAGCGCTACGTCCTGGTCTTTAAGAAACGCGCCGGATCTTAGTTATCAATAATTTTGAATGACCACATTATCGGTGTCGTCGCGGCGCTAGGATCGGCCGCCTCCTGGGCGCTCGGAACTATTCTGTTCAAGGGTGTGGGCGCCGAGTTCTCTTCGATGGCGATGACGTTCATAAAAAGTCTCGCCGGAGCTCTGCTCCTTTTGATCTTGCTCCTCTTGGTTGGCTGGACAAGACCTCAAAGTAGCGCGCTTGGCTGGTTGGCGTTGAGTGGACTGTTGGGCATTTCGGCTGGCGATACGTTCTTCTTCGCCGCGCTCCAACGTCTCGGCGCGCACCAGCTAATTATAATCATGATGTTAGGTCCGGCAGTTACCGTGCTTATGGCCGTGTTAGTACTGGGAGAGCTTCCGAGCCTTCTCGCCTGGATCGGCATCGTTTTGGTGCTGGGCGGAGTGAGTCTCACTCTCTTCGGTGACAGCCGCGGATGCGAACAACCGACCACAATCCGAACAGGGATTGTTTTCGGCCTGCTTTGTATCCTTTCTATGGCGGTGTCGATCATTGTAGCCAAACTTGGCATAAGCCAGGTTTCGGCCTTGGAAGGAACATTTCTGCGAATGGCATTTGGATTCTCCGGAATGCTTTTTTTGGGTTTGTTCCAACAAAAAATTGGTTCTTGGCTGCGCCCGCTGCGGCAAGGTGCATTGCGGGCCAGGTTTGCGCTTGCGGTGGTGGTAGTCACTTTTGGCGGATTTTGGTTATCACTGGCCGCGGTCAAACATTTGGATGTGTCGATCGCGAATACGCTGATCGCGACTGAGCCGCTTTTCGCCTTGCCGCTTGCAATGTTCTGGCTACGCGAGCGTCCCGGCCGATTGGCAGTGACCGGAGCTTGCTTAGCATTTCCTGGCGCTCTATTGCTGGCCCTAAATGCCTAGTGTGCCGTCTCGCATATAATGGTGACGGCGTTGCGTTGAAAATGGGCCGGCGGC
>WNFJ01140142.1_pt1 | contig 10739 bp, 10 predicted proteins | sample 5400461 | NCBI WGS metagenome assembly WNFJ01 (sample SAMN13153349, study PRJNA577476) | soil metagenome | isolation source: 115 cm saprolite on Douglas fir-dominated hillslope | place: USA:California | collected 2013-09-17
CGACGCTTACTTGGCGATCAGCTCATCGGCCATGACACGGGCGTGGCCGTGGCCGTTATGGGCGAGGCCGATCGCCGGCGGGTAGAAGCCGTGCCCGGTGGCGAGCAGCGCCGCTTGCGTGCGGTTCGACACGTGGAGGCGCCTGATGATCTGCTTCACATGCGCCTTGACCGTGCTCTCCGACATCGAGAGCGCTTCGGCGATGAGCTTGTTCGACTTGCCCTGGCTGATGTAGCCGAGCACGTCGCGCTGGCGGCGGGTGAGCTCGGACCACGGCTCGGCCGGCGCCTCGGCGCCGCTGGCTAAGCCGTTCTGCCGCGCCGGCGCCTCGATCAGCGAGGACGGCACGTAGACGCCGCCCGCCAGCACCAGCTTGAGCGCGCCCATCAGCACCTTGAGGCTCAAGCTGGCCGGCAGGAAGCCCCGCGCGCCGGTGCCGAGGATGGCGCGGGCGCGCTGCGGGTTGCCGTTCTCGGCCACCACCACCACCGGCGTCTGCGGCAGCACCTGGCGCACCAGCTCGAGCTGGCTGAGGTCGACATGCTCGGCCGTCGCCGCGCAGATCAGCACCAGGTCGAACTGCTCGCTCGCGGCGACGATGCGCAACAGCTCGTCGGCCGTCGCGAACTCGGCGATGTGCCAATGCGGGTTGTGCTGGGCGAGCGCCAGTTTGAGGCACTCGCGCCTGAGGCGGCTGCGGTCGATGATGGCGACGGCGCTCGCCGCCGCGGCCAGGGCGGTGTCGCTCTCCGACGCCGCCGACAGGTCCAGGTCGTTGCGGTCGACACGTCCCACGCTCTCCTCCATCCGTAGCGCCGGGCCGCTCTATCCGAAAACCACCCGCGCCGCCCGCGGCGTCGCTCCGGGGTTTCTCGGCCCGTGCCAAGACAGGATCGCCGGTTGGGTGACCCGGATGAAGTAAGGTTTTGTAAGTTTGTGTATCAGAATGTAATCCCATGGGGGCAGGTGCAAACGGAAGACCCCTTCCATGGGACGCAGCGGCCACGAATACGCGCGTTCTCTTCCGAGCTGCCAAGCGTGGCCCTTAACCAGCCATTCATCGCTCTCAGGACACGCTGTGCAAACAGCTTTCTGGCGCTTTCGCATGACCCCGCCGACGCAACCGCTGGCTTTGACCGCGACGCATCTTGGACTTGCTCGTTTGAGCCATGAGCCCCCGCGCGGAGCGTGAGAGGCCGCGGCTTGAGAAAAAACCCTGGTTGCGCGATCCTTGGCCGGCGTCCGGGCAGCAGTGACCGCTGTGTGGCGCGGAAATCGGGCCGCCGATCGGATCCGCCGACAGTAGTGACGACAGCGCGGCAGGGCGCATGAGCGAGCAAGGGCCACCCAGCGAGCAGGATCTCCACGCTTACATCGACGGCTACCTCGACCCGAAGGACGCGGCGCGTGTCGCCGCTTATCTTGCGCGTCACCCGGAGGCCGCCGCGCTGGTCGAGGCCTACTGCGCGCAAACCGCCGGCCTGCACGCGCTTTACGACAAGATCCTCGACGAGCCGCTGCCCGAGCCGATGCTCGCCCTGCTGCGCCGCCGGCGCTCGGCGGCGATATCGCGCCGGCTCACGGTCGCGGCGGCGGCGCTGGCGCTGGTGATGGCGTCGGCGGCCATGGGTTGGTGGTTCAACGAGCTCCGCCATGGCCGCGAGGCGGCGGGGCCTGCCGCGCTGGTGGCGGAGGCGCAGCGCGCGCATCGCCTGTTCACCGGTGACGAGCCTTGGGCCAGCGATTTCGGCGCCCAGCGCTACGCTGACCTTGCGCAATCCTTGAGCGAGCGCATCGGCGCGCCCGTGACGCTGCCGGAGGTCGAGCGCGTCGGCCTCAGCCTGCGTGGCGTGCGCCTTGTGCCGAGGTCCGCGGGCACCGCCGCGGTGATCGTCTACCGCGACGGCACCGGCCGGCCGGCCTCGCTTTTCGTAGCCACCGTCGCGACCGCCGATGCCCCGCCGCGTGCCGACAGCAGCGGCGATGTCACCACCCTTTATCGCGTGGCGAATGGGGTCGGTTATGCCTTGACGCTGTCGCGCGCGGGCGCGGACCCCGCCGTCAAGGTCGCCTTCGGGATGCAGACGGGGCCGTGACGAGCGCCACATCGAGGTCATCAAAACGGGGCCCGCGCGGCCCCTTTTCTTTGCGCGCGCGGCGGGGCGATGCCACACTGCGCGGCAAAACGACCATTGGGGAGGACGAAGATGCGCCTCGAAGGCAAGGTGGCGATCGTCACCGGCGGCGGCTCGGGCTTCGGCGAGGGCATCGCCCGGCGCTTCGCCGAGGAAGGCGCCAAGCTCGTCGTCAACGACATCGACGATCGCGGCGGCGAGCGCGTCGCCGCCGCGATCGCGAAGGCGCAGGGCCGGGGCAGCGCGATCTACGTCCGCGCCGACGTGTCCGACAACGCTGCGATGTGCGCGCTGATCAAGTGCGCGCTTGAGCGCTTCGGCCGCATCGACGTCATGGTCAACAATGCCGGCATCACGCACACGAACGGGCCGATGCTCGACGTGTCCGAAGCGGTCTTCGACCGCGTCTTTGCCGTGAATGTCAAATCGATCTACCTGGCGGCGCTTCACGTCGTGCCGGTGATGCGTCGCCAGGGCAAGGGCGGCGTCATCCTCAACACCGCATCCACCGCCGGCATCCGCGCGCGCGGTGGGCTCACCTGGTATTGCGGCTCGAAGGGCGCGGCGATCATGGTGTCGAAGGCGATGGCGCAAGAGCTGGCGCCTGACCAGATCCGCGTCAACGCGCTGTGCCCGGTGGCCGGCGACACGCCGTTGCTGCCGCGCTTCATGGGCGGCGACACGCCGGAGCTGCGGGCGAAGTTCCTGGCGTCGATCCCGCTGGGCCGCTTCGCCACGCCGCGCGACGTCGCCAACGCCGCGCTCTATCTCGCCTCCGACGAAGGCGCGTTCATCACCGGCGTGGCGCTCGAAGTCGATGGCGGGCGCTGCATATAGATAGGCCTAGTCTAGTGCCGGAAGTGGCGCATGCCCGTGAAGACCATCGCGATGCCGGCCTTGTCGGCGGCGGCGATGACTTCGTTGTCGCGCACCGAGCCGCCCGGCTGGATCGCCGCGGTGGCGCCGGCCGCGATTGCCGCCTCGAGCCCGTCGGCGAAGGGGAAGTACGCGTCGGAGGCGACTACCGCGCCCTGGGCCGGGCTTTCCGTGAGGCCCGCCGCCTTGCCCGCCTCGGCAGCCTTCCACGCCGCGATGCGTGCGCTGTCGACGCGGCTCATCTGGCCCGCGCCGATGCCGACGGTGCCGCCGCCCTTGGCATAGACGATGGCGTTTGACTTGACGTGCTTGGCCACGCGGAACGCGAAGAGGAGATCGGCGACCTCCCGCGGCGTCGGCGCGCGCTGAGTCACGGTCTTGAGCTGCGCCGCCGCGACCTCGCCATTGTCGCGGCTCTGCAGGAGATAGCCTCCGGCGAGCGAGCGCAGCGTCACGCCCGGCGCGGCGGGGTCCGGCATGCCGCCGGTGACGAGCACGCGCAACGCTGTCCTGCGGCGCAGCGCCGCTCCCGCCTCCGGCAGGATCGCCGGCGCGATCACCACTTCGACGAACAGCTTGGCGATCGCCTCGGCGGTCGCCGCATCGAGCGGCCGGTTGACGGCGACAATGCCGCCGTAGGCGCTCACGGGATCGCAGGCGAGCGCTTTGTCCCACGCGTGACGCAGATCCGCCGCGATGGCCACGCCACAGGGATTGGCGTGCTTGATGATGGCGATGGCGGGCTCGGCAAATTCGGCGACGAGCTCGAAGGCGGCGTCGGTGTCGTTGAGATTGTTGAAGCTGAGCTCCTTGCCCTGGATCTGCTCCGCCGTGGCGACGCCGCGGCGCATTTCGCCGCCGATGTAGAAGGCCGCCTGTTGATGCGGGTTCTCGCCATAGCGCAGCCGCTGGCTCAGGCGGCCGGCCAACGCCAGCACCGGCGGAAAGGTCTCGCCCTGCTGTGCAGCGAACCACGCGGCGATGGCGGCGTCGTAAGCGGCGGTGCGGGCATAGGCGAGGCCGGCCAGCCGCCGGCGCAGCGCCAGGCTGGTCGCACCGTTGGTCCGCGCCATCTCCTCGAGCACAGCGCCATAATCGTCGGGCTCCATCACCACCGTCACGTCCTGATGATTCTTCGCCGCGGCGCGGATCAGTGCCGGGCCACCGATATCGATGTTCTCAACGCATTCCTCGTAGGGCGCGCTGCGCGCCACGGTGGCGACGAAGGGATAGAGGTTGACCGCCAGCAGATCGATCGGGCGGATGCCATGCCGAGCGAGCGCCGCTTCATGCTCCGGCCGGTCGCGCAGGGCAAGGAGGCCGCCATGGATCGCCGGGTGCAACGTCTTGACGCGGCCATCGAGCATCTCGGGGAAGCCCGTCACATCGGCAACCTCGACGACCTTGAGGCCCGCCTCCGCCAGCGCCTTTGCCGTGCCGCCCGTGGACAGCAGCTCGACGCCGCGCCCCGCCAGGGCTTGGGCGAAGGGAATGATGCCGGTCTTGTCGGAGACGGAGAGGAGCGCCCGGGCGATCGGGCGGAGCGTGTCAGCGGCCATCTTCACCCCGGCGAGCAAGGGAAGCGACGATAATGCGATGGACGGGGGCGATCAAGCGGCGCGCCGGGCGTCCAGGGACCCGCAAAATGCGTTGGTGACGGCGAATCCCGCTTGGCTTCCTGGCGAAGCTGTACCATCGTTTTGGAGCGTTGCCAGAGAGCGCGGGAAGGCCTTACCGCCAGACGGCAATTTGTCGGCGGTTTTTGCTTCCCGAGCGTCGTCGATAGGACGTCCCTGGGAGGAAATGCGCGATGCGTCGTTGGATCTGCATGCTGGTGCTCGGCGCGGGCGTGACCGCGGCGAGCACGCTGCCCGCCGCCGCGAACAACATGACCCCTCGATCGCCGAACGTTGCCGCCAACGGCCATGTGCAAGGGCCGTTCCTGCGACACGACTTCTTTCGCCATCACCCCTTGCTCGGTCCGTTTGCCCTCGGCAGTCCGGTCGTCTTTCCGGGCGGATTCTTCGACGGCGACGTCATGCCCGGGTTCGCTTCCGGCACGCCGCCAGTGGTCGTGCTGAGCGGCCCGCCAGCCGCGCTGGAGCTGCCGCGGCACTCCGCGGTCGAGGAGCGGCCGAGCGTCGAAACCACGCTCGAGGGCGTCGTCATCGTGCGCGGTCCCGGCTCGCGCCACGTGGATCACTGACGGGTTTGCGCCAGCGTCAGCTCTGGCTGTCACCGTCCTCGGCCGGCTTCTTTGCCTCGCGGCGGAGCGCCCATTTGACGGTCGCCCCGCCGCTGCCGACGTGGCCGTCGAGCACCACCTGCTGCGATTTCCGCACATCGCCGCCGCCGAGATAGACGCTCTCGGCGAGGCTCATCACCGCGCCCTGGGCGCGCAAGCGCCAGCCCGTGCCGCTCGGCAGCCGCAGCAGCGCCGCGGCGGATGGAAGCGGATTGCGAAGCTCCGTCCCGCCGGTCCGGTCAGCCGGTCCTCGCCGCGCAAATCCTCGCCGTCGGCGGCAACGAAGAACTGCCGGGCGTGGGTCAGGCCGAACACCGGCTGATAGCCGTCATGGCTCGCCGACACCCAATGGCTGCCGCCATCCTCGATGCGCTCGCAAGGGACATGCGTCGGGCAGCGGCCGAGGCCGCCATGAGCGCCGATCTCCGAGGAATTGGTGTCGGCGACGATCAGCGTCGAATGGGCGGCGGTGGCGCGCGCGACGTTGCGCCAGTCAGAGCTGGTGCGCTGGTAGCCGCCGCAATTGACCACCAGCCGCTCGCGGCCATGGCTCATCTCGAAGGACAGGGTGCCGGCGTGCGCGTCACCGTCGAAGCCCGGCCGGGCGGGCACGCCGGTATCAGCGAGGACGAGGGTGCGGCCGGCTTGCGCGCGCTGGAAGCCGGCATAGGGTGCTGAAGGCGGCGGGCGACCCTTGGCGTCGGCGCGCGCCAGCACGCGGTCGGTGAGCGCCGTCTCGCCTTCATCCGCGCCGTTGAACAGCGCCAGCGTGCCGTCGCCATGGCGGAAGAAGCGCAGCATCGGCGCAGCGCGGTCGATGGCCGACTGCAGCGCAGCGGGCACCTCGACCTGGCGCGCGCGTAGCGCGGCGCGGGCGTCGACGAGATAGCGCAGCGCCGCGAGCTGCGCCGCCGGGCTGCGCGCGGCATGGCCGCCATCGGGCAGGATCTGCGCGACGATCTCGCGCGCGAGGCGCGCCAGCACGCGCTCGAGCCGGCGCTCGCCGCCGAGCGCCGCCACGGCCGCGACCAGGCCGCGCAGCGCGGCGAGGCGCTTCACGCCCATGGCTTCGCGCGCGGCGACGCGGGCGAGATGGCGCGCCTGGCGCGCGATGCTGGCGACGAGACGCTTGCGCGCGGCGGCCTCTTCCGCGCCGCCGGCGAGCGTATCCATGTGCTCGATCCAGGCGAAGAGCCGGTCGCCAGTCACGTCGGCGCGCCAGGCGATGGCGTCCCACGCGTCGCAGCGCACCAGCCAGTCGGCGGTCCAGCGTCGCGCCGCCTGCGCCGCCGTCGCCTCGCCGGTCGCGGCAAGATCCGCGAGCCAGGAAAAGCCATGCAGGCCGGCGAGCCATTGCGTCGGCATCGGCGCGGTCCATGGCGGCATCGCCGCCTGCGCCGTCTCGCCGGCAAAGCTGAAGGCGCCGGCGAGCAGCGCGGCGCCGCGCGCGGGATCGCCGGGCCAAGGCTGGTCGAGCCGCAACGCCAGCGCCGCCGGCGCACGGCCGAGAAGACTCAAATGATAGGGGGCCGAGCCGTAGAGCAGCGATCGCGACAGGCGCATCAACCGCCTTTGGGTGCCGCGCCGTCGCCGCGCATGCGCTTGATGTTGGCGGCATAGGCGGAAGCGCCGCCACTGAAGGTGGCCGTGCCCGCGACGAGGACATCGGCTCCCGCGGCGATGGCGGTGCGCGCCGTCTCGGGGTTTATGCCGCCGTCGACTTCGAGGTCGATGACGCGGCCCATCGCGTCGATGCGCCGCCGCAGCGCGCGGATCTTGTCGAGCTGCGACGTGATGAAGCTCTGCCCGCCGAAGCCGGGATTGACGCTCATCACCAACACCAGATCGACGGCGTCGAGGACGTTGTCGACGGCCGCGAGCGGCGTTGCCGGATTGAGCGACACGCCGGCCTTCTTGCCGAGCGACTTGATGAGCTGCAGCGTGCGGTGCAGGTGCGGCCCGGCCTCGGGATGGACGGTGATGATGTCGGCGCCGGCGGCGGCGAAGTCCGGCACGAACGGATCGACCGGCGAGATCATCAGATGCACGTCGAAGGGCAGCGTCGAGTGCGGCCGGAGCGCCTTCACCACGCCCGGCCCGATGGTGAGGTTGGGCACGAAATGCCCGTCCATGACGTCGATATGGATGTAATCGGCTCCGGCAGCGGTGACCGCGCGCACTTCCTCGCCGAGCCGCGCGAAATCGGCCGAGAGGATCGACGGCGCGATCCGTATTGCTTGCTGCATGCCGTTTGGTAACAGGGAACGGGTTGGGCCGCAAGGCGGCGCCTCGCCCGCGACGGTTGTTCAGGCGGTGCGGACGAGGCGGGTGGCGAAGAAGCCGTCGATGCCGTCGAATTCCGAGAGATGGCTCGGCAGCGTGCGCAGATCGCCCTCCGGCGTCAGGCACTCGGCAAGGCCGCCGATTTCTTGCGGCGCGATCGGCCGGCGCGTCACCGGCGCGCCGCGGGCCATCAGCTTCGCCACCTGCTGCGGCCCCTCCTGCGGCTCGAGCGAGCAGGTGCAAAAGACGAGCGCCACCAGCCGCTCCTGAACCGCGGCGAGCCGTGCCACGTCGTCGGGCGTCTTGAGATGCGGCACGTCGGGATGGCGGCGGATCGCGCCGGTGGCGGTGCAGGGCGCGTCGAGCAGCACGTAGCGCACCGGCTCCGGCGGCCGCCACGTGGCGGCGTCGGCGACCAAGCTCTCGACGGTGAAGGACAGGCGCGCGAGGTTGGCGTTGAGGCGATCGAGCCGGCGCGGCGAACGGTCGATCGCCGTGACGCGCGCGCCGGCGGCGGCGAGCTGCGCCGTCTTGCCGCCGGGTGCGGCACAGAGATCAACGACATGCTGGGCGGCGATGTTGCCGAAGAGCGTCGCGGGCATCGCCGCGGCGGCGTCCTGCACCCACCACGCGCCGTCGCTGTAGCCCGGCAGGCTCATGATCGCGCCGCCGCCGGTCCGGCGCAGCGTGCCCGTCGGCAAGAGGATCGCCTCGAGCTGGTCGCGCCAAGTCGCCGGGTCGCTCCGCACGGTGAGGTCGAGCGGCGCCTCCTTGAGATGGGCGAGCGCGATGCCACGTGTGCGCTCCTCGCCATAGGCCTGGCTCCAGCCGCGCCACAGCCAGTCGGGGGTGTCGAGCCGCGCCGCGTCCTGCTGCGCCACGAGCCCGGGGCCTTCCTGGCTCAGGCGGCGGAGCACGGCATTGACCAGCCCCTTGTGCGAGATGAAGCCGCGCAGCTCGGCGAGATCGACCGTGGTTGCGACAGCGGCATGCGGCGGCGTGCGCAGGAACAGCAGCTGCGCGATGCCCAGCCGCAGCATGTCGTGCACCATGGCCGCGCGCGGCGGCAGCGGCGTGTTGAGGCAATGCGCGATCAGCGCGTCGATCTGGCCAAGGCGCCGCAGCACGGTGGCGACGAGGAGGCGGGCAAAGGCGCGGTCCCGCGCGGGCAGGCCCGACATCTCGCCATTATCCTCGATCGCGTCGTCGAGCGGTCGCTTACGGCGCAATACCGCACCGATCAGATCGATGGCGACGCTGCGTGCGGTGGCAGGAGCCGTCTGGGTTGTTGCTGAATGTACTACCAAAGGATCCGTACCCCAAGGTTCCGGTGGTGTCGGCAAACGCCGGACTCCGGCAATTGTTCCGCGTCCGGTTTGATCAGGCAAGGCCGCGCGGTCGGGCGCCCCATGGGCCCGCTGGGTCGACACGAGCACCGGCGGAAGCCGCCATCGCCTCTAGCCGCCGCACGCGCTCCTCGGTCGAGGGGTGCGTCGCGAACAGGTTCTGAAGGCTGGCGCCGTGCAGCGGGTTGACGATGAAGAGATGCGCGGTGGCAGGGTTGCGCTCGGCTTCGGGCACTGCCGTGCCTCGCGCAATGACCTCGATCTTGCGCAACGCGGAGGCGAGCCACAGCGGATTGCCGGAAATCTCGGCACCACTGCGATCCGCCGCGTACTCGCGGGTGCGCGAGATCGCCATCTGCACCAGCAAGGCCATGACGGGCGCGAGGATCGCCGCGAGCACCGTGCCGCCGCCGCCGAGCGGCGAATTGCGCTCGCCGCTGCGTCCGCCGAAAAAGAAGGCGAAGTTGGCGAGCATGCTGATCGCGCCGGCGATGGTCGCGGTGATCGTCATGGTGAGCGTGTCGCGATGAATGACATGCGACAGCTCGTGGGCGATGACGCCGGCCACCTCGCGCTCGTCGAGCGCGTTGAGCAGTCCGCTGGTGACGGCCACCGCGGCGTGATGCGGATCGCGGCCGGTGGCGAAGGCGTTGGGCTGCGCGCCGTCGATGAGATAGAGCTGCGGCATGGGGATGCCGGCACGACCGGCGAGATCGGCGACGAGGTCATAAAGCCGCGGCGCGTCGGCGCGCGCGATCGGCCGCGCGCCATACATCGACAGCACCAAGCGATCGGCATTCCAGTAGGCGAACAGATTCGTCGCCGAGGCGACGAGCAGCGCGATCATCATGCCGCCGCTGCCGCCGATCAGATAACCGACGCCCATGAAGAGCGCGGTGAGCACCGCGAGAAGCACGCCGGTGCGGAGAAGGTTGGTCATGGCCAAACGGTCCTGTTCCTGCATAGCTGGCGCGCGCCGCGACCGTCGTCAAGCCTTGGCAAGGCAGACGAGCAAGCGCATATCAGTAGCGATGGCTGACCGCAAGAGCCCGTCCGAGCCGCCAGGCGCAAGAGAACCGCCGCGAGAGGAGCCCAAATCTCGCGGCGCGCCGGCGACGGCGCGCGAGATCGGCGGCCCCAAAGGGCCGGAGCCGACGCGCTACGGCGATTGGGAGCACAACGGTCGCTGCAGCGATTTTTGAGGCGGCGAGGTTTCCGCAAACCGCAGGCCGCACTTTAGCCGCGGCTCATTCCGCACCCGCCGGGCTGCCGACGCGGTGCGGGGTCCATGAAGGCGGGTCGCTCGCGGGGAAGCTCCCCTCCGAGGCGCGCTCGACTTCGTCGGCGATCGAGTGCCCGCCGCCCTTGCCGTAGCCGTGGGTCTCGCGTGGCCGCGCCGCGCCAGCGTCGCGAGTGTCGATGCCGAGCGCGCGATAGAGGCTGCAATGGCCGGTGAGCGCCCGTCCCAGCAGCAGCGCGCCGCCGATGGCGAGCAGCGTGTTGAGCGCGGAGGGACGCGCCAGGCCATAGCCCAACAGCGCCGTGCCGCCGAGCCCGGACGCGGCGCGCTCCACTTCGCCGACATTTCGCCGATCGGCGTACGCGGTATCAGGCATCAGGAAATCTCCCCAGGAGAGGACGGCGCTGCCAAAAAAACGGCCTCGCAAAGGGCAAGGTTCCGCTTTTGCGAGGCGCGCCGCATCGCGCCGCTCGGAATCGGGCGCGATGCGGCGTAAGCTGGGGCCTCGCAAGCAATGATCCAGCGGGAGAATGGCGATGGAGTACCGCGACAAGCATGTCGTCGTCACCGGCGGCACCGGCGCACTCGGCGGCGCCGTGGTCGCCGCACTGCTC
>WNFJ01691536.1_pt1 | contig 10739 bp, 10 predicted proteins | sample 5400461 | NCBI WGS metagenome assembly WNFJ01 (sample SAMN13153349, study PRJNA577476) | soil metagenome | isolation source: 115 cm saprolite on Douglas fir-dominated hillslope | place: USA:California | collected 2013-09-17
GATTCAGGTGCGAACGAGTTATGTTGGGTCAGTTCTTACCGCGCTCGCTTTACGTCCTGGTCGTCATGCGAGAATACGAGCTGATGCAGATCTTCCTGAGCGGGCGAAGCGGGATGACGAGATTCTGCAAACGAAGGACGTCGCCGATCTCCCGGGATTGGCTGAGCGCCTTCGGCTTCAAACCATCGACCAGATCCTCGCCGACATGAAGTCTGCCGGGGAAGCACTGGGCGATGACAATGCGTTTCAAGGCCGCCATTGGCGAGCGCTCATTGGGGCGACGATCACGATCCACGAGGGACGCCACGTCCTTGACCAGATGCAGTACGCAGGTGAACGGGCGCTATCGTCCGAGGAACTGGAGTTCCGCGCAAAGCTGTCAGAACTGCAGTTTGGCGAATATCCCCGGCTCAGTTTGGGCAAAATGGTCAATGGGCAGATCGGCGGCGAGAGCAGTCACGGCAAGGCCAATACCCGCATCCTGAGGGGACTTGGACTCTGGATCCAGAGCAACTCGGCAGCCGTCGAGGGCTTCAATACAAACAGGCCGGCGATGCCGCAGATTGACAAACTGAGCGACAAGCAGATTCGAGTCTTCGCATGCTCGCGCGACCCAGCATGCAAGGATCATGAGCGAGGACACCCCGATTTTTGATCAAAATTACAGACCTCGAAAACGGCGCAAGCGGAGGCGGCACAAAGAGTTTTCCGGACACCCCGAAAGAATCAACGTTGATTTTTCCTCGGACTTTGCCAAATCCCTAGTGGTGGAAATGGCGGCCTCCGTGCCTCTGGTTCAGCGGCGTCTAGCTCATCCGCATACGATCTCCTCGAGGACTTCGTCGGTGGTGGATTGTGGGCGCCGCCGGCGCGGGCACAGCTCCGATTGGTCAGCGCCGTCCACGTTGGGGCTGCCTACGATCATGCCTCGCGCCAGTCCAGCCGGACCGTTAGATTGCCCCCATGGTCCGGGCCGCCGAGCGCGATCCACTTTGGTACAAGGACGCGATCATCTACGAGACGCACGCGAAGGCCTTCTTCGATGCGAACGGGGACGGCATCGGCGACTTCGCCGGGTTGGTCGAAAAGCTCGACTACCTGGAGCAGCTCGGGATCAACTGCCTCTGGCTCCTGCCGTTCTTCCCCTCGCCGCTGCGGGACGACGGCTACGACGTCGCCGACTACCGCGGCGTCCACCCTTCGTACGGGTCGCTCGCCGACTTCCGGCGGCTGGTCGAGGAGGCTCACCGGCGCGACATCGCCGTCCTCATCGAGCTGGTTGTGAACCACACGTCCGACCAGCATCCGTGGTTCCAGCGCGCGCGGCGTGCATCGCCTGGCTCCGTCGAGCGCGACTACTACGTCTGGAGCGATACCAACCGGCGCTTCGCGGACGCCCGGATCATCTTCACCGATACCGAGCGCTCGAACTGGGCCTGGGACGAGGTGGCTGGCGCCTACTATTGGCACCGCTTCTTTTCGCACCAGCCCGACGTCAACTTCGACAACCCGCGCGTCCTCGAGGAGTTGCTCGGGGTCCTGCGCTACTGGGCCGACTTCGGAGTGGATGGGTTCCGCCTCGACGCAGTCCCCTACCTCGTGGAGCGGGAAGGCACGAGCTGCGAGAACCTGCCCGAGACGCACGAGGTCATCCGGCGGATCCGTGCTGCGCTCGACCGGGAGTTCCCAGACCGGATGCTCCTCGCCGAGGCGAACCAGTGGCCATGGGACGTGCGCGCCTACTTCGGGGAGGGCGACGAGTGCCACATGGCGTTTCATTTCCCGCTCATGCCCCGAATCTTCATGGCGCTCCGGCTCGAGAACGCCGAGCCCATCGTGGATATCCTGGGCCGCACGCCAGCCATCCCGGAGAGCTGCCAGTGGGGCCTCTTCCTCCGCAACCACGACGAGCTGACTCTTGAGATGGTGAGCGAGGAAGAGCGCGACTACATGGTCCTCGCGTACGCGCGCGATCCCTACCAGCGCCTCAACCTCGGAATCCGGCGCCGGCTCGCGCCACTCGTTGAGAACGGCCGGCGGCGGATAGAGCTGCTCAACAGCCTGCTCTTCTCTTTGCCGGGGACGCCGATTATTTACTACGGCGACGAGATCGGGATGGGGGACGACGTTCTTCGCCCAGACCGCGACGGCGTCCGGACCCCGATGCAGTGGAGCGGGGGCCCGAACGCGGGGTTCTCGACCGCGCCGGCATCGGCGCTGTACTCGCAGCCCATCTCGGATCCGGTGTACGGCTACGCGGCGGTGAACGTCGCTGCGCAGCTGCGCGATCCCTCCTCGCTTCTGCACTGGATGCGGAACCTGATCCGGCTTCGGAAGCAGTTCAAGGTTTTCGGGCGTGGGACGCTGGAGTTCGTTCCATCCTCCAACCCAAAAATCCTCGCCTACGTGCGGCGGTGGGGCGAAGACACGGTGCTCTGCGTGGCAAACGTCTCGCGACAGGTGCAACCCTTCGAGCTCGATCTCTCGTCGTTCGAGGGCGCCACGCCGGTGGAGATGCTCGGGTACACGCCGTTCCCCCGGATCGCCGGCGCGCGCTACTTCCTCAGCCTGGGGGGCTATGGGTTCGCATGGTTCGAGTTGCGCGGCGCCCGGCCGGGCGGCGGCGCCGCGCACGCCCGCTGAGGGAGGCACCGGATCACACGTGGTGGATCCCGCCGCGCGCCTCCTCCTGCGGCTCCGGCGGACCCGGCGGGCCCTCGGGCGATCCGGGCTCCGGAAAGTGGCGCTGTAACGACCGGGCGACCAGATCTTTGGCCCCGAGCCCGACGGCGAGCGCCAGGGCGAAGACGATCCCGCCGAAGAGGATTCCGAAGGCGAGCGGCACCACGCTCGCCCCGATGCCAGCGTGATCGAGCGCGATCGCCGCTCCGAGGAGGACGACCAGCCATCGCGCGCCGAGGGCGAGCAGGCGCGCCGACTGCATCCCCATGTTCACCGCGCCGATGAGCATGTTCCGCTCGACGACGCGGGCGATGCCCACCGCGATGGCAAAAATGGCAAACGCCACGAGAAGGCGCGGACCGTACTCGAGGAGCCGGATCGAGATCGCCGATGCCGCCGGCGTCTCGAGGATCGACAATCCGAGGAACAGGCCCAGGACGATCACGGTCCAGAATGAGATGCGGGTCAGGAGCCTCGTCGGGCTCGCCCACGTGCCGGCCGGCGGCGCGACGCCCCACTCGCGGAGGCGGCGGTCGACCGCGAGCCTATTGCCCAACCTCCGCACCGCGCTCTGCGCCGCGACCGCCAGCACCACGGTCAGCGCGAAGATGAGGAGCATCGCGAACACACTCGGCAGCAGCTGCGCGGCCGCGTTCAGCACGCGTTCGACCGAGTCCAGGAAAACGCGCTTGGTGTTCTGCCACATCGCCGTTCCTCCTTCAGGGATTGAAGCCGTCGGGCCACCGCCAGCGAGCAATGGCGTACCGCTTCTCCCGTTCAAACCAACCGCACAGCGCCTCTACGCGCGCCTCTGTCCCATCCCCGTCGAGCTCGCGCACGTCGTCGGCGAACCCGCGCACCCATCCCAGATAGAGCGACGTCATCGAGCGGAGCAGTTGCTGGGGCTCGACAGCCCGGGTGAAATGCGCGACGGCGAAGTCGTAGACGATTCGCGCCCAGAGGGGGTCGCTGACGCGCGCTTGTCCGGCGGGCGCGGCCGCGGCGCGACGCAGGGCGAGCCCCCAGAGCGCCTCGAGCTCGCGGAGACCGAGGCGGAATCCATCCTCGAGCGCCCCAAGGTCGACCTCCGAGGGCTCGCCGTTCAGCACACCCGCCTGGCCGAAGGACGGGACCGGCTCGGACCCTTCTACCCGCTGCCACCGGTCCGCGTACCGCTCCGTCTCGTGGAACAAGGGTCCGACGATCCGAGCGAGCGCTTGGCTCGCATCCTCGACCTGACCCGCGCTGCCGGGCCATCGGCCCAGCCATGCCTGGCATGCCCGGAACGGACCGGCGAGGGCGCTGGCAACGAGCCACGCGCCGGAACCGGCGTACATCGGATCCCGCCGCCACGCCGGCTGCGCGAGCAGCGAGCGCGCGAGCCCGAGGGATATCGCCGCCTCCCAACCGGTGGGCTGGCGAAGCCGGCGCCCGTACAGTGCCCGAGTCATCGGGTAGACGATGGCCGTGTTGAGCATCCCGTCGAGCTTCCCGCGGCGGTACGAGGGGCATACAAAGTCGAAATCCTCCTCGAGAATCGGCTGGAGGAGCAACCCGAGCCAGTCGACGCTCTCGTCGTGCGGGCCGGCCGAGAGGAGCGCCGCGGCCCGTGCGCCGCGGCGGTCGGCTTCCCGGAGCACTGCCCGCAGATGCCCCGCGATCAACCCTTCCGCGAGCGCGGGCCCTGCGGCCGCGGGTGGCGCGGCGGCTGGATCCACCAGCGCAGGCTCGGGCCCGGCAGTGGTGACGAGCACCGTCGCGGTGCATCCCGCAAATCTAGAGGCCAGCCGGGCCCGGATCGAGGCGGCGGACTCCGACGCCGATTCGCGATCGCCCACCTCGAACGCGATGAGGATCTCGCCGGGGGCAGCTGAAGGGCTCAGCCCTGTGGACGTCGCCGACATGGGGTAACCATCGTACGCCCCCTGGCTCGAGATCGCTCTCGTCTTTGGTGGGGATGGGGCCCGAACCGGGCGCACTCAATCGGAGAAATGAAGCACAGCGCCATTGTCTCCGCCCCAAAGACGCCCGTATTGACGCCTTCATTTGCGTGGAGCAGATTTCGGGGCGCCGCGAAGCTTCGACGGGTGAGGTCCTTGAATGAAAACACCAGGCTCCGAGCTCGTCGCGCCGGTGGCGGGACTCGTGCTCGCGGCGGGTCTTTCCACGCGCATGGGGCGCAACAAACAACTCCTCGAGCTTCGCGGGGAGACCATGGTAGCGCGCGCCGCTCGCACGGCCCACGAGGCCGGCCTTTCGCCTGTGGTAGTGGTCCTCGGGCACCAGGCCGAGCTCGTGCGCGCAGCCGTCGCGCATTTGCCTGTCCTCACCGTCGAAAATCCTTCCCCGGAGCGTGGGATGGCGAGCTCGGTTCGCGAGGGCATCGCCGCGCTGGCGGAGCATGCCCCCGCAGCCCTGGCCGCGGTCGTCATTCTCAGCGATATGCCCCTCGTGACGGCGGCCATGGTGCGCGGGCTGGTTGAATCCTGGCGCGATCGCCGCCCTCCCCTCGTCTTCTCGCTCTACGACGAGGTCATTGCTCCGCCGACGCTATACGATGCATCGCTCTTCGCCGAGCTCCGAGCGCTCGACGACCAAGGTTGCCTCAAACGCGTCGTCAAGCGCCACCGCGCCGAGGCATTCGAGGCGCGGTGGCCCGCGCTGGCGCTGACCGATCTCGACGAGCCGGAAGACCTGCCGCGGATCGAGACTCTTCTCGGCGGCGCGGGGGACTTGCGGTGAAGAAGGAGCTCCTGCAACTGGCCGCAGATTTGTCCCGTCGAGGTGAGCGGTTCGTGGTGGCGACAGTCGTGCGGCGCGAGTCGTACAGCTCGGCGCACGTCGGTGACATGGCGATCATCAGGGCCGACGGTTCCTACCAGGGCTGGCTGGGCGGTAGCTGCACACGCCCGACGGTGGAGCGCGAGGCCGCGCTGGCCTTGGCAGATGGTCAACCGCGCTTGCTCTCCCTGTCGCCTTCGCCCGACCCGAATCCACGCCCGGGAATCACCGCGTTACCGTTGACCTGCCACAGTGGAGGCACCGTGGACATCTACATCGAGCCGGTACTGGCCGCGCCGAGGCTGGTCATTTTCGGAGTGTCGCCGGTGGCGCGCTCGCTGGCGCAGCTGGGAAAGGCAATGGGTTACAGCGTCGACCTCGCCGACCCAGATGCGCGGGCGTCTGACCTTCCCCACGCGGATCGCGTCTTCACCGCCCTCGACGACGCGGAGTTGCGCGCGGGCAGCGCTCCTGCTTACGCTGTCGTCGCGTCGATGGGGGAGAACGACGAAGACGCCCTTGCCGCCGCGCTGGCGGCCCGCCCGGCGTACGTGGGCGTCGTCGCCAGCCCAAAGCGGTTTGCGGTGATCCGCCAGATCCTCGTCGACCGCGGCACACCGGAATCGGCGCTGGACCGGGTCAAGAGTCCGGCGGGGATCGATCTCGGCGGCCGGACGGCCGAGGAAGTGGCCCTGAGCATTCTCGCCGAGATTGTGCAGCGGCGGCGCGTCCAGCCGGGAGCGCAGGAAGTCCCTGCGCTGATGGGCGCCGAGCAGATTGATCCCGTGTGCAACATGCGCGTCGTGGTCGCCGGCGCGCGCCACACCGGCGAGTGGAATGGTCGCGTTTGGTATTTCTGCAACGCGCGCTGCAAGCAGAAGTTCCTCGCTGATCCACACCTGTTTCTCGACGCCGCCGCGCCGTGACGCTGAAAGTGCCTGCAAACCGCGAAGCGCTGGCCGCGGCGTTGGCCGAGCGCGGCTACATCGTCGATGACGCGCTGGCGATGAGCATTTTTCTGTCCCTGCGTATGCAACGGCCACTCTTTCTCGAAGGTGCCCCGGGCGTCGGAAAGACGCTGCTCGCTCACGTCTTGGCGGACCTCTTCGACACGCGCCTGATCCGGCTTCAGTGCTACGAGGGCCTCGACATCTCTCAAGCGGCCTACGAATGGAATTACCCCCGCCAGCTCCTCGAGATTCAGGCCCGCGGCACCGGCGGCGCTGCTGCCACGGACGGCCTTTTCACCGAGGCCTACCTGCTCAAGCGCCCCCTCTTGCAGGCAATCGACGCCGCACACGAGCGGCCGCCCGTCCTGCTCATCGATGAGCTCGACCGCGCCGACGAGGAGTTCGAGAGCTTCTTGCTCGAGCTGTTGAGCGAATACCAGATCACCATCCCGGAGCTGGGGACGCTCAAGGCGCTCCACCGACCGATCGTCGTCTTGACGTCCAACCGGACCCGCGACGTCCACGACGCGCTGCGCCGCCGCTGTCTCTACCATTGGATCGACTACCCGACGCTCGAGAACGAGATTGCGATCGTGGGGCGCAAGGTGCCGGCGCTCGCGCAGCACCTCTGCCGGAGGTTGGTGGCTTTCGTACAGCGTTTGAGAAAGGAAGACCTCGCGAAGCTTCCGGGCGTGGCTGAGACTGTCGACTGGGCCGAGGCGCTCACCCAGCTGGGCGAGACCGATCTCAACCGGGGCGTGGTCGACGCAACGCTCGGCCTCCTCCTCAAATCACACGAGGACCTCGAGCGCATCCGGGGTGCGCTCGTCGAGCGACTTCTGACGGAGTCGGCGGGGTGATCTCCTGGATCTACCGGGACCTGGTCGAATTCGTGCGGTTGCTCCGCATGGCGGGGCTCCCCATCGGCGTGGAGCAGACTGAGCTCTTCGCGCAAGGGCTGTCATGCGTCGAGGCCCTCTCGCGGCGCGAGATCTACCTGGTCGCGCGGGCGACGCTGGTGCTGTCCCGCGACCACCTCCCAGTCTTCGACGAGCGCTTTGCCGCCTTTTTCGGCGAAGGCGACTCGGCCGGACAGGGGCAGCGCGTGCCACCGGCGCCCCGCCATGACCGTCTGCCTCCCTTGCGCAACGCGCTGACGGCCTTCATGGCCGAGCGCGCCCGCCCGCAGGCGGCGGAGGTCGGGGTTCCGGAGCAAACCAAAGCGGCCAGCAGTCTCGAGCAGTTGCAGCGAAAGGACTTCAGTGAGTGCACGTCCGAAGAGCTCGAGGCGATCGAACGGGCCCTGCGGGACGTGCGCTTCGACCTGACGCTGCGACGCTCGCTTCGATTCGCGCCGTCGCGCCATGGCGAGAGTCTCGACCTTCGACGGATGGTGCGCGACGCTGCACGACATGGCGGCCGCGCGCTCACGCTCCATCGACGCGGGCGCAAGCTCACGCACCGCCCGTTGGTGGTGCTGGCCGATATCAGCGGCTCGATGGAGTTGTACTCGCGAATCCTCCTGCAGTTCCTCCACGTCATCTCCCGATCACATCGCCAAGCCCAGACTTTCGTCTTTGGGACGCGGCTCACCTCCATTACCGGGCAGCTCCAGATTCGCGATGTCGACACCGCGCTTTCCCACGCCGCCCGCGCGATCGTCGACTTCGCCGGCGGCACGCGTATCGGCGAGTGCATCGGTGCCTTCAATCGTCGCTACGCGCGCCGAGTCCTTCGCAAGGGCGCCGTGCTCCTCTTCATCAGCGACGGCTGGGAGACGGGCGACGCCTCCACGCTCGACCTCGAGATGCGCCGCTTGCGCGCGCGCTGTCACCGCGTGGTCTGGCTGAATCCCTTGATGGGGCGAACGGGTTATGAGCCTCGTGCACGAGGTGTCGAGATCGCCCTTACCCACGCCGACGATTTTTTGCCGGCGCATAACTTGCAGTCACTCCATGAGCTCTCGTGGCACCTCGCGCGCATCCCACGCCGCAAGGGGAGTCGGCCCGCGCTCGTCAAGGTGGACCGATAAAACTCGACACCGCAGAAAGCTCCACCTTGCCTCCGGGGCGCGGCCTCACTAGGGTCCGAAGGCTGAGGTCGCCACCTTGCTCGTGTCGCTGATCAGCGCCGCTGAAGAGCTCGACGTTACGCGACGTTCCGCCGCGCAGAGGAGCCACACATGATCCCCAGCAGTTTTGACTATCACGCTCCGAAGACGCTCGCCGAGGCGATCGGACTGTTGGCGAAGCTCGGCGACAGCGCCAAGATTCTCGCCGGCGGGCAGAGTCTGATCCCCGCGATGCGCTTTCGGCTGGCCACTCCCGGGGCACTGATCGACATCAACCGCATCAAGGATCTCGAGTACATCGAGGAGCGTGGCGGACACCTGGCCATCGGAGCGCTCACCCGCGAACACTTGCTCGAGAGCTCCTCTTTGGTGGTCAAGTCCTATCCCCTGCTCCTCGACACTGCGCGGGTCATTGCCGATCCACTGGTGCGAAATCGAGCCACGGTGGGAGGGAATCTGGCGCACGCCGACCCGGCCAATGATCATCCGGCGACGATGCTCGCCTACGAGGCGGAGCTGGTGGCTCAGGGCGCCAAAGGCACGCGCACGATTCCCATCGACCAGTTCTTCGTGGGGCTTTTTGAGAGCAGCCTCAAGCCGGGGGAGATCCTGACCGAGATCCGAATCCCCAAACCCGGGCCCGGAAGCGGGGGGGCCTACCTCAAGATAGAGCGGAAGGTGGGCGACTACGCGGTCGCTGCCGTGGCGGTCCAGCTTCATCTCGCCAAAGGCAAGATCGACCGCCTGCGCATTGGCTTGACCAACGTGAGCCCCGTCCCCCAACGCGCGACCCAAGCAGAGGGCGCCCTTCTCGGAAGAGAGGGCACCGAAGATGTGCTTGAGGCTGCGGGGAAGGCTGCAGCGGCCGCGTGCGACCCCTCGGCGGATCTGAGAGGTTCGGTTGACTACAAGCGAGACATGGTCCGCGTCCTCACCAAACGAGCAGTGCGCAAGGCCATCGAGCGCGCACAAGGAGCTCGAGCATGAGCGAGCACAAGGTCACCGTCACCATCAATGGGGAGAAGCAAACGCGCGAGGTGAGCGCGAGGACGTTGCTGGTCCACTTCATCCGCGAGGAGCTGGGGCTGACCGGCACTCACATCGGCTGCGACACCACCAGCTGTGGCGCCTGCACCGTGAGTCTCGATGGTCGTGCCGTGAAGAGCTGCACCGTGTTTGCCGTGCAGGCCGACGGTTCAGCTCTGGAGACGGTGGAAGGCCTCGCCAAGGGAGGTCAGCTCCATCCGCTCCAGGAAGGGTTCTGGGAGAAGCACGGCTTGCAGTGCGGCTTCTGCACGCCGGGCATGATGATGAGCGCCCGCGCCTTTCTGAAAGATAACCCCAGCCCCACCGATGACCAGATCCGGCAGGGCATCTCTGGCAATCTGTGCCGCTGCACGGGCTACAACAAGATTGTCGAAGCCATTCAGTTCGCGGCCACCAAGTTGCGCGCGGAAAGCAAAGGAGGCTAGCCAATGCCAACCCACCTGGACGACCGCACCGAGCACCATTCACCCACGCCCGCTGGCTCCTCGGCGAACGTTCCATCGAGCGACACCGTCAAGGTGACCACCCCGGAGAAGATCAGTGGGATGGGACACCGAATGAAGCGCAAGGAGGACCCCCGTTTCATCCAAGGCAAGGGCCGCTACATCGACGACGTGAAGCTGCCCCAGATGGTGTACATGGACATCGTGCGCAGCCCGTACGCGCACGCGAAGATCTTGAAGATCGACGCCAGCGCAGCGCTGGCCACGCCAGGCGTGCTGGCGGTGATCACCGGCGAGGATCTCAAGAAAGCAGGCAAGCTCCACTGGATGCCGACGTTGATGTCGGACACGCAGATGGTCCTGCCCATCGAGAAGGTCGTCTATTACGCGCAGGAGGTGTGCGTCGTCATTGCGACTGAGCGGTACATCGCCGCCGATGCGATCGAAAAGGTGAAAGTCGATTACGAGCCGCTCCCTCCCGTGATGGATCCCTTCGCGGCGCTCGACGACAAGGTGATCGTGCGCGACGACAAGGAGAAGAAGACCAACCACATCTGGCATTGGGAGGCAGGCGACAAGTCAGCCACGGACGCTGTTTTCAAGAGCGCCGCGACGGTCATCCAACAGAAGATGCATCTGCCGCGCATCCACGTCGCCTCGATCGAGACCTGCGGCATGGTGGCCAACTACGACAAGGCCCGTGGCCACATGCAGATCTACATGACGTCGCAGGCGCCGCACGCGCACCGAACCGTCTTCGCGCTG
>WNFJ01104580.1_pt2 | contig 10738 bp, 8 predicted proteins | sample 5400461 | NCBI WGS metagenome assembly WNFJ01 (sample SAMN13153349, study PRJNA577476) | soil metagenome | isolation source: 115 cm saprolite on Douglas fir-dominated hillslope | place: USA:California | collected 2013-09-17
GGCGGGGGAAGGCGCCAGCAGAACAATATTAACTTTGGGCTGAACTGGTCGCGCACTTCGAGCACCATCGTGAATCCTTTCCCTTTGCTCGCCGGTGGGACAGGAACGCAGGGTTTGAACGCCAGCGCGGGATGGACCTATGGAAAGGGCCGAGTCACAAACATCTTCCGCGTGAGCTACAACCACAATCACGTTTCCACGACCAATCTTTATTCAAACGTGACGAACGTTGCCGGGGGCGCTGGAATCAGCGGGATTTCGAATGATCCTTTTGACTGGGGATTGCCGGGAATCAGCTTTACGTCGTTCGGCGGGCTGAGCGACCCGACGCCGCGCCGGGAACTCGACCAGACGTACTCTCTTTCAGAAACCGTTTCGTGGAACCGCGGAAAACATAACTGGCGTTTCGGCGGAGATTACCGCCGCATTTTGCAGAGCTTCCACTCGGCAAGAAATGCGGAAGGCAGTTTTGTGTTTACGGGATTTGCCACGTCGCAATATGCGCCGGGAGGCACCGCATCTTGCCCTGGCATTCAACCGTGTCCGGTGGCGGACTCGGGAAACGACTTCGCAGACTTCCTGCTCGGCTATCCACAGCAGACCTCCCTGCAGTCTGGCGCAAATTCGTACGATTTCCGCGCCAATGCGTTTGATTTCTTCGCGCAAGACGACTGGAGGTTCCGCCCGAATCTGTCTTTCAATCTGGGGTTGCGCTCCGAGTACAACGGTCCCTACACCGAGGCCAACAATCGCATTGCAACTTTGGATGTAGCACCGGGTTTCACGGCTGCTGCGCCGGTACTGCCAGGCCAGACTGGTCCTTATAACGGCGGATTTCCAGCATCGCTGGTGCGGCCGGACCGCCACGATTTTGCTCCACGGATCGGAATTGCCTGGAAGCCTCAAAAGCAAATGGTGGTGAGGACTGGGTACGGCATCAACTACAACCTGGCGCAATACGGCGTGATGATCCAGAACTTCGCCTTTCAGCCGCCGTTCGCTGTAGCGGAGACGAATACGACGAACGTCACCGGCCTGACGGGCGCCAACCCGCTCACGCTCACGAGCGGTTTCCCTGTTGCGTCCCCAAGCACGGTAACGAATAACTTTGCCGTCAACCCGAACTACCGCTTGGGCTACGTGCAAGTCTGGAACCTCGACCTACAGCGTGAATTGCCGCATGGCGTGGTGCTGAACGCGGGCTACAACGGAGCGAAGGGAACCCGGCTGGACACAGAGCGTGCGCTGGTCTTTCCAGGAAAAAATCAACCGTTCATTTATGAGTCCTCGGAAGGAAATTCGATCTTGCACGCGGCATCGGTCCGCGTGCGCAAACGCATGGCGAAGGGATTAGGTCTGAGCGCGCAATACGTATTTTCGAAGTCCATTGATGACGCGTCATCGATCGGTGGCGGGGGAAGCGTCGTGGCGCAAAACCCGTTTGATATTTCAGCGGACCGCGGACTCTCGAGCTTCGATCAGCGGCACAAGTTCACAGGAAACTGGATTTACGATTTCCCATTCGGCGAGAACCGGCGGTTTGTTCCCAAGGGTGCATTGCGCCACCTAATCGACGGATGGCAATGGAGCGGCGACTTTACAGTGGGCTCCGGGCTGTACTTCACGCCACGGGTGCTGGGCGGAGGGCTGGACATAAGCCGCGGCGTGAGCGGCTCGCTGCGCGCCAACGAAATCGCAGGCCAATCTATTGCGATCAGCGACCCGACGACGCTTAAATGGTTCAATACCGCTGCGTTTTGCGCCCCAAGCGCCACGTGCGTCAATCCGAGCGGTTCGAGCTTTGGCGACGCGGGACGAAATATCATCGAGGGGCCAGGGCAAGTTTCGATGAACATGACGCTGAACAAAACGTTCCAAATCAAGGAATTTCGGGCGCTCGACCTGCGAATTTCGGCCAACAATATTTTTAACATCGTCCACTTCACCTCCATCAATACGGTTGTAAATTCATTTACCTACGGAGAGGTCACCGGGACGGGCGGGATGCGGCGAGTGACGATGCAAGCGCGCTTCCGGTTCTGAGGGAAGATGAACATGTGGCTAGGGAGAAAAACATTTTCGATTCTTACGGCGGCTGGGCTGGCCTTGCAAACGGCGCCGGTGCTCGCCCAGCAAGCGGGACCATCCGGAGGGAGCGAAGCGCGCATTCAGGTTACCAGCGAACTCGTATTGGTGAATGTGGTTGCGCGCGACAAGAAAGGCGACCCCGTTCGCGATCTGAAAAAGGAAGACTTCACGCTTTTTGAGGACGGCAAGAAACAGCAGATTTCCACATTCGATTTCGAGGACGTGGACCAGATGGCAGCCGCTGGAGCGGCGGAAGCAACGACCTCGGGCGTTGCCGGACAAGGAACCCTGCTGCGCTCAGGCAAAAAAACGGCGCCTTCGCTGGACGCCCGCGACCGCCGATTGATGCTGCTCTTTTTTGATTTTTCGGCGATGGATCCGGAGCAGATTGACCGTTCGGTGGATGCGGCGAGGAAATTTGTTGAGACAAAGATGGAACCCGCCGATTTGATGGCCCTAGTGTCGCTGGCGAAGAACATGCATGTGGATCTGGACTTCACCGACGACAAGACGAAATTGCTTTCGGCGCTTTCCGCTTACAATTCAGGGGAGGGTCAGGGTTTTGAAAATGGCGGAACGGGAACGTCGGAGGGCGCGGCAGAAACGAGTGGAGCGTTTTCCGCCGATGATACGGATTTCAACACGTTCAGCGCCGACCGCAAACTACTGGCGCTGCAGTCCCTCATGCAGACGCTTGGCAAGCTGCCGCAGAAGAAGAGCCTCGTGTACTTCAGCAACGGTATTAGCCAGTCGGGCGTGGATAACCAATCGGCCCTGCGCGCCACGACGGCGGCGGCGGTGAAAGCAAACGTAGCCATCTATTCGCTGGATACCCGCGGCTTGCAGGCGTTTCCGCCGGGAGGAGAAGCACAATCAGCAAGCCTGCACGGGCAATCGGCCTATTCGGGCGCCTCGGTGCTGAACGATCTGAATGGGAATGCAGCTTCGCAGGAGACGCTGGCGACCCTTTCTTCGGACACGGGCGGCAAGGCGTTCTTTGATTCGAACGATTTCAGCGGGGTCTTCTCGCAGGTTCAGAAAGACAGCTCGGCGTATTACGTTCTGGGCTTCACGAGCAACAATCCACTGAAGGATGGCAGATTCCGCCGGCTGAAGGTGCAAGTCAATCGCTCCGATCTGAAGCTCGATTTTCGTTCGGGCTATTATGCGGGACGAGACTTTGAACACTTGAACCGCGCCGACCGCGAGCAGCAGCTCAGCGACGAGCTGGCTGCCCAGTTGCCTCGCGTGGATGTGCCCCTTTACGTGGGCGCAGCGTACTTCCGCCAGGACGATTCGCATTACTACCTGGCGGTTTCGCTGGTGGTTCCGGGGTCGCAGATTCCGTTTGTAACGGAGAAAGAAAAGGACAATGCGACAATCGACATTATCGGGGAGGTTCGCGAAGGGGGAAAATTCCCGGTCGGGCAACTACGCGACATGGTGAAGCTGGCCGTCGAGAGCACACAGCAGGTTCGCCGGAAAAACGTGCAGTACAACACAGGGTTCGTGCTTGCCCCGGGCAGCTATCACCTGAAATTTGTGATTCGCGAGAATCAGACGGGGCGCATGGGCTCATTCGAGACGGACGTGCAAATCCCCGACCTGCGCAAGGCGCCGCTGAAGATGAGTTCGGTGGTGCTGAGCAGCCTGCGCGCCCCTGCCAGCGGCAAAAAGAACGGGCCGAATCCGCTGGTACGGGACCAGATGGAACTGGTTCCCAACATTACGCATGTATTTGCGCCCGACCAGCACCTTTACTTGCAGTACGAAGTGTACGATGCGGCAAAGGGCAAGAACGCCGCTCCTGCGGCAGCGAATGCCCAGAGCGGAGCAGCCAAGGATGCCCCGGTTGCGGCAAAGCCACCAAAGGACGGCATCCGCGTTTTCACGAGTATCGAGTTCTTGCAAGGTGCCACGAAGATTTATGAATCAAAGCAGGTAGTGGCAAACGAAGTCACCGCTCCAGACCGGAAAGCAGTGATTTTCCAAATTGATTTGCCGCTTCAGCCCTTGAAGCCAGGGCTCTATCTGTGCCAGGTGAATGTGATTGACGATGTGGCCGGAAGCTTTTCGTTCCCGCGATTTCCCGTGCTGATCCGCGAAGCTGCTCCAGCGGCGCCGAGCAAAGCGGCCGATTGAGCCGGTTCGCGAGTGTTTCTGCCGAGAGCAGTTCAAAACAGGAGACTTAGGATTAGTCGCCGGCGGCTGCGGCGCTTCGAGACAGTTCGACGGATTCGGCCAATCCGCGACGCATCGGGCCGAGAACAAACGCGGGCACGTCCCGCTCCGGAGTCAGCAACACGCTAGTAGCTTTTCGCGGGAACTCAGTGCGCCGATCCAGGCGCAACCCCGCTTCCTTCAGAAACTCGGCCGAGAAGCCCAAGTCTTCGGCGCGGTCCACACCCCAAAACCAGAGTTTCTCTTCCTGGCGTTGCAGGAAGTCCAGAGCCTCCTCGAGTTTTTTCATGGCGCGGTCAAAGGAGGAGGCTAGGAAAAAGGTGCTCAGCTTCCACGCATGCCGGGGGTAGTGTACTTGGACGCGAACACAGTATTTTCCCGATTGGTTTCGTTCGATGGTGCAGCGGTAGTCGTTGCGAACAGCAGAAGTGCGGACAGGCATGTTCGTATCACCAATTCTTAGAATGTTGAGACTGGGCGGTCATGATGGCTTCTGCTCCGAATTCGTGGCGTAGTGCACAGATCCCAAACCTGGCCGGGAAACAGGGTTGAGGCGCGAATTCAGATTCAAGGAAGACCCTAATAGGGTAACGGGGTGCGCGGGAAAAGGCAAGAGAACACCACGAATCTCATAACATGTTTATTTTGTTTAATTTACGCTAGCCCAGGCTACCGAAGCTCTTCAGTTTCTCAGGCATGAGTTTCAGTGTGCCGTTTTGTTTTAGACGATTGTCCAAGGCCGTCTGAAAAGCCTCAAATGCCAGTTTTCGCTTCGATTGGAGAACCTCTTCGGTCAACTGCTTCTTCTGTTTTTCAAATTCGGCGGGGTTGGCCTCCGTTTTCTCGGCCACGCGATAGACCAGCCAGTTTTGTCCGAGGCTCAAGGGAGGAGCCACGTCACCGGCCTTGAGGTTGAAAGCGGCGCTGACTTGCTTGCCACTGGCTGCACCAGGGATGGACCCATCGCGCGCGATGGGATCACTGGTTTTCGGTTCCAGGCCGAGGGCTTTGGCGGCAGCGTCGAACTTCTCGCCAGCCTTGACGCGCCGGGATAGCTCGTCCGCCCTGCTCTTCGCTAGCTCGGTAGACTTCTGGTGCTTTAGGTCGGTGATAACACGGTCGCGCACCTCTTCGAGGGAGCCGAGGTGCGCTGGCTGGATGGACTTCACCGACAGAACAACGTAGCCGCGATCGGTTCGGACCGGGAGGTTCACCTCGCCTGGCTTTAGGCGGAAAATGGCATCCTTTGCCTCCTGCGAGTTGGCCAGTTCAAGGAGGGGGTCCGTGGCGCCGACGGGGCGCGTCTCATTCACGGTTAGGTGAAACTGTTGTGCCAAGTCATCAAGGGAAAGCTTAGGTGACTGCCGGAGAGTTGCTGACAACTGGTTTGCCATGTCGCTCGCTTGCTTGTCCGCCTGCGATAGCAAGAGCGGCGCGCGCAGAGAATCCTTCACTTCCTCGAATGGCTTGGTGTGGGCAGTCTCCTTTTCCAGGACCTTGATGATATCCATACTGCGTCTTAACGAGATCGGAAATCTGGCCCGCGTTGAGGCTGAAGGCTGTTTTTTCGAACTCTGGGACGGTCTGACCCTGGGTGATCCAGCCCAAGTCGCCGCCTTTCTCTTTTGATCCTGGGTCTTCGGAGTATTTCTTCGCCAGTTCGTCGAACTTGCCGCCCTTCTTGGCTTGTTTTAGAACGTCCTCTGCCTTCTTCCTGATCTCCTCGACCTCGGCGTCCGTCTTTCCGACGGTCATGAGGAGAATGTGCTGGGGATGGACGCGGTTCGGCACTTGATACTGCTGAATGTTGGACTGATATTGCAGCTTGAGCATGTCATCGGAAACGTGGATGTTTTGGCGGATCTGGTTTACGTCAACGACTGCGTAGCGCGCCACGCGCCGTTCGGGCACCTGGTATTTCGACTTGTTCTTTTCGTAGGCCGCCCTGATTTCAGCATCGTCCGCTGAAATCTTGGCTTCCAGGTCTTCCGGCTTGATCAGCGCGTAGTCCAGCTTCACCTTTTCATTCTTGTTGCGAAATTCGTCCTGCAATTCCGCTGGGCCCACGCTAATCCCGTCGGTCACGAGCTTTTGGAACTTTTCTTCAAGCAAGGCTTGACGAACGAGCTCTTCGAATTCGGGCACAGTCTTTTGGAAGCGCGCCTGGACTTCGGCCGCGTACCGGTCTCTCCCGACAAACGACCCGGCATTGAACGCCGTCGGAACGTACTGGCGAATGCGATCGGCCCGCTCCTGATCGGACACGGTAATTCCCAGCCGCTTGGCCTCGTATTCGATCTCTTTTTGAAATACGAGCTGTTTCAGGATCTGCTCGGCGTAGAGAGCCTCTAGGGGTTTGGGAACCTGGCTCCGTTGCTCGATCTGGTTCAACTGCTGGCGCACGTCTTGTACACTGACCGACTCATCTCCGATTTTTGCGACGGTATCTGTGGAAATCTCGCCGCTGATGGGTGACTGGGGAACGAGATAGAGAAGCATGCTGCCCCCGAGGAGCAGGACGACAGCCCCCAGGAGGATGCGAACCCCAAGTTTGTTCTTATCGTTTGCCCCAGCCATCCCGTGAATCTCCCAAGTCAGTAGACAAACTTAAGATTATAGGAGATATGGGCACGCGCCTCAAATACAATCGTCTTCTGGAAGAGCCTACCCACATTGTATCCCCCTTGTGGAATTGAAGTGTGTAAGCCCAAAGAGGCGGAAGGAGATGGACGCCCGGCGGGAGAGACTCGGGCCACGCGTTCACAAGCACATTTTTTCATCCGCACCCAAGATCAAGTACAAGATTGTTGAGAGGCCTGCACTAAAGGACAGGCGCGACGCTGTGGGCCAGCTGTCCCGTGGTATTTGCAGTTTGACTACGCGCTTGTCCGCAATTTAGCCGCGCAGAAACCGCTGTGTTAGATTGAAAAATTGGAGCATTCGCAGTACAGCCGACCGTGACGACACAAGCACCCATCGATCCGAGGCACACCGAGAGCCAGCACAAGGCTCCGCGTGTGGAAGTGTATTGGACAGCGATCACCTACAAGACGGTGATCCTTTATGTGTTGTTGGCCCTGACTATCGTTTCCGCGGGGATCTACTTAGCGAAGCCCGACTTGCCTTCGATCATCATCAAGAAACTCAGTAAGGCCGTCAGCGACCAGGAAATTGATTCGACGGCTGGCGACCAGAAACATGCCAAGTTCGTCAATCTGGATGGCAAGGTCCAAGTGAAAAAAGTGAACTCCGTGCAGTGGGTGGAAGCGGACTACCGTACGGTGCTGGACAAGGGCGATTTGGTGCAGACGGGCCCCGACGCCAACGCGCGCATTACCTTCGGCGAAGGAACGACGTACACGGTGAAGCCAGATACGCTGGTCACGGTCGAGGAAAACTCCACCGACAACGATAAGCCTAGCAGCGTAGCCGTGCGCATCAATCTCGGTCAGGTCGATCTTGCTACGCCGAACTGGACCTCGCCGGATTCCAAGGCCGCGGTCAGTGCGGAAGATGCGGTCGCCCAACTAAGGGCAAACAGCCGCGCCGCGGTGAAGACAGACCCCGAAAAGAAAGAAAGTGAGATCGTCGTATCGAGTGGCGGTGCGCAGGTACGACGTGGCGCAGAGAAGTTCGACCTGGCCCCATATGAGAAGGCTACCATTCCTAATGGCGGGCCGATTCAGCGATCAACCGTGCTGGCGCCTCCTGAGCTCGTCGAGCCGCTGAACCTCGCGCCGATCATCTCCGAAAATCCAAAGGCCTCGCCGGTTCGTTTTGAATGGAAGCCGGTTCCGAATGCCGTATCCTATACGCTGCGGATCAGTACAACTGCAATGTTTACGAAGACTGTCAAAGAAGCGCCGGTCAAGGGAACGGCGGTGGATATCACGGGGCTGGAAGCCGGTGACTATTTCTGGAACGTCACGGCGACGGACGGAAAGAAACAGACCAGTGAAGTCGGCGAAATATTCAAATTTTCGCTCGTCGCGCAGGGCAAGACGCAGGAAATGGTTCTGGAGATAACCGGCACGCAGGTGGTTGGACACACGGCGGAGATCGTGGGCCGGACGGAACCCGGCGCAGCTCTGATTGTAAACGGCCAATCCGTACCGAACATCGCGCCGGATGGCAATTTTCGGCATTTCACTGAGCCGCTTGCTCCGGGCCAACACACGATTTCGATTATCGGGTCGAATCGCCGGGGCGGCACGGCGATGAAGCAGGTGTCTATCGTGGTTCCGAAGTGAGAGTTCCGAAGAAAGACCGAAGCGCCTTTGCGCTGGTCGCGGTGTCCGTGGACAATAGTTGGCGGGGCTGGCCGCGGTGAGGCGAGCGCTATTGCCGGGCGGACAGCGGAGAGTCTTTCTCCGCGGGGGGATGTAGGGATGAATAAGAACGGTTACAACATGAGGTCGGTGTTCAGTCTATTTTCTTCCGACCTCGCCATCGATCTGGGCACCGCAAACACTCTGGTGTTCGCGCACGGTAAAGGCATTGTCGTCAACGAACCCTCCATCGTGGCCATCAACAAATCCAGCGGAGAAGTTGTGGCCGTGGGTCGCGAAGCAAAAGAGATGCTCGGACGCACGCCCGGCAACGTTGTCGCCATCAAGCCGATGAAAGACGGCGTCATTGCGGACTTCAAAGTCACCGAAAAGATGCTGACGTATTTCATCCAGAAGGCGCACACCCGTCGCGTGCTTGTGCATCCGCGAATCGTTATTGGGGTGCCGAGCGAGATTACGCCAGTGGAAAAGCGCGCTGTGCAGGACTCCGCGTATCGCGCACGCGCCAGCGAAGTTTTTCTCGTCGAACAGGCCATGGCTGCGGCGATCGGCGCCGGGCTGCCGATTGAAGAGCCATCCGGCAACATGGTGGTGGACATCGGCGGCGGCACCACGGACATCGCGGTCATTTCCATGAGCGGCATCGTTTATTCGCGGTCCGTCCGCGTTGCGGGCAACGAAATGGACGAAGCGGTCATGCAGTATCTGAAACGTAAATACAACCTGCTGGTGGGCGAACGCACGGCGGAACAGATCAAGATGGAGATTGGCTCCGCATACCCGCTCGAGAAACCGCTCACGATGGAAGTGAAGGGACGCAACCTCATCGAAGGCGTGCCGCGGACGGTCACCATCGACGACAGCGAAATCCGCGAAGCCCTCAGCGAATGCGTCGCGACGATTCTTAACGCTGTGCGCGTGGCCCTCGAGCGCACTCCTCCCGAACTTTCCGCCGACATCAGCGACCGCGGTATCGTTCTGACCGGCGGCGGCGCACTGCTGAAGAATCTCGACAAGCGGATTCGCGAGGAAACCGGCCTACCGGTTTCGATTGCAGATGATCCATTGGCCTCGGTGGTGCTCGGCACGGGAAAAATGCTGAGCGATTTCAAGCTGCTGCGCCAAGTTTGTATCGATTAGGAGAAGAGTTTTCAGTTTCACGGTTTTCATTCATGAACTTTGGGGTGCTTCTCTGATCCCGAAGGACATGAACGGCAGAAGATTCGCGGCAGTAAGTTCCAACTGAACACTGACGACTGATCACTGACAACACGAGCAGCCAGTCACTAGTTACCAGCCGCTAGTCACCGGTCGTTCAGCAAATACGAAAAGAAGATCGCTCAAATGGTTGCCATTCACTCTCGCCACAAATCGCTGGTCCTGCTTGCAGGAGTCATCGTGCTGCAGCTACTTTTGCTGGCCGTGCAAGTCAAGCGCGACTCGCAGGGGCGGCTCATCCGCGTATGGACGATAGGGGCCGTTTCGCCATTTGAGCGCGCGAGTTCCTCCGGATTCGGCTGGTTTCGCAATACCTGGCGCCACTACTTCGCGCTGCAAAACACCGTGAAGGAAAACGAGCAGATGCGCCGCGAGAACGATGCACTGAAAATGCAAATCACGCAGCTCCTGAGCAAAGCGGCGGAGGCCGACCGCCTGGCGGTACTTCTCAATTTCCGGCGATCGAACGCGGATGTCCCCATGATCGGGGCACGAGTGATTGGCGCGAGCGCTGGAGCCGCAAGCCAGACAATTCAGTTGGACCGCGGCGAGCGCGATGGCATCAAGAGAAATATGGGCGTCATCACGCCCGATGGCGTGGTGGGCAAAGTCGTCGAAGCGTACCCGAACGCGTCGCAAGTGCTTTTGCTGACCGACAAGGACAGCGGTGTCGGGGCCATGCTTGCCGATTCCCGCGCCCAAAGTCCTGTTGGGGGGCAGGGTGAGCCTTTGCTGGTGATGAAATACGTTCCGAACGACGACACCGTCAATCTTGGTGAGCGCGTGATTACCAGCGGGATGGACCGCATCTTCCCGCGCGACCTTCCCGTCGGTACCGTCGCGGAGATTAAGCCCGGCAATCCGTTCAAGCAGATTCGCATCAGGCCGGCCGCCAATCTCGAGCGCCTGGAGGAAGTGCTGGTTCTTCTGACTCTCCATCCTCTCGAGACGAAAGAAGAGAC
>WNFJ01272182.1_pt1 | contig 10737 bp, 10 predicted proteins | sample 5400461 | NCBI WGS metagenome assembly WNFJ01 (sample SAMN13153349, study PRJNA577476) | soil metagenome | isolation source: 115 cm saprolite on Douglas fir-dominated hillslope | place: USA:California | collected 2013-09-17
CGACACGACGGAACTCTCGGTCACACGTGATGGCGGAAGAAGATGGCATGCAGTGTCAGTGCCGACCCCCAGGAAGTTACTCCGCGTGGCAGGCATTCCGCCGGAGGCTTACTACTATTTTTTGCCCACCTTCAAAAATCGCCAGCACGGCTTTCTGCCGGTGTCTTACAAAGCGCAGGAATCGGGTGCTAAGTCAGCAATCGTCCTCTTCGAAACCGTGGATAGTGGACGAAGCTGGAAGCCAGTCAGGGTCATTTCAAATATCTCCGGCTATCAGGAGGCATTTATTGTCGATGTCGCGGACTCCACTATGATCGTCGCCACCACTTGGAGCGACGACAAACACGCGACACTATACAAAGACGGACCATACGGCAGAACCGACATTGACATAACGAACTACGTTCAGGCGCGCAGAGGTATTTATTACTCGCAGCTTAGTTTTGCCAATCCGAAACTAGGATGGATGCTGAGTGGGGGTAAGCTGTTATCAACGTCAGACGGCGGCACGACATGGAGAAAGCTTGAAGCCCAGGCGGATGTAGGAAGACTGACCATCGACGCCTTCCCTCGGGCGTTGCCCGAGCACTATCTAAGTCACTAGTTTCAGACTCTCGCGAGCAGTCCGCCATCCACCGCAATCGACTCGCCCGTGACAAAACCCGCGGCCGACGAGACCAGGTAGAGCAGCGCACCGCCGAGTTCTTCCGGCTTCACCAACCGGTTGTAAGGCAGATACTTGATCAGCGTCTTGCTGAATTCGTCGTCCTTGCTCGCCGGGCTCGATTCATCGTCGAGCCATCCGGCCTCGATCGCATTGACGCGGATATTCTTGCGCGCCCATTCCAGCGCGAGCGCCCTGGTCAGATTCAGCACCGCCGCTTTCGCCGCGCAGTAGAGCGCCGCATTCGGCACTCCGCGCTCCGCGAGTATCGAGATCATATTCACGATCACGCCGCCGCCCTGGCGCAGCATCACGCGAGACGCTTCCTGGCATGACATCCAGACCGTCTTGAGATTGTTCTCGATAATTTTGTCGAACGCGCTGTCGTCGTTGGATTCCGCCGGTCCGAATGCCGGTGAGTCGAGCGCGTTGACCACGATATGCAGTCCGCCGAGTTCTTTCGCCGCGCGATCCGTCGTCGCCGATAAGTCCGCGCGAATCGCCGCGTTCTGAATCTGAATCACCGGCTTGGCTCCTGCAGCCTGCACCAGCTTCGCGACTTCCTTGAGTTGCTTGTCGGTACCCGGCTCTTGCGATGCGAGCATTACCTTCGCGCCCGCTTCGGCGAGCGCGACCGCCGCCGCACGGCCCATCGCATGCTCCGCACCGACGACCAGCGCGCCTTTCCCTTCCAGTGAGAAATCGTGCAACAAATCTTGCGACACGCTCGATGAGGCCATCTTGTCTCCGCGTTTTTTCGCCGACAGTTAGATCGAATTCGCAGGCGTAACTCCGGTCGGTGCGATTCCGCCCGCCAGTCCGCCGCCATCGATCGCGATCAGCTCGCCATTAATGTGGTTGGCCGCGTCCGACGCGAGAAACACCGCCAGCGGCCCAATTTCAGGGTCGTCGCCCACCCGTCCCATCGGAATAAATTTGCCGCCCTTGTAGAACTGCATCATCTGCTCGTTATGCGCAAAAATTCCCGGCACGATGCAGTTGGTCTGGATATCGAATTGCGCGTAGGTCAGCGCCATCGAGCGCGTCAATTGAATCGCGCCGCCCTTCGCGCATGCGTACATGAAATTGTGCTTGCCGCCGCGAAGTCCGTAGCCCGACGCGATATTGATTATCTTGCCGCGATTCTGTTTCACCATCTGCGGAATCACCGCGCGACAGCCGTAGAACTGGCTGCTCAGATTGGTGTCGAGTCCGCGCCGCCATTCGTCGTCGGTGATTTCTTCGAGTCGCTTCCCCGCGCCGTCTTCACCGCCACCCGCGTTGTTGATCAGGATGTCTATTTTCCCGAACTCCTTAATCGTCAACTCCGCGAGCGCATTGATCTGCGCGGAAACAGTCACGTCGGTCGGCACGATCACGCATTTGCGCCCGGTCTTTTTCACCTCTTCCGCGGTTTCATCGAGCTGCGCCTTGGTCCGCGACGCGGCTACGATATCCGCACCGGCGAGCGCGAACTTTACCGCCATCGCGCGGCCGAGCCCGCGCCCGGCGCCGGTAATAATCGCGACCTTACCGTCGAGCTTCAGCGCATCCAGAATCATTGCATCACCTCAGATCGAGCTTAAACCGCGCACGCGGCACTCATAGCTAAATAACACAGCTACAACAATGTAGGCAGGGTCGAGACCCTCGACCCAAGTGAAGACGGGCGGGAAGTTATTGCGCCGGGGGCGTCGAAACCCGTAGGGGTTTCGTGATTGCCTGACTGGCTCTATATTGAGTTCATAGGAGCTTTGCGATGGCGCTCAAAATAGTGATGTTCTCGGACTACATCTGTCCGTTCTGCTACATCGGCTTCGAAACCGTGCGCAAGCTCAAGCCCGAATTCAATTTCGAGCTCGAATGGCGCGGCTTTCAGATTCATCCCGATTGGCCTGCCGAGGGCCTTGCCCCCGAACATGTGCGCGGGAGTGGTAGCAGCGACGCCGATTCGCGCCGTGCGCTCTGGGAGCGGATAAGCGCGATGGCCGAGGCTGTCGGCTTTTCGATGCGCCCGCCCGCGATGCTGACCAACTCGCGCGCCGCGCTTGCCGCGACCGAGTTTGCGCGTGAGTCGAGACTCGACGAGGCGCTCGAAGAGCGCATCTACCGCGCGTACTTCAGCGACGGCCTGAATATCGGCGACCCGGCCGTGGTCGTGAAGCTCGCCTCGGAAGCGGGACTCGATTCCGGCGAGATTGCCGACGCGATCAAGTCGCCAAAGTACGAGCTGCGACTCAAGAACAACGCGCTCGCGGCGAATCAGCGCGGCGTGAATGGAGTGCCAACTTTTTTCATCGGCGAATATCCGCTGGTCGGCGCGCAGAGTCCCGACGCGATGCGCTCGATTCTGAAACGCGCGACCGAACGCTTCGACAACTAAATCTCCGAGCTCGATCTCATGAGCGAAAAAATTGTAGCGCGATGGCACGACTGGTCCGGCAAAAGCCTCGAACACCTGGTCCTGCTAGAAGACTCGGACGAGATTGTCGCTGAGTCCGCCATCATCGGATCGATCGACGACGACAACTTCGCGGCTCGATACCGAATCCTCTGCGACGAATCATGGCGGGTAACAGAAGTCGAGATTAACGAAATCGGCAACGATGGCTGGATCGAACTAAGTCACGATGGCGCCGGCAACTGGCTCGACGCGTCCGCAAATCCGCTTCCAGAGCTGAACGGCGCGTTCGACATCGACGTATCGATCACTCCTTTCACCAACACGATTCCGATTCGCCGGCTGCATCTGGATCGCGGCCAGTCGAATGAAATTCTTGCCCGGTCTCACCCTTACGACGACCGCCAGCGCTACACTTGTCTTGAGCCGGGCAAGCTCTATCGCTACGAATCTCTCGACAGCGAGTTCACTCGCGACATCGAAATCGACGACCGCGGCCTGGTCGTGACGTATCCCGGCCTGTTCCGCCGAGTGCTCTAGTCAGCTCGTAGTTGATTTGTCGAGCGAAGGAAGTTCCGTCCCGCGCCATACGACAGTTTTGCGAATCGCAACGGCGCGAAGACTAGCGAGAGCTTTAATCTCGGATGACTCGCGGTAACGGTTGTAGGAATCCTCGTCTGGAAAACTGACGAGATGAACTTCGTCCGGCACAGATGGGTCATCTTTATTTAAGCAACCGATTCGACGCTCGATCCGTCCGCCGAAGCGGCTCATGATCTCGGTCGCCTGAGTCTCAAAACTTTCGAACTCCGCGTGCCGATCGGTATTGATGAACAGCGCCGCTACCAGTGTGATCGGTCTATTCATTTCCCAATGCTCATGTACGTCGCCGCCCCAGATAGAGACCGCGCCCCATCAGACCTTCGGCGTTGTAGCGCACCTCCAATCCCGCTGATTCGAGAGCGCGCGTCATTTCCTCCCGGCTGAAAAGTCCGAGCTCGAGCCGCTCGCTATAATGCTCGATACTGTCCGCTGTTGTTCTCAGGTAATGCATCAGCACCACCGATAGATTCCCTTCCTGACGGCTAAGACTCATGCGGCAGACCTTGTCGGTTCCGATCTCGCCCGCATGAATGAACGTACCACCAGGTTTGTAGTTCTCGTGCGTGAGCCACGGCTCGACGATCAGCACGCCACCCGGCCTCACGTGCCGCGCCATGCAAGCGATCGCGTGATTCATCCGATCGATTGTGCGGACATATCCGATCGCGCTGAACAGACAGGTGACGACGTCGTAAGTCGTGGCCAAATCGAAATCAGTCATGTCAGCGCGAATATATTTGCCGGCGGGATTCTTGATTCGCGCCGTGCGCAGATATTCCTCGTTCAGATCGATACCATCGACCGAATACTTCTCTTTCAAAGACTTGGCATGCTCTCCAGTCCCGCAAGCGACGTCGAGAACCGTGCGAGCTCCCGGCACCGCAGCGTCGATAATTTCGCGCAGAATTTCGCACTCACGTCCGTAATTCTTGAAGTGATAAATCGCGTCATAAAGCTCAGGACTCTCAAGAAACATCGCACACCCTATCGATTTCCAGCGCCAAATTCACTGCAACCAAGCCGCGCCTTCCCCAAGGAAACCTTTGCATAACGAACCCGCGCGGTCTTTTTTGTGTCATCCCGCCTTGTGTCATCCTGAGCTCAGCGAAGGATCTCGCGCGCGCAAGCGCGCGTCAGCCACATCGCGCCCATGGCGGTGCGCGAAGAACACAACGCGATTGTTCTCCTTCCCGCGTGTCTGACGACACCGAGGGAAGGGGTTAAGGGTTACGTTCAGAAGCTAGTTCAGGACCTCACGTCTCGGCGCGCTCCGTATGCTAAGAATCTTTAGCATGGAATCGCGCCGCGAAACCGTTCATCTAGATCTGCGCGGAGTCAAATGCCCCCTCAACTGGGCCCACGCGAAAGTGCGCCTCGAGCAGATGAACCGCGGCGATATCCTCGAACTCCTCCTCGACGACCCGCGCGGCGCCCGCGACATCCCGCGCGCGGTCGAAGCCGAAGGCTATGTGATGCTCGAATCGACCCACGACGACGGCCTCTTCCGACTGCGCATAGAAAAATAATTACTCTTACGCCCGCATTTGCGGCATGACCCCATTCGCGTTACAAGTTCGCCGATGCGCACAAAAATTGGCGATGTCTCTCTCTTCTTCGATGTCGAAGGCGCGAAGCTGCGACCCGACGGCGCCACGATGCGCGAGGTCCCAACAGTCGTGCTGCTCCATGGCGGCCCCGGCTTCGACCATTCGAACTTCAAGCCCGATTTCTCGCGGCTCGCCGACATCGCGCAGGTCGTTTACCTCGATCATCGCGGCAACGGTCGCAGCGATCGCGGCGACCCCGCGAAGTGGAATCTCCCGCAATGGGGCGACGACCTGCGCGCATTCTGCGACGCGCTCGAAATAGTGCGCCCCATCGTGCTCGGCATCTCATTCGGCGGCATGGTCGCGATGTCGTACGCAACTCGACATCCGGAACATCCCACGAAGCTTGTACTCAGCAGCACAGCCGCGCGACTCAGCCAGGACCGCTCGCTTGCGATGTTCGAGCAGCTCGGCGGCGCAGAGGTCCGCGAAGCAGCGCGCCGATTTTTCGAGAACCCAGGTCTCGAAACGATTCCCGATTTCCAAAAAAAGTGCCTGCCCGTTTACAACCGAAATCCGATGGGCCCCGAATTCACCACGCGCTCAGTCACCAATTTTGATTTGACCTTCGAGTTCTTCCGCCATGAATCGCTGAGCTACAACTTTCTGCCGAGTCTCAAGCGGATCAAATGTCCGACCCTGATCACCGCGGGAAAATTGGATCCGATCACGCCGCTCGCCGATTCACACGACATCGCGGCCGCGATGGCGCCCGGTCTCGCGCGTCTCGAAGTCTTCGAGAACGCCGGCCACGGAGCGCATCGCGACGAACCGGATCGATTCTTCAAGCTACTGAACGAATTCATTCTCGCGTAAGCCGAAGCGATGCCCTCGCGCTACTTCTCTCCCAGGTTCTTCGAATTTTTCGAGGAACTCGAGCGCAACAACAACCGCGACTGGTTTCTGAAAAATAAATCGCGCTACGAGAACGACGTGCGCGAGCCGATGCTCGCGTTCATAGCGGCTTTCGCGCCCCAGCTCAAAAAAATCAGCGCCTGCTACCTCGCCGATCCGCGCCCGTCGGGCGGTTCTATGATGCGCATCTATCGCAATCTCCGTTTCTCGCGCGACAAAACGCCGTACAAGACCAACGCCGCTGCCGCCTTCGGTCATCGCGACGCGGGCCACTTCGAGGCGCCTTCGTTCTATCTGTCGCTCTCAGCCGGCGAAGGATTTGCCGGCGTCGGAATCTGGCATCCTGAGGCGGAATCAGTTCGCAAAATACGCGACGCGATTGTCGCCCGCCCGCCGAGCTGGAAGAAGGCAATCGCCGATCGTAAATTTCGCGCCCGATTCGAGCTCGGCGGCGAAAAGCTGGCGCGTCCGCCCAAGGGCTACGATCCAACGCATCCGCTTATCGAGGATTTGAAACGCAAAGACTTTATCGGCGGAGCGGATTTCACCCGCAAAGAAGTCTGCTCCGATCAGTTCCTGAATCAATTCACCGGCGCATGCGTCGCAGCGTCCCCGTTCATGAAATTTCTGACGGAAGCGCTCGGTTACAAGTGGTGATCGCAATTCTCCGCTAGTCCGATTTCGCTTGCCGCGCTACAGTCATCACGATGCGATGCTCTAGCTGCGGCACCGAAAATCCCGCCGGAATGAAGTTTTGCGGCAACTGCGCGGCGCCGATGAAGAGCCGATGCGCCGCCTGTGGATTCGAGAATCCACCGCAATTCAAGTTCTGCGGCGAGTGCGGCGCGTCGCTGGCGTCGGCTCCTGGAGGCACCACCAGCGCAAAGCCGGCTCCATTAAACGCGCCGCCCCCGATTCGCATCGCACCCGAACCGCCGGCCTCGGCGGAAGTGCCGGGCGGCGAGCGCAAGACGGTCACCGCGCTGTTTGCCGATATCAAGGGATCGATGGATCTGATGGAGGATCTCGATCCCGAAGAAGCGCGCGCGCTAATCGATCCCGCCTTGAAGCTGATGATCGACGCGGTGCATCGCTACGACGGCTACATCGTGCAAAGCACCGGCGACGGAATCTTCGCGCTGTTCGGCGCGCCAGTCGCGCACGAGGACCATCCGCAGCGCGGACTCTACGCGGCGCTCCGCGTGCAGGAGGAAATGCGCCGCTACTCGGCCGAGCTCCGCGCCGCCGGCAATCCGCCGGTCGAAATTCGCATCGGACTCAACACTGGTGAGGTCGTCGTGCGCACGATTCGCACCGACGACGCGCACACCGAGTACACGCCGATTGGTCATTCGACGAGCCTCGCGGCGCGGATGCAGACCCTCGCACCGACTGGCTCGATCGTCATCACCGAACACACCCAGAAGCTCACGGTGGGGTACTTCGAAATGAAGGAGCTTGGCCCCGCGCGCATCAAAGGCGTTAGTGAACCCATCGACGTGTACGAGGTGACGGGGATCGGCCCGCTCAGGACCCGCCTTCAGGTTTCCGCATCGCGCGGGCTCTCGAAGTTTGTCGGCCGAGTCGCCGAGATGGAACAGCTCGCGCGCGCACTCGCTCTCGCCCGCCAGGGACACGGGCAGATTGTCGCCGCGATCGCAGAAGCGGGAGTCGGGAAATCGCGCCTCTTCCACGAGTTCAAGCTGCGCTCGCAAGGCGGCCCGCTGGTGCTCGAGGCGTTTTCGGTTTCCCACGGCAAGGCCTCGGCGTATCTGCCGGTCGTCGAGCTGCTCAAAGATTATTTTCGAATCGCCGATCAGGACGACGAGCGCACCCGGCGCGAAAAGGTCACCGGCAAAGTGCTAGCGCTCGATCGCGCACTGAACGATACGCTACCGCACCTGTTTGCGCTGCTCGGAATCTCCAGCGGCGACACTGCGCTCGAGGAAATGGACAAAGCGATTCGCCGCCGCCGCACGCGCGAGGCGGTCCGCAGCCTCATCTTGCGCGAGAGCCTCGATCAACCGCTCCTCCTGATCTTCGAAGATCTGCACTGGGTGGATGCGGAAACGGAAGCGTTGCTGAACATGATGGCCGACTCGCTAGGCACTGCGCGAATCCTGATGATGGTTAATTATCGCCCTGAGTATCGTCACAACTGGGGCAACAAGACTTACTATACTCAGTTGCGTCTCGATCCGCTCGGACAGAGTAATGCCGCCGAGCTCCTCGCGGGCCTGCTCGGCGAAGATGCTGAGCTCGGCGGACTCCGCGCGACCATCATCCAGCGGACCGAAGGCAATCCATTTTTCATGGAAGAGATGGTTCAGGTGCTGTTCGACCAGGGCGTGCTCTCCCGCAACGGTAAGGTGTCTCTCGTGAAGCCGCTCGCATCTATTCAGATACCGCCGACCGTAAAAGGTATCCTGGCCGCGCGAATCGACAGGCTCTCCCCACCCCACAAAGATTTGCTGCAGACGCTTTCCGTCATCGGCAAGGAATTTCCAATGGGCCTGATGCGCCGCGTCGTTGACAAGTCCGACGACGACTTCGGCGCGACGCTCGAGAATCTGCAAGTCGGCGAGTTTATCTATGAGCAACCCGCGTTTCCGGAAAGTGACTATACGTTCAAGCACGCACTAACCCAGGAAGTGGCATACGACTCAGTATTGCTCGAACGGCGGAGAATCATCCATGAGCGCACCGCGGCGGCACTCGAAGAGATGTTCGCGGCGACGCTCGACGATCACCTTGGTGACCTGGCGCATCACTATAATCGCAGTGGCAATGCGTCCAAGGCCATAGAATATTTGCGCCGCGCGGCGGAGCAGGCCGGCGTGCGCTCCGCCTACAACGACGCGATCGGCTACGCGCGTGAGGCCCTACGATGGCTCGCCACGACCCCTGAATCGCGCGAGCGCGATCAGGCCGAGCTGAAGCTCCAGATGATGCTCGGACCGCTGATCGTTTCGACCCAGGGATTTTCGTCGCCGGAGTTAGCAGGTACTCTCGCGCGCGCGCAGGAACTCTGCCGCCGCACTGGTGAGGGCCCTGAGATCTTCGGCGTGCTGTTCGCGCTGTGGAGTTTCGATCATGCGAGCGGCCGCCTGCGCCAGAGCCGCGTCCTCGCGGAAAAATTGCTCACGATGGCGGAGCGCGTGCATAGCGAACTGGCTATTGCCGGCGCACACAACGCGATGGGTGCGACGCAGCTCTGGATGGGCGAATTTCCCGCGGCGCGCGAGCATTTGGAAATAACCGCCGAGATCCTCGACCGCGATATCGTTCGTTATCTCCCGATCATGCAGGCGCCGGTCACCCCGAACCGCTGCAATCTTGCATGGGCGCTTCACATCGCCGGATTTCCCGACCAGGCGAAACAGCGGATGATCGAGTCCGGCGAATTTGCGGCGCAACTCGCCCGTCCCTTCAGCCTCGCGTTTGCGAACATGTATGCGATCGTGCTGCAGCATTTCCGCCGCGAGTATGACGACATCCGGCCGCGCTCCGAGGCGCTCATCGAACTGGCGCGCGAAAACGGTCTTCCGTATTTGCTGGCAGCGGGAAAAATGTGTCTGGCGCGCACGATGGCTGGTGAAGGCGATTTTCTGGGTGATGAAGTCGCGGTGAATATCGGCCTCACGCTGCTGCAAGAGGCCAAGGATAAACTGGTCGCGAGCGGCGCTGATCTTATCTTTTCGTTCTCGCTCATCCTGCTCGCGGAAGTGTACCTGATGATGAAGCGTCCCGACGAAGGTTTGGCCGTGCTCGACGACGCGCAACGACGGTGCGAGCAAATGGATCATCGCCTGCTCGCAGCGGAAATTCACCGCCTTCGCGGCGAGACGATGCTCCTCCTCCCGGACGGCGCCGCCGACGCCGAGCAAAGCTTCCGGCATGCTCTCGACGTAGCGCAGAAAAGTGGCGCGCGCGCGTGGGAGCTCCGCGCCGCAACCAGCCTCGCGACCCTGCTCGCGAGGATGAACAAGCATGACGAAGCGCGCCAGGCGCTCAACTCAGCCCTCGCGCAATTTACCGAAGGCTTCGACACCTACGACCTGATTCAAGCGAAATCGCTACTGACCCATCTCAGCTAAAATTTTTGGTGCGATAATCTTCGCCGACAACGGAGGCGAGTATAAGCCACTGAGTGCAGGGGTCCCCCCTGCAAGAATCCCGAGTTCCGACTACGCGTTTAGAGCCATCGTCCGATACGTTGCCTTAGCCGGCCAAATAATCCTGCGCGCGCGACTCCGGCCCGCGTGACGATCGGAATCGACGACTGCGGCTTGCCATCGAGCATCACCGCGAGATCGCCGACGTGCTCGCCGGGCGCAACCGGCGCGACCAGGTACTTTACTGTCGGCGTGAATCCCACCGTGACCTTGCTCTCCTCGCCGCGTCCGAGCGTGAACATCGCCTCACCCTGAGACCCAATCGCAACCGTATCCGCGACTCCGTCGTGAACCGGCATCACCGCGGGCATGTTCTTTTTCAGGCCCGGCTTGTAGCTGACGAAAGTGCGGAACGCCCAATCGATTAACTTCTCGGTCTCGGTGCGGCGCTTCTCCGCATTCGGCGCGCCCATCACCGCCGAGATGAGGTTC
>WNFJ01286548.1_pt1 | contig 10737 bp, 13 predicted proteins | sample 5400461 | NCBI WGS metagenome assembly WNFJ01 (sample SAMN13153349, study PRJNA577476) | soil metagenome | isolation source: 115 cm saprolite on Douglas fir-dominated hillslope | place: USA:California | collected 2013-09-17
ACATTGTGATGGCCGACCCGGCGGTTGCGGGGATCGGGTCGGTGCTCGGCGGAGGCGGTGGCCCCGGCGGCGCCGGCTCCAACCGCGGCACGATGTTCATCAGTCTCAAACCGCCTGCCGAGCGGGGAGGAATGACCACGGCACTTGTCATCGATCGCCTGCGCAAAAATCTGGGGATGGTTCCGGGCATCAGGCTATTCATGTTCGCGGCGCAGGATATCCGCACCGGCGGGAGACAAAGCGATTCCGACTATCAATACACGCTGTCGAGCACCGACCTCGACCTGTTGCAGAAATGGGCACCGATCGTCGCCAAGCGCATGGAGACGGTCGAAGGCATCACCGACATTTCCCCCGACCGCGATCCCGGCGGATTGCAATTTACGCTGTCGATCGACAGACAAAAGGCGTCGAGCCTTGGCGTTCGCGTCCAGGACATCGATAACGCGCTCAACAATGCGTTCTCGCAGCGGCAGATCTCGATCATCTATACGCAGCGCAACCAGTACATGGTGGTGCTGGAGATCGATCCGAAATTCCAGAGCGATCCATCGAACCTCGAACATATCTTCGTCGCCGGCGCCAACAGCGCGCAGGTGCCGCTATCCGCTGTTGTTCATTACACACGCGGGTTGTCACCGCTCGCCGTGTTTCACTCGCAGTCGTTTCCATCGACCACGGTGTCGTTCAATCTGCTCCCGGATGTGCCGCTCGAGGTCGCCACGTCCAACATCCAGCGCGCGGTGGAGGAATTGCATATGCCGGAGGGCATCCGCGGCAGTTTCGATGGCAACGCCGGCGATTTCAACAGGACCAGCGGCCGGCAGCCACTGTTGATCCTCGGCGCGCTGGTGGCGATGTATATCGTGTTGGGCGTGCTCTATGAAAGCCTCGCCCATCCCTTGACCATCATTTCGACCCTGCCTTCGGCGGGGCTCGGCGCGCTACTGGCGTTGCAGATCACCAACACGCCGCTGACCGTCATTGCGTTCGTCGGAATCATCTTGCTGATTGGCATCGTCAAGAAGAACGGGATCATGATGGTCGATTTCGCGCTGGATGCGGAACGTAACCGCGGATTATCGTCCGCGGACGCGATCTTCGAGGCGTGCCGCGTCCGGTTCCGGCCGATTCTGATGACGACGATGGCGGCGCTGTTCGCAGGGATTCCGCTGGTTCTGGCAACGGGGCCCGGCACCGAGCTGCGCAGGCCGCTCGGCATCACCATCATCGGCGGCTTGTTGGTCTCGCAGATACTGACGCTGTATACGACGCCCGTGATCTATCTGCTGATCGACCGGCTGCGGCGACGATCCGATCCCGCAACGGTCGGGGCGCCTGCGGAATAGCTGGAATCGGCTTGCGTGTTGATGCCCGCCGCCGCCGAGCGTATAGCGGGCGCATGTCGAAAAAATCCGAGCCTGATGCGGTCTCCGCCGCAGCGGAGGTCATGCCGGACTGTCCGCGCTGCCTTAAGCCGCTGGCGTTATGCATTTGCGACAGCATCGCGCCGATCGAAAACCGCGTATCGCTGTTGATCCTGCAACATCCGCAGGAGCAGGACAGGGCGCTTGGCACTGCGCGGCTGACCGCCTTGCATTTCAAGAACGCGGTGCTGAAAATAGGCTTGTCGTGGCCAAGTCTCTCCAAGGCGCTCGGACGGCCGGTCGCCGATCCCTCGCGCTGGGCGGTGCTCTATCTCGGCTCCGCGAAAGTCGCCGACCTCGAAACCAACAGCGATATCGTCGCCATCAACCGCAAGGGCGAAATCGAGGACAATCAGCGCGCCATCCTGAAAGACATCGAAGGCATCGTGCTGCTCGACGGCACCTGGAGCCAGGCCAAGGCGCTGTGGTGGCGCAATGCGTGGATGCTGAAATGCCAGCGCGTCATCCTCGGCCCTTCGCGCCCGTCGCGCTACGGGCAACTGCGGCGCGAGCCGCGACGCGACGGCCTCTCCACCATCGAGGCCGCGGCGATGTTGCTTTCGAGCCTGGAGAAGCGGCCGGATATCGCGGAGACGCTGCACGCCAGTTTCGAGCGGATGCTGGCCAGATATCGTGAAGCGCAGCACGTGTTGCCGGAACTCGCGCCGAAACCGAGGCCGAAACGGGACTACCGCCGCCGCAAACGGGCCTGACATAGCGTTTTCAAGCGAAGTGGACACCAGTTCGCGTAAAGAAAACGCGTCAAACAAAGGACAAGAGCCTCGGTTCTGATTTCAATCAGAACCGAACGGGCTCGGTGACCCTCGGTTGCCTATGGCTGATAGGGCGTATATGAGTTCGCCGGATGGGGCCACGTGGCGGAGTGGTTACGCAACGGTCTGCAAAACCGTGTACACCAGTTCAATTCTGGTCGTGGCCTCCATCAATCTAATCAATGTCTTATGCTGATTATTTGACAGGCCGAGAGAAGTCCTCGCTTGCGATCAGGAGGCGGCGTTCCAGCCTTCGGGAAACGGAATAATCGGCCAGGCCAGCTCGTTATCGTTTGCCGCTTTGGGCGGTGCATCCAAGGTCGGCAAGCGGGCCAAAAAGTCCGCCTGCGGCGCGGGCTCGATCGCCATTCTCACGGCCTCCAGCAGTCGGTCGAATTCGACTTCGCTCATCGCGCTCTCCTGATTCGAGAGCGCAGGGTCTCAAAAGTCTTTTGGTTTCAAATTGAACAGATCGCTCAAACTGTATCGATCCGCCCGACTCAAACTGTATCGATCCGCCCGATCACGGCTGACGTGGTTACTAATGTGTTGATCCCTTGCGGCGAAGCGTAAATCGTTCCGGCCGCAGCCCAGTGTGAGAGAAGTCACATCCTGCGAAGAATCTTTGCCGTATTTGCCTCATGACAACAGCGCCGCGCAGGCGCGCGCAGCGCCCGAGAGGATGCTGTCATGAAGGCAAGATTTAACAGACGTTGGGCCTTGGCGAGCCGCGCCCATCTTGCTTTGGCGCTCACCCTGTTCACAACCGGTTCCGCGCTAGCCGCACCCGGGACGCCGGAGCAGCGAAGGGCTTGCACGCCTGACGTTTATCGTCTCTGCCCCGGCGAGATCCCGAACGTCCGCGCCATCACCGCCTGCCTGCGGCGGCAGAAGACCAGCCTCAGCGAGGCCTGCCGGGCCGTGTTTGAGCAGTGAGGAGATCTCTGAGGCGACAGCCGTGCGCAATGCTCGAAGGCGAACTGCGCCGCCTACGAGGCAATAGAAGCGATGCGAGATCCCCGCCGGCTTTCGCTGGATCGCATAATCCGGGTTGGTGCGGATTTTACCTAATCTCAGCGCAAAGACTTAAGCTGCCTGTGAGAATTCCGATGTAACGATCGCACGCACATCACATCGGGGGCAGCAAGATGGTCCTTTCAAAGCATCTACACCGCCTGCGCAAGGATCAGCGCGGCACGGTGGCCGTGATCATGGGCGTGCTGATCGTTCCGTTGGTTGGAGCCCTGGGCGTCGGCTTCGAGGTTTCGAACTGGTACATGATTGGGCGCGGCATGCAAAATGCAGCTGATGCCGCGGCCCTTGCGGCCGCGACCAATGCCGGGACGAACTACGACGTCGAAGCCAAAGCGGTGACGGCGCAGTATGGCTTTGTCGATGGAGTTAACAACATCAGTGTCACGGCGTCCAACACTGCGGCCTGTCCTGGCGGCGGCAACACCTGTTACAGAGTGACGATTTCAGGTGCTATGCCGCTGTTGGTGTCTCAAGTTGTTGGTTACCAGGGCGACACGACGTTGAATGGCGGCGCAGCAAAGCGATTAAGCTCGGTTGCGGTGGCCAAGCCAACCGTCCAACCTCAACCACTTTGCATGGTGGCGCTTGCCAGCAGCGGCGCGGCGCAGGGTATCCGCACTAACGGCTCGCCGGTCGCCAACATGAATGGCTGTAATGTCATGTCGAACACCGCGGCTCAGTGCAATGGCTCCAATCTCAACGCGGGCTTTGGTCTTGCCCACGGAACCAGCAATGGCTGCGGCGTCAAGCCGATTTCGGGTGTTGATCCTGTAGCGGACCCTTATTATGGCCTGCGGACCAATATTCCCGCTCTTAGCTCCAGCCCCTGTCCCGCAAATAGCCCGCCTTACCCGCAGGAAACCAAGCATGGCAATTCATACACGGTGGCGGCCAGCAACCAAGTGTCCGGGACATTAAGCCTGAACGCTGGCAACAATTTTAGGTGCGGCGACCAGATGCTCACCGGTGACACGGTTATCGATACATCCGGCGGTCCGGCCGTTCTCGTCGTTGAAAACGGTCAACTGGATCTCAACGGACACTCACTGACGACCTCGAACGGTTCCGCAGTGACGTTGGTTTTTTCCGGCGCCGATACTGCGGGTACGAACTACAGCCACGCACCGACCGACAACACAAACGGCAGCGGGGGCAAGCTCGACCTCAACGCCCCGAACTCAGGACCATGGTCGGGCGTCGCGATTTACCAGGATCCTAGTTTAACATCCGGTCTCGACGTTTCGGCGGCGGGAAACAGTCCGACCTGGAACATCAGCGGGTTGATTTACATGCCGCATGCGAGCGTTACCCTGAAGGGCGCGGTCGACAAAGCGACCAATGGCGGCCATTCGTGTGTTGTCATGATCGCAGACAATTTCACGATCAGCGGCACCGCCGGCATTTTACAGACGGATATAGGACAATGCCCTCAAGCGGGGTTGTCGATGCCTACAGCGACAGTCGCCGGAAGGAGCGCGTTAGTCCAATGAAGCGACACGGGCAAGCAACACGGTCGACACGTCCGTCACCGGCGAAGCTGGCGCTCGAACTCGCCGGTAAAATCAAGGCGATCTCGACCGACCAAAGCGGTGTGGCAGCTATCGAGTTTGGCCTCTTCGCGATCTTTCTGTCGCTCGCGCTGGTAAACGTCGTGGACGTCACGATGTACCTTTACCAGCGGATGCAGGCGGAGAATGCAACGGAGGTCGCAGCTCAAGCAGTGTGGAAGACGTGCGACTTGACCGTGCTGCCGCTGACAACAGATTGTTCCACCTTAGCGGCATCGGTGACCGCTGTTCAGAACGCGTTGGGAAGCACCTCCCTCGGTACGCGCGTTGCTTTGGTGTCCGGCTCACCCACGGTAGGCTACTACTGCGTCAATTCGTCAAACGCGCTGCAATATGTCAGCAACATTTCTTCCAAACCTGCTGATTGCACGGCGGCGGGCACGCCAAGCTTGCAACCCGGCTACTACATTCAGGTACAAACGACATATACCTATACGCCAATATTTCCTGGCATGAGTATCAGCAGCACTTTCCCGACACCGATCAACAGAACATCGCTCATGAGATTGGGTTGAACGTGCGAAATCGCCTAAAATCCTTGCGCCTCGACCAGCAGGGCACCACGGCGGTGGAATTCGCAATTATTGCGCCGGTGTTTATCGCCTTGCTTGTCGGTACGCTCGCATTGTGCGTGGCTCTCTTTCTCATTGGCAGCCTGCATTATGCGGTGCAGGAAAGCGCGCGCTGCGCTTCCGTCAAGACGACCATATGCTCGGATTCGGCGACGACCATTGCCTATGCGCAAAGCCATTATTTCGGCCCCGCTGTGTCACCCGTCTTCACCTACGCCGCTGCGGCCTGTGGCAGTTCCGTGAGCGCGTCGATCAGCTATTCTATGAATGTCGGGTTTAGGACTTTCACAATTCCGGTTTCGGCCACGGCCTGCTTTCCCTAAGGTTGCGGCTCTGTCACAGTTTGCGAGCGCTGACGTGATGCTTCGCCGAGGCGTGTGCATGATGTTTCGCCGGCGCGCTCGCATAGGAACCGCTGCTGCGGACAGATGCCGTAGCGCTTGTGCCGGATCCAACACCCAGGCTCTGGTAAAACGCCCGTAAACCAGGTTCTTGGACGGCTTGTTGTGCCATTCCCGGGGTCGCGATCATCGTTGATATAATTGCAACGATGCTGAGAAGTTTGGATTTGGGCATCGTCGAATTACTCCCTGTATTGGACCCGATGCCGAATGTGCGAACTTCACCAACCCTCGCGAGATTGTCGCGTAAGCTCGCTTCGTGTCGGACAAATAGGACCTGCATTTGCACTGTTAATGGAATGACATGCATCATGTAAAGGCATGGCTGGGATCGGCACTTAGTATCGGACCGCCTTGACCGCTTCGTCTTTTGGGGTCGACCTCGGCGCCGCGGATCACATGGACCATCGAAGAGGCACCATGTGCGGCGCTGATAGCCTGTGCGCTTGACGAAGAAGTGATCGCGCTTCAGCAGCATGGTGCTGCAGGAGGCCGGTCGGCAGGAGCCGTACACATATGGTTCACTGCCGGGCAAAGGGATTTCATTTTCGCCGGGAAATAGCAATCGCTCTGCGAACCGCCAGCTAGAGCGGGATGTCGTTAGGTTGATTCGATTTGGGATTCCCAAATCAGGTTTGTTCTGATTCAACCTGCTGGCTGGGAGGGAGGCCAGCATGGATGGGCAAACCTTATTCAATGGATCTTCGCGAACGGGTGGTTGCCGCGGTTGAGACTGGAGGCCTGTCCTGCCACCAGGCGGCGGCACAATTCGGCGTAGGCGTCAGCACGGCGATTATCTGGGTGCGGCGCCTGCGTGAGACCGGCAGCGTTGCGCCGGGACAGATGGGTGGGCACAAGCCGAAGGCGATTTCTGGCGAGCACCGTGCATGGTTGCTGGAGCGCATCAAGGCAAGGGACTTCACCTTGCGCGGGCTTGTCGCCGAACTCGCCGATCGCGGGCTCAAGGTCGATTACCGGGCAGTCTGGAACTTCGTTCACGCCGAGAAGCTAAGCTTCAAAAAAAACCGTGGTGGCCAGCGAACGCGATCGTCTCGACGTCGCGCGCCGGCGAGCACAGTGGAGCAAGTATCAAGATCGCGTCGAGGCTGAACGTCTGGTCTTCATCGACGAGACCTGGACCCGGACCAACATGACGCCGCTGCGGGGATGGGCGCCGCGTGGCCTGCGGCTCCAGACCAAGGCCCCGCACGGGCACTGGAAGACCACGACCTTCCTGGCTGCGCTACGCCATAACCGGATCGACGCTCCATGGCTATTCGACGGTCCGATCGACGGTGAGAGCTTCAGGACCTATGTCGAAAAGGTCCTCGTCCCCACGCTTCGTCCCGGCGACATCGTGATCATGGACAATCTCGGCAGTCACAAAGGCAAAGCCGTACGCCAGCTCATCCGCGCGGCCGGGGCCAAGCTCTTCTTCCTGCCGAAATACTCGCCGGACCTGAACCCGATCGAGCAGGCCTTCGCCAAGATCAAGCACTTGCTACGCAAAGCCGCCGCGCGCTCAGTCGAAACCATCTGCACCGCGATCGGCGAAATCCTCGGAGCATTTACACCTGACGAATGCGCCAACTATTTTCAAAATTCAGGCTATGCGTAAACCTAAATGCATCATGCTCTAGCCTGCGGCTCGGCGCCTGTCCCGCTGCCGCCGCAGATAAACTGGGCGTTGGCTGAAGAACTAGCGACGACAAGGCCTGTGGCTAGAGCGAACACAGCCCATGAGAAGGAGGCTAGTTTGCAAGAATTCTTGTCCATGGTTTTCCCCCATGCGCCCAAAACCAAGCTCAATTTGGATATCATGACCGAAGGTTAAGTGAATGAGGATGGCACGCTCGCCAATCCTACGGCGAGACGCCCGCATTTTTCCGATTTGTTGCCAAAAAGTCTCACTTTTGCCGGTTTCGGCTGCACAGCCGCTCCAACGGACGGGTTCACTCGCCGGGCTACCAGGGGCGGTCCGTTCCTAAACTGCCGCAGCGAGTTGAATATGGCACCGACCATGGGAACGGCGTGCGGCCTGGATTCGCCGTCTTGACCATTCATTCTCTTTGCAGGAATCATCCAAAGCCGATTCGAAAAATTCAGTTCGGGCTTGCCATAAAGAAGGGGCGGGCATTTCTGCCCGCCCCCGAACCCTCACTCATTGTCGAGGATTTTAGGCCTCGAGAATAGCCACGATCTCGAATGTCCGCGGATCGATCACGAGGATCTGGTCGCGGACGAGCACGAACTCATATCCACGCCATTCCGGATAGATCGTCACGACCTCTCGCGGAAGCGGGTGGAATCTCACGTCGCGAGGAACGCGGGTGCCGACCACGATCGAGAAGTTCACGTTGGTGAGCGGTTGAACGTGCTGCTCCCGGATCACCGAGGTGATCTGAGTGCGCTGCTCGGTCGAGAGCTTTGCGGCCGCGCCGGCCTGTCCGGTCGTCTGCGACTGGACGGACGTTCCAGTCTGGCTCGACTGCCCCGTCTGTGACTGGGTAGACTGGCCACTCTGGGTGGTGGACGGCCCAGTCTGTGACTGGGTGGACTGCCCACTCTTGGTGGACTGCCCGGTCTGGGACTGACCGGTCGTCTGGGACTTGCTGTCGGCCGCGCCCTTTTGCTCCGCGTTCATGTTCTTGCGGCCTTCAGACTTCATGTCCTTGCCGCCCTTGGCGCCTTCGTTCTCCGAGCTCATGCTCTTCGACTTCTGACCTTGGGCCTTGTCCTTATCCTCGGCGCGCTGGTTCTTGGCCGCGCCCGGCGACTTCTCTTCAGACTGCGAGGCCTTCATGCCGGAGGACGGGCTCTTCTTCTCTTCAGACTGCGTGGCCTTCATGCCGGACGACGGGCTGGCCGGGGCTGCCGAGTTCCCGCGCTCCGAAGACGGCGCGCCCTGACTCTGCTGGGCGGAACCCGCCGACGGCTGTTCGCGGTTCGGCCCGGTTCCCTGCGCATTGGCGAAGCCGACGCCGGCGATCAGCGCGACCGCGGCTACCGACACCATAAAGCGATTAGTCATCGAATTTCTCCTCAGTGTTTTTCATTGCCCGCGCCGACAACGAAAGGCGATGGATGATGTTCCGCGATATCGCCGGTTCCACCGGGTTTGTTTTGTGAAGCAGGGATGAACGGTTTCGCCTCAAAAATTTCGCAAATAAAAAGGCCGGCTGGACGGCCGGCCTTTGTGTTCCCCAATGCGGCAGCGCTCGATCGTTAACGCTGTCCCTCAACACGTCGCCTTGCCGCAGCGGGCGACGCCGATCTTTTCCTTCAGGCTGTCGAGGCCGACCGCGCCGATCACCACCTGCTTGCCGATCACGTAGCTCGGCGTGCCGTTCATGCCCATGGCTTCGGCGAGTTTGAAGTTTTCCTCGATCGTGGCGCGGACCTCCGGGCTCGCAAGGTCCTTCTCGATTCTCGCCGTATCGAGGCCGGCATCCTTGGCGGCTGCCATCGCACGCGCCTTGTCCGCCGGACCCCGGCCGCCGAGCAGCTTCTGGTGAAAATCCAGGTACTTCTTGCCGCCGGGATCCTGCAGGCGCACGGCGACGGCGACCTGTGCGGCTTCGACAGAACCCTGGCTCAACACCGGGAATTCCTTCAGCACGACTTTCAGCTTGGGATCGGTTTTCATCAAATCGAGCATGTCGGCCATGGCGCGTTTGCAGTAGCCGCAATTGTAGTCGAAGAACTCGACGAAGGTGACATCGCCGTCCTTGTTGCCGAGCACGACGCCGCGCGGCGAATTGAAAATCGTCTCTGCGTTGGTGGCGACGCTCGCCTCATGTTTCTCCGCCTCGGCGGCTGCCTGCCGCTTGTTCAGTTCCGTCATCGCCTCTTCCAGCACTTCGGGATGCGCCAGCAGATAATTCCTGACGATGGTCTCGATATCGCCGCGCTGGACGTCGGAGAAACTCTGCGCCGATGCCAGAGGCGGCGTGCCGCAGAGTGCGAGCGCGAACAATGCGGGAGCGAGCAGGCGGAGCGAAGGCATTGGCAATTCCCCTTGGTGAAAGCCGGTGTCCGAAAACCTCGTACTCCGGCGCAATTTACTTTTCGCTGCTCTTTTGGCCGGGCAGCGGCTTTGCACTGACGATGTCATCGGCCTTGACCCATCCGGGCGTGCCGATAGCGAAGCGGGTTTTCGCGCGCGAGGCGAGTTCGCGCGCGGTCTTGTTGTCGCCGCGAAGGAAGGCGGCCTGCGCGGAAGCCAGATCGGCCTGCGCGAAATCCCCCTTTCGGCCATAGGCCATCGCGAGCTGGGTATAGCCGAGCGGCGCCTCGGTCTCCCGTGCCACCGCCGCACGCAGAATCGCAATGGCTTCCTCGGTGTAGGCCTTATTATCAGTGGCCACGAGCGCTTGCCCAAGTAACATCTCGATGAGCGGTGCGTTATTCGAGAGCTGCACCGCCTTCCGCAAGGGAGCGATCGCCTCCGCGGGCTTGCCGCCTTCCAGCAGCGCCTGACCGCGCAATTCATGGAAATACGGGTTGTTGGGCTGCGCCTGGATCAACCCGTCAATCTGGACGAGCGCGGTGCGCAAATCACCATGCAGATAGGTCGTGATCGCGCGTGCATAGCGCGCAGGCAGGCTGTCGTTCGACAACGGATAGCGCCGATAGACGGTGTCCTGCCGCTCCATGAAGGCCGAGATTTTGGCACGCACCATGTCGTGGCGTAATTGCAGGGCCGGATCGTCTTTCTTGTCCCAATAAGGACTGGAGCGCGCCAATTCCTCAAGCGCGGCAACGCGCTCCGCAGGCATCGGGTGCGACTGCAGGTAAGGGTCTGCGCCGCGCGCGGCGAACAGGCTGTCGTTGGTGAACCGCTTGAAGGTTTCGTACATGCCCTTCGCGGATTGTCCGGTAGCGGTCAAAAACTTCACCCCGGCGCGGTCGGCATTTTCCTCCTGCTGGCGCACATAGGAGATCAGGGTGCGGCGGATCAT
>WNFJ01337235.1_pt1 | contig 10736 bp, 10 predicted proteins | sample 5400461 | NCBI WGS metagenome assembly WNFJ01 (sample SAMN13153349, study PRJNA577476) | soil metagenome | isolation source: 115 cm saprolite on Douglas fir-dominated hillslope | place: USA:California | collected 2013-09-17
ACCCTCGATTGCTTGCGCCACTTTGGAATGAAGGTCCCGTCGACGGTCGCGCAGCAGCGATCGATAGGCAACTTCCTGGATAAGCGGGTGGCGAAACGCGAGACACCGTTGCTCGAACGGAGCGACATCGTAAAGCAGCTCGGCTTGCCTTAAATGCTGGGCAGCTTCCGATAGCTCGGTTGGAGACAAACCAGTAACGAGGTCCAGGATCGATATCGAAATCTCGCGACCGACAACGGAGGCAACCTCGAGCGCCCTTTTTGCATTATCTTGGAGACGGTCGATACGGGCCGCAATAACCGCTTGCACCGTCGGCGGCAGCGGGATCGTTTCGATGCCGCCTTTCAATCGGTACGCGCCCTTCTCGCCCTCAAAATCTCCGCGCTCCACGAGGGCATTGACAAGTTCCTCCAGGAAGAACGGATTTCCTTGGGCACGCTCGATGATGTTCCTGCTCAGCAATGCCAGGGAGGGGTCGTGGCCAAAGTGATCCTGCAACAGGATGGCCGCTTGTGCCGGCGGCAGGGGAGGCATGTTGATTTGGCGATAGTGCGACCGCTGCATCAGGGCCGCGGCAAACCCCGGCCTGAAATTTACAACCAGAAGCGTTCCCGTGCCGACCACAGCATCAGCCAACGCCTCGACGAACTCCTCGCTTGCCGCATCGATCCAGTGCAGATCCTCGATGATGACAACCGCGGTGGCATCCGCTGGTCCCGAACGCGGCAGTGTCCTGACAAAATCGAGCAACAGCGTTTTCCGGGCTTTTGGGTCAAGCTTGATTGCCGCTCGCAGCGGATCGGCCAGGCCTAAAAACTCCAACAACACAAACGTTGTCTGCTCGGAGAGGGAGAGGGCCGCCAACCGTTCAAGGACGCGACCGCGAGAAACCTCGACGGCTTCCTTGACGCGAAGCCCAAAATAATCGCGCAACAACTCCAGCACGGGCTGAAACGGGGTCGCCCGACCATGCGCCAACACGCGCGCCTCAAAGACCCGGATGCCTTTTCCACGACAGCTTTCAGCAAACTCGAAACACAGACGGCTCTTGCCGATTCCAGCCTCACCGACGACACCGACAACGCGACCATCTCCCTTCATCGTATTTTCGAGTTCCGCCGAGAGCATGGAGGATTGGTCGCTTCGACCGGTGAGGGGGCTTAGCCGTCTCCCGCTTCGAAACACTCCGCTGGAAGGAGCATGCTGAAGCCCCCTGAGTTTGAACATCTCGATGGGTGCCGCGATCCCGCGAATCGTCTGCAGGCCAAGCGGTTCGACTTCCACGAATTGTTTGGCGGCATTGTAAGTCTCTTTCGAAATCAGAATGGTACCTGCGTCAGCCAGTTGCTCCATGCGATTGGCTAGGTGCACATTTGCACCTGCGGCATCGTAGGTTTGGTAAATTCCGTGCTCTATCGCCTGAACAACGACTTCACCGGTATGAACGCCAACGCGAATCTGCAAATCCGGATCGCCGAAGCGGGTTACCCCATCCTGCATTGCCAGCGCCGCGAGGCAGCCACGGACTGCGTGATCCTCATGAGGCTGTGGGGCACCAAACAGTGCCATGATCCCGTCGCCCTGTGATTTGTTGACGACGCCCTCGTAACGAACAACGGCTTCATTCATGAGATCCAGAACGGGTTGCAGTCGCCTCATTCCCAATTCGGGATCACCCAAACTGTCGATGAGGCCGGTTGAGTTGCGGATGTCCGCAAACAGAATCGTGAGACGCTTGCGCTCTCCGCCCTTGGCGTGCAGCGATCTCAGCACATGCTGCCAGGATTGGTTGGATACTTCTGCAGCGATGGGCTTCAGGGCGGCACTGCACTGCCCGCAAAAGCGGGCTGTCGGTCCGTTGAGGTGGCCACAGGCGCTGCACTCAGTTCCGAGAGTGGCCCCGCATCCTTCGCAATATTCATTGGTCGCCTTATTTTGGCGACCGCAACGAAAACATTGCATCGATGGCCCCTTGCACAGCAGCCGAAGCGTGACTGCACCTTACGGTAATTCTAGCTCCATACGCTGATTATTTCTACGCCGGTATGCATTACTTTCAACCGCCGCCGGGCCAAGACCTGCCAATGACGGCACCCAATCGATTGTGCCACTCGACACCTAGCCGGCCAACCAAGGGCGCGTTAGTATTGATCCAGAGTTCGTACGGAAACAATGTTAACCATTCGAACTTCATCGATGGGTCTGCGCAGGAAATGCTTCCGAGCGCTCAGCAACGGCGTCGACGCGGGGTGTCAGTTGCGCGACCATTAGTCGCGCATTTAGTTAGCCATGAATTGTTTTGGAGTCGGGAACGATCGATTCCCGGGGGCCGGATCGGAATAATTTGTGTTTGGAACAGCGGGGCAGGTGGAGTCATGTTTTTCTGCAGCCGTCTGCCGGAGGAGGATGCAGTCCGTGCTTTAGAAGCCGGTCGCGAGAAACTGTTGCAGCTTCTCATTTCGGATATGCACTGTGCTTTTCCCGACCTGACATTCGAACTTCGTTTGAATTTTAGAATCATCAATGCCCAGGCTCTCAGGCTGCCCGGCAGGCGCATTGTAGTGCTGTACGGAGGTCTGGCCCTTCATCCCGAACTGTCTGCAAACTCGCTTGCGCTGATATTGCTGCATGAAGCCGGGCATCACTCGGCGACCGGCTGTCGGCTGAGCTGTGACCCTTCGCTGGCCTGTGAATGTGCCGCCGATCATTGGGCGGCGACCTCGGGAGCCGAAACGCTGCTGCAGAAGGCAGGTAGGCCGCTTAGCCTCGAAGCGGCGGTCTCGGAGTTGCAGCGAGTGATTAAGCCTAGACAATCAGGAGGTGATAAGTACACTAAAAAAACCGCAGCGTCAGTTTGCTGGGCTGCGGATTGGGAATTGCGAAGTCGCGCATTGTTAAAGCGATCCAATCCACCAGGCGCGCTCCGCCGCTGTTGAAGTTTTTTCAAATGGGCAATTTGGAGGGCAATCATGGGATCTTTTATTCCAAGTCAGGCTGATCAAGAGATTTGTAGAAATCTGACAAAGCGCTTCTCGGATCAGCTCGTCCCCGGCGGTGGCGGCGAGACATACATCCAGCAGCTCCGCGACCACCATCGGCGCGAGAACCTGTTCGACGGCAAACATCATCTGCAGAGAGTGGCGCACCGTCTGGCCACCAGCGTTACGGGAGGCGCACCCGTTCCTGCGGATCCCACGAGTCGATCGCGTTGGTATCATTTGCTTCACAAACTGCTGAAGCCGCAGACGACAACTGCAATCAACAGCGTTCTGAAGAAAATCCTGGAGTCCCCTGGCATCTCTTACGCCGTCTTCTCCACCCAACCGGCGCCGACGGTTCTGAATTTCGAATTGCATCCGTCTAATTCCGGCGACCCGGTGCTTCTGCTTGACACGAACGGAAGGGTTTACTGTCAGGTCATTCTTGATTGTCACGATGACCTACCGCTTCCCACACCGGCGCCGGGTACGGAGCCCGATCCGCCCGATCCCGAGACCACCCCGGAAAAGCCTATTGCGGTGAGACGGAAGAAGAAAAAGCCAGCGAAGAAGGCAAAAGCTTCAAAGAAGAAGAAGGCGCCTGCGCGAAAGGCCATTCGAAAGAAACGCTAGGCGGCCCATCATCTGACGGCTCACGCTGGAGCCGATCGGATTCAGAGAACAAAAGGCTGCGAGCGTTCGCAGCCTTTTCGCTTTCGAGATTTTCCGGGTGCCGCCTGAATACGCCGCCGAAGCGGGTGGTGCGAAGGTTGCGTAGCCGCGGATCTTCTATGATTTTTCAGCGAGGCCGAAGGCGGAGCAAACCCTTGCGCCGGGGGACCGTTGGGGGCACATTTGAGCCGCGGCTGTAACAAGCCGCCAAAAACGACATCCAGGGAACGCGCATGGCGGCCACGCGGATCGACTGCGATATCCATCCCGCGGTGGGGGGAACGCGCACCACGCTGTTGCCGTATCTCGACGATCATTGGAAAGAACAGGTCGTCAGCCGGGCCATCGATGGCCTCGATCTCACCAGCTATCCACCCAACATGCCGCTGTCAGGCCGATCCGACTGGCGGCCGGCCGACGGCAAGCCCGGCAGCGATCTGGCGATGGTGCAGCGCGGGGCGTTCGACCAGCTCGGCGCGTCACACGCGATCTGCAATGTGCTCTACGGCGCGCAGGCCGTCTACGATCCCTACATGGCCTCCGCGTTCTGCAAGGCGATCAACGACTGGATCGCGGCCGAATGGCTGGCGCGGGATTCGCGGCTGCGCGCCTCGATCGTGGTGCCGATGCAGGCGCCCGATCTCGCGATTGAAGAGATCGAGCGCCGCGCCGGCGACAACCGGTTCGTATCGGTATTGGTGCTGGCGCAGGGCGAGAGCCTGTTGGGGCGGCGGCATTACTGGCCGGTCTACCAAATTGCCGAGAAACACAAATTGCCGATCGCGATTCACGCCGGCAGTCAATATCGACAGGCGCCGAGCTCGGTGGGCTGGCCGTCCTATCGCTACGAATATTATCTCGCGGAGGCGCAGGCGTTTCAGGCCCAGGTGCTCAGCCTGATCTACGAGGGCGTGTTCGTTAAATTCCCCGGCCTCAAGGTCGTCTTGATGGAGTCCGGCGTGAGCTGGCTGCCGGCCTTCATGTGGCGCGCCAACAAGACCTGGCGCGGCGTCCGCGTCGAGGTGCCGTGGATCGACCGCGAGCCGGCGGCGATCATGCGCGAGCACATTCGCCTGACTACGCAGCCGTTCGACAGTCCGCCAGACGTGGCCGGCGTGGCCGACATCATCGATATGATCGACTCCGACAAGATGTTGCTGTTCGCGTCCGATTATCCGCACTGGCAATTCGACGGCGACGACGCGATACCGCCGCATCTGCCGGCAAGTATCGTATCGCGCATGTGTGCCGACAACCCGCTTGAAACCTTTCCGCGGCTTTCTCTCGCCGCATAACGTTTAAGAAGGAGGATCGCATGAGCGATGTCATCGACCGCCCCGTGCTTGAACAGGAAGCCTCCGCCAAAAGCCGCTTGCGGATCATCGACTGCGACGTGCATCCGAGCCTGCATGCGCGAAGCGACCTCAATCCATTCCTGTCGAAGCGCTGGCAGGAGCACTTAAAAACCTATGGCGATCACCTGCGCACGCCTTATATCGGCACCACGCCCTATCCGCGGTCCTCGCCGCTGATCGCGCGCCGCGATGCCTGGCCGCCGACCGGTGGCCCGCCCGGATCCGATCTCGCTTTCATGCGCAAGCAGCATCTCGATCCACTCGACATCGAGTTCGGCATCCTGCAGGTGCTCGACCTCTTCATCTTCTCGCAGCAAAATCTCGATTTCGGCGCGGCGATCCAGCGCGCGATCAATGAGTGGCAGCTCGCGCACTGGACCAGCCGGGAGCCGCGGCTGAAGGCGTCGATCCTGGTGGGACAGGACGACACCGAGGCGGCGATTGCCGAGATCGAGCGCTGCGCCAAGATCGGCCAATATGTGCAGATCAATGTTTCGCCGCGCGCCAACGAGCCGCTTGGCCGGCACCGTTATTGGCCGATCTACGCCCGCGCCGAGGAGCTCGGCCTGCCGCTCGGCATTCACGTCGGCGGCTACGGTGGTCACGCGCCGACCGGTGGCGGCTGGCCGTCCTATTATGCCGAGGAGCACCAATCGAACGCGCATTCGATGGCAGCGACGCTGACGAGCTTGGTGATCGAAGGGGTGCTTGAGCGTTTCCCGCGCCTCAAGATCGTGTTCATCGAAGGCGGCTTCGGCTGGATTTCATCGGCGATGTGGCGGATGGACCAGCATTTCGAACGCTTCCGCGCCGAAGTCCCGCACCTCAAGCGGCGTCCGTCCGAATATGTGCGGGAGCAGTTCTGGTTCACGACGCAGCCGATCGATGAGCCCGATGAGGCAAGGCATCTGCGATCGCTGATCGAATGGGTTGGCGTCGACCGGCTGTTGTTCTCTTCGGATTATCCGCATTGGGACTTTGATGATCCGCGCTTTGCCTTCAAGACGCCGCTGACGGAGTCGGAACGGGCAAAAATCTTCAACGGCAACGCGCGCGCGCTTTACAAGCTTTGACCAGATGACCCGCCACATCGTCGCCCGCACCACAGAAATTCCGCCCGGCGGCAACAAGGTGGTGGACGTGGATGGCCGCGACATCGTCGTGTTCCATGTCAACGGCGAGTTCTTCGCGCTGCTCAACCGCTGTCCGCACGAAGGCGCGCCGCTCGACAAGGCGGCGTGCGTGGCGCGCCTGACCTCGCCGGAGCCCGGGGTCTATCAGCGTTCTCGGGTCGGCGAGTTGCTGCGCTGCGCCTGGCATGGCTGGGAATTCGACATGCGCACCGGGCAATCCTGGTTCGATCCCAATCGCGTCAAGGTGCGGACCTATCCGGTCGTGATCGAGGACGGCGAGACGTTGGCCAAGGGGCCTTACGTGGCCGAGACCTTTCCGGTTCACATCGAGGATAGCTACGTCATTGTGGAGACGTAAGCCGCAGCCGCCCTAACGCGCGCGCAAACGAGCCAGTTCGCGCGTGCCAGCTTCCATCGCCGCGCGCGCGTCGGCGACGGCATGATCAAATAATTCGAGCACGAGGCCGAAGGCCGCCAGGTCTTCTTCGTCGAGGGCACCGTCGTCGTGGCACTGAAGCGTTTCACGGATGATGGCATCCACCTCGCGCTGCATGGCCAGCAATTCCTCGACGGATTGCGCCGTACGCACCTTGGAAATCATCGCCATGATATGGTTGCGGAACTCGCTGGTTTCCTCCCTTTCGTCGCGCTTCGCATACTGACGCAACCAGGCGCCGGCCGAACCAAGCCCCGAAAGAGCCAGCAAGGTGAACCAGAAATAATCGCCGTATCGATCGAGGAACGTGCGCTCGTTGCCGTCGATGTAGGCCGCCGCACCCCGATGCACCGGCATCTCGGCGTCCTTGTCGGTGTCGGGCTTCTTGATGTGGGCCGCACCCGGCGCTTGCTTGGCCAGCGACTGACGAACGGCAAACAGTTGCCGGGCCAATGATGCGACCGCCGTTTCCGACAAGGCCTTGCGCGCGACGATCAGGTGATCGACGCTGATGGTATCGACCTTGTCATCGGGCCAGGCCGGCGACGAATTGAAAATGCTGCCGGGGATTTCCTCGGATTCGTAAAGCGGGTGTTTCAGCGCGATCGCGTCCGACACGTCGATCGGGAGAAACTTTGGCTCGCCTCTGGCGCGCGCGGTCGCGGCAAGTGCCTCGGAGGTGATTTTGCTGTCCAGCGGCCCCACGGCCATGAACGCATCGAGGCTGGGGTCGTGCGAAAGTTCCTCGATCTGGTTGGTGCCGAACTGCGTGACCGCGACCTTGTCGGGCGCGACGCCCGATTCAGACAGGATCACCCGCAGTAATGCGGCATTGGCCGGCGTTCGGCCGATAACGCCACCCCGGCGCCCTGCGAGATCGCCGATCTCCTTGATTTTCGGCGCCGGTTGCTTCTTGGCGCCCTTGACCGGGAGGCCGGAAGGCGACCACAGCACGACGAAGTTCTTGCGCACAATGGCGACGGTTTCGGCGTCGGCCGGCATCTCGAGATCGCCGCGCGCGACCGCGAGATCGGCTTTGGTAGCCCCAAGCAGGGCAAGGCTTTCCACCGCTCCCTCGGTTGTGATCGGCGACAGCCTGACATGGCTACGGTCGCGGGCGAAGGTTTCGGCCATCGCCTGGATCAGCTTGTGATCGTCACTTCCCGGCGGCCCGACGGCGATCCGAAGGTTTAACGGCTGCAACGCGTAATACAGCGCGCCTGCGGCTGCGGCAAAAAGCAGGAATCCGGCGGCCAGCAGTAGCAGGGAAGAGTTCCTCCTTTTGCGTCGCCGGCGCGATACGCCCCCGGTTTCGTTAAGATCGTCGGATGAGGACATTGCGGCCGCCAGGTTGAAACTAAAAAGCCTGTGAAGTTTCCCGGTCTCAGGAATACCACGTTTCCCGGCTCGATGCGGGTGTTATAAGGCTGCTTCGGTGGCGATTTCCATGACAGGTTAAGAGCGGATGTCGAAGCAGTCGATGCGGGAAGAGGCCGAGCGCCTGATTCGCGAAACCATGGCGCGCAAGGCCATCGTCGTGAAGCAGGGCAATACCCGCATTGAGACGACCTGCAGCAAGTGTGGTGCGCCAAACCGCATCTCGGCAGAAAAAGGCGCGACGCGGGTAAAGTTCGCTTGCAAGCAATGCGGCCACAAGCAAGCGACGCTTTGAGACGCGCGGGGCAGGGTGGATTGCGTCGTCGCTATCGCTCCTCGCAATGATGAAGCCTAAGCGTCCTTCACAAACGCCGCGAAGGCTTCGGCATAGTCAGGATGCCATCGCGAGAGGGGCGGGCGGTTTTCGACGATGTCGCCTGCCGCCCAAAGGATTCGCCGCTCGTCGAGCCGTCGCGGCACGTCGTTGTCCGGACACAGGATGTAGAAATCCCCGGCGTCTAATCGTTCGATCATGAAGTCGACGGTTTGCTCCGGCGTCCAGGCTCCGGCCGGTTTTTCGGTGCGGCCCCGCGCGGTGAGGCCCGTGAAGACGAAACCGGGAATCAACAGATGAGCGCTTATTCGGCCGCCGGCCGCGTTTCGCAGCTCGTGTTGCAGCGCTTCAGTAAAGGCCTTCACGCCCGCCTTCGAAACATTATAGGCGGGATCGCCGGGAGGGGTGGTGATGCCCTGCTTCGAGCCGGTGTTGATGATGAGGCCCGGGCGGCCGCGCTCGATCATGCCGGGCGCGAAAACCTGCGAACCGTGAATCACGCCCCAGAGATTGACGCCGAGAATGCGCTGCCAATTTTGCAAGGGGCCGAACATCTGGCTGCCCGGCTGGATGCCGGCGTTGTTCATGAGGATGTCGGGGCCACCGAACCGCTCTCGCACGGCGGATTCCAGTCCCGACATGTCTTCGATACGGCTGACGTCAACGTCCCTGACCATGACGTTAGCGGCACCGCCAGGCGCTACCGATGCCAGCTTCGCTTCGGCTTCAGCGAGACGGCTGGTGCCGAGATCCGCGATGCAGACTTTCATGCCGAGACGCGCGAACCGCATCGCGGCTGCAAGCCCTATACCGGACGCGCCTCCCGTGATGACTGCAACGTTATTTGGCGACATGGCGGGATGTGGCACGTGCGCTGTCCTCGCGAATAAAATTAAATGGCTCAACAACCGAACTAGGGAAATGCGGCGTGCGCACCATGCACGAAACGGCATGGGAGGTCTTCGTTCGACGCTATCCCGTGGGCCAAGCCTTTTATGAACCGGGCGAACCGGTTACATAGCGGGATCGACGGTCATTTTTCCGGGGCAGATATGAATTTTTCTTTGTTGTTTTCACCGCTGCAGGTCGGCCCCTACCGGCTCAATCATCGCGTCGTGATGGCGCCGTTGACGCGGATGCGGGCGGAAAAGCCGTCTCTCGCGCCGCGGCCGCTGAACGTGGAATATTATGCGCAGCGCGCGACACCGGGCGGGCTGATCATTGCCGAAGCCTCGCCGGTGATGGCGACCGGTTTCGGCAGTCCTGGCGTGCCCGGCATCTATTCGGAACAGCAGATCGCGGGTTGGCGCGAGGTGGTAGACGCGGTTCACGCCAAGGGCGGCGTGATTTTTCTCCAGCTTTGGCATGTTGGGCGGGTGTCGCATTCCTCGTTCCAGCCTGGCGGCGTGTTGCCTGTGGCGCCATCGGCGGTGCCGATTTCGGCTGACTTCAAGACCGCGACCGCTGACGGGAAGGTCGTACCCTATGAGACGCCGCGCGCGCTGAAGACCGGCGAGATCCCCGGCGTGGTCGATGCCTATCGGGAAGCTGCGAACAACGCGCTGAAGGCGGGTTTCGACGGCGTTGAGGTTCACGGCGCCAACGGCTATCTGATCGAGCAATTCCTGCAATCGCATACCAATCTGCGCACCGACCGATATGGCGGCTCGATCAAGAATCGCGTTCGGTTCCTGATGGAAGTGACCGAAGCCGTGATCGAGGTCTGGGGTGCGAACCGCGTCGGCGTGCGGCTGTCGCCCTATGGGGTCGCCAATGGCAGCGGCGAGGCTGATCCGATGCCGCTCTACACCCAAGCCGTCAAGTCGCTCAACCCGCTTGGCCTGGCCTACCTGCATTTCATCGAGCCGCGCAGTAGCGGCGCCGGCCGCGCCGAGGTCAACCATCAGAATGTGCCGTCGGCGATGGTGCTGTTCCGGCCGATCTGGCGCGGAGTCCTGATTTCCGCCGGCGGTTTTACTGGCGAGACCGCGGAGGCTGCGATTGCCGCCGGTCGTGCCGACGCCATCGCGTTCGGCCGCATCTTCATTTCCAATCCCGACCTGCCGCGCCGTCTCAAGCACGGCTTTCCGCTGACGCCCTACAACCGGGCGACCTTTTATGGCGGCGAGGAGACCGGCTATACCGATTACCCCGTGCATGACGAGCTGCAGCGGGCTTGAATATGTAGCCCGGATGGAGCGAAGCGAAATCCGGGGCCGGCCTCGCGTTCATTCCCGGATTTCGCTTCGCTCCATCCGGGCTACAATGCTTCCGTCGCAATAACGTCGGAGACAGGAAGCGCAAATGGCAAAAGCAACGACAGCCGCGGGAATAGCGTCGGGTCAATGCCTGTGCGGCAGGGTCTGCTTCGAGATCGACACGCCGGCCCGCTGGGCCTGGCACGATCATTCGGCCGCGAGCCGGCGCGCGCATGGCGCGGCGTATGCGACC
>WNFJ01458938.1_pt1 | contig 10735 bp, 10 predicted proteins | sample 5400461 | NCBI WGS metagenome assembly WNFJ01 (sample SAMN13153349, study PRJNA577476) | soil metagenome | isolation source: 115 cm saprolite on Douglas fir-dominated hillslope | place: USA:California | collected 2013-09-17
GAAGTGATGGCGAGCTTCAGCGTCAGCGGGCTGGTGCCGATATCGGCCGCGATCGCCGGAAGCGAGGTCGCGATCACAGTCGAATCCATATTCTCCATGAAAAGGGCTGTGGCCACGATGAGCGGGATCAGGCGTTCTTTGTTCATGGAGGTTCGGGGAGGGACAACAGAGGGAGAACGGGCTGTATCACCCCGCTGCTGCATAGGCCATTGCGGAACCCCGGAAACCACCTAAATCTGCGCCACAAGATTTGCGTGGTGACGCCGCCGGAGATCAGACGATGATCTATGTCCTCGCTGCTCTACTGCCGCCGCTCGGGCTGCTCCTGAACGGACAGCCCTTTTCGGCGATTTTCAGCCTGTTCCTGATCTTGTTTTGCGCGATTTTCGGGCTGGTTTTTCATGTCCTGTGGCTGCTGCCGTCGGCGCATGCGGTGATCGCGGTCCACATGAGGCGGGAAGAGCGCCGGCACCGGGAGGTGGTGGAGGCGATCCGCCAGCACGGCCCGCCGCCGGGTTACCTGCGCTGAACGGGATTTGAGGCACCGGCCCCTTTGAATCGTCGTGGGGCCATGCTATCGACCACCGCCAACCCTACCGATGGGCTCGATTCGACGGCGATGCCGATAGCGTCGCCGAAGGCGACGTTCATCCCGAGACCGTATCGCGGCGAACGAGCCGCCGAATGGAGTTGGTAATGGCGCTGGCACAGGGACTTCAGGGGATTCGCGAAGCCTATACGTTCGACGACGTGCTTCTGAAACCCGGCCTCTCGGATGTCCTGCCCTCCGAGGTCGATATCCGCTCCCACGTCACCCGCGCCATTCCCCTCAACATTCCCATCATCGCGTCGGCGATGGATACCGTCACCGAAGCGCGGATGGCGATCGCCATGGCGCAATCGGGCGGCATCGGCGTCATCCACCGCAATTTTGAGCCGGATGCCCAGGCCGCCCAGGTGCGGCAGGTCAAGAAGTACGAATCCGGAATGGTGGTCAATCCCTTGACGATCGGTCCCGACGCCAAGCTGTCGGACGCGATGGCGCTGATGAAGGATCACGGCTTCTCGGGCATTCCGGTGGTCACCGGCGCGGCCAAGGGCGTGCCGGGAAAACTGGTCGGCATTCTCACCAACCGCGATGTGCGGTTTGCCACCGACCCGCAGCAGAAAGTCTCCGAGCTGATGACGCACGAAAACCTCGTGACGGTGCGCCAAGGCGTCAGCCAGGACGAAGCCAAGCGGATGCTGCACAAGTTTAGAATCGAGAAATTGCTGGTGGTCGACGATCAATACCGCTGCGTCGGCCTCATCACTGTCAAGGACATGGAAAAGGCGGTCGCGCATCCGCTGGCCTGCAAGGACGCGCAGGGCCGCCTTCGCGTCGCAGCCGCGACCACCGTCGGCGAAGGCGGATACGAGCGCACCGAGCGGCTGATCGACGCGGGTGTCGATCTGATCGTCGTGGATACCGCGCATGGTCATTCCTCGCGGGTACTTGAGGCCGTCAACCGCATCAAGCGGCTCTCCAACGCCGTGCAGGTCATCGCCGGCAATATCGCGACCCAGGAGGGCGCGCAGGCGCTGATCGATGCCGGAGCCGACGCGATCAAGGTCGGCATCGGTCCCGGTTCGATCTGCACCACGCGAATTGTGGCCGGTGTCGGCGTGCCGCAGCTCACCGCGATCATGGACGCGGTTGAAGCCGCGAAGAAAGCCGACATCCCGGTGATCGCCGATGGCGGCATCAAATATTCCGGCGATCTTGCCAAGGCGCTCGCTGCCGGCGCCGACATCGCCATGGTCGGCTCTTTGCTGGCCGGCACCGACGAGACGCCGGGCGAAGTGTTTCTGTGGCAGGGCCGCTCCTACAAGGCCTATCGCGGCATGGGCTCGGTAGGCGCGATGGCGCGCGGCTCCGCCGACCGTTACTTCCAGCAGGACATCAAGGACACACTCAAGCTGGTGCCGGAGGGTATCGAGGGCCAGGTGCCCTACAAGGGCCCGGTCGCCAACGTCATGCATCAGCTCGCGGGCGGCTTGCGCGCCGCGATGGGATATGTCGGCGCGCGAAACCTCGCCGAGTTCCATGAGAAGGCGCAATTCGTGCGCATCACCGGTTCGGGCTTGCGCGAAAGTCATGTCCACGACGTCACCATCACCCGCGAAAGTCCGAATTACCCCGGCGGGGTGTAGTTCTGCAGGTCTAAATTGGCCACCACAAGCCTGCCGAAACGCGGTACTGTTCGAGCCGCACGCCGCCGGCTCTGCGCGGCAATGCGCGCTCGCGATTGCGCCTGCGGTTTTCAGAGGATTCATTCTCAACACAATTCGAAAAGAAGTTGGTCATGGTCGATTGGTCGGACGACAGGATTGCCGCGCTTTCAGATCAGGATCTGAAGAACCTGCTTGTGAATGCGGAACGGAAATCCGCCGCCGAAGTAATCGCGCAATGCAAGGCCGAGATGGAAAAGCGCGATGCCGCAAGGCCCCGCAAGGCATCGAAGCCGCGCACCGAATTGAAGGAATTCGAGCACGACATGTCCGCGCAGCTCGCTGCGGTCGGCGGGGAGATGGCCGAGAAGTACGACCTGTCCGAAGAAACCGCGAAAGCAAAATCGGTCGGCGTGAAAGGATTTCGATCGCACAAGCTTTTGGATGCCAAAGGGTATGCAAAACTTGGCGGACATCAGAGAGACGGAACGGTTGCGGTCGATCGCTATATCTCGTACCGGCGGGGCAACGACGTCGTGACGCTGGGCGTCTGGCTGCCGAAGGATGCGCCGATCGAGAATCACGAGTTTCACGTCAGCGCGCCGGCTGAAATGCTCGAAGACGGCAAAACCTTCTCCGAAGTTCGCCCAGGCATCTCGGAAAAGGACCTGCAGGAGACGCGGCATATTCGCGCCTTCAAGGATCTGCCGAGCGCGGCGGCGGCCTTCGACGCGGCGTTGGCGAAAATCACGGCTTAATCGTCGTTGCGAGGAGCGAAGCGACGAAGCAATCCATTTTTGTTGCAACAATGGATTGCTTCGCTACGCTCGCAATGACGAAAAACAATCGGAGGAAATAATTATGTCCCAGGCTAAGCGCGTCGTTCTTGCCTCTCGCCCCGTCGGCGAGCCCAAGCCGTCAGATTTTCGCATCGAGGATTACGCGCTGCCGACACCGGGCGAGGGCGAGGTACTTTTGCGCACCATCTGGCTGTCGCTCGATCCCTATATGCGCGGCCGCATGAGCGACGGCCCGTCCTATGCGGCACCGGTGCCGATCGGCGGCGTGATGGAGGGCGGCACGGTGTGCGAGGTGATCGCCTCGAACAATCCATCCTTTGCCAAGGGCGACATCGTCCTCGCGCATACGGGCTGGCAAACGCACGCGCTTTCCGACGGCAAGCAGCTGCGCAAGATCGATCCGAAACTGGCACCCGTTTCGACGGCGGTGGGCGTGCTCGGCATGCCCGGCATGACCGCCTATACGGGGCTGCTCGAAATCGGCAAGCCGCAACCCGGCGAAACCGTTGTCGTTGCGGCCGCCTCCGGCGCGGTCGGCTCGGCCGTCGGCCAGATAGCCAGGATCAAGGGCGCGCGCGCCGTCGGCATCGCCGGCGGCAAGGAAAAATGCGATTACGTCAGAGGCGAGCTCGGGTTCGATGACTGCCTCGATCATCGCGATCCCAGCCTGGCGGCCAAATTGACGGAGGCCTGCCCCAAGGGCATCGACGTCTATTTCGAAAATGTCGGCGGCGCGGTGTTCGAGGCGGTATTTCCGCTGCTGAACGTCTTCGCGCGCGTTCCCGTATGCGGGCTGATCGCACAGTATAACGACACCGAGGCGAAGGTGCCGAAATGGGCCTCGTCGATGCTGCGCTCGGTATTGACGAAACGCATGACGATCAGAGGTTTTATTGTCAGGGATTTCGCCGCGCGCCATGCCGATTTTCTGCGCGACACGTCGCAATGGGTGCGCGAGGGCAAGGTCAAGTACCGCGAATTCGTCACGGAGGGATTGGACAGCGCGCCCGGCGCGTTCATGGGCCTTCTGAAGGGCGCGAATTTCGGCAAGCAACTGGTGCGGGTCGGGCCGGACAGGGCGTGAGGCGCGTGAGGTTAAGCAGTAAGGGCTTGCTGGGGCGCCAGTAATAGTCTCTTAAGCAAACCTGCTTTAACGTTTCAACGCACGCTTGACGCGCCGTGAATATCCGGTCACGAGCAATTTCGTGGACTTCACGATCGGCTGACGCGTGAGCGCACCGTCTCACGAACGCTCCCGGCCCGGCTCATGATGAATGCTCCCCGTAATCCCAATCGCAGCCTCGTTCATATCTTTTGCGTGTCGCTGTGCGGCTTGTTGTTCGTCTATTCGACGATCGCGGTTTACGGTCTTGTTGCGCTCGAGAATATCAATGCGACGGAGCTGGCTACTGGCGTGCTCCGGATCGCGCTTGGGCTACTTGCGCTCGGCATCTTGTTCTGCTGGGGGCGGCTCGCCGAGCCGTTGGAACGCCAAGTCGGGCTGATGGGGGCTAGCTTCGAAGCCGACTACGCGAATTTGAGTACCAAGACGAAGATCAGATCGATCGTCCTGGTAACGATGCTCAGCCTGTTGCTGGAACTTGTGTTGATCCGCTGGCTCGCATCAGCGTTTCCGGTCTATTCCTTCTACAAGAATTTCACCATGTTGGCTTGCTTCCTGGGTCTTGGCGCGGGTTACGCGGTCGCGGAACGGCAGCCCTGCGCGCCGGCGCTGGTGTTGCCGATGCTCGCGCTCTTCGTCGGGGTCGTCACACTTTTGCGTTACGACACCGGCCCCGCGTACTTGATATTCTCCGTCGGCTGGCTGAGCACGTTCGACCTGCCGGTTTACTTTCTGCTCGGGACAAGTTTCGTCATCTGCGCGTGCATTTGCTATCCGGTAGGCCAGCTTTGCGGCAAATTGCTGCATAGCTCGAATTCGTTGAACGCGTATGGCTTCAACCTGATGGGCAGCGTTCTCGGCGTCGTGGCCCTGTTTGTGATGAGCCTTTATTGGTTGCCGCCGGTGATTTGGTTCGCCGTGATGGGCGGGATCATGCTCCTGTTCGTGCTCTCGCGCGACGACTTCCTGCCGATCGGGATCGCAAGCTTTTGCGTCCTGCTCGCGATCCTGGCCTGGCCCGTGCAACCCGAGGCGCAGCGAATTTATTCTCCCTACCAGTTGCTGGAGCGAACGGCGAAGCCTGACGGACTGATGCAGATCCTGTCGGGCGGTAGCTACTATCAGAAGGTCTACAATTTCGCCGACAGCAAGCGTGGTCATGAGTCCGATGCGGATCGCTATGTTCGCGCCTATTACGAGTTTCCGTACAATTTCCAGAAGGTGCCGGAGCGCGTTGCCATTGTCGGTTCCGGCAGCGGCAATGATGTGGCGACTGCGTTGCGGATGGGCGCTGCCCATGTCGATGCGATTGAAATCGATCCTGCCATCGCCTTTCTTGGAACCAGGTATCATCCCGAGCGCCCATACGACGACCCCCGCGTCAATTTGTCGATCAATGATGCGCGGAACTTTTTCCGCACCGCAGACCAGCAATATGATCTGATCGTCTATGGCGTGCTGGATTCGCATACGGCGCTAAGCCATGCGTCCAATCTGCGCGTGGATTCCTACGTGTATACGCGCGAAGGAATCGCCGAAGCCTTCAGGCTTCTCAAGCCGGACGGCGTGGTTTCCGTCTCGTTTACGCTTGTCAACGATGCCTTGGGGTTCAAGCTGTCGAAGATTCTCCGAGACCTGCCCGGCGCCGGGAAGCCGCTGGCAGTGCGGGTGCGGTATGACAACTCGCGAACGACCGCATTCATCGTCAAAAAAGGTCAGGCCGCGACGATGCCAAGTGCGAATGGCTTCGCGTCCATCGGCTTTACGGATGTCTCCGACTATTTCGCGCAACCCTATCCGGAGTCCGCCATTCCAACTGACGACTGGCCGTTCTTCTACATGGTCGAGCGCGCATATCCAGTTACGTACATGATCGCACTCGGGATGATTCTTCTTCTCAGCTATTTCTTCGTGCGCAGGACTATCGGCTTTTCCGATCCCATTGACCGCAGCTACTTGCCCTTCTTCTTTCTTGGCTCCGGCTTCATGCTGGTGGAGACCAAGGCCATCACCGAGCTCGGTTTGCATCTTGGAGGGACCTGGTTCGTCATCGCAGCGGCCATCATGCTGGTGTTGGTGATGGCGTTCCTGGCTAACCTGATTGTGACGCGGACGGCACTCAGTCTTGCAGGGCCTGCCTATTTCGGATTGTTCGCCAGCCTGCTGATTGGATACGGTCTTGCGACCAGTCACGGCCAATGGGTGTTCGGCCCGCCCGTGATGCAGCTGGCGCTGAGCTGCTTCGTGTTGACAATTCCGCTGTTCTTTGCCGGGATCATCTTCTCCAGCCTTATTGGCGATGCCAAAATCAACATCTCCACCGCGTTTGCCTACAATCTGATGGGCGCCTTGTTCGGCGGCGTGATGGAATACAATTCCATGTATTTCGGATTTGCATTTCTCTATCTGCTGGCATTGGGATTTTATGCCCTCGCTTGGGCGTTTTCACGGAAATCCTGGGGATTTTCGTGGAAATCCGCGTCGCTCGTTCGAACCGGGCAATGAGCTAGATTAGCTCTTCGATCCCGTGCCAATCAGCGAATCCATGTCGACATCGATCTGGCCCGGCGCTCGGACGTGACGAACCTCGAAGCTGTCGGGCTGGAAGCGATACTCGACCAGCCCGACCTCCTTGATGCCGATCACTTCCTGCCGCGCATCCGAAATGACAAAGCCGGCGGACGGCGCCCAGATGTGCCTGACGTGGGAATAGGTAAAATCCCGGCGCTGGTGAACGTGGCCGCTGGCGACCAGCCGCAGATCGACGGCGCGAAACATCTCGACCAGGCGGCGGCGTGCCGGCATCGGAACGTAGCGTATCGATGTTGCCGCGAGCTCGCGATCATCGGGCGAATTCAGAAAAAGCGGCTTGTGCAGGAACAGCGCTACCGGCTTGCCGCCCGTAGTGGCGAGCTGCGAGGCGAGCCAGTCGAACTGTTCGGCCTCGCTCGCAAGTCCGGTGTTCATGACAAGCGAATTGAGCCCGATGAAACACCAGCCGGCGGCGTCGAAGCGCCAGCGGTCTTCGCCGAAAATGGAGAGAAAAATCTGGCGGTCGCGTTCGGTCGCCGGTTGGGACGGAGCAGGCCCGACCTCCGTCGGGTTGTCGCCGATGTCATGATTGCCGGGCAGGTAACGGCAGGTGATGGGAAGCGCATCGTGCAGCATTCCGGCAAATTCGAGATCGTCGCGACTGGTCGGGCCATCGAATGCCAGATCGCCGCTATTGACGACGAGATCGGGGCGCTTGGCGTCGATATATTCGCTGACCCGATGAAAATTATCGGTCAGTTTCGTCAGGCGGCGAGCAAGATGGGTGTCGGAAATCTGGGTCAGGCGAAATTCGGCCATGCAATATTCCTTCCGGCGCGATTATACATTTTGTCGGCGTCGGAATGGTGACATCTGATACGTCATACAGCCACAGCCGTCATCATCCGCCACCGGGCCGGCGCAGCGCGCCGCCCGATGACAGGCTCCAGCGGATGATCCAGCATCCCAGCAAGCGAAGACGGAATCGATAGGCCGCGGCGTACTGGATGCCCCGCTGGAGCCTGTCATCGGGCTTGCCGAAGGCGAGACCCGGTGGCGGGCATGACGAACGCTCATGCTTCATTCTTCAAAGCACCCGATAGCGGATCGCGAAGGCGTCATGGGGTTCGGCGCCCGTTGCTTCGCCCATGTTCGCGGAGACGACGCGATCGGCCAGATGCCACGGCCCGAACTGATCGGAGCGACTTGGGTTTGCCGCGAGCCGCAGCTTGAACTGGTACTGCGCCCGGCCCGGCAAATTCAGGATCACGAAGCGCTCGGTGGTCCGATAATCCAGTGCGACCGACCCTGTGAGGACGCTGCGGCCGTCGTTGTCACTAACCAACGGGCCTTGTAGCCGCGCGAGCGTCTGGTTTTTGTCGGTGCGTAGTTCGACCTGGGTGTCGGCCACGTCCGAGAGAGCGGCCTTCGGCAGCCGGATTTCAAATTCGACCGCGGGTTTGGTCGGGTTGATGCCGAGATAGGCGAGCGCCGCATGCCGCATATCGTAGGCCACGAAGGCGAGAAGCCCGAGCACGACAGCCGCGGCAAGACCGTGCCTGACGACATCGCGGATATTGCGATACCCGCTTCGAAAATAGACGGTCAGGATGATGGCAACCGCCAGGGCGGCGGCGATGCCGGAGAGCCCGGACATCAGCATCCCGAGCCAGCCGTCCGGCCTGTCATCGGCGAAAACGCCGGCACTGTCGGCCACCGCCTTGAGAAACGAGCTCACGGAGTCGCCGGGGAATTCGGCGGCATGGGCTACGCCCTTCAGGATCGGGGACGTGAGGTTCATCGCAATCGTCTCGCGGTGCGCTACAGCCTGGTCGAGGCTGAAGTCACTTAAACTGACATAAGTCAGTCACCGCGGTGATCAATGTGGTTCAATCCGGGGTCGCGGTGATTTGTTGTCAGGAGGGAGCGCGGTCGCTATAGCGGGGACTCGGGTTCAAGCAGGGGGAGAATTGCAATGTCGGCTCAAATGGTCTTGCTGCCGGTCTTCGTTCTGGTCGGCCTCACTTTCGCACTGCTGTTGTGGATGGCCGGAGCGCGCCGGGAGGCGCTCGTCGGCGGGGAAACCAGGGCCAGGGACGTCGCGCTGGGACAGCCGAACTGGCCGGCGCGCGCTACCCAGATCGGCAACTCCTTCAAAAACCAGTTCGAACTGCCGCTCTTGTTCTACACCCTGATCGCGCTGGCGCTGCCGCTGCGCCATGCCGATCTGTTCATCGTGCTGATGTCTTGGGTGTTCGTGGTCACGCGCTTCGCTCATGCCGGAATTTTTGTCACCTCCAACGATCTGAACCGACGCTCGCTGGTCTGGTTCGCCGGCGTGCTGGTGATCCTGCTGTTGATCTGACGCGCTGCGCTCGAACTGAAAGTTTTGGATGACTCCCGCTGCCCGGCTCTCCGCGGCCATCGAACTGATCGATACCATCGACACGCAGCGCGTCCCGGCGGCGAAGGCGCTGAAGGAGTGGGGCACCGCGCATCGCTATGCCGGCTCCGGCGACCGCGCCGCGATCTCCGGCCTGATCTGGGATGTGTTGCGCCGGCGCGCGTCGAGCGCATGGATCATGGACGACGATACGCCGCGCGCGCGCCTCCTGGGCATGCTGAAGCTCGAGCGTGGTCTGGATGTCGATGAAATCGCCGCGCTGTGTGACGGCGGCCGCTTTGCGCCGGAACCGCTGACCGAGCGCGAGCGCACCGCGCTCACCTCGCGGTCGCTCAAAAATGCGCCTGCGCACATCGCCGGCGATTACCCGGAATGGCTCGATGGATATCTGGCGCAGGTATTCGGCGATGACCGCGTCGCGGAGGCGACCGCGATGGCGAGCCGCGCGCCGCTCGACCTTCGCGTCAACACCCTGAAGGCCAAACGCGAAAAGATCTTGCCCTCGCTCGCCCATCTCGGCGCGCAGCCGACGCCGTGGTCGCCAACGGGCTTGCGCATCGAGCTCGGCGCCGACGCACGCAATCCCGGCATTCATGCCGAGGAGGATTTTGTCAAGGGCGCCATCGAGGTTCAGGACGAGGGCTCGCAGCTTGCGGCCTTGTTGTCGGCGGCAAAGCCCGGCGAGCAGGTGATCGACCTCTGCGCCGGCGCCGGCGGCAAGACCTTGGCGCTGGCGGCGATGATGCAGGGCAAGGGACGGCTGATCGCAACCGACCGCGACAAGCGGCAGCTCGCGCCGATCCACGAGCGGCTGTCCCGCGCCGGCGTGCATAACGCCGATGTCCGTACCCCGAAAGGCGAAGCGGATACGCTCGGCGATATCAGGACTTCCGCCGATCTGGTGCTGATCGATGCGCCCTGCACCGGGACCGGCACCTGGCGGCGCAATCCCGACGCCAAATGGCGGATGCGTCCCGGCGCGCTCGAGCTGCGGCTGAAGGACCAGATCGAGGTGCTGGATCGCGCCGCCGCGCTGGTCAAGCCGGGCGGGCGAATCGCCTATATCACCTGCTCGGTCTTGCCCCCGGAGAACGGCGAACAGGTCCGCGCTTTCATGGCCCGTCATCCCGAGTTCACCGTGGTGCCGCCATCGCAGACCGCGACCGTGCTCGGGGACAAAGCGGCGGAATTTGCCGCCGCCACCCTGCAATCCCCGGAAGGGCTATTGATGACGCCGCGCCGCACCGGGACAGACGGGTTTTTCGTGGCGGTGCTGAAAAGGCAGGCATCGTCCTAGCCCGAAGCGGCGAAAACGGCCTGTTCCGTCATTGCGAGGAGCCCTTGCGACGAAGCAATCCATCCTTCGGGTCAAAAAAGGCGTGGATTGCTTCGCGGAGCCTGTCATCGGGCGCGCATTCGCGCGACCCGTTGGCTCGCAATGACGCTTGTTGAACGGCCCCTTGGAGGGTTGCGAGCCCGCCCCCCGTCGCGTATCTGCTTGTCATGACAGCCGCACAGCAAGCCCGCGAGTCGATGCCCTCGGTGGCCTCGGCGCATGACAAGATACTGATCGTCGATTTCGGCAGCCAGGTCACGCAACTGATCGCGCGCCGGGTGCGGGAAGAGGGGGTCTATTCCGAAATCGTGCCGTTCCAGAAGGCGGAA
>WNFJ01706131.1_pt6 | contig 10735 bp, 10 predicted proteins | sample 5400461 | NCBI WGS metagenome assembly WNFJ01 (sample SAMN13153349, study PRJNA577476) | soil metagenome | isolation source: 115 cm saprolite on Douglas fir-dominated hillslope | place: USA:California | collected 2013-09-17
AAGCCGAACAACATCGCGGAGCGTACCAGGCCGAGGCGCGGCACCAGCAGAATCGGAAACAGGAGCGACGCCCCCAGTGCTCCAAGATAGTCGAAGGTGAGGACGTGCGCGATGACGTCGCGGAACTGATAGCGGTCGCGGACGATGCGCATGAGCAGAGGAATCTCCAGCCCGACCAGAACGCCCATCACGATGACCAGCGCGTAGAGAATCAATTCGAAACCCTGCGTGAAGGCAAACGCCAGCATCAGCAACGCGGAGGAAAACCCGCCGATGACGCCGAGAAGAAGCTCGATCCATACGAAGCGCTGAACGAGACCGCGGTTGATGTAGCGGGAGAGCGCGCTGCCGATGCCCATGGCGAAAAGATACGTGCCGATGATGGTGGAGAATTGAAAGACGCTATCTCCGACGAGGTAACTCGCGAGGGTGCCGGCGACGAGCTCATAGATGAGGCCGCAGGCCGCCACCAGCAGCACGGAAATGAACGCCAGGATGCCCATGAGAGTTAGTGAATAGCGGCAGCAATGATGATGCAGATGCCGAGAGACATAGCGCCAACAAGAATGGCGAGCGCCATGTTGTGCTCCTGCACGATTTCCTTCCACAAATGATAGGGCGTGAGTTTGTCCATCACCATGAACGCGATGATGAAGATGAGCATCCCGATAAACGCAAAGACCAGGGCACTGACTATGTTGCCGAGCGGAACTAGATTCATCTTATTTGCCTCCGGTGTAATGGTGATAGAAGCCGTAAACCGAACGGTAAGACCCAGGATTATCACGAACAGACTTCGGAACATTTTTGAGCTGATTGATGGTGTCGAGGCTCCATCCGCGGTATTGGCCGAAAGCGGCGGTGCCGAGAGTCAGGAACCCGTACAGAAGATAGAGTTTTCGGAACATTATTCGTCGTCTCCTGAACTGGTAGAGATATTGGAAAATTGCATGGGCGGATGGTCGCTCTCGGACCAGCGCGAGCGTTCAAAAGTATAGGCCCGCCAGGAAATGAAAAGAGCCGGTAGAAGCAGGGCGACAAAGGCAATGCCATAAATTCCCAAAACCGGAACGTCGCGGGTCACGATGACGCCGTAGGTGGTGTTGGGCAGAGAAGGATCAGCCTCCGGCTCGATGCGAAGATAGTAGTGACCGGGAGGGACGCTCGGGATTACGACAGTATCAGTGCGCTTCCCTTCGCTCCAGGAACCATCGCTGTCGTAACCATGGTAATAGCTCACTTCACGGCCGAAATCCCAGGCTTGCCCGGTGTCCTGATTGATGAGCGCGTAGTTCAGATAAATCCAGTGGTTGTCGATGGGAGCGAGAGTTTTCACTTCCACGGTCGAAGTTCCGCCGCCAAGTGCGAATTCGTCACTGACAATCGAAGGCTCGGCTTTGGCGTCCGCGCGGTTGTATTGATACGTTTGCTGAAGCACCGGCTCCTTTTTCGCACGCATATCAAAAACAGCCATAACCGCCAGAAGGAAAACGGTAAAGGCAGCAAACGTGAGCCAAATGCCTTTGACATTCGTTGTCACAGGAGAAGGCTGATTCTCGAAGACCCCCGTCGGTTCCGGAGGGGCGCCCGGTAGTTTGAAGCATTCCCAGATTTCGGAGCCATACATGTATTCGCCGATGGACCAGGTTACTTCCTTATCCATTTTTTCGCTGGAAAGGACACGTGGCGCGTGGACGAAATCGGTGACAACGGCGTGTTCGCCGACGCGAACCTGCCAGGGAAATTCACCAAGGACAAAATCGGTGTTGGCATCGGAGGTCTGGAAGTGCTTGTAGACCTCGCCAAGATAGTTAGCAGAGCTCCCCTCAGGCATAGGCAGCTGCTTGCAGACGCTGATGTCGTTCCAATGGCCGTTGTATTCGCTGAGGTAGCGAATTCCCTTGTAAGGATTGAAGAGAACGTATTCGTGCCAATAGTAAGAGATGCCTTCAATCTTGCTGTGGCGCCTCTGAAAACCCACTACTTCATAATCCGTGCCGCGAAGTTTGCCTCGCGTGCCCAAAGGGATCAGCGGTTTCGAAACATTCGTGGCCGCTTCGAACTGTTGAAGAATCGCCAGGTTTGGATCTTTGGCATCAAGGATGGAATGGCAACTTGCGCACACTACCGTTACGGCCTGGCCGAACGAGCGGAGCACGATAGCCGCGCCGCACTTTGGGCAATTCAGCGCCTTTGCCTGCGGCTTCGGAGGCCCGGAGAGTGGTGGAGTGCCTGCGCTCATCACCAGCCCTCAAAACCGCGAAGATTTTTCAGTTTGAGATCGTCGAACTCCACGAATTCACCTAGATACAGAGCGGGTTGCGGGTCGCTGTAGTCCAGCGTCGCGAACTTGCCCGTTTCCGTGCGCAGATCGACGAACGTAACGTCGATCTTGTCCCAATACTGAAATGGCAATTCGCCTTCGACGCCACGGTAATGCGCTGGAGTAATAACGCTGACAATATAGCGCTGGTTTTCCCAGTTGAATTGCTGACCTACTTGAACTTGCGATGCCTCAGGGAGATTTTGCACTTTCGAGGGAAGCGAAAACGCGTATTCATTTTGCCCGTCGGAGAGCCACGCGCTGGTACCGTCATTCAGCATGGCGTGCCACTCGTTCCAGCCACCTTGATCGTACTCATAAAGGATGCGCCCAACCACAACAAAGGCCTTGTTGCCGTACTTGCCCTCGGTATTGATCTGAATGGGCGAGTTGTCCGGCGGAAGATCGGCGACCTGGCCGACTTTTTTCAGGTCTACATCCGTGCGAACGAGAATGCTCTTGCAGTATTCGCAAACGGTCTGCACGCTGCTGGACCAGCGAAAGACAATCTTCGCGCCGCAGTTCGGACAGTTGGCGGAAGGCTGCGTCATCGCGAGAGGCCCACCTGGCGCACACGAAGAGATTTCGCCTCAGTCACCGGCGGCCTGCTTCATGTGGGATTCGTACGGCCGCTGCAATCTACGGACGGAGACGGAACGCGCCTCGAAGAGCTGCTTCAGAATAGACTCGAAATCCCATTCGGCACGCGGAACGCAGCAGAAGAGATTCAGACAGAGCGAGCCGTGCTCTGGGAACGTGTGACACGCGAGGTGCGACTCCGCAAGAAGGCAAAGTCCGGTGATGCCACCAGTGCCAGGAAATTGATGCCACTGTGTTTCGCCAACGGGCCGGAGCTTCATTTCGCGGATGATGCGGTGAAACAGGTCCTGCAGAACAGCCGTATCGCGCAACGACTGCGTAGTACACCCGAACGCTTCGATCACCCATTCCATTCCGCTCATGGCAGGGGAGCGGCGCTAGGCCTGCGGCTTTCCGCATTCCGGACAGAACTTGGCACTGCGCGCGATGGGCTTGCCACACTCGCTACAGAATTTTGTGTCGGCAGCGGGAGTGCCCGCTGTCGCGGCGGGGGCCGCTCCACCCCCTCCCGTCGTTGAGGTCGATTTCTTTACCGCGTCCATCATGGCCTGGCCCATGGCCACACCCGCTCCGAGGCCTGCGCCCATTCCTACCGCGCCGCCGCCTTCATTCCCGGCGGCGATGGGGATGGCCTGCGCCACCTGATATTGCGTGAACTTGCCCATGTCTCCGAGCACGTTCATGCTGATGCGCTGGTCGAGCACCTTCTGCAATTCGTCGGGAAGCGAAAGGTTTTCGACCACAAAGGTATCCAGGGTGAGCCCATATTCCGCCAAAGCCGGCTTGACTTGCTCGCTGATTTTGTCAGCAAGCGCGCCTTGATTCGCCGCCATATCTAGGAAGGGCACCTGGCTGGCAGCAAACGCATCGGTCATCTTGGCGATAATGGTGTTGCGCAACTGGCCTTCGAGATCGGCCACGCGATAAATGTCGCGTGTGCCGCTGATCTTACTGTAGAAAGTTTTGGCATCACTCAAGTGATACGAGTAAATGCCGAAACCGCGAAGACGAATAGCGCCGAATTCCTTGTCGCGAATAGTGATAGGGTTTTGCGTTCCCCAGTGCTGATCGGTCTGGATTCGCGTCGAGAAAAAATACACGTCGGATTTAAAGGGTGACTTGAACGCCTTGTCCCAATTCTTGAGGTACGTCAGGATCGGCAAAGTTTGCGTGGTGAGCGTGTACAGCCCGGGACCGAAAGCATCCGCGAGTTTCCCTTCATTTACAAAAATCGCGGCTTGCGACTCGCGAACGGTCAGCTTGCCGCCATTTTGAATCTCGCGGTCCTGCATCGGGTAGTTGTAGGCCAGAATGCCTTCTTCCGGCTCGACCCATTCGATGACGTCGATCCACTGTTTGGCGATGAAGTCGCGAAGGCTCATAAGAGGCCTCTCTTCCAGCACGCTCGTGAGCAAGAATTGCGGCTGGTGAGAGCGATGCTACGGTGGCCCACGCAGCGTGTCAATGGCTCACATAAGAATACAATTGCTCGCATATAGCTGCGTACCCTGCGCATGAAGCGCGTGACGCTATCCCCAGGAAAACGCAAGGGGATATCCGCCAACTTAGATTGCCAGGGTATTACAAAATCTTTCGTGATTCCTGCCAAGACTCAATATCCTGTCGTCGCAGAACCCTCTCTTCGTAATAGCGGATTAGCCCAGCCAAGTTCCAGCAGCACAAATATCCCTCTAACCTGCGGAGTGGGTTAAAATCAAAGGCGGAGGAGTGGGTGAGCGGTTGAAACCGGCGGTCTTGAAAACCGTTAGACTCGAAAGGGTCTCGGGGGTTCGAATCCCTCCTCCTCCGCCACAATTTGATATTGCGGGCCGCGCCGTCGAGTGGTTTCGGCTCACCGTTCGTTTATCTTTAAGCCAAAGCCAGAGTGATTGTCCGCACGAATCCTTTCTCTGCGCGCCTACACTAGAAACACTTAGAGTATGTCTTCCTTCCGCAGAATCGCCTGGATGATTGGGGCTTGCGTCCTTATTCTCGTCATCTACTCATTAGTGTCGCTGTCGCTTAGACGCGGCTCAGAGTTTCTAGACACGTTCGGCAATCTCGTGCAATGCATCATGCCGCTCATAGCCAACACGGGCCTGCTTCTGAACGCGGGAACGCCCCACTGGCGGAGGAATATCTTCTGGATGCTACTCGCCATGAGCTGCACACTTTGGATGATTGGCCAGTTTGAGTGGACCTATTATGAGGTCTACCTTCACCGGCCCCTTCCCGAGATGTATGGTGGAGATATCCTGTTTTTTCTGCGGGGAATTCCCATGATGGCCGCGTTCGCGTTGCGTCCGCACCTTAAACGCGGGGAAATTCGTCTTCCTTTTGGCTATTTGGATTTTGTATTACTTCTGATCTGGTGGACGTTCCTCTATGTTTTTGTGGTCTTGCCGTGGATGTACGCGACGCCGGCTCTCGGCCAGTACAATCACACCTTCAATTTAGTCACCAACATCCAGAACATGGTGATCGTCGTCGGATGGGCCATCCTATGGCTGCAGTCGAGCGGGGCCTGGAGGATTATCTACGCCAATCTCTTTGGGGCCTCGACGATTTATATGTTTACGTCCTTGGCCGTGAACGTGGCCATCGACAATCACAGCTATTACACGGGAGGTTTGTACGACCTCCCGCTGCTCGCGAGCTTTCTCTGGTTCGCCCTGGCCGGAGTGATCGCTTATCAGAATCGGAACCGGCTGGATGCTCCCTCCGAAAACGCCTACGACTCGGACCCAGACTCAACTTCGGAAGAGAATATCTGGCCAGCTCGCTTGGCGATGGCCGCAGTGATTTCGCTCCCTTTGTTCGCAATCTATACGTTGCGGTATAGCCATGATGATCCCGCAGTTCGCGATTTCCGTCTGATGTCCACACTGATTGCCTCTGTCCCGCTGGCGTTGTTGATCTTCCTGCGCACCCATCTAGCGGACCGCGATCGCTCGCGGCTTCTCGCCCAGTCGGAACAATCCGTTGAGAATCTGAAACGGCTGCAAGCGCAGATCGTGCAATCGGAGAAGCTCGTTTCTTTGGGGCAGCTCGCCGCAGGCGCTGCGCACGAAATCAACAATCCCCTCGCGGCCATCCTCGGATTTTCGGATCTGCTCGCGGACGATCCGACCATCCCAGAGAAAGCTCGCACGACCGCCTCAAAGATTCGCGATCAGGCACGCCGCACAAAAACCCTGGTCGGTAATCTATTGAGTTTCGCGCGGCAGGTGCCCACCGAGCGCACCCTTCTCGACATCAACACTGTTGTGAACAACGCCGTACAGCTTCGTGCGCTCGATCTGCGCTCGGGTACGACACGCATCGAACTGCAGCTCGAGTCTGTCCTACCCGGGGTTCGCGGAGATGGAAATCAGTTGATGCAGGTTTTCTTTAACATTATCAGCAACGCCTTGGAAGCCATGGAAGCGGCCAAGGGTGGCGTTCTGACCATCAAGACGATTCGCGACCGCTCAAACGTCGTCATCCTGTTCTCCGACAGCGGTCCAGGCCTCAAGGATCCGCAACGCGTCTTCGATCCCTTCTACACGACGAAGCCTGTTGGCAAGGGCACGGGCCTGGGCCTGAGCATTTGCTTTGGCATTGTTCAAGAGCATGGCGGAAAAATTCTCGCGTACAACCGGCAGGAAGGCGGGGCCGTCTTCCGCGTGGAATTGCCCGCGCTCATGGCGGTCTTCCCCGCTAAAGAATTGCAGCTCAGCGCTGCGTCGCCCACTCCTCAAAAGTCTTCCTGACCGCGCTACTTCTTCCGGGGCCCTCCGCTCATGTCCGTAAACGAACGCGACTCGTGCTAGAGTTTTGCTTCTCACTCTTAAGTCAGCAAAGGGAATTGCGATGCCGGAAATAGCCATTCAGACGCAAAAACTGACACGCAAATTCGGAAACCTCACTGCGGTCGACAGCGTCGATCTTCGCGTGGACGCCGGACAATTCTTCGGCTTCCTGGGGCCGAATGGCGCCGGAAAATCGACGACCATCAAAATCCTGACAGGATTGCTTGCCCCCACTTCCGGCAGCATGCAACTTCTGGGCCTGGATTTTGCCGCGAATCCGGTCGAAGTAAAACGCCAGATCGGCGTCGTGCCCGAAGGCATGGGTCTCTTCGAACGCTTGACCGGTGTCGAATATCTGAAGTTCGTCGGCCAGATGTACGGGTTGGACCGCGCGACAACTCAGCGCCGCTCTGACGAGTTGCTTGAATTCATGCAGCTTGCCGATCGGCCCAAGACCATGATTGCGGACTACTCTCACGGTATGCAGAAGAAACTCGCCCTCGCTGCGGCGGTGATTCACGGACCGCGCATCCTGTTTCTCGACGAGCCCTTCGAAGGTGTGGATGCGCTTGCGGCTGGCGCGCTGAAAGCGCTGCTGGGGCGCATGACGGAACGCGGCACGACGATTTTTCTTACCTCTCACGTCTTGGAAATTGTCGAACGGCTGTGCAGCCACGTGGCCATCATTCACAAAGGCCGGCTTGTCGCACAGGGTTCGTTGGAAGAATTGCGCGCGGGGATTTCTGGAGAGGAAGGAAGCAAGGAGACGCTCGAACAGATTTTCCTTTCGATCGTCGGGCAGGATGGCACAGAACGGCCACAGCTCGAAGAGCTCTCATGGCTGATGTGATCCAGCCCGTTAGCATCTTTCAACAGATTCGTCTGGTTGCTGGTCTTCGCTGGCGAATCCTCAGAAACAGCCTGCGCAAGAAGAACAATCGTCTCGATTTGATTGGCCTGATTTTTACCGGCGTGTTTGGCGGCATTGTAGTCCTTGGGCTTTCTCTTGCCTTTTACGCTGGCGCCTATGCTTTTCTTTCCCAAAGCCGCTTGGATTGGATGGGATTACTCTTCTGGGCCATTTTTCTCTTCTGGCAGATTTTCCCGATTTTTGTGGCAGGCTTCGGAGCGAATTTTGAATTCCGCACGCTGCTTCGGTTCCCGCTAAGCCGTAGCGCTTTCTACACCATCGGGCTCGCATACGGATTCGCCGATTTCTCATCGCTCGCCTCGGTCTGCTGGCTGCTTTTCATGACCGTTGGCGCGGCTGTGGCCAAGCCGGGTGTGTTGCCGGCCATGCTGCTGATCGTTGCTTTGTTTATGCTGCTCAATGTCACCCTTGAGCGGCTCATCGGTTCCTGCCTGGAGCGCTTGCTCTCCCGGCGCCGTACGCGGGAACTTTTCCTCGGCGTGTTTGTTCTCTCCATGGTGTCGCTGAACTTTGTTTCGCCCCTGATGCAACGGTACGGAGCTTCAGCTCGCCCGGCATTCTTCCGTCTCTTGCCCTACTTCGTATGGTTGCCGCCTTCCCTGGCGGGCCGCGCTGTTGACGCAGTCAGCCAGTTTCAACCCGCAGGGTTTGTCCTTAGCTCGGCGACTCTCCTGTTCTATGTGGTTTTGTTTACCGCCCTCTTGTGGCGTCGTTTATCGGCGCAGTATCGCGGTGAAGAACTCAGCGAGACTGCGGCGCCGACGCGCTCCTCCGTTCGTGCCACAGCTGGGAATGAAGGAGGCGCGGACCACTTGAGTTTGCTTCCGCCCCGAGTCGCCGCGATTGTTCGAAAAGAGTTCCGCTATCTCACTCGCAACGGTTTTGCATATCTCAGCCTGCTGCTTCCGCCGATACTGATAATGATCTTCAGCATGAATTTTGCCGGACGCCATCCGGCGGTGGGCGGCAGGGGCGTCTCCGCGGAAATGTTTTTCCCCGGCATGATGGCCTACCTCATCCTGATTCTGATGGCGCCGGCCTACAACTGCTTTGCTTACGAGGGCCGCGGTATTCAGACGTACTTTACCGCTCCACTGCGCTTCCGCGATGTATTTCTCGGGAAAAATCTGATGCTTGTCTCCGTGCTATTGCTCGAAATAACGCTTTCCGTGGCCATGCTCGCCTGGCGCGTCGGCTTGCCTTCCGCTCCCATCCTGGTGGCGACATGCGCCGCGATCATTTTTACCATCGTGGGCCAGCTCACTATCGCCAACTGGTCCTCTCTCAGCTTTCCGCGCAAGATGGAATTCGGCCAGATGCGCGGCCAGCGCCAATCCGGCATGGCTGTGCTGGTTGCTTTTGGCTCGCAGATTCTAATGGGCGGCATTTCCGCGGTAATTCTTTTTGCAGGAAACTGGAACGGCAGTCCTTGGCTTCCTGCCGAAGCCTTCGCCTTCTTGGCAGCGGCGGCGGTGGGAGGTTACTTCGCGTCGCTCGACGCTCTTTCACACCTTGCCGAGAAAAAGAAAGAAGTCTTGATCGAAGCGCTGTGCCGCTAGTCGCCTTGGTCCGCCTGGCTCGTGCAAAGATCGGTTTCCTATTTCACTTTTCGCAAAAATTCCGCGTAGCGCGTAGCAATCGCGCGCCATGAAAAATATTGTGTTTGGGCCAGCCAGCTTCGTTGTGCCAACGAAGCACGGTAGTGTTCGTCCTGCAAGACGCGGAGCAGCACATCCCCTAAATCACCCTTCCTCTGCGGCGAATAGAGCGCCAGCCCTGCCTCGGTGACCGGTGCCGCCGTCTCCTGCCCTTCGAATGCGATCACCGGCAAGCCGCAAGCGATCCCCGCGATCGCGCTGCTGCGCCGCGTGGATATATGTCCGCGCACAAACAACAGAACGTCGGACCCCAATAGACTGCGCACCACGCCTTCGCTTGGTAATACGCCGAGCACATGGAGGTCTACCGACGCACCATTCAGTTGCTCTTGCAACTCCGCTTCGGCGTCTTGTGAATTGCGCCCCAATACAATCAATCGCAGTTTACCTATTCGCGATGCGGCAAATCGTACGGCTTCGACGATATTCCCAATTTCTCTTTGGCCGGCTTTTCCTCCGGTGATTCCAAACACGGCGACGCTAGGTATTTCACCCGCCGATATTTCTCTCCGAGAGTTTGTTCCCCTCGTTATGGACAAATTTGCGCCGACCGGAATGAAAAATACGTTCACCAGAGGGGACTTGATCCATGAAAGCTTTTCCGCCGGAACGGTCAATACGGCCGCGTCGGAAACGCGCAGAGCCTCGCGCATGACACGCAGTTGCGCGCGGCGCCGCAACCCGTCAATCACTCTCGTTCCGCTGTAAGGCTCAACGTCGTGAAAGACAACGCCAACTCGAGCCCCGGCAGCCTTCAGCGTCTTGAGGATTCGGGGAAATCGCAGCGGGAAAGCTCTCATGGACCACGCCAGAGCCGTGTACTGCACCAGGACCCATGTTCCGCGCCATCTCTTTGCGTGCCTCCGAAGGCTGCGCGTAGCGCGCGTCCATCCGTTCTCGTTCCAGGCGATTCGTTTGATGGTCAACTTAAAATCTTCCGCGATCAAAGCTTCCCCGAGGTAGCGGCAATACTCTTCGACCGCGTCTGTGGGCGCGTCAGGCCGTCCGAGGAGCGCGATGATGCGCTGCCCGCTCATTTCAGAATGCTCATTTTTCAACGAGGAAGCTGCCCATCACCAGTGCGTCCATGCCGGAGCTAAAGAACGTCCGTATCGCGTCGGTCGGCGTATGCACGATTGCTTCGCCACGCAGATTGAACGACGTGTTCATGATGACGGGCACGCCCGTGCGCTTTCCAAATTCATCGATCAGCCGCCAGTAAAGCGGGTTAATCTCTTTCTCAACGGTCTGCGGCCGCGCGCTGCCGTCCACGTGTGTAACAGACGGAATTACACTGCACTTTTCCGGGCGCACCTGCGCGGTCAAAATCATGAACGGCGAGTCCGTTGCGCTTTCCAGGTACTCTCCCGCTGCTTCTTTTTTGAGAGAGGGCGCAAACGGCCGCCACCACTCCCGGAATTTCACCGCATTG
>WNFJ01341482.1_pt1 | contig 10734 bp, 12 predicted proteins | sample 5400461 | NCBI WGS metagenome assembly WNFJ01 (sample SAMN13153349, study PRJNA577476) | soil metagenome | isolation source: 115 cm saprolite on Douglas fir-dominated hillslope | place: USA:California | collected 2013-09-17
CCACGGCGACGCCATCAAGATCAAATTGAAAGCGCCGCCGGTGGACGGCGCGGCCAATGCAGAGTTGGTGCGGTTCGTCGCCGAGCGCCTGGGCGTGCCGCGCCGCGACGTCACCATCACGGCCGGCTACACCGGCCGGCGCAAGACCCTGGAGATCGCGGGCATCGCAGCCGCGGCGCTGCGCGCGCTGGACTAGGGCCGCGCGGCGCGTAGCACCTGATCCACCATCTGCCGCACCAGCTCGGCGCGATTGCGCCGGCGCTGATCGGCGTCGATCCGCACCTGTGACAGCCGGCGCTCGACATCCGCGATCTCGAGCGCGCGCAGCGAGTCCTCCGCCCCGAAATGGCGGTCGAGCAGCGCAGTGAGGCGGTCGCGGACCGCACGCTCCGTGCTGGAGTCGGCCCGGTAGCTGCGTTGCAAGACACGCGCCTGCGCTTCCTCCCCGAACATTGCCGTCATCAGGCGCTGGCGCAGCGAATCGGGCGCGTGGCCGAGCATCTCATGCTGGATCGTGAGCTGGGCGACTTCGCCCCAATACTCGCCCTCCGAGCGGCCGCGCAAGGAGTCCAAGGCGGCGGCCGACAAGGCGAACTTCCGCCACAGGTCCCGCGCCGCCATCTCGGCCTGGGGCGGCCGGTCGCGCATGATCTGCTGCATCATCCCCTGCATCGCCGCTGCCTGCTGCGCCGAGTCTTGCGCTCGCACCGCCACCGGCAGGACCAGCAGGACGCTCAGGGCAAACGGCAGCTTACGGAATCGCATAAGGCCTCTCCTTTTCCAAACGGGTGAGCAGCGAGTCGATGGGAGCGAGCTCCGGTGCCGCGTATCGGGGCACCGTGAGCGACAACTGCGCCGCGTGTGTGCCCCCGTGTCCGCGCAGCAGCACGATCGCGAGCGCTGCCGCAATGGCCAGTCCCGCGAGCGCGGTGCGGCCCACGCGCGCCACCGGCCGCGCGCCCCGCTGCGTGGCCCACTCCAGGGCGACGCGTCCGCGCTCCATGCGACTGAACCGCTTGCGACACGGTGCGCAATCGGCGAGGTGGCGCTCCAGCTCCGCCGCGGCGGGCTCCGCGAGCTCGCCGTAGGCCAACAACAGCAGATCGTCTTCGTGCGGATGCGTCATCGGTACTCCTCCAGCGCGGCCGCCATGCGTTCGAGCGCGGCCCGCATCTGCGTCAACACCGTGCCGAGCGGCCGTCCCAACCGCTCGGCGATTTCTCGAAACCTCAAGCCTTCGACATGGCGCAGGCGAACGACGTCCTGCTGCGCCGGCGGCAAGGTCGCCAGTGTGCGGCGCACGGCGGCCTGGAGATCGCGCTCCAGCACCAGCTCGTCCGCGGCGGGCCCCCGGCGTTCTTCCCCCGCCAGGCGCTCGAGCGCGCCGTGCCGCACCAGCTCCCGTCGCAGGTGATCGCGCCACACGTTGGCGGCGACCTGGAACAGATAGGCGCGCAGATTGCCGTTGGCGCGCAGCCGCGGCGCAGCGGCTACCAGCCGGAACGCCACTTCCTGGGTCAACTCGCCCGCCAACTCGGCGTCGCGGCAGCGCGCGGCCAGGAAGGCCCGCAGCGCCGGAGCGTATTCGGCGAACACGGCGTCAGTCGCGATGGCGGGCATGGTATAAGAGAATACGCGGCACCCTGGCGATTATTTTCCCGGCTGGCTAGGTTGCGCAGAGACAAGCGCTTTCGTGGCGATTTGCGGCGTATTGCGGCCACGTAAAACAACCGCTAAAAAGCCGGAGACCACCCTTGCCAACGCTCCACGATCTCATCGCCGACCATGGCGTGCACGTCTTCGACGGCGCGATGGGGACGATGCTGTACGGCAAGGGCTTCTTCCTCAACGTCTGCTACGACGAGCTGTGCGTGAAGCACCCCGAGCTGGTGCGCGAGGTGCACGAGGCGTACGTGCGCGCCGGCGCCGAGCTGCTCGAGACCAACACGTTCGGCGCCAATCCCATCAAGCTGGCGACTTATGGGCTGGGCGACGAAACCGAGAACATCAACCGCGCGGCGGCGGCGCTGGCGCGCGAGGCCGCAGGCGGGCGGGCCAGCGTCGTGGGCGCGATCGGGCCCCTCGGCATCCGCATCGAGCCGTTCGGGCCCACGTCGCGCGCCGACGCGCGCGCGTTGTTCGCGCGCCAGGTGAGCGGGCTGCTCGCGGGCGGCGTGGACGGCTTCATTCTCGAGACCTTCAGCGACACCGACGAAATCCGCGCCGCACTCGAAGCCGTGCGGGCGAGCTGCGATCTGCCGGTCGTGGCCCAGATGACCGTCGGCACCGACGGCCTCACGCATTACGGCACCGATCCCGACACCTTCGCCAAGCTGCTCACGGAATGGGGCGCCGACGTCATCGGCGTGAATTGCTCCGTGGGACCGGCGGGCGTCCTCGAGGCGGTGGAAAAGCTGGTCAAGGCGACCGACCGCCCTATCTCGGCGCAGCCCAACGCCGGCCTCCCCAAGGACGTGGGCGACCGCAAGATCTATCTCGCCAGCCCGGAGTACATGGCGAACTACGCGCGGCGGATGATCGAGGCGGGGGCGCGCTTCGTGGGCGGCTGCTGCGGCACGACGCCTGAGCACATCAAGAAAATCCGCGACTATGTGTCGAGTGTAGCGCCGCGGCGGCCCAGCGCCGTCGTGTCGCGCGAGCGGGTGCAGCCGGCCCCGGGCGTGCAGCCGGTGCCGCTGGCCGAGCGTTCGCGCTGGGGCGCCAAGCTGGCGCGCGGCGAGATGGTGACGTCGGTCGAGATCGTGCCGCCCAAGGGTGTCGATCCCGCGCCAATGCTCGCGCAGTGCCGCGCGCTCAAGGCGGCGGGGGTGGACGCCGTCAACGTACCCGACGGCCCGCGTGCGCAGAGCCGCATGGGCGTGCTGCCGTCGGCGCTGCTGATCGAGCGCGAGGTGGGGATCGAGACGGTGATTCACTATTGCTGTCGCGACCGCAACTTGCTCGGCATGCTGTCGGATATTTTAGGCGCGGCGGCCGGCGGCTTGCGCAACATTCTCATCATCACCGGCGACCCACCCAAGATGGGGCCCTACCCTGAGTCCACGGCGGTCTTCGACATCGACTCGATCGGGCTCGCGAATCTCGTGTACCGGTTGAATCACGGACTCGATCCGGGCAACAACCCCATCGGCGCGCCCACCGAATGGGTGATCGGCGTGGGCGTGAATCCCGGCGCCAACGATCTCGACCGCGAGTTGTCCCGGTTCGCGTGGAAGGTGGACGCCGGCGCCGAGTTCGCCGTTACTCAGCCGGTGTTCGACGCCCAGCAGCTGGAGACGTTTCTCAAGCGGGTGGAGCGGTTTAAGACACCCATCGTCGCGGGGATCTGGCCGCTCGTCAGCCTGCGCAACGCCGAGTTCCTCGCGAACGAGGTGCCGGGCGTCAACGTCCCGGACGAAGTGCTGGCGCGGATGCGCAAGGCGCAGGAGAAGGGCAAGGAAGCGGCGCTGGCCGAGGGCGTGGCGATCGCCCGCGACATGTTCGCGCGGGTGAAGGGCGCCGTGCAGGGCGTGCAGGTGAGCGCGCCGTTCGGGAAGGTCGAGGTGGCGCTGGAGGTGTTCGGGTAGCCATGCCCGAGCTGCCCGACATCGTCACCTACATCGACGCGCTCCGTCCCCGCATCGTGGGCCAGCGCCTCGAAGGCATCCGCATCAAGAGTCCCTTGCTGCTGCGGTCGACCGATCCGCCCATCGCCGCTGTCGAGGGCCGGACCGTGCGCGATCTGCGGCGCCTGGGCAAGCGGATCGTGTGGGACCTGGGCGATGAGTACTTCGCCGTCATTCACCTGATGATCGCGGGACGGCTTAAGTGGCGCCCCAAGAGCGCCCACAAGAGCGTAAAGATTCCCGGCAAGCTCGGCCTCGCCGCCTTCGAGTTCCCCACGGGTACCCTGCTGTTCACCGAAGCCAGCAAAAAGCAGCGCGCGTCACTGCACCTGGTCCACGGCGCCGCCGCGCTCGCCGCGCACGATCCCGGCGGGCTCGATGTCCTCACGGCGGACCTCCCGGCGTTTCGCGCCGCCCTCACGGCCGAGTCGCACACGCTGAAACGTGCGCTCACCGATCCGCGGACCTTTGACGGCATCGGCAACGCCTACTCCGACGAGATCCTCCATGCCGCGCGCCTGTCGCCGTTCCTGCTCACGGGGCGAATCACCGCGGAGGAGACCGCGCGCCTGTACGACGCCGCGCGGCGCACCCTCACGACCTGGATCGCGCGACTGCGGGCCGAGGTCGGCGACGGGTTTCCGGAGAAAGTCACGGCGTTCAAGGAGGGCATGGCGTTGCACGGCCGCTACAAGCAGCCTTGCCCCGTGTGCGGCTCGCCGGTGCAGCGCATTCGCTACGCCGACAACGAGGCCAACTACTGCGCGACGTGCCAGACGGGCGGCCGCGTGCTGGCCGATCGCGCCCTGTCGCGGCTGCTCAAAGAAGACTGGCCCCGCTCGCTCGACGAATGGGAAGCGCGGATGGCGCCCGGCGGACCCGCGCGCCATCTTCCCGCGACATGAGGGGTGTACCACTCTTGCTCGCTACGCTCGCGTGCCGCGGCCCGGCCCGAGCCGCTGATGGTCAGGGGATGGGCGCCGCCCTGACACGGCTAGCGGCGGCTGAAGATTCGTTCCACTCCGCGCGCCACCGTTACGCCGATCGTGCGGAACTGACCGGCCTCGCGACGCTGCCGCACGCCGAGATCGCCATCATCGCCGACAGCACGCGCTACGTGGCACTCGCAGCCAGCTCCACGAGCAGAATGCAGTGCATCGTGCGGGCCGGATCGCGCCGGCCCGCCACGGCAGGAGACACACCGCCCGGCGTGCAGGAATGCTGAACCCCTTGAGCCCGCGCGCGCTGCAGGGCGTCATGCTCCTCGCGCCGCTGCTGATGGCCCCGCCGGCGCGCGCCCAGCGCCCGATCTCCTGGGAGCGCGAGCGCGGCGTCACCATGGTGCACGCGATCCAGCGTGACCTCGAGAAGTACTATTACGACTCGACCTTCCACGGTCTCAACCTCCACGCCCTGTTCGACAGCACCATCGCCGCCATCAATCAGGCCAACAGCCTTTCCGACGTCCTCGGGATCGTCGCCGGCTCGCTCCTGCCGCTGAACGACTCGCACACGATGTTCGTGCCGCCTGCTTGGCGTGACGAGGTCGAGTATCCGTGGGAATTGTCGATGGTGGGCGACACGTGCTTCGTGATCGGCCTGCGCCCCGGCACCGACACGGCGGCGCTGGGCGGTCTGGCGGTGGGGGATGCGATCCTCGCGATGGACCGCTTCCTGCCCACGCGCCGCGCGTTCTGGAAGCTCGAGTATCTCTACCGGGCGTTGCGGCCGAGCCCCGTGGTGCAGTTCGTGGCGCGCGCGCCGGGCGGGCAGCCGCGCCGGGTGATCGCACACGCCAAGGTGATTCCGGGCAAGAGCACTATCGACCTCACCGGCTCAGACGGCGGCACGGACATCTGGAACCTTATCCGGCGCCGCCAGGACATCGACCAGGACTATCGCGACCGGTTCGTCTGGTTCAGCAAAGACGTCATGATCTGGCGGATGCGTGAGTTCGACGCGCCAGAGCAGATCGACGCTGCGATGCGGCGGGCGCGCGATTACGCGGCATTGATCATTGATCTCCGTGGCAACCACGGCGGAGCGGTGAGCGCCTTGATGCGCCTGACCGGTTCGTTGATCGATCGCGTCGATACCATCGCGATGGGACAGCAGCGCGACCGGCGGGTGCCCGAAGTGAGCAAGCCCGCGGACCACCCCTACAGTGGCAAGGTGATCATCCTCGTGGATCACCGCTCGGCATCGGCGTCGGAAGCGCTGTCCAAGACCGTCCAACTGGCGGGCCGTGGCATCGTGTTGGGCGACACCACATGGGGCGCGCTGATGACGAGTCGCTACTACGGGCACCAGATGGGCAGCGGCGAGACGACGGTGTTCTACGGAGTGACGGTCAGCATCTCAGACTACGTCGCGTCGGACGGCTCACGACCCGAGGGCGTGGGGGTCATCCCCGACGAGGTCGTGCTGCCGAGCGGCGCCGACCTCGCGGCCCACCGCGACCCGGTGCTGGCGCGCGCGCTGGCGCGCTTGGGCATGCCGATGAGTCCCGAAGACGCCGGGAAGTTGTTTTCGCCCCGGCAGTAGCCCTCAGCGCGCCGCCCGCCGCCACAACGCGAACGTCCCCGAGTCGGGCGGCGTCCCGCTGCAGGCCCCGCTGAAGAGCATCCGGCCCACGAACAGGCGGCCGCGGTCGGCGAGTTCGCCCGTGCCGGTGACAGTGGCGTCGCAGCCCAGTTCCGACGAATGGAACGGCGCGGTGAAGGTCACGACGTTCCCCACTTGCCGCGCCACCACCGTGCCCGATGAGCGCGCATGCCAGATCTCGATCGTCCCGGTGAGCGAATCCCCCGCTACGCGCAACGTCAGCGTGGTGGGGTGCCGCTCGCCGGAGCGGAGCTCGCCCGAGTACGCACCCGCCGCAGAATACATCGCCGTGTCCGGTGCCGCCGCGCCCGGCAACGTGTACGCCAGCACGTAGTCACCGAGCCCGGGATCGAGCCGATCGTGCCCCCCGGCCGCGACCACCACATATTGCCGCCCCCCCGCCGAGTACGTCATCGGCATCGCGTGCGCGCCGACCGGCAGCGGCGCGCTCCAGAGCTCCCGGCCCGATTCCAGATCGAACGCCCGCAGGTGGTGGTCCCACGTCCCGGCGATGAAAACCACGCCCCCGGCGGTGATGATCGCCCCGCCGAGATTCAGCGATCCCCAGTGTTGCGCCGCCGAGTCCGTCAGCCACGGCGCCATGCCCAGGGGCACACTCCACTTCACGCTCCCCGCATTCAGATCGAGCGCGACCAATGATCCCCAGGGCGGCGGCGCGCAGGGGACGCCATTCGGTGCAAGGAAGGGATCGCGGCGCATGGCGTAGGGAGTGTGGGTCTGCCGCCCGTACTCGGATTCTGGCTTCTCCATGTAGGCCATGTGGAGCTGGTCTCGCGGAATCAACGTGATCACGAACGGCAAGCGGTTCACCGGCGTGATCAGCAGCCCGCGTCGTTCGTCCACTGCGGCAGCTGACCAGTTCGAGCCGCCGAGATTGCCGGGGTACACGACCGTCCCCTTGAGCGACGGGGGCGTGAAGATCCCCTCGGAGCGCGAGTGTGCGATCACATCGCGGCACCCCGCGGCCGTCTCCGGGGTCGTTCCGAACCCGTCACTGGCGGGGAGACTCTCGGGCGCGAGGCGGAACGCCGGCAAGGGGAAAGGTTGGGTGGGCCACGCCTCCTCTCCCGGGACGTCACTCTTGGGGACGGGGCGCTCCTCCACCGGAAAAAGCGGGGTCCCGGTAAGGCGATTGAGCACGAAGACATGCCCCATCTTGGTCACCTGCGCGAGGGCCGGGATGCTCCTGCCGTCGCGACGGAGCGTGAATAACACGGGTTGGGCCGGCACGTCGAAGTCCCAGATGTCGTGGTGCACCACCTGAAATCCCCACACGAATTTCCCGGTGGACGCGCGCAGCGCGACGACCGCATTGGACCAACGGTCCTGTCCCAGACGCTGGCCGCCGTAGAAGTCTGGGCTGGCGCTGCCCACCGGAATGAAGGCCAGGTCGCGCGCGGCGTCTACCGAGATCACCGACCAGGCGTTCGCGGCTCCCGCCGCGTCGGCACTCGTGCCTCTCCACGTCTCTCGGCCCGGCGCCCGTGGCGTGCGGGGAATCGGATCGAAGCTCCAGCGCTGGCGCCCGGTGCGTGCATCGTAGGCCCGGACGACGCCCGAGGGCGCATCCGCACGGTGGTTGTCAGCGATCGCGGAGCCCACGATCACGAGGTCGCCGACGATCGCGGGCGGCGAGGTCACCTCGTATTCGCCGGCATAGTCGGGCTGGTGCAAGATGTCGCGCTGCAGATCGACTGTGCCGCGCGCGCCGAACCCCTGGCAGAGGCGGCCGGTGGCGCCGTCCAGCGCAATGAGCCGGCTATCGACCGTCGCCAAGAACAGGCGGCGCCGGCACTTGGTGCCGCGCGCGGCCTTGGGGTCGAGCCAGGCAGAAACCCCCCGTGTGGCGAAGTCCCCGTAATCCCGAGACAGGTCGATGCTGGCGTCGTAGCTCCACTTCTCGATCCCCGTCGCCGGGTCGAGAGCGATCACGCGGCCCAGCGGCGTGGCGACGTAGAGCGTGCCGTCCACGAGGAGGGGCGTGTCCTCGAATCGGCCATTCTTCAAGAGAAAATCGCCGGTGCGGTAGACCCAGGCGGGCTGCAGACTTGCGACGTTGGCGGGCGTGATGCTTGAGAGCGGCGAGAAGCGCGACCCGCCCGCGTCCCGGCCGTAGGCGGGCCAGTCGCCCGGCGCTGTCTGGGCGCTCGCCCGCGTGGCGAGGTCGCATGAAAGGGTGACGGCTACGACCAGAAGGGCGACGCTCGTGGGATGGATCTTCATGCGGTCCTCTGTGTCAGAATTGGGTCAGACGCTTCGGCCTGCGCGCGAAGACGGCGGCGCGGTCGTATATTCTCCCGGACTTTCGTACGGAGGAACCACCCGATGCGCTTCACTTCGCTGGCGCTGGCGACAGGAATCGGCGCCGCGCTCACCCTGCCGCTCGCGGCGCAGCAGCCCGCCGTCGCGCCGCCCCCCGATCCCAAACCGCTCGCGCTGGGAGCCGTGGCGCCCGATTTCGCGCTCCCGGGCTCGACCCGCTTCGGCGTGGTCAAGAACCTGATCCATCTCTCGGACTTCAAAGGGAAGACGGTCGTCCTCGCCTTCTTCTTTAAAGCCCGAACACATGGCTGAACGATCCAAATGAACGCGTACCGTGATCAGTACGCGCAGCTGTTCAGGGGTGGCCGCAACGTCGTGCTGATCGCGATCAGCGCCGACGTCGATACCGCGCTACAGTCGTGGGCGCGCGACGCGGAATTCCCGTTCTTGTTCGCGAGCGACACCGGTTCGGTCGTCGGCAAGCAGTACGGCGCCTACACGGGCAAGTACAAGGTCGACAACCGCAATTTGTTCGTCGTGGGACCGGATGGAAAGATCGCCTACGTCGCGGCGCCGTTCCGCGAGATCGATCCCACGGCCTATACGGAGTTGAGCCAGGCGATCGGCAAGCTGGTACCGCCGGATTCGACGAAGGGCAACTAGAGCGTACGCAGTGCGCGGTGCGGGGTTGTGTGCGGCGAGCCGCCCTCCTCGGAGCACCGCATGTGGCAACGCACAGCGCACTGCGTTCCTACCGCGCGACCCGTCGCAGCGCCGCCTCGAGGTCCTGGTCCGCCCCCACGCCCGTGTAGGCGACTTTTCCCTTGGCGTCGAGTACCACCACGAAGCTCGTCGCGGGCGCCTGGAAGGCGCGCGTCGCGTTGCCGTTGGTGTCCCACAGGAAGGTGAACGGCAGGTCGTGCGACTCGAGATGGCGTTTTACGCTCGCCCGGCTCTGGTTCACCGCCACCGCCACCACGACGAAGTCCACCCGGTCGCCGTATTGAGCGTGGACCGCCTTCATCTTCGGCAACAGCTCGGCGCAAACCGGGCACCACGTGGCCCAGAACTCGAGCAACACCGGCTTCTTCCCCACCCAGCGCGACAAATCCACGGCCACGCCGTTTAAGTCTTCGATGGTCGTGGCAGGCGGGGTCGTCCCGACCGCGATCCCGACCTCCTCGTCCTGCGCGAGCAACCGGCCCGGCGCGCTGAACAGCAGCATCACGCCCACAGCAACCGCGCACCGCGCACCGCGCACCAGGTTTCGCATTAGAGCCCTTTGCCCATCTGTATGAAGTAGTACTCCGCCATCGCCAGCAGGATCACCCCCGCCGCGCGTTTCACCCATACCATCCACGGTCCCGACCGCGGCAGCGTGCTCACCAGGCCGGACGATACGCCGACCGCCACCAGCACCGCCATCATACCCAGCGAGAACACGAACAAGTAGACGAAGCCGAGGAAACCGCTCCGGGTCGTCGCGACGAAGGTGAGCACCGCCGCGAATGCCGGCGCGCCGCACGGCGCCGCTACGATGCCCGATGTGGCGCCGAGCAGGAACACCGCCGGGTAGGACCCACCGCCCAAACCGCCGGCCCACTGCACCAGGCGCTGCGGCGCCGTCACCGGAAACACGTCCAACATGGCAAGCCCGAACACCAGCAGGAGGTTCCCCACGGCGAAGCGCACCCACGGATTCGAGGCTACCGAGCCGAACAGCTGGCCCGATAGTCCCGCGACGAGCCCCAGCAGCGCATACAGCAGGGCCAGGCCGCCCACGTACGCGAGCGTCAGGCCCACGGTGCGGCCGCGCGGCGCGCCGCTTCCCGCGGTCCCTGCGATGACGCCCGCGGTGATCGGAATCATCGGATAGATGCACGGCGTGAGACTCGTGAGCACCCCGGCCCCGAACAGCGTGACGAGCGCGAGCAGCGGGTGGTGTTGAAGCGCCTGGGAGAGCATTGCTGGAATCTACGGCAGACAGCAATCGGCCGGACAGATCTCGTGCCACGCCCCTTGCTCACCCATGGCGGCGCGGGCGGTCCCGCCCGTCATGCGCTCCACGATCAGCTCGCGGATCATCTTCGGAAACTCCGGGCTCGTACCTGCGGTCGCGGCACGCGCGAACGGCAGGCCCAGCTCCCGGGCTTTCGCCTTGGCTTCGAGGTCGAGGTCGTACAGCACTTCGATGTGATCGGAGATGAACCCCAGCGGGTGC